>LFFM01000005.1_pt1:22500-120065 | contig 120065 bp, 93 predicted proteins | sample 643131 | NCBI WGS metagenome assembly LFFM01 (sample SAMN03777445, study PRJNA286221) | soda lake metagenome | biome: soda lake; feature: Kulunda steppe; material: water; isolation source: sample Tc-Br brine of Tanatar trona crystallizer | place: Russia: Kulunda steppe | collected... | reverse complement strand
CGTAAACTGAAGGTCGGCCATCGTTGGTATGTTAGGTTTGTGATTGGTGATGCTTTCTCTAACCTAACAGAAGACGGTGGCCTTTTCTATAGGCCTACCGCTTTACACAAGAATAGGGACTTAACCGTCAACTCTTTTTCTGTTAGCGGATGAGCAACAAAGTAGAAACCCCCAGCCTCGTAATATGCAACATCTCGTACTCGGCCGTTTCTATACTGACCATATTTAGCATTAAGCGCCTCACAAGCTTCGTCATCTGCCCCATCGACCAATAGCCTTATCTCGTCAGGCGAGATGCCTGAAGTGCCTGCTTCTTGTCGCACATCCGCATAACTCGGGCTGGACAGGTACCTCTCTACCAGCTCGTAGCCTATATCAATCCCATCGGGACAGACGGCTACCAGTTCAACGTTATCTTCAATTTTAATAATGCTATCGCCTATCGAATGCGCCACATGCCATGTGGGATGAAATAATACAAGTAAAATCAATATATCTAACCGCATGCATACCTCACCGTGTTTTTTAGCGTAATTATTCACTCAAAAAACACATCTTGGATACGCGCCGCGTATTTCCGTGCTATCATAAAGTGATACTGCCTCACTATCAAGCATAATTCCAAAGTCTAAATCATGCAATATAACTGTATCCAGATCATCCTGGCTTACGTGACTTTCAGTGTACTCAAATTCTATGTACCCTTTACTCAAATTCTTAGGGTCGACGCGACATGATCTCGTTTCCCCTATCTTGGGATGTGTATGCACATAGCCTATCGCGTTCTCAGGTGCAGCATCAGGGTACGTCAGAACAGCACAAGGCAGCGTGTTACCCTCATCACCTTCAAGTGGTCTGGACGAAATATCCCCTGTAGTAGGATCTTGTTCGATCCAATTAAAACTTTCAAGGCCAAAATCAGCACTCCGGTCCCACATCGCACTTAAGTGTCCACTGCTCTCCAGCGCTTTCAAGATATCGTGGTGCTCTTCATTTTGAATATCAGCATCGAAGCATGATCCTGCTTCGTCACAATATGCTGGCGGATCCTCACTTTCACAAGGGTTCTCCGGGTCATCATCCCCCGGGCAGTCCGCGCTGGCCGGCTGGTACACCGCCACCGCCATCCCGCTACTGGTCGTCTGCCACGACTGCACGGACATGAAGCCGGGTGGGTTGAAGGGGTCGTCATCGTCGTCCGGCGGCTCCCAGCAGTCGAGGCCGCAGGGCTCATCCCCGCCTTCCGGGGGCGCGGGGGTGTCGGCGGCGTTCTCGGGGCATTAGTCCCCGGGCAAAGTATCTATAGCGCATGAGCGATTCGGACTGCCCACCTCCTCGCTCACCACCAAACAGCTGACGCACACCACTCAGGGGCCTCAAGATGGCCGCGCCGTTCGTTCGCGCTAAAACCACACCGCAACCTCGGAGGGGGGACCGTCCCAGGTGCGCGCCGACGCAGAGCATCGGCGGGAGATACCTTACAGCAGTGTTCGCTCGACGACAGTAAACAGCAATTGCAGCAGAAACTTAGTCACGACGATGTACCAGGTCACTCTTACCCAGTACATTGTGGTGTCAGATAGTGTGTTTGGCCAACAATAGCCGTAGACAACGAAAAGTGTCCCGGCAACCAGTAAAGGAAAGATGCTCGCGGGCAGAAATACATATACCCAATATAGAAGTGCGTCAAGTGGCCCGGGCGAGAATAAATAACTGTAAAGCATTATTAAGACATCAAAGATCGATACGGCAAGGACCAAGATGACGAGTGCTTTGACAGAATTATCGCCCATATTCCCGAACATTGATCTAATTCTGAAATATCCATGTCTCCATTCAGGATATCTTGAATATCACTATAGCGCGGTCTCCACGTAACAGGGGCTTTTATTTCAGCACTATCACCAAGGAAATTTCTAACGTTATCCTGAAAGCTTTCCCACACACTGTCAGCCTTATTGAATCCTCCACCAACAGTGTTCGCAATAGAGTACAGAGGTATCGACGTACGATCTACGCCGCGTGAGAAAAATTTGATCTCTTGACCGTCTTGATGATAACCGAATCGACGATTTCCGCTCACTGGGTGGTAACCATCGTCGGAGGTCCACACAGTTGAAAAGGTCCAGCTTGTCTGAGAGTAGTCAGTAGTGACAACGGAACCATTCGCTGGAAAAATACCATCCGGATTTAGGTTTATTGTGAATACTGTTCCAAGAGGGTCAGTCATCCATTTTATGTCCTCATCTACAGTTCCTGGATAAAATTGGAAATCGGCCCCTTCGGCATAATCGTTAAAATTCAGTCTAATTTGGTCAAGTACTGCTTCAGGTGATAATCCTGTCGGAAGATCGGATTCATCTATAGCCACTTCGAATAGGTCGAGGTTCACTTTTCTGCCTGAGGCTTCTTGAATTGTTTGTATTTCACCGGGACCGAAAAGCTCTTCATTTTGCAGACGATCAGTTACAGAGACGGGCACCTCAAAGTTTATGACATCCTGCCAGAACGGAATCTGGTCGCACGGAATGTCGAGTAAGGCGAAGGGGTTGGCCTCCAGCAAACCTTCCAGTTGCTGCTCGATGGAAGGCTCCTCTTCGTCGCATCCCGCGCTGGCCGGCTGGTACACCGCCACCGCCATCCCTGTGCTGGTCGTCTGCCACGACTGTACGCTCATGAAGCCCGGCGGGTTGAAGGGGTCGTCATCGTCGTCCGGCGGGTCCCAGCAGTCAAGGCCGCAGGGCTCATCGCCGCCTTCCGGGGGCGCATGTGCAGCACGCGCTGCATGGGCCAAAGCATGGTCGTGCTACCGTATTGCTTCGGGCTATGCTTTGTCGCTGCCACTCCACTGGCACCCCTGCTTCTACCGTGGCGATGGACGGGGGACCGTCCCAGGTGGGCGCCGACGCAGAGCATCGGCGCGAGAAGAATATGGTCATCCCCTGGCTTGTCGCGTCATGCTCGGCCCGGTCCATGAGATAGTGCGGTGTATGCTGGGGACCCGCGTGTCGTAACGCCTCCGATCGTCTCTGTCTGGGGGGCAAGCCTGAGGCAATGGTAACGTACGACGACGGCATGGCTTACATCATGAGGGCTTGTATTTGCTCAAAGTCACTGTTTACAACATATAAATAGTGGTGTCCCGAAGCGATTATCATGCCCCCAACCTCGTGCGTTATGAGCGGGTCAGGGACAAAGTAAAAGCCTCCAGCTTCGTAGTACGCTACATCTCGCACCTCGCCGCCCCGGTAATCTCCGTACAGCGTGTCGAGCGCCTGACAGGCTTCCTCGTCTTCTCCGTCCACAAGTAGACGAACATTGTCGACAGAAATACCGGATGTACCTGCTTCCTGACGCATATCAGCCAAACCGTCACTGGACAGATATCGTGCTACCACCTCATACGCTACATCGAATCCGTCGGGGCATACGTCCTCGCTTTCGGTTCCTGTCTCAAGCACTCCCTGCTCGGCTGAACTTGAATGTGAAATATAGAGGATCCCAAAGCAGAATAGACTCGCCAGGATTATACTTTTCATAAACATGTCACCTTCCATTTTATTATTTATAGTTGGAGCAAGGTCAGAATCCACATCTTGGATAGGTAGATTCTACTTCATTGCTGTCAAAGAATTTTATCACTTCACTATCCATCATTATCCCAAAGTCAAGGTTGTGGCTTGTTACCGTAGATCGATCGTAATTTGATACGTGGCTCTCTGTGTATGGCACGTCGACGTTCCCGGCGCTGGAGTCTAAAGGATTCCTCCTACAGGATCGAATTTCATCTATTTTCGGATGTGTGTGGGCATAACCAATCGCATTATCAGGCGCGGCACCAGGGACAGTTAGAACAAAGCAGGGTAGCGTATTACCTTCATCAGAACTAAGTTGCCTACTGGATATTAATTCCGTTTCTGGGTTCTGTTTAATCCAGCTAAAACTTTCTAACCCTAAATCGTCGCTACGATTCCACATATCCATAAGAATTCCATTGTTCTCCATTACCTCCAGAACATTCCTATGTTCGTCATTTTGAATATCAGCATCGAAGCATGATCCTGCTTCGCCACAATATGCTGGCGGATCCTCCCTTTCACAGGGGTTCTCCGGGTCATCATCCTCCCCCGGGCAATCCGCGCTGGCTGGCGCGTAGAAGGTCACTGCCATCCCTGTGCTGGTCGTCTGCCACGACTGTACGCTCATGAAGCCCGGCGGGCTGAAGGGGTCGTCATCGTCGTCCGGCGGCTCCCAGCAGTCGAGGCCACAGGGGTCGTCGCCGCCTTCCGGGGGCGCGGGGGTGTCGTCATCGTCGTCGGGGCAGTCGTCGCTGGGCGGGGTGCCGCCACCGCCACCGGGGGGCGGGTCATCGCCAGGCTCGTTGTCCGGAGGATCCGGGCAGTCCCATGGATTATCGCAATGGCCACCACCCGGAATATCAATCGGCTCTACTTCCTCGTCGTCGTCCCCGTCATCAACGGGATAACAAATACCGCCCGTATTACAAAATTCACCATCCGGCAGATCATCACACGGGGTCCACACGCAGTCTTGTCCTTCGTCACAAGGAGAGGTACACGGTTCCCCAAAGAGGTCGTCCCAGTCTGTAAACAGTCCAGGGTTGTTCTCTCGAACAAACTGAAGACGCTCGCCCTGGCCTACGCTTCCTTGAGGAAAGAGCCATGCCGAAAGCAGCGCCTGCGCCTGAAGATTCTCGGGCAAGCGGCACGTGGCCTGCCGTGTAATCTGGCCCCGTTCGTCCCGCAAGCGATACGTGAGCGTCACCATCTCTCCCTGGGCAGCCGCGACCAACTGCGCATCAAACGCCAGTCCGACATACCGATACGTGTAGGCCGGACCCATTGCGCCAGCCGATGCAGCATCGGTCCGGGTGCTCAGCACGCACATAAATGGAGAGGTCATACTTCCACTGCTCACTTGCATGCCCGACGGCACGGTAGAAACTCCGGCCGTCCCATCCGTACGCTCGGCATCCGCTATGGAAGTCTCTGCCTCCATCGCCGGGTCGGTGGGAAGCGCCTCACACGCTACAAAGAGGACAGCGGCCAAGAGCCCGGCTACAACCGGCAGCAAGATGTGCCGAAGGAAACGTACACTTGGTGTAGAGCGGGCAGGCATAAGCGGCGAGCAGGCACGTGGGTAGTAGCGGAGGCTACTCCACACTCCTGCACGCAGGGGACACGGCGCGCCCTTGGGCGCTTACGTTCTACCCCCCCGTGCAGCGAAAGGCCGCGCCAACAATACCCCCCCAATGCTCACATGCAACACCCTTACATTAAGAAAAGATGAACTATAGCTGTTTAAACAGCTATTAGCGATTACACCTCATCGTGGCGCACAACGCAACGTTAGCATCGCGCCGCGACCGTGGACCGAGACGGTCCAGCCTGCAGGTGCCCCCCGAGACGGAGGGCATGCGGGAACAGGGCCACTGATGCCGTAGCGCGGGACGGACGGGACGAGGAGATAATCGTTCAAATCATGCAGCCTACGCCTCGCCTTCCCTTCTGGGGAAGGTGCCGCGACAGCGGCGGAAGGGGGCGTTCCATCGACCCTGGTCCTCACAACTGCCTCCCTCGAAGCATTTCCTGAGGAGGCGAAGCGATAATCGACCGCACGAGTGCTCAGTCCGCCAGCGCCTCCAGCAAGATCTCCGCCGGATGCAGCGCGGAGCGGTCGGTGGCGTCTTTGATCTGGCTGCGGCAGGAAAAGCCTGAAGCCGCGATCAGCACGTCGGGGCTTGCTTCGCGCACAGCCGGAGCCAGGCGGCGCTCGGCCATCTTCAGGGAGATGTCGACGTGCTCCGACTCGTAGCCGAACGCGCCCGCCATGCCGCAGCAGCTCGTGTCGAGCGTCTGCACCGTGTAGCCGGGCGGCAGGCCCAGCGTGCGCTCCGACGGCCCCGTGCCGTCCAGCGCCTTCTGATGGCAGTGCCCATGCAGCAGCACCGTACGCTGCTCATCTTTCCACCTGAGGTGATCCAAGCGGCCGGCGTCGGCTTCGGAGGCAACGAACGTCTCGAACGTCTGCGCCGCCCCGGCCAGCTCCTTCGCCCGGAGGTCGCCGGGCAGCAGCGACGTGAACTCGTCGGCCAGCGTGAGGATACAGCTCGGCTCCAGCCCCACGATGGGCAGCCCCCGCCGTACGTAGTCGTGCAGGTGATCGACCATTTCGAGGGCCTGCTGCTGCGCCTTCGTGATGAAGCCCTTCGAGATGTAGGTGCGCCCACAGCACAGGGAAGCCTTCGGCACAATTACCTCGTAGCCGGCTTCCTCCAGAAAAGAGGCGGCCGCGCCGGCGGTACCCGGCCGGTGGCAGTTGTTAAAGGTATCGGCGAAGAAGACCACCTGCCGGTCCGGGCTCGTGCCGTTGGGGTGCGCACCAGCCTCTCCGTTGCGGGCTGCGAAGTCCTGCGTAAAGGTACGCCGCGCGAACGACGGCAGGTCGCGGCGCTTGCTGATGCCCAGCGTCCGGTCCATGAGCCAGCGCAGGGGCTTCAGCTTGTTGACGGCGTTCACCACGGAGGCCAGCGGCGTGCCCGCCACCCAGCGCGCCAGGTGCGGCTGCTCGGCAAAGAGACGCGTGCGCAGCGGCGGGCGCTTTGTTTTCCAGACTTTGGAGAGCCACTCCGTCTTCATCTTGGCCATGTCCACATTCGACGGGCACTCCGTCTTGCAAGCCTTGCACTGGATGCACAGGTCCATCACCTCGTGCATGCGCTCGCCCGTCAGCTCTTCGCGGGGCAGGGCGCCCGAGAGCGCAGCCCGCAGCGCGTTGGCTCGGCCGCGGGTGGAGTGCTCTTCCTCGCGCGTTACCATAAAGCTGGGGCACATGGTGCCGCTCTCCAGCTTGCGGCACGCCCCGTTGCCGTTGCACAGCTCCACGGAGCGCGCAAACCCGCCATCGGCCGACCAGTCGAGCTCTTCGAGCATCGGAATCGTGTCGTATTCGGGGCCCATCCGCAGGTGTTCGCTTGCGGCCGGCGTGTCGATGATCTTGCCCGGGTTGAGGATGCCCTGCGGGTCGAAGAGGTGCTTTAGCCGGCGGTACACATCGCAGAGCTCGGTGCCGAGGAACTGCTCGTTGAGCCAGCCGCGCACGATGCCGTCGCCGTGCTCGGAGGCGATGGCGCCGCCATACTTCGCCACAAGCTCCATCGACCCCTGACTGATGGCCTCCAGCTTCCGGGCGCCATCGGCGGTCTTGGTATTGAGGAAGGGGCGCACGTGCAGGCAGCCGGCGGAGGCATGGGCGTAGTACACCGCCTCCGTGTCCTGCGCCTGCAGCATGGCGTCGAGGTCCGCGATGTAGTCGGCGAGGTGCTCCACCGGCACCGAGGCATCCTCAATGACGGCTACCGGCTTGAAGTCACCCTTCACGCCCATCACAATGCCCAAGCCCTCTTTGCGCACGGTCCAGACGTTCTTGATTTGCTCGGGGTCGTGCGTGGCCACGATGGCGTAGCTTTCATCGGCCGCCCGGAGGGTCCGTTCCAGCACATCAAGGCGTTCGTCCAGCTCGTCCTTTGTCTCGCCGAAGTACTCGGTGATGAGCACGGCGCCGGGGTTGCCCTCGAGAAAGGTGAGGCGCGGCGCAAAGCCGGGCGCCTGGCGCGTGCGTTCGATGGCCACCCCGTCGAACAGCTCCACGGCGGACGGGTCGGTGTCAAGGATCGTCGTCACCGAGCGTAACGCCTCGTCACGCGTCTCGTAGTGCACGATGGCCAGCGCGGTCCGGGTTGGGCGTGGCACCACGCGCAGGGTGATTTGGGTGGTAAAGGCGAGAGTGCCTTCGCTGCCGCAGAGGAGCTGCGCGGGATTGCGCGTGGCGGTCTCCGGCGCCTTGCCGTGGGGCAGCAGGCGCTCCAGCCGGTAGCCGCTGTTGAGGCGCCAGTGATCGGGGGTGTCCCGCTGGATCACCTCCGCGTGCTCCTTCAGGAGTTGGTGCAGCCCAAAGAAGACATCGCCCACGAGGCCGGGCCGGTTGGCCTGGGCCTTCCATTCGGCGCGGGAGAGGGACTGGAACGTGGCGGGGGTGCCATCGGCCAGCAGCACCTCCAGCGCCTCCACATGGTCGATGATGTTGCCGTACAGGATGGAGTGCGTGCCGGTGGAGTTGTTCGCCACCATACCACCGAGCGTGGCCCGGCTCCCACTGGCCGGATCGGGGCCCACCATCAGCCCGTGTGGCGCCAGGGCTTTGTTCAGGCGCTCCAGCGTAAGGCCCGGCTGCACGCGCACCCACTGCTCCTCGGCGTTGATCTCCAGGATGGCATCCAGGTGGCGTGAGCAGTCGATGACGAGCGCCTCAGCCACGGTCTGCCCCGAGAGCGACGACCCGCCGCCGCGCGGCAACACCGGAATCTGGCGTTGCGCGCACGCTTCAAGCGCGATCTGCACGTCCTCCGCCGTCTTGGGCAGCAGCAGGCCCAGCGGCTGCATCTCGTAGAGGCTGGCATCCGTGGCGTAGAGCGCGTTCGTCATCGCGTCAACGCGCAGTTCTCCGGCAATTTGGGGCCGGAGCGTTTCGGCCAGGTCGCGCATGCGCTCAGAGGTAGACGTGGCAAGCATGAACGGCGTGGGCTGAATATAGAAAGTTACAAGAGCGTAAGGTCCACTGAGAGCAACACCTTTCACGGTGGCTCCGTGCACACACAACGGACGGCACTACGACAGACCATGCATGCGACGCCCCTGCAAAAAAACAGCGATTTGCTGGCTCAGGAAGGGCTGGTGCAGATAGATCTGCAGTAACGACAATCCCAACTAAAACAAAAAGATACGGGTCCCCGAGCAGACGGCTTGTGCGTGTGCTCAGCGGCCGAGGAATTAGAGCGTCAGCGTCTTCCCGGTCTCTGAGTTCGTGACCTCCACGTCCGGGTAGAAGTGCGCGAGGTTGTCGGCCATCCAGGTGCGGGCGTCGGCGTCCCCGTGGACGAGCACGACGCGCGAGGGCTTCAGCCGGCCCACGATGTCGAGCAGGTCGCGCCGGGTGCCGTGGCCGCTAAAGCGCAGCCGCTGCACCTCGCACCGGAGCTGCTGCGGCCCCACCAGTTCGTCCAGCACCACGTGCATCTCCTCCTCCGCTGACTCCGCGGCGGTCAGCAGCCGGTCGGCCGGGGAGCCTTCTTTCGAGAAACCGACCAGGATGATGCTGCTGTCTTCGTCCTCCACGACGCGCTGCGCGAACCAGTTGGAGAGCGTACCCTCGAACATCATCCCGCTGGTCACCACGTAAATGGACGGCTCGTGCAGGCCGCGCCGCTTGCCCTGCGAACTCCGGGGTACGCGCTCCTGGTCGACACCGTACACCCGGAAGTCGTTGTTCAGGCGGGGGGTGTCCGTGCGGGTTTTGTCGTAGATGTCGGAGATGGCCCGCTGCAGCCCCGCCGTGTACACGGGCACGTCGGCGCCGATGTCACCGCGCTGTTTGTAGCGATCGATGAGGGCCAGAATCTCCTGTGCGCGGCCGATGGCAAACACCGGGATCACAACGTTGCCGCCGCGCTCCAGCACGCGCACCACCGCGTCCCGCAGCTTGCGCTCTTCCTCCCGGCGCGTGGTCTGCTCGGCCTCGGGATCAGCGCCGAGGGTGGACTCCAGCAGCAGCGTATCGATGGGCGGCTCCGGGTACGTGCCGCCCGGGATGATGGTCTGCGCGTTGGGGTTGGTGTCGCCGGTGTAAAAGAGGCGCCGCTCCGTGCCTTCGTCCTCGTAGGTGAGCAGCACCCCGGCCGAGCCCAGGATGTGGCCGGCGTCGAAGAACTCGGCTGTTACCGTCGTTTGCCCGTTCAGCCCCGTGATGTCGAACGGGTCGCCCGGGTCGTGCGTGAGGTAGAGGTAGCTATGCAGCTCCACGTCCTCCTCGTCGAACAGCGGGTCGTAAGCCGACGAGCCTTCGCGCATGCGGCGGCGCTGCAGGCGGGCGGAGGCAGGCAGGAGGACATCGGCCAGCTTGCGGGTGGCCGGCGTCATGTGGGCCAGCGCATGCGGAAACTCCCGGAAGAGCACCGGTAGCCCCCCCAGGTGGTCGTGGTGCGCGTGGGTCACGAGGACGTGGTCGATGTACCAGTCCGGCTCCTGCTTAATGATGCGAAAATCCGGTGTGCTGGCCGGCCCGTCCTCTTCCGGGTCCAGCCCGGCATCCAGCGCAACGCCGGTGCCGTGAATGTCGAGAAAGTGACAGCTGGCACCGATCGTGTCGGTACGGCCAAGCGGGGTGTAGCGAACAGGCATAGGGCGATGGGCGGGTGGTAGAGCGTAGGAACCGATCATGGCAGGGCAGGAGGCCGCGCCCCGCCGCAAGAGGCGGTGGAGCAACCTGCGACGAAAAGCGATTGTTTCGCTGCGGCGGGCAGGGATCGGACCGGCCAGACGGCAAGTAAGAGCGCGCGCAGCTCCTTGGTTTGTACCCTTCCGCTCTGTACCATTGCCTTTCGTTTCTCATGGCGCGGACCCGCTCCTTCACCGTCCACACAGCGCCCTGGTACGCCCAGACCCACCACACGGCCGATGGCTTCCGCACGCCGGGTAGCTCCGCAGTGCCGGCCTCCCTGTTGGAGGTTACGCCCTGGCTCCTGCGGCGCGCCCTCGTCCCGCGGACGCACCAGCCGGCGCCGCATCAGCCCGTGGACCTCGCCCGGCTGCGCACCACCCCCGAGCGGATGCGGGTGACCTGGCTCGGCCATGCCAGCCTCTACATCCAGGTGCCGGGGCTTGCGCTGTTGACAGACCCCATGCTCAGCCAGCGCGCCAGCCCGGTGCCTTTTGCCGGCCCCGCGCGCCAGGTGCCGCCGCCCCTGTCCGTGGCCGACCTGCCGGGCGTCGACCTTGTGGTGCTCTCGCACGATCATTACGACCACTGCGACCGCCCGACCCTTGAGGCTCTGCACCAGGCGTTTCAGCCCGAGGTGCTGGCTCCCCTTGGCGTAGGCGGGATCCTGCGCGGCTGGGGCTTCGACCCGGTTACGGAATTGGACTGGGGCCAGTACGTTGCCACGGATACCTATCAGCTCCACTGCACACCGGCGAAGCACTTTACCGGCCGCGGCCTGGCCACCCGCAACGCCACGCTGTGGGCCAGTTGGTACTTCACCACGGCGCACACCCGCTTCTACTTTGGCGGGGACACCGCGTACAACACCCACTTCCAGACCATACGCAAGCAGCTGGGCGCGCCGCACATCGCCGCCCTCCCCATCGGCGCGTACAAGCCGCGGTCGATTATGGCGCCCGTCCACATGCAGCCCGCAGAGACCGTGCAGGCCCTCATCGACCTGGACGCGGACTATATGCTGCCCATCCACTGGGGCACCTTCGACCTGGCCGATGAGCCGCTGGATGAGCCCCCACACGAAGTGCAAGCCGCCGCTACGACCGCAGACGTGGCCGACCGCCTCCGGGTGCTGGACGTCGGCGAGAGCTTTACGCTGCAGCCTACCGCAGCGTCCAACGAGGCGTAGCCGCCAGCCCTCGTGCGCGCCGATTCGGCGCAGCTATTCCTCCTGCCCGGCGGCCCACCGGAGGCCTCCCAGCAAGTGCTCCTGAAAGGCCTCCTCGGTGTAGGCGTCCGCCGTGTGCCCCAGCCCCGTGTACCACGAGCGGCCCTCGCCCACCGTGTGGTACCACGCGATCGGATGTTCATCCCCCATGGCCGGCGTATCCTCCAGGTCGTAGGTATCTTCGTCCAGGTTGAGGAGCACCGTAAGGCCCTCCTGCACATCGCGGTAGCTGTACCACTCATCGGTGCGAACCCACGGGTTGGGAAGATGCGCGGTGGAGGGGTGGCCATCATCAACCACGTCAAGGCGCGCCTCCTGTACGGCCGGATGCCCGTCAAAGTAGGCCCCGACAAGCTGGCCGTACCAGGGCCAATCGTATTCCGTGTCTGCTGCAGCGTGCACTCCCACAAACCCGCCGCCCGCTTCCACAAACGCCCGGAACTGCTCGCGCTGCGCATCGGTGTCGAAGACGGTCTCCGACGTGTTCAGAAAGACTACCACGTCGGCTTCCGAAAGATAGCGGCCGGTAAGCCTTTCGGGGTCCTCGGTCGCCTGCACGCGGAAGCTGTGCTGCTGCCCCAGCGTGCGCAGCAGCGCCAGCCCGTCGTCGATGGACGCGTGGCGGTAGCCGTCTGTCCGCGAGAACACCACCACGGAGAACGCCGCCTCACTGGAAGCCACCGAGGCGGGCGCCGCGTCTTCATCCGGCGATGGAGCACAGCCAGAGGGCAAAAGCAGAAACAGCGTAAGAATGATCGCGGGAAGTAGGCGAGACATCGGGCAGGGGCAAGTGGACGTAGGGTTCAAGAGGAGGGTACCGCGCGCCGATGTTCGGTGTAATAGTGGCGCGCAGCGTACCGATTTCCGAAGCAACTAAATGCCAACCGACAGCAACGGGTCCAGCCCTGCGCCACCGCAGCAAAAAGCCCGCTGCATACAAATGCCTGCGCAGCGAAGGGCTACGCAGGCCGGGAGCTTGCGGGATCCAGATGGTGCTGATGCCGATGGGCGGTGTTTACTCTACGTCAAACTCCATGTCCGGCATCTTACGGTCGAGCTCAGCCGGACGGCGCGGCGGGGGCGGTTCCTGCTCATAGTCCTCGCGGTAGCGCTCCAGGATATTGGGGTAGGCCACCGCAAACATCTTCTCCGGATCCTGCTCGCGGTCCTCTACGCCCATGCGCTCGCGCTCCTTGTGAAGGCGGAGGCAGCCATTCCACACGGCACGCTTCAGGCCCCACTTCTCCACAGAAAACGAGGTGCTGCGGCGGCGGCCGTCTTCGCTCGTCCAGCTGAGCTGGATGTACGGCTTGCGGGTGCCGTTGCCGATGTCCTTCGAGGAGAGGTGCAGCCCGATGACCCCGCTTTTGCTGCGGGCTTCGGCTGAGCGGCGGACGGGATCGTCAGGCTCTGGCATCTCTTCGATCAGTTTGTCGCGGTACGGAATCGCGTGCTCATACAGCGCATTTTCCTTTCCGCCGTGCTTCTTGTCAGAGAAAAACTTGCCGACGCGCTGCCCCTGCCGCCGGACGCGCACGAGCCAGCCGTGCGTAGGGGATCGGTTGGGGTGCTCCTCATCCGGCTGGATGTCGATGCGCGCGATGTGATGTGTTTCTTTCTTTGGTTTAGCCACGGTTTTTGTCGCCATTGATGGAAGGGATACGTTAGGAAAGACCTGACAGGGCGGTGGGGTGTGCCTGTGAGGCTACGAGTGAAAGCAAATCAGCTCTTGGAAAGCAGGCTGCTGTGCGTGTACAACGAACGATTACATGGTATATAAAAACTACTAATACGCACGGCGGTGTTTTTTCCAATTACTGAGTTGTATCAATCCTTTACCATTGACCGGAGTTGGGGGTTCCGCTGTCTGCTGCTGATGGGTATGCGCCAACACAGCCGCTGCCGCCACCGCCCGTCGCAGGCCGGCATCGGTGGGCGCGAGCGCGTCGGGGGTAAACTCCTGGTCCACAAAGTGGGTGGACATCTCGCCGCTCCGGAAGCCCTCGTGCTGCATCACAAAGCGGCAAAACGGGATGGTCGTCTGCACACCGGCAATGGCATATTCGGCCAGCGCGCGGTCCATACGCCGGACGGCCACATCGCGGGTGGCACCCCAGGTGGTCAGCTTGGAGATCATGGGGTCGTAGTGAATGAGGACATCCCCGCCTTCCTCTACGCCGGCGTCCACGCGCACGCCCGGGCCTGAGGGGGGCGCATGGCGATGCAGCGGCCCGGGGTCTGGCAGAAAGCCGCTGGCCGGGTCCTCGGCATAGATCCGGCACTCGATGGCATGGCCGTTGATGCGTAGGTCTTCCTGCGCAAACGCGAGCGGTCGCCCTTCCGCCACGCGCAGTTGCTCAGCCACCAGGTCCACACCCGTGATCCATTCCGTAACGGGGTGCTCTACCTGGAGGCGGGTATTCATCTCCATGAAATAGAAGTGGCGGTCGGCATCCACCAGAAACTCCACCGTGCCGGCGTTCACGTATCCACACGCGGCGGCGGCATCGACGGCGGCCTGCCCCATGCGCTCGCGGAGGTCGGGCGTCACGATGGGCGAAGGCGCTTCTTCCACTACTTTCTGATGGCGCCGCTGGATGGAGCACTCGCGCTCAAAGAGGTGCACGGTATGGCCGTGGGCGTCGGCCAGGATCTGGATTTCTACGTGCCGGGGCTGGTCGATGTACTTCTCCACAAACACGCGGCCGTCGCCGAAGGCAGACTGCGCCTCGCTCTGCGCCATCTCCAGGGCCCGGTGTAAGTTGGCGGCTTCCCGCACCACGCGCATCCCCTTCCCGCCCCCGCCGGCGGCCGCCTTGATGAGCACCGGATAGCCAATCTCTTCGGCAGCGCCCGCCGCTTCCTCGGCATCCGCGATAGCGTCGGGCGTCCCCGGTGCCATCGGTACCCCCGCCTCCTGCATCATGGCGCGGGCTGCCGTTTTGTCGCCCATAGCGCGGATGGCGTCGGGCGAGGGCCCGATGAAGGTGATCCCCGCGTCGGCGCAGGCCTCCGCAAAGTCCGCATTCTCCGAGAGAAACCCATACCCAGGGTGGATGGCGTCTACCCCTGCAGCGGCGGCCACCTCAAGGATCGTCTCCTGCTTCAAATACGACTCCGACGACGGCGCCGGCCCCAGCAGATAGGCCTCATCGGCCATGCGGACGTGTGGCGCGGTGCGGTCGGGGGCACTGTAGACGGCCACCGTGGCGATGCCCCGCTCCCGACACGTGCGCATCACCCGCAGCGCAATCTCGCCCCGGTTGGCCACAAGGACCTTGCGGATCGGCCGCACCTCAGCTGCTGATTGTGAAGATGGCATGGTATGTGTGATTTTTGTTTACTGAAGTATATGCCGCATCGCCAACCGGTGCGGGCCTGCCGTCTGACGTGTTGGCGGAGGCACGCCGGCGCTTCGGCGTTCCTGCATACGGTTGCACGTGTAATATACGGACTGTGCGTTGGAACTCAACCTTTTGCGATAGATCATGCCTGCTGTGAAAGATTATTACGACGTACTTGGTGTAGCGGAGGACGCGAGCGAGAAGGAGATCAAGAAGGCCTACCGCAAGCTCGCCCAGCGTTACCACCCCGACCGCAACCCGGACGACCCAGAGGCGGAAGACCGCTTTAAGGACGTGCAGGAGGCGTACGGGGTGCTGTCTGACAAGGACAAGCGCCGGGAGTACGATCAGGCGCGCAAGAACCCATTTGGGGGCGGGCGCCGGGGCGCGGGTGGGCCCGGCTTTGGCAGCCAAGGCTTCGAGAGCGGCCAAGGGCAGCGCTACTACCGCACCTCGGACGGGACGTACGTCCGGCTCGACATGGACGAGGACCTCGGCAGCACCTTTGGCACCGGCGGCAGCGCGGGCGGCGGCGGGAGCTTCGGCGATATCTTCAGCCAGTTCTTCGGCGGGCAGCGCGGCAGTAGTGCCGGACAGCAGCGCCAGGGCGGGCGGTCCCGCAGGCGCAGCCGTCGCGGCGGGCGCGACGTCGAAACCACCATGGACCTCAGCTTCCGCCAGGCGCTCGAAGGAGGCAAGACCACCGTTACCCTTCCGGATGGCGACACCGTACGGCTCAAGATCCCGAAGGGCGTACGCTCCGGCTTCAAGATCAGGCTCCGCGGCCGCGGACAGGCCGGCCCCACGGGCGAACGCGGCGACCTGTACGTGACGTTCGACGTAAAGCCTCATCCCCGCTTTCGCCGCGAGGGCGACGACCTCTACACTACCGTCTCGGTCGATGCCTTCGATGCCATGCTGGGCGCGTCGAAAAGCCTCACCACGGCCTACGGCAAGCGCATCAAGCTGAACATTCCGGCGGGTACGCAGCCGGACAAGAAGCTGCGGCTGAAGGGGCAGGGCGTCGAAACGAACAAGGGCACGGGGGATCTCTTTGTGGAGGTCGACATCAAGGTGCCGGAGCACCTTACATCCGAGCAGCAACGCATTCTGGAAGAAGCAGCCGAGGAAGCCGGGTTGCGATAGCACCCCGGGCGGGAGGGCCCGGAACAAGAGGCGGCCTGTAGAGCATATCGCTGAAGCGTAATCACACCCGCGCCCCGTCGCCTCTTCCCTTCTCCCTCAAGCTGATGTCCGTACGCCTTGCCCTCGTGTCTTGCTATCGATCTGCGCTGCTCCTCTGCAGCCTCATCCTACTCGTGGGTGGCCTGCTGGGCTGTGCGTCGCCGGATGATGCCGCAGACGCAGCCTCAGAAGCGGCAGCCGACACGCTGCGCATCATGACGTACAACATCGAGGATATGCGGACCGTCGACCTCCGCAATCCGGACCATTCGCGCATCCAACAGGCCGCGGCCGTCATTCAGCACCTGCGGCCCGATATACTTCTCATCAACGAAATCACGTACGATTTTGCCGATGGGCCGTGGATGGAAGATGAAGACACGCCCGGCCAGAATGCCCGGCGCTTTGCCGAGAACTTTCTGGCGGTGGCCCAGGCAGATACGCTGGAAGGCATCACGTACGCCGCCTTCATGGCGCCCACCAACACCGGCGTCGCCAGCGGCTTTGACCTGAACCGCGATGGCGAGGCCGTCACCACCTATCCGGATCCCCAGGCGTCACCGGAAGACGGCCGCCCGGTGCGACAAACCGATGCCGATCGTGCCTACGGGGAAGATGCCTGGGGCTTCGGTGTCTTTCCCGGCCAGTACGCGATGGGCTTGCTCGTCCGCCCCGACCTCACGATTGCCGAAGACGCCGTGCGTACCTTCCGCCTCTTCCGCTGGTCCGCCATGCCGGATGCGAAAAAGCCGGTAGATCCGGATACCAACGAGTCCTGGTACAGCGAAGAAGCCTGGAGCGAGATGCGGCTCTCGTCGAAAAGCCACTGGGATGTGCCCCTGGTGCTGCCCACGGGCGACACGCTGCGCGTCCTGGCCAGCCACCCCACCCCACCCGCGTTTGATGGGCCGGAGGAACGCAACGTCCGCCGCAACCACGACGAGATCCGCTTCTGGGCGGATTACCTGAGCGATGCCGACTACATCTACGACGATTCCACCCGCAGCGGCGGCCTGCACGACGACGCTCGCTTTGTGCTGATGGGCGACCAGAACGCCGACCCCGCCGGTGGCTCATCCATCGAAGGCGCCATCGAACAACTCCTGAGCCATCCGCGTGTGCAGGGCGACGTCACGCCTATGGCCTCGGCTGGTGGACAGGCCCGCTATCCGGACCTCGACCCCACGGATACCGCGGAGTGGGGCCGACGCGTAGACTATGTGCTACCCTCCGTCGGGCTTGAGGTGGTAGCCGCCGGCCTCTACCGGCCCGCTCCCACAGCCGACGGCATATCGGCCAGCGACCACTTCCCCGTGTGGATTGACGTGCGGGTGGCGCCGTAGGTACACTATTCGGGGACCTCTACCCGGCATTCTTCGCCATGGCCTCGTAAGCCTGAGTATGGCGTTCTACTCGATATCGTACGTATCCAGGCGACGGTACAGCGTGGCGCGGCTCATGCCCAGCAATTCTGCCGCTTCCTTGCGGTTGTTGTCCGTCTGGGCGAGGGCGGCGCGGATGCGGCCCTCTTCGTCGTCAGGGAAGGCCTCGTGTGGAGCGGCTTGCACGTCAACGTCCTGGATCTCCGGCGGCAGGTCCTGCATCTGCACGACGGCATGCGGCGCGCGAATTACAGCGTACTCCACGGCGTTGCGCAGCTCGCGGACGTTGCCTGGCCAGGCGTAGGAGATAAGTGCCCGCATGGCTTCGTCGTGCACGCCCTCCACATCTTTACCGAAACGCGCCCGAGCGCTCTGCAGGAACGACCGCACCAACAGGGGGATGTCGGACCGGCGCTTGCGCAGCGGCGGCAGTTCTACGCGTGCGATGCGGATACGGTACAGCATGTCCTCCCGAAAACGCCCGGCCTCCACCTCAGCCCGCAGATCGCGGTGGGTCGCCGCGATGATCCGCACGTCAACGGGCCGCGTCTTCGTTTCCCCCAGCCGCGTCACGGCCTCTTCCTCCAGTACCCGTAGCAACTGCCGCTGCACGTCCAGCGGGATGTCGCCAATCTCATCCAGAAAAAGCGTTCCTCCATCGGCGGCCTCGAAGAAGCCCGGACGGTCGTCGGTAGCCCCGGTGAACGCCCCCTTGCGATGCCCGAACAGCTGACTGCCAGCGAGCTCTTTGGTAAGCGCAGCGCAGTTGACGGCCACGAACGGCCCCGCTGCCCGGTCGCTGGCGTTATGGATGGCGCGGGCGGCTAACTCCTTGCCCGTGCCGGTAGCGCCGTGAATCAGCGTGGTGGCGTTGACGCGGGCGACCTGATCGATCTGCTGAAACGCCGCTCGCATGGCGTCGCTCTGGCCGATCATGTCGTGGTGGGTGGCCTCGTCGTCCAGCATGCGACGCAGGTCGTGCACCTCCGTCACGTCGTATACCACGAAGATCTGGCGAGCAGGCGCCCGCGGGTCATCCTGCACCTCAATTTCCAGGCGGTGCGTGGTGCCCTCGGTGCCCACCGCCTCGGCGGGCACCTTGGATCGCTCCTTCGCCGGAAGCTCCGCCATGGCGTCGAGAGCCTCCAGCGTGGCCTCAGATAGCGGAAACGCGTCCGTCCAGTGGTGCCCGATCGCCTCATCCGTTTGCAGGGCCAGCAGGCGCCGAGCCGCGCGACTCACATACGTAAGGTGGCCGCCTGTGTCCGTCATGGCCGTTCCCTGCCGGAGGCCATCGAGAATGTGCAACAGGTCGTCGCGCTGCTCCTGCAGTTGCTGCTCCAGCCGATGCGTATTGCGCGCCACCTCAATGGTCGCATACAGCTCGCGCTCTTCAAACGGCTTCACGATGTAGCCGTACGGCGCAGCCGCCTTGGCCCGGTCCAGCGTCTGGTCATCGCTATAGGCGGTGAGGAAGATGACAGGAATCTCCTGCTCCGTCCGAATCTGTTCCGCCGTATCGATCCCGTCCAGGGCACCGTCCAACATGATGTCCATGAGGATGAGGTCGGGGCGGTCGGCGGCCACATGCTCAATCGCAGCTTCGCCGGTCGTAAGGGTATCCAGCACGGTGTAGCCCAGCGCTTCGAGGCGGTCTTGAATCTCCATCGCCACAATCACCTCGTCTTCTACCACGAGGATGCGGAGCGGCGCGTCGGATGCATTAGGCATGGGTATGGGGAAAGGTGATCGTATACTTGGTGCCGTCGGTGCCATCCACCTCAAGCGTGCCATCCAGCTGCTTCACCAGCCCACGGACGAGCTTGAGCCCGAGCGATTGCGCCTGGCTGAGCTCGAAATCGTCGGGGAGGCCCGCGCCATCGTCGGCCACCTGAAGGTGGACGTCGCCACCGGCCAGGTCCAACGCGACACGCACCGCGCCAGGCCCATCGTCCGGGAAGGCGTGTTCGAGCGCATTGGCTACCAACTCATGCACAATCAGTCCGCAGGGGATGGCTTGGTCGATGACCAGCGGCACGTCCCCCGCCGCCACCTCAACCGTAAGCTCCGACGGCCGCACGGCGTAGGTGCGCACGACCTGTTGGGTGAGCTCTTCGACGTAGGCCCCCATCGCGACGCGCGCCAGGTCCTCCGACTGGTAGAGGCGCTCGTGGATGAGTGCCATCGAGCGGATGCGGGCCTGGCTATCGACAAACAGCCCCCGGGCCGTATCGCTCGCTACCTTCCGCGACTGCAAGTGCAGCAGACTGGAGATGACCTGCAGGTTGTTTTTTACCCGGTGGTGAATCTCCCGGAGCAGCACGTCCTTCTCCTCCAGCGACGCGCGCAGTTCGTGTTCGGCTGCCTTCAGCTCGGTAATATCCTGCACCACACACACAATCCCCTGCGCATCGCCCCACTCGTCACGGATAGTGGAACATGCGACGAGTGCCGGCATGGGCGTGCCCTTCAGCGAATGGATGGTCCGCTCTACGGAGTCACGGCTCGGCGCTGCCGTCACGTCCAGCGGAGGCTCCATGGGTAGCACGTCAGCCAGCGCGCTCCCCCGAAGTGCCTCACGGGCGAGCCCCGTTAGCTGTTGCGCGGCCTTGTTAGCGCGACGGATGCGCCCATCGGCGTCAAGCGCAAATACCATTTCGGGCATAGAGTCCAACACGTTGTTGAGGTAGGAGCGCGGCACCGTCTGCTGCCGCATATCCTCGGTGAGTTCATTGACCGCCCCGGCCAGCTCCGTCAGTTCACGCGGCCCGTCTGAGACGATCTCACGGTCGAGCCGCTGCACGTGAAGCTGGTGCACGTCGTTCGCCAACTCCTCGATCGGGCCAGCGACGCGACGCTGCATGTACCATGCGAGCACACCGACGCTCGCGAGCCCCAGCACGGTCGCCCCGCCGACAACCCACATTGCCCGCGTCAACAGCTGCGCGGCAGCTGGCGGCACCGTCCCCACAGCCTCCAATGCACCCGCCAGTTGCCAGTAGGCAACGCCCGCGACGAACCCCACGAAGAGTACGATCCCCCCAACGCCGAAAAAGCTCAATAGCAAGACGCGTCGGACAGTCATGAGGGAGGATGAACGGTAGAAGTACAACGATGGGCAAGGCACAGCATGGAGCGGCTCTTTCGCCATGTCTCGCGTGAGACACGCATGAGACACCCTCCATCGCAACCGGTGTTTCATCGCGGGGAGGGCAACTACTGTTTGATAATTTTTATTTTGCCTAAGGTCATGATAAGCATGGTTTTATACGTAGTTAATTCAAGTCTGGCACGGGCCTTGTCCCTATAAGAGACAGACGAATGACAAGCGGCCGCACATCCCTGTGCCGCCGTGCCTTTTAGCTTTATCATCACCGACGAAGAATTATATGACTATCACCCGCACTACTTCATTTATTGGGCTTGTGCTTGCTCTTGCGTTGGTCCTTTCCGGCTGCGATAGCACCGTCGGGCCAAACGGTCCCAGCGATCAAGACGCGGCCCCGTTAACCCTCGCGTTTCAAACGACTGGCAGCACCTCGTCTGGCGCTAATCTGACGGCCCAGTCTTCGGTACTGGACGATAATAGTGGCAATAGCATCACCCTCACGCGTGTCGAAATCGCGATCTCTGAGATCGAGTTTGAGAGCGCAAACGGCCGCGCAGATATTGAGGACGGCCCCATTCTCGTCGACCTGCCGCTGGATGGAGGACCTCCCCGCACCATCATCGAAGCCTCCATCCCGGAAGGCGTATGGGATGAAATTGAATTTGAGGTAGACAAGCTCGAGCGCGACGACCCCGCCGAGGCCGCCTTACTCGATGAAACAGGCTTCCCCGAGGGCTTCAGCATTCGTGTGGAGGGCGTCTGGACCCCCGCTAACGGCCCAGAGCGCAACTTTACCTTCCTCAGCGACCTTGACGAGGAACAAGAAATCGAGCTCGAGCCGCCGATCGAAGTAACCGCTGAAAGCCCCAAAACCATCAACTTTGTCGTGGACGTGGACTCCTGGTTCCGCCAGAGCGATGGCACCTTGGTCAACCCCGAAGAGGGGAATGAGGGCGGGCGCTTCGAAGATCTTATCGAAGACAACATTGAGCGCTCCATCGAAGCCGAAGATGACGACGATATCGAGGTGGAAGGGCGCATTACGAACCTCACCGGCAGCAGCCTCACCGTGCGCGGCACCACGTTTGAGGTCACCAACCGCACCAAAGTAGAAGGAGATCATGGCATTACGCTGACCTTCAGCGATCTGCGGGTTGGTGACAAGGTAGAAGTGGAAGGTCGAGAAGACCTCGACGGAACCCTGGTGGCGACCGAGATCGAGTGGGAGGCCGACGAGGTTGAAGTCGAAGGGTTGGTCGATGCCATTGGCTCCAATGAGATCACAGTGAACGGCATCACGTTTCTCGTAACCCCCCGCACCGAGATCGAGGACGATGACGGCGATATCTCACTCAGTGACCTGCGCGTGGGAGACAACGTGGAGGTTGAAGGGTTCTTCGACCGCGACGGGGTACTTATCGCGGACGAGATTGAGCGCGAGGACGACGACGTCGACAACGAAGTCGAAGTGGAAGGCCTCATTGAATCGCTGACCGACAACAGCCTGACGGTGAACGGCATCACCTTCTTCGTCACAGGCCAGACCGAGATCGAGGATGAAAACGAGCGCCCGATCGCATTCGCTGACTTGCAAGAAGGCGACGATGTGGAGGTTGAAGGTTTCCGCGATACCAACGGCGACCTCATTGCCGAAGAGATCGAGCTGGAAGAGTAGCATTGCGTACAGGTCACCGGGCTGTACCGCGCGGTGACCTCATAGCAACAACCAAGGGACCCTGTTTACGGGGTCCCTTTTTTATTTGAGGGCTGTGGCGCGATGGAATGGCAAACCCGTTCCGTTGAAGCGGCCTTTCCTGAAAACAGCTGATGCGGTCCCGAGACCGTGCCGCTCCAGGGATTCGTTACCGCTGCCATCGTCTCTGCACTGCGCCGCGACAGCCTTTACCGGTCAGTCGTTGAAAGTCGAGGCGTCGTTGATGCGCGATCGTCACCTCTGGCTAATGCAAATCATCCAAGAGGTAGATGCTACGTCCTACCCAGCGAAAAAGGATGCCTAAAATACGCACCCGGACCGCCCGGCATATTCGGAGGCAGTAAGTTATGAGGTCGTACGCTGAGCGTAAACAGCGCCAGCATCTGGTGCCGCCACGAACCAGGGACTCGACAGGAAATCGGCGTCGGCTATCTTAACCGCGCTACCGCAGCAGAACCACACGCTGGCTGACCGACTGGCCTGCAGCCGTAAGTTGTAGTATGTAGGTGCCACTGGCCAGCACCGTGCCCGTGGCATCGCGCCCGTCCCACACCGCACTGTGCGTGCCGGCCTCCCGCGTCTCACGGAGTACGGTTGCAACGTGGCGACCCAGCGTGTCGTAAATGCGCAGCGTTACCGGTCCTGCTTCTGGAAGCCCGAACGGGATGGTGAGGGGCACCTCTCCAGCGCGCGGATTGGGATAGGGGGGCTGCAGCATCACCTCAGGCGGCGCCTCCGCGGCCGCTCCCACCAGTGCCGCCATATCGGACGGATGCCCTACCACCATGCGTAAAGACTGAGGGCGCCCGTCGGGCGGTGCAACCACGCGATAGGTAGGGCGCGCCCGCAGGTTGTGTGCTACATCCAGCCGGTCATCCAGCAGCCACACGTCGTAGGCCTCGGGGACGCTTGTCAACTCATCAAACGAAAGCGTCACCACATCCGGTATCGACGAGCGCACTTCAAGGTGCCATTCGTACGGCGCTTCTCCTGTGGGACGCACGTCACGCCGATACGGCCCGGCGTAGTCGCCCCAGTCTTCATGCGGGAAATAGACCGACACGTAGTCCCCAATGGGCGGTGGATTAAAGCGGTCCAGGGTGTCGTACCCCCGCCGGGCGGTTGGAGCTACCGCGGCCACATTGAACGTGTCGCGGGCGTCCTGTACCTGCGCGGCAATGCGTATCTGCCAGTCCAGGGCCTCTTCCTCCTGCTTGGCCTCCAGGGCTGCTGCGTCTTCTGCGGGGGGCGTACGGTCTGGGTCGATGATGAGGGTGCCGGTGCCCCCGTCTGAAAGGCGGACGAGGTAGCCTTGAAACGGCTGCAGGGCATCCCCTGGCTCCACGGGCTCAAACTGACCGGTGTAGCCAAACACATCGTTCAGCGCGCCTGAGGTGTTCGTAACGGACAACTGCTCGATGGGCAACGGAAACGTGTACGGCAGCCCAATAAGGTTCCATCCGGCCTGCAGCGGGAGCTCGAAGGGCGCATCCGTGCGCAGCGAGGTGCCCGGTCCCGTCGTAATGGTCACCGGAGTGCTTGTAATGAGCCAGAACGCATTGGCCAGACCCAGCGGGGCCCCGCGGTCTCGCAGCTCGTCGTAGCCCTCGGCCGAGGAGAAGGCGCCGCGGATGCCAAAGAGCCGCCACGCATCGGTGTCGTACGGCCCCAGGTCATTCCACAGCAAGTCCTCGGCTGTGGAGCCTTCCAGGTTCGTAGGAAATGTGATCATCCGGAAGGCCGTCTGGGACGAGCCGCCCCCCTGAGAAAAGGACGCACCGCTCGTATGTACGGGCAACGAGATAACGCCCGTTTCTGGGACGCGGCTTCCAAGGCCCGACGTGTCAACAGCCGTAATGAAGTACTCCACCCCTCGCGACGTTAACACGCTGCCTGGCAATTCAAGCTCAAAATCCTCCCCATCGCCCGGCATCGCCTGTGTGGTGAACGCGACCTCCCCTCCCTGACGCAAATGAAGCCGTACGCTGGCCAGGGGGCGTGCCGATGCTATCTCTACCTCTACCTTGATCTCATCCTCCTCATCCACTGCTTCTGGGCGCAGCGCAGGCTCAGGGGCTTCTATTTCGATGACAGGGGGCACGCCTGGCGTAGCAAAGTCAATCCCCGCGCTGCCAGACGAAAGGTCCGTCTCCTCACTGGCCTCGCCATCTTCTTGAATGAGCGCCGTCACGCGATAGAAATAGGTGGTGCCGTTAGTCACCACAGCGTCAACGAACGAAGAAGACGATACAGGTTGACTTGTGACCCGCTGGCCTGGTGCATCCTCAGGGTTCCCACTTGGGAAGAACGCGGTGTCGCGGTAGACATGGTAGCCTTCGATCGTTTCATCGGAGTCAACCGCAGGCGCCTCCCACGTGAGGGTCACCTGCCCGTTGCCGGGGGTTGCATTGACATTGGTGGGCGGATCGGCTGCCGCGGGCCACGACCAGACCAATCCCACGACAAGAATGAGGATACAGGACAACCGACGAGTGGCGAGAAAACGTGTCATAACAAAAGAAGGCAAGCACGGAAAGAATCAGTCACCAGGCGGAAGGGGTGGCGTGGGAAGCCCGCCATTGCCTCCGTTGCCGCCAGCATCGCCGTTGCCGCCCCCCAGCAAGACCGCCGCCCCAATGCCAGCAGCGACCGTAGCCACGCCGCCGGCGACCCAGCGCCACAGCCGAGGGCCGCGGTCCTCTTGGTCGGCCTCACCCGCCCTACGCGTCGCCTTTACCTCCCGCACAAGCGCCACAAAATCGGGTCGGTCCGTGGTCTCGTCAGGTGCATACGTGGGCGCCACATCCAGCAGGCTCTCTACCATCAGGCGGGCCTGGGCGTCGGCACTCTGGGCCAAGTAGACGAAGCTTAGCAGGCGGTAAAACCGGACGCGGGCTTCCTCGGAGAGGCTCACCTCCTCCAGGCAGGTCGTCAGCAGTCCCTCCGCCCGGTCAAAAGCGCCAGCGAAGTACGCCTCTTCGGCCTGCGCGTACTCGGTCTCACACGGACCGTCCACCTGTGCCAGCGTTAGGGCAGGGAGCGCCGCCGTGCCCACGAATAGGAGCACAGCCATCCACAGGCGTACGGGCCCGGCGACAGTGGGCCCACCAGCAGAGGACCCGGAGATGCGCCGCGAGGGATGCCATGCGAAGCGCTGCAGGAGAGGAAGAACGGATGTGAGCAAACAGCACATCGGGGAAAGGGGCATGAGAAGCCGGTGCTCAGTTGGTAGGGGTGAGCGTGAAGCGGAGGGGGGATTCCGTATCCTGGTCTACCCTTATGGTGCGTTCGTCTGCTGCGAAGCCCTCCCGTCCGACGGTGAGGGTGTGCACACCGGTGCGGAGCCGGATCTGCTGCGGGGTGTACCCGAGCACGGTGTCGCCAAGGCGCACCTCAGCGTTGGGGATGCGCTCGCCACCGGCGGACACCGCCGTAATCACGAGCGGCCACTCCCGCGTGAAGTCGATGGTCTGCTGCCAGCTTCTGCCGGGCGTTAGCTCTACGTCACGCGCCCATCGAAAGCCGCGGTACCGGGCTTCGATGGTGTAGGTGCCGGGCGCAAGGGTTTCCTGAAAGACGTCATTCACCCCCTCGGCCTGCAAGGTGCCATCGATCCAGACGTCGGCGAAGGGCACAACCTCCAGTTGCACAGCCGCTGGCTGGGGGTCGAGCGCAACGGTCACGTCGGTTTCGTCACCTGGGCGGATGGCCACCGTACGGGCAGCCTCTTGAAAACCTTCCTGCCGCACGGCAACGGTTAGCGAGCCAACCGGCACTTCCGCCCGGGTTAGCGGGGTTGTCCCGGCACGCTCGCCCGCGATCCACACGGCTGCGCCCACAGGCGTAGAGGTGATGCGCAGGCTGCCCGTGGCCTGTTGGTCCGTGGGAGCTTCTGGTAGCTCCTCGCGATCAGAAGCCTCCCCTTCAGAAGGCAACGCGGAGGGCCGAGGCGTTGGATTCTCCTCGGTCTCCTCATCCGTTGCAGGCTCGCCTCCGGCCACCCCGGTAGGTGCCGCCCGTTCGTCTGTGGCCTGGGCAAGCACCGGCGTGTCTGGGAAGGACAGGTCCAGCGCAACCGATTGGCGAAGCGCCACGGTCGTGTCCAGGGCGCCGTACACCGGGTGGGCGAGGCGCACCGCCACCTCGGTCGCCGGGGGACGCTCCAGCCGAAGGGGCGCCACCCCTACCGAATCACCATTCAGATACACCGCCGCGCCTGGTGGGGCGGTTGATACGTCAAGCACTACCGTCGATGCCTCGCCTGGCGTCGGCTGCGGCACGTCCAGCACGTACTGGATGGTGGCGAAGGCCGCGACCAGCAGCACGAGCAGGGTGACCATCCCGAGGGCGACCGGTGTCCGCCACCAGTGCCTGGGCGCGGTTTCCTCCGTGCGGGTGAGGGTGGGCGGCAGCGCCATGCGGCGCTCGGGGAGGTGGTCGGCCAGTGCCTCCCGCAAGGCGTGCGCACGTGCCGGACGCTCCTCGGGATCTTTGGAAAGCACTTGGTCAAGTACCGTGGCCACTTCCTCAGGCACCTCAGGCCGGTGCGCCGTGACGAGAGGGAACGGCTCTTCCACCAGCGCGCGCTGCACCGCAAAACTTCCCTGGCGCGTATCAAACGGAAGCGTGCCGGCCAGCATCTCGTAGAGCATCAGGCCAAGCGAAAACAGATCGCTGCGCTCGTCAGCATTGCGCAGCCCCCGTACCTGTTCGGGAGACATGTAGCAAACCGAGCCAGCGGTGGCGTACGTAGAGGTGACCGTCAGGTCGGCAGATCGCATCTTGGCCAGGCCAAAGTCAGCGATCTTTACCTGCCCGCCTTCTGTGATGAGCACATTGGCTGGCTTGAGGTCGCGGTGCAGAACGCCTTCCCGGTGCACATGCGCGATGGCATCTAATATCTGGTCGAAGAGCGCCATCGCTTCCTCGAACGGCAGCGCACTGCGCTCACGCAGGAGCGATCGCAGCGTGCGTCCTTCCACATATTCCATCACAAGGAAGGTACCCTCGGGCTCTTCGCGGAAGGCCAGCACCCGTACGATCCCCGGGGTGTCCAGCTTAGCCAGCGCCCGGGCCTCCGACCGAAACCGCGCCAGGAATGACGCATCCTCGGCCAGCTTGGGCGCCATCATCTTGAGCGCCACCGTCTTATCCAGCGCTTCGTCTACGGCCTTATACACCGTACCCATCCCCCCACGGCCAACGACTTCCGTGATGCGGTACCCGGCAATGGTTTCGCCCACCATGAACGCGCAGGGGATTCGTGTAGAAGAGGAAGGAGCTGCACCGCTCGCATGCAAATGCTCCACGGATGCATGTGCAACCCACCGGTTTGGGGCAAAGATTCGTGATACCGCAACGCGCCCGATTCCCCATGGATGCGTTTTCGTCCACCCCGAACATAGCCATTCTTGGAGCCATGCCCACACACATGGGCCTGGTGCCGCTACTCCCACAGTGCTCCCCGCGTTTACTAAGCCTACCGTCCCTGCATCACGCATTAGCCCCGGCCCTCCAGCCGCCCGTGCTTTGGGGGCGCCATACCGCCTGTGCCACCGACTTCACAGCGCCCACCCACAGCGGGTCCGCCAGCGACTCCTGCTCGGTGTGGATTGAATTGTGCGCTGCCCCGGCGCCCCAAACACAGGGGACGAAGCGGTTGGCGTGTGCAAGGCGCGGACATGGGGAGGGGCTTCACTCGTGATCGATTGCAGGCGATTGTGTGGTCTGAGCGCGCCACCAACCGAACTGCGGTACACGGAGCCGCTGGCTTCAGGCCTGCGCCGTATCGTCGCGCGCTGGCGCAACTGGCTCAGCCGACGCCTCCGCCAGATCCGCCATCAGTGCCCGTAGCCCCAGGTACCGAAACTGCTCGCACAGTTCCTGCACCTGTGCGGCCGTGTGGTCCGTAGCCTGAGCGGCCTCTGCATACGTCACGTCAGCATCCCTCTTCGAAAGGCGCTGACACAGCAGTAACGTGCGGGCCGCTTCCCGCGCCTTACCGGCGGCGGGCTGCCGCAGGATAATGCGGAGCACGCGTCGCTCAGCGGGCGTCACGTGTAACTGAATGATGGTGTGAGCAGCAAAAGACACGGGTAGACGAAATGGTAGCGCAGGAGCAGCACGCATAAAATCAAAAGTCAGTGTCGACACGCGGAGAACCGTACGGCTTACGTGGAGGCTTATGCATGACAAGCACTGTGCCAGGCCCTTTCCATGTCTGGTTAACGCTGCAAACCGCCCTATCCTGGCTAATTGGGCCGATTTAGGAACGGCGGTGCTCCTCAACCCTCAATGCCTGATACAGCCTCGTGTCTCACGGTGTCTCGCGCACCCGTGCATGAGACACCCGCTCTTTTGACCGCCAGCCCCCTTCCGGCGCGCATATCACTACGAAGCCTGCGTTTCCGCTGGCCATCCGCCGTGATACAGCATCTGCCCACATTACTCGCCCGCTGAGGCCTCGTACGCCTCAATCGCTCGCTCCAATAGCGCCTGTGCCGCGCGCTCGTCATCTACCCCTTGAATGATGGCCTCGCCGGGGCCTTTGTAGGAACTGAACCAGGTGGTGAGAATGGGTACCACCCCTGGATACTGCGCCTGCAACTGCGCCAGCGTGTGAACCCCACCAAACCAGTGACGGGGATCGACAGCGATCAGCTTATCGTCTTGCTCGCCGCCATCGACCATCCGAATAACGCCGACCACACGCGCCTCGACGATCGACCCACGGTCCACGCGTGGCCCGAGCAGTATGACGTCCAGCGGGTCATCGTCTCCACCAGCATCGGCCGGTAGCCACGTCCGCGGCACCATGCCGTAGTTGGCTGGATACGGCAGATAACGGACCACCCGTAACGAGTCGCCCGCGCGCTCCCAGGCAAGGTGCCCGGTATCCTTTTCCACCTCCCACTTCGCGTTGGAGCCTGCGGGAATCTCGACGACGACATTGGCCAGGCCTCCCGTGCCCAGCGCCGTGGGGCCCCGCAGAAAGTCTTGCGATGTGTCGAGGGTGTCGGCGGCTGTCGGCTGCGCCTGTCCCCCCCATGGTTGTGTTGTGAGCGTCGTGCCTTCGCCAGTAGCTGGCCCAATCAACAGGAGGTACAGCAGCAGGAGTACACCAACAGACGTTGCGCGCATAGGGATGGATTTGGGAGATACCAGCGTGTTTGGAGAAGGTTATATACCCCTTCGCGGGGCCATAACAAAGGATACACCTGAATGTTAACACCCAGATAATGCTTCAATAATAGTTCGGTTACAGTCCCTTCCTTCCTGTGCTGTATTGTGCCTGTGTATTGTTTTACGGCACTATCATAGGAATACATGAGATTACAGATACCACTGCTCATCGGGCTTGTCGTTACGGGACTTCTGTTCACGAAAGCCACGGCGGCGCTGGCCCAGACGGCTACCGTGCAGGGCACCGTGACGGACGACGAAACTGGTGAACCCCTTACTGGGGCCACCGTCATCCTTGAAGGCACCTCGTACAACGCGGTTGTGCGCCTGGACGGGAGCTTCACCATTCGGAGCGTTCCTCATGGTACGTACACGCTTGAGGCTTCCTTCGTCTCGTTCAGGCCGCTCCGCCGCGAAATCACCGTAACGGACGAGATACCTCGGCTGTCGCTACGCCTCTCTCCCGACACCGCTGAGCTGGATGGGGTGGTGGTATCGGCACGGCGCGATCTGCGGACCGAGCAAAGCGCACGTGTGGCCGAGCGGCAAGCAGAGGCGATCATCAACGTGATGGACGCCCGGTCGATCGAGCTTTCGCCCGACGTAACCGTGGCGAATGTGGTGCAGCGCGTGTCCGGCGTCTCCCTGGAACGCAGCAGCACCGGAGACGGCCAGCATGCCATCGTCCGTGGTATGGATAAGCGGTACAACTACACCCTGGTTAACGGCATCAAGATTCCAAGCCCCGACCTCAAGAACCGTTACGTACCGCTCGATATTTTCCCCTCCGACCTGTTGGACCGCCTTGTGGTCTCCAAGTCGCTTACGCCCGATATGGAGGGTGACGCGATTGGCGGCGTCATCGACATGAAGATGCGAGACGCCCCCGAGCGACTAACGGCCTCTGTCGATGTAGGGCTGGGCTTCAGTCAGCTCTTCGCCCAGCGTGACTTCCTGGACTTTGATTCGGGCGTAGTGGCGACGCAATCCCCTCGCGCAGCCAACGGCCCCGACTACCGAGCCGGACTCGAAGATTTCCCCTTTCAGAATCTGAACTTCAACGGCCAGGGCCTTCCCCTAAACCAGCGCGCTGGATTTGCTATCGGCAATCGGTTCTGGGAAGGGCGGCTGGGGGTGCTGGCTGCCGGCAGCTATCAGCAGAGCCACCGGGGCTCCAACAGCCTCTTCTTTGAAATGGACACCGACCGCGAGAACAACAACCCGTTCTTCGACACGGTGCAACAGCGGCAGTTCTCCGCCCAGCAGACGCGCACCGGGCTGCATGCCAAGCTGGACTACCGGGCCAGCCGCAACCATACCTTCGACTGGTACAACGCACTCATTCGGCTGGACGACAGCATTAGCCGAGCCCGCGTCGATACCAATCTGCGCATTGGGCGCGGGCAGGGCCCGGGCACCGGCCGCATTACCGAGCGCTACCGTTCGCAACAGCAGCTGCAGAATATTTTCAACTCCACACTACAGGGTGAACACACGCTGCTCGGCGAGCAACTTAACGTGGACTGGTCGGCCGTGTACTCCCGGGCCACACAGGATGACCCCGACCTCGCCGAGTTTCGCGTGCTCACCGGCACCCGCCGCAATGGCACGGGCGACATTGTGCAGGAGCGCGCACTTGTAGACCGCGACCTGGACCGGCGCTGGGCGGCCAATACGGACCAAGACCTGGCGGGGTACCTGAACGCCACGTGGGCCACGCGCTTCGCCAGCCTCCCGATGGAGCTTTCCGCCGGCGGCATGTACCGATTCAAAGACCGCGACAACACCTTCAACAGTTACCTGCTTCGGCTCTCGCCCAACACGCAAGAATGGGACGGTGACATTATGTCGACCACCTGGACGGTCGTCACCCGCACCGGCACCCCTACCGATCCCCTCAACTACACGTCGGAGGAGCGGCTCGCGGCATACTACGGGATGGCCAAGCTGTTTGTGGGCGACCTGCAGGTCCTCGGCGGGCTTCGGGTAGAGCACACGGACTTCTCGTGGCGCACCAATGCCCCTGAGACCATCCCCGGCCGCGTGGGCAGCAACCAGTATGTGGATTACCTGCCCAGCCTCCACTTTCGCTACGCGCTGCGGCCCGACCTCAACATGCGTCTCTCCTATTTTCGGTCCCTCAGCCGGCCCAACTTCTTCGAAGTGGTACCCTTCCGCATTATCGAAGAAGAGTTTCAGGAGCGCGGCAACCCCTTCCTGGAGCGCACCCGCGCGCACAACCTCGACCTTCGGGCTGAATTTTTCCCGGGTCCCCTCAACAAGTTTATGGGGGCGCTCTTCTTCAAGCAGATCGACGACCCCATCGAATCGGCGCTGGCTATTGACGGGCAGCGCATCTTCCTCCAGTCTAACAATTTTGGCACCGCCTACAACTTTGGCCTGGAGCTGGACCTGTCGACGTACTACCGCAATTTCGGCCTGCGCGGCTTCTATACCTTCACCAACTCGGAGATCACAACCTCCAAGATCGTCCGGTTTCGCGGCGAGAGTGGAACCCTAACCTCCCGCCAACAGGAGCAGACGCGGCCACTCCAGGGGCAGTCGCAGCACATCGGCAACGTTTCGCTCCTCTACAAAAATCAGGACTGGGGCACGGACGCTCAGCTGGCGGGCGTGTACACGGGGCGGCGCATCCTGAGCGTCTCTCCCTACTTCGAGAACGACATCTGGCAACGCGCCTTCTGGCAACTGGACCTCTCGGTGGAGCAGCGCCTGCTGGATGGTGTGGTGGTGTACGCCAAGATCAATAACCTGCTCAATACGCCACTCCGGGCGGATGTACTACGCCCCAATACGGCCAACCCGCAGGAAGCCCCGTACCTCGACACGTCCGAGTCCACGCTTGTCCGAGAGGACTTTTATCAGCGCACCTACCTCTTCGGGGTGAAATACGACCTGTAACCTCTGACGCGCGCGTCGATCAAGCTGTAGCGGCCCGGCATCACCGCTGCATTCCAACCCTCTGGTGCCGCTTCCTTCCTTTCCATCTGCTTCAACACACCGCCCCCATGAAAACCTTCAGCTACTATGTGGTACTGGCCCTGCTTGTGTGTGCCGTAGCCACAGCCTGCTCCGACTCATCGACCGGTCCGGTGTTTGATGACCCCGAACCGTCCGAGATCACAACCATCACGGATGAGACCACCGAACTCAGTGGCCAGATGCGGGGCACGCTCCGCGCAGGCCGCACCTACACGATGGTAGGTGATGTCATCATCCCGCCAGGCGAAGAGATCGTCGCTGAAGAAGGCGTTACGGTTATTGCCTCCGAGGATGACGAGGAGTTCGGATTCGAGTTTACCATACAAGGCTCCTTCATCAGCCTGGGCACCGAGCAAAACCCGAACCTCTTCACCGTTCCAGAAAACCTTCGCACCGAAGAGAACCTGTTTGCTGGCCTCTGGGGCGGCTTTCAGGCTACGGAAGACGCCGAGGCCATCGTCTTGAAATGGACGCGCCTGGAATACCTCGGTGGTGAGGGGGCTCCGGGTACGGCGCGTGCCGGCAGCATTCGCTATGGTATCTGGACGCTCAGCGACCAGACCGAAGTGGTCCTTGAAGACTCTTGGATTTACGGCGTAAAGGATGACTTTTACCGGCCCGTCGGCGGCAAAATCAACATCGTCCGGAACGTCTTCGAGTACGTGGGCGAAGATGGTGGCGACATCATCAACATAAAAGGCGGGACCGTCGGCAACGTCGCCTACAACATCGCCATCGGTGGCGCAACGAATGCCTTCAAGCCCTCAGATGATGGCGCCAGCACAATTCAGACAGACATTGCTGTTTACAACAACACCATCCTCAACAGTGGCTTTCGCCGGGCTGGGCTTAACCGAGGAGCCAACATCAACTTCGAGAACGGGGCCCGCGGCAAAGCCTTCAATAACTTGCTGATTAATAACAAGCGGGGGTTGCGTGTGCTGGATGACGCGGACGTCGCGAACATTGCCTACGACTACAACTGGCTCTACGGCTCGCATCAGGAGATCGTGGACGAGTTCATTCCATCCGACTCGGCCACGGAGGAGCAGCCCAACGATGTGATGGGCGGCGTTGGGGAGAATGATCCCCTCTTCGTGAACTATGCCATCGACACCTTCTCTATGGAGGACTTCGAATTGGGCATTGATCAGCCGGCCAATATGAACACCGTCGGGCCGTGGGACTTCCGCCTACAGTCCGGTTCTCCCGCCCTTGGAGCCGGCACCACGGCTTTTGAGCCCATTGCGGTCGACTTCACCCTGACGGGTAACCGGGCGCCCACCATCATGCCGCCCAGCGCAGACATGGGGGCTTACCCTGCCGATGGGAGCGGTAACCGCCAGAACTAACGCACTCATCACGTCGAAAGGATAGCCCAAAGGCCCGGCCATCGTGCCGGGCCTTTGGTGTTGATCGGAACCGCCGCACGGACGTGCGGCCGCATCCTATGCCTACGCTGCATGAAACAGGTGCCGCCGGTGATGAGCCAGATGCGCCGGCGCTCGGTAGGAGCTTACGCCTCCTCCGCCGGTACCGCCTGCCGAAAGCGCTGCACGTTTTCCGCGACCGACGCCTCCCCGCCAAACACGGCACTGCCGGCGACCACCACGTCCGCTCCGGCATGGACGGCCTCATCCACATTGGTGGGCTTCATCCCACCGTCAACCTCAAGCAGCGCGGTAGAGCCGATGCCATTGAGCAGGCGCTTCGTCTGCCGCAGCTTGAGCGTGCTGGCCGGAATGTACGACTGCCCCGAAAACCCGGGGTTGACCGACATGATGAGCACGAGGTCGACGTCGGCCAACACATACTCTAACACGTCCAGCGGCGTAGCCGGGTTAAGCGCCACGCCGGCTCGCATACCGTGCTCTTTGATCTGCGCGAGGGTCCGGTGCAGGTGCGTGCAGGCCTCTGCGTGCACGGTGAGCACATCGGCCCCGGCCTCCGCAAAATCGGCGACGTAGCGGCTCGGCTCGTCAATCATCAGGTGCACATCCAGCGTCGTGCCTGTGGCGTCAGCCAGAGGGCGCAGCGCCCGTACGACCAGCGGCCCGATCGTAATATTAGGGACGAAGTGCCCGTCCATCACATCAATGTGGAGCCAGTCCGCCCCGGCCTCCAGCGCCTCGCCGGCATGGGCTTCCAGGCGCGCAAAATCAGCGGAGAGAATCGAGGGGGCCAGTAGCATGGCACACGCGGGTTAATAAGGAAAGAAGGGAGGCGCGGGACTAAAACAGCGCGTGAAGGGCGGCCAGGGCCAGCGCAATCAGCACCACGTTGGCAAGCGAAAGCGGCAGCACATATTTCCAACCCAGCGTCATAAGCTGGTCGTACTTGAAGCGCGGCAGCGTCCAGCGCACCCAGATAAACACGAAGGCGAAGAAGGCCACCTTCAACATGAGACTGGCAAACTGCAGCAGTGCCAGCAGGGTCGTGCCCTCAAGAGCCGGGACGAGGGCCAGGATGGTGGACTCAAACGGCAGGAGGTATCCGCCAAAGAAGAGCGTCACGATGATGAACGAGGCGACAAACCAGTTCACGTATTCGGCCAGGAAGAACATCCCAAACTTCATCCCGCTGTACTCGGTGTGATAGCCCCCCACCAGCTCCTGCTCGGCTTCCGGCAGGTCGAACGGGGCACGGTTGGTCTCCGCAAAAGCAGTGATGATAAAGATGATGCCACCCAGCGGATTGAGGAAGATATACCAGGCCGTGTTCTGCGCCTCCACGATCTCAATGAGGCTGAGGGAACTGGCCATCAACACGACAGACACCACCGCGAGCCCCATCGACAGCTCGTAGGAGATCATCTGCGCAGACGAGCGCAGCCCCCCCAGCAGCGAGTACTTGTTGTTGGAGCTCCATCCGGCCAGGGTGATACCGTACACGCTCACGGACGTAAGCGCCAGCACCACGAGCACGCTCACGCTAATGTCGGCAATCACAACGCCCCGGGCAAACGGAATCACTGCCGGCACCGTCATCGCGATGACGACCATGAGGACAGGCGCCAGCGAGTGAATGAAGCGTGTAGCCGCAGCCGGCACGATGTCTTCTTTGAAGAGAAACTTCGCTACGTCCGCAAACGGAGTCAGCAGCCCGGCCGGCCCCACCCGGTTGGGCCCCGGGCGGTTTTGCATGAGCCCGGACACCCGCCGCTCAGCATAGACCAGCAGGGCGGCGGCGGTAAGCATGCCGTTGATAACGAGGAAGCCAAAGATGGCCGTCCAAACAAGACCCAGATCCATAGAATGCGCTCATTCGCGTACAGAGACAAAAGGGGTGTGCCCGGCATCTGGCAGCCCAGTGCACAGCCCCCTAAGGTACGCTGCTCCCTGCGTTCTTCGCAAGCGCTTGGCGGCACAACCTCACGCGGAAACCGTTTCTGCCCTTGTATTACCGGTTTTTTAACACCGAGCCAATCAGCGCTCTTCTCCTCTACTTCCGCGGTCTCGCTCCCTCATGCCCCACCGGATGCCCCCTTCCCGCTCTTTCCTGCAGGCGGTACCCCTGCTTGTTCTCCTTTGCTCGCTGCTGTTTATCATCCGGATAGGGCTGGCCCCGCCGGCCCATGCGCAGGAGGCGGAGCCCACGCTGCCAGCAGTCGACGGCACCTTGCTCAGCCCGCTCACCTTGCAGTACACCGCCACAATTACGTCGGCGGGCGGCGGCATGGACCTGACGCTGACCCATACCCTCACCGAAGCCGAGAGCGAGGAGGGGCAGGCGCTGTGGCGCGTGGTGAACGAAACGGAAACCATGATGGGCGCCTCGGTGGACACGTTTGAGGTCGACCGCACGACGCTGCGCCCCTATCGCCTCCACAGTGGCGCCGCGCAGGGGACGCTGGAGCTCCGCTACACCAGCGACCGGGTGACCGGCCACCTGGACGCCGGGGGCCAGCAAATCCGCATCGACGAACCGCTGGAGGGGCCCGTCTTTAGCTACGGCGCAGCCCTGGAGCTGACGATCGCCACACTGGACCTTGACGCCGACTTCGAAACGACGCTCCGCTTCTTCGACCCACAACGGCAAGGCGTCACCACCATGCAGCTGACGGTAGAAGACGCCACGACCACGGAGGTCCCTGCTGGCACATTCGAGACCTGGCGCCTGCGCATGGCTCCGGCTGCAGGTGAAGGGAACGAAACCATCCTCTTCGCCCGGCAGGAGGCCCCGCATTACATCGTGAAGAGTGAAACCACCTTGCCTACCGGCGCGGGGGAGGGGACGGCGGTGACGGTGCTTGAAGAGGGACTGTAGCACATCCGTTGCCGATGAGAGGCACACCTGCAAAGATCCAGCAATCCCTACGCAGGGGGTTGAACGGGTTCGCGTGTAACCGATACTGTAGGCAAGACACGAAGGCAGTACAGCGTGTTACCTCTTTTGCACATCCCCCTTCAGGCCCATGCTCGATGCTCTTCACGCCAGCGTAGGTACCGGCGGCACGTTTGCGGCCTTGATCCTGGCCTTTGTCGTATTTCTGTTCTGGCCCGCCGGTATCGCCCGGCTGGTTACCAGCGACCGTTCTACCTGGGCGAAGGCTGTGGGCGTGCTGGCGCTGGGCCTTTTTCCACCGCTGGTGCTGCTTCTTTGGGGCGCCTGGTGGTTGCGCGACGCACTGGTGTGCCCGCCGTACCTCGAAAGCTGCTCTACGCCCTACACCCGGTTGGTGCGGTGGTACCGGTTGAAAGCAGAGGGCCTGCTCAGCCGTTCATAGCTCCGGCCGCTGCTACCGCAGGCCATTGAGACTGAGGGCTGTGAGACCAATGCGCAGCAGATGCCCGTCTTGCGGCTCCACCGGAATGCCTGTATCTGCCAGGTACTCATAGGTGACGGCCAGCCGCAACGCAGCGCCGCCCCGAACAGATAGCCCCGCGCTAACGCCGCCCTGGGCGCGGACGTTCTTGACGCTCCCAAAACGGTCGAAGAACCCGGTGGTCTCACTGTAGAGCGTGGCATTACCATACACCGTTGCGAACAGGCCGGACTGCTCACCGGTGGCCCGCCGCGTGTGGGCCTGGAGGCCGGTGGAAAGGAGCTTCTGGTTCACGTTTGGAAGCTGGTCATTGGGCGGCGTGCGCGTATCTTGACGGATGCTATACACGTCCGTCGTCCAGGCCAGATAGCCGTCTTCTGCTCCCGGTAGCGTGGTGGGCCACAACAGGCGATGCTTAAAGCTCCCGTAGATGAGCGTGCGTTCTTCCCCGAGGCTGAGGTTGTCGATGTCGTGCTTGCAGCGATGGTAGTACCCCAGTTGCCAGAAGCCCGCGCCCATGCGCCGGGTGTAGAGCAAGCCCTCTTCCCAGAAAATCGCGCGCGGGTTAAAGTTGATGTCGTTGTTGGGATCCGCGATGAACTCGATCTGCGTGGTGATGAGCAGGCTGGCCGTGTCGCCCCAGCGACCCAGCTCCAGGAAGCCTCCGATCTGGTGGTTCCACTGATGGTCGTTGTCACGCAGCCCAGCATAGGTCGCCAGCCCGGCCCAGCCGCCATACGAGTGCACAAAGCGGCGCTCCCCTTCGGCTACGGTAGGCGTCTCCCAGAACGGGTTCAGCACCACGTCCCGCTCGATCAGGGGTTGGGCAGAAGCGGGTTGGAGGGCGAGCCCTACCAGGCCAACGAGGAGAACGATCGAAAAGCGGCCCATACCACGGGTCGGGGGTTCATGCAGGGTGCCGGTGCGTTCATTTTATCCGTTCATAGAAGGAACGGTTGCACAGAGGCGCCGCGGGCCCCCTCCCGCATGGAATGAGCCGGCAGCTACGGCGGTACCCCGCGGCCGCTCAAGCCACCGTGGGGGCCTTGTTGGTCCGCGGGGCGGTCTGCCCTGCCGTCAGCCGAAACTGACTGATGAGGTCGGTGAGCTCGGCGGTCATGTGGTTCAGGTCTTCCGTGGCCTGCGCGATCTGCCCGACGTTTTCGGCGGCTTCGTTCGTGACGGTCGAGATGCCTTCCACGCTCCGCGAGATCTGCTCGCTGGTCACGCTTTGCTCCTGGGTGGCACTCGCGATCTGCGCGATGCGCTCGGCGGCCACTTCGGCCTCGCGCACCACCTTGGCCAGGGCTGCCCCGGCCTTGCCGGCCAGTTCGCGGCCTTCGTTCACCTCGGCCCGGCCTTTCCGGATGGCCTCGGCCGTTTCGTTGGTCTGCCGCTGAATGCGCTGTACCATGTCGGTTACCTCGGCCGTGGCTCCGATGGTCCGCTCGGCCAGCTTGCGCACCTCATCGGCTACCACCGCGAAGCCCCGGCCGTGCTCGCCGGCGCGGGCTGCCTCAATCGCGGCGTTCAGGGCCAACAGGTTCGTCTGGTCGGCAATCTCGTCGATGACCTGGATGATCTCGTTGATCTCCTCGCTGGCCTTGCCCAGCTGCTCCACCTCAGCGGCCGAGGAGGCCACGAGCTCGGCCACCTGGCTGATCTTGTCTACCGTCTGGTTGACCACCTCACGGCCCTCCGTAGCAGCGGACCGGCTGTTGGCCGCAGCTTCCTCGGTCTGGGAGGCGGCGTCGGCGTTCTCCAGAATCGTGTGCGACATCTCCTCTACGGCCGCGGCGACCTCGTCGGCCTGGGCGGCCTGCTCCTGCGTGCCCGCGGCCATCGTCTCGCTGGTGGCGCCAATCTGACGCGAGGCGGCTGAGGTCGACTGCGCCGCTTCGGCCACGCGCTGCATCATGGCGTTGACGTTCCCTACGGCCCGGTTGAAGCCGGCGTAGAGCTTGCCGAGGGCGTCGGTGCGGCCTTCCGGAAGCGTCACCGTGAGGTCGCCATCAGCAAAGTGATTCATCTCGGCCAGCATGTGCTCCACACCGGTGGCGAGCTCCTCCCGCTGCGCCTCGGCCTCGCGTTTGGCTGTATCGGCCTCCCGGGACGCCATCTCAGCTTTCGATTGTGCCGCCTCGGCCTGCCCCAGGGCCTGCTTGGCGGCGGCCGTCATCTCGTTGAAGGCGGTCGCCAGCGTGCCGACTTCGTCGTCGGCATCGTACACCACGGTCACGTCGTAATCGCCACCTGCGGCCCGCTTCGCCGCGCCTGCCACGCGCCCGACCGGCCCGGCAATCAGCTTGCGAAGCATCCAGGCAAGCATCCCGCAGATCAGCAACGTCAGCAGCAGAGCAAACCCTAAAATGCTCCAGAACACCGCGTTCACGGCTGCGGCAACATCGGCCTCTGCGACGGCTCCTATGGCCGTATATCCCCACGCCTCAAACGGGACAGCATACGTGCGAAAGCCTTCCGCGCCTGATTCACTGTGAGCGGCCTGGATAAGCTCCGGATCGACGCCATCGGTCTGGAAGACGACCTCGCCGTTGTTATCCACCACGGCTACGAAGCCCTGCTCTATGATGCGCGTTTCGGCAATGTCAGCGGCCAACTGTTCAAGCTCGGAAAGCGGATAGCCCACGTACCAGATACCTACAAGGTCGTTGTCTGCGTTGTACATGGGCTCGTACCCGGTAAGGAAGGGCTGCCCCAGGATCTCAACCAGCCCGTAGTAGGCCTCGCCCTGCATGATGGCCGCATAGGCGCGGCCCTCCGGGTTAAGCACAGTGGTTACCGCACGAGAGCCATCGTCTCGTTGCACGTTGGTGCTTACCCGGATGAAGGTGTCGCCGTCGCGCGCAAAGAGCGTAGCCGTGCCACCGGCCAGCGCGGTGATGTGATCTACCAGTTCGTACGTCCCGGTCTGCGCGTTCTCGCCCAGGCGCAGGTCGGGCACTGTGGTGCTCTGCAGCGTCGTCTCTCCGGCAATGGCGGGCGTCCCGAGCGCTTCCGCCTCACTCCAGAGCAGCTCCATGGACGTAGACACCCGGGTCAGATACAGCGCGTCCATCGCCTCGAGATCTGCAGCAATGTTTTGCACGCGAATCTGTGCGATTTCGACGGCGTCATCAATCTCGTCTTCAAAAAAGAAGTACCGTGCCCCAAAGGCAGCGGCCGTCATCAGTAGGAGGACAAACAGGGAGACAGGGACTAAAAACTTTGCCGTGAGGCTGTTCTGAAGAATGCGAGGGATCATGGGAATAGACGTCAGCGGGAGAGTAAGTGCCAGCAACGCTTCCGTTATCGTACTTCCCCTTCCGCGGCTTAACCCTTGTGCTTGGTTTTCCTACCGCCGGCATCGTGGCATGCCCACGCCCGTGGAGGGGGCCCCGGATTACCAGGTTCACACATCTTAGACGGCACGGACCAAGCCTGCTGCCGTTTATCGATTTGCACTTGTTTACAAAGATAAGCCCGAACTTATGCGCTACATCGATACCACCCCGATCACGGATCCCACCCTGAACCTGGCGATGGAAGAGCATGTGCTGCGGTCCTTTCCAGCGGAGGAGGACTATGTGGTGTTCTATGTGAACGAGCCGTCGATTATCATTGGGCGCAATCAGAATACGCTGGAGGAGATTAACGCCGCCTACGTGGAGGGCAATGGCATCCATGTGGTGCGCCGCATTTCGGGGGGCGGGGCCGTGTACCACGACCACGGCAACCTCAATTTCAGCTTCATCACAGACTATGCGATGGACCGCCTCAACAACTTTCAGCATTTTACACGCCCCGTGATTGAGGCGCTCAACGCGCTGGGCGTACCGGCCGAGTTGCAGGGCCGCAATGACATCGTGGTGGACGGCCGCAAGGTGTCCGGCAACGCGCAGTATTCCACCGGCGCGCGCATGTTCAGCCACGGCACCCTCCTGTTCGATAGCAACCTCGGCGAGGTGCAGCAAGCCCTGGACGTCAAGCAGGGCAAGATCGAGTCAAAGGGCCACAAGTCGGTGCGCAGCCGCGTGGCTAACATCGTGGAGTTTCTGGATGACGACGACCTGACGGTAGACGACCTCCGTGCTCATCTGCTGGCGTCGTTTAAGGCCGCGCAGGACGTAACGGTGTACGAGCCAACCGATGCCGACTGGGCCGCGGCCGAGGAGCTGGCAGAAGAGAAGTATCGCATGTGGGCGTGGAATTATGGTGCTTCGCCTGACTTTGACGTGCAGCGCGCCCGGCGCTTCGATATTGGGGAGGTGGACATCCGGCTGAACATCTCCGACGGCCAGATTCAGGAGATCACCATCTTTGGCGACTTTCTGGGCCACGCCGATGTATCGGTCCTCGAAGATCAGCTTCAAGGGGTGCCCTACCGGATGGATGCCCTTACGGCAGCGCTCGACGGCACCGATGTGCCTTCGTATTTTGGCGGGCTTTCGCAGCAGGACTTCCTTCAGCTGCTGTATGCCCGAGACCAGGCTGACGGTTAGCTACCGCCTTGTCACGGGGCGTTGCTCAGCAGTCTGCCTCCCGCGGCTCGGCTTCCATGAACTCGTACGAAGCGTCCACCGCTTCTACGGTAGCGAGCAGGTACGGAAAGGTCAACGCTTGCGTCACCATGCAGCCCTCGCCCGGGCGCACTTCACGTACGATGAGCTCTACGACCCCTTCCTCCTCGTCGTGCAGGGCGCGTTCAAGCGCCACGCTGTAGCCGCCCGTGGGCCGTTGCCCGAGCGCGGCCAGCACCACCACATGCGCATCAAAGTCTACCGAGGGCGGCGCTGGCGGCTCGCTGCGGTGCCCATGCAGTGCGTTCCAGCGTTCTTCGAAGGTCTCAGCATCCGTGATAACTTCACGACGCTCCTCCGCCATCGCGCCCATGGCGCCTTCATCAAGGGCTTCAATCGATAGATCATCATCCATGAGGACCTCAACAGTCAGAGATGTGGGCGCTCCATCTGGTGCTGTGCCCTCACCTTCACACGCCGGAGCCAGAATAAAGAGTAGAGCGAGGAACGCAACAGCGCGCATGGCGGCAGAGAAACGGTGCACGAGTCTTCGTGAGGTTTAGTACAGCGGCAAGAGGCCGGTGTTTTGGACTTCTTTGCCTCTCGTGTGGTTGCCCTGTACAGCGAAAGCCGCCCCCGGCATACGGGAGACGGCTCGCTGGGACAGGGTATGTTGCTGCGCTACACCGCCGCAGTTAGCAGTCCTGAGGCTGTGGATCGGCCATATCAAAGTCGTACGACGCACCTTCTACCGCATCAACGGTGGCTACCGTGTAGGGAAACGTCAGGACCTGAATGGCCGCACAGTCTTCGCCAGGGACGCGCTCTGTAACCTCAACCATCACCCGGTTCTGGTCTGGCATGTGCCGGGCCTCGGTGACCTCTACAGCGTACCCGCCGGTTGGACGCTCACCAAGGGACGCAAAGACGACGTATGTCTCATCAAAATTGATTTCCGGGCGCTCGGGTGCCTCGTCCCGGTGGCTGAACAGGTCTTCCCACAACTGTGCGAACGACGCCTCATCCTGAATCACATCGAAGCTGCGCTCGGTCAGGAAGCCGTGGGTACCTTCCTCAAAGTTGTTGGCGTTGATCTCATCGGTGGAGTCCTCAGGCGCCAGTGTATTTACGGCAAGCTGACCGTCCTCAATAGCGGGCGGATCATCGATTACGCTGTCGCAGGCTGCAAACAGTAGAAGAGCAGCGGCGAGCGCCAGCGATACGGTGCCAATGCGGTATAACATAACAGAAGGGGATTCTGCGGAGAAAAGATGCGGGGCGTCATGTAATTGTCGATCACCCAGCATACACGCGCGCTGTACTATCCCCCCATCCGCTTCGTACACGCATGAGCCGCGCACATAGAATGAGCCACGCACATAGAAAACGCGCCAGCAGGAAAGCCCACTGACGCGTTGAAGGTGCTGCTTGAGGGTCTTTCGCAGATCACCCCATTAACTAAACTGAGGGTCGACCTCGGTCTGCGCGATGTGGTTGATGTAGTTGCTCATCGTTTTGATGCCGATGAGCGTGATGATCTCGTAGAGCTCGCCGCGGGACACGCCCTCGGTGTTGAGCTCACTGAGGTCAGCATCGCCAAGCCATCCGCGCTTGCCCAGCACGCGCTTGGTTGCCCGCACGAGCGCCCGCTGCCGGTCGTCCGAGGGCAGGCCACCCTCTACAATCGTGCGGATGGTGCCCTCATCCAGCCCGGCGCCCTTGCCGGCCGCGGCGTGGGCTTTGGTGCAGTAGTGGCAATCGTTGTAGCCCGAAATGGCCAGGATGACCACCTGCTGCTCTGCCGCTGAGAGCAGCCCATCCGCAATGGCGCCGTTGGATACCAGGTAGGTCTGCGCGACCGCCGGATTGTTGGTCGCCATCTCATCTATCAGGTTCGGCACGAAGCCAAACGCCTCTTTGGCTTGCTCGCGGACAGTGGTTGCTTTGCCGTTGGTTGTGGTTGTAGCCATGGTAGTGCTGGTGTAAAGTTCGGAAAGATCGAAAACGCCGGGAGTGCTCCCTCGCGTAATCGTTCTGTGCGTCTTTCCGATGGGCTGTTACACGCTACAGTGTGACCATCCTGTCAGGTACACCACCCGGACCGGCCGTTTACCGGTAGTTACGGAAGAGGTCGTCGTCATCTTCATCGTCAAAGTCATCGTCATCCATCGAGCCGAGCGAGGAGAGGACGGAGCCCATGATGTCGGAGTAGGCGGCGCCGCCCAAGTCCAGGAAGTCCTTCCCGATGAGCGAGTTTTGGTGCAGCGCCTCCAGCACAAACTCCATGGTGGTGGCGGTCTCCTCCGGGGTACCCGGCGCGGCGTGCTTCTTCACCACCTCGCGCAGGCCCTCCACCTGGTCCAGCCGCTTGGCATATTCGGTGAAGGAAAGGTCGGGGATGAGGTTGACGTGGTTGCCCTTCGAGAACCAGTTTAGCACGTCCTTGAAGGCCTGCCGGCCGTCGTCTTTCTCCGACGGGTCGGGGAAGTACTGCGTGAAGATCGCCCGGACGGCCCGCCCGATGAGCATGCGCGCCACGTTGCGGGGGCCCTCCTGCTCGCCCTCATACACAAGCTCCACCTTCCCGGTGATGGCAGGCTCCACGTGGATGAGGTCGGCCACACGCACGGTCGTTTCCTCTTCGCCATGCAGCAGTGCGCGCCGCTCCGCCGCCGAGATCAGGTCCTCCAGCGCGGTACGCGTCATCCGCGCCGACACGCCGCTCTTCTGGTCGATGTACTCACTCTCGCGCGCCTCAAAGGCAATCTGCTCGATGACCTCCCGGAAAAAGTGGGGGGTGTGGACCGTGACGCTCTCCTCGGTGCCGTTGCGGTCTTGCCAGGCCTCTTGTTTGGTGATGGCAATGCCCACATCCACCGTACGCGGGTAGTGGGTGAGGATCTGGCTGTCGATCCGGTCTTTGAGCGGCGTGATAAGGTTGCCGCGGTGCGTATAATCTTCAGGGTTCGCGGAGAAGACCATCATGAGGTCGAGCGGGAAGCGGATGTTAAACCCGCGGATCTGGATGTCTTGCTCCTCCATGATGTTCAGCAGGCCCACCTGGATGCGCGGCTGCAGATCGGGCAGCTCGTTGATGGCAAAGATGCCCCGGTGTGTGCGCGGAATGATGCCAAAGTGGATGACCTCCTCGTCGGCATACGAAAGCCGTTTGCTGGCGGCCTTGATGGGGTCGATGTCACCAATAAGGTCAGCGATGGACGTATCCGGGGTGGCGAGCTTCTCGCCGTAGCGGGCCGAGCGGTGCCGCCAGGCGATGGGCGTATCGTCGCCGTGTTCATCGACCAGGTCGCGCCCGTACTTGGAGATCGGGGCAAACGGGTCGTCGTTCAGCTCGCTGCCTTTGATGACCGGCACGAACTCGTCCAGCAGCTTCGGCAGCAGGCGGATGATGCGGCTCTTGGCCTGTCCGCGGAGCCCCAGCAAGATCATGTCGTGCCGGCCCAGGATCGCGTTCTGGATCTGGGGAATGACGCTGTCGTCGTAGCCGATGATGCCTTCAAAAATGCGTTCCCCATTGCGGAGGGCCGCGATGAGGTTCTGCCGCATTTCATCTTTAACGGGGCGCGACCGGTATCCGGCCTCCTTCAGTTCGCCCAGGGTGCGAAGGTCCGTCAGTTGCTGGCTCATACCACGCGCTGCTCGTGAAGAGAAAGTGGATGGTAGGCACGCAGCCTCTATGGTGCGGTTCCTATGCCGGACGGGCCGGGAGTTGAAGGGGCTGTTACCTCTGCGGCTCTCGGCGTTGCGCAGGGTACGCGTCTCAGGTTTGACGACGGCGTGACGCGCCCGTACGTGCTGAACTGCCCTGGCGCTTTGTTGTAGTAGGGGCGCTGTGGGGGAAGTGGTAGGCGGTTGGTGTACTCCTGCGCCTTGCTTCCCCATCTTTGTTTTCGTTTTTCACTCTGTGTCTATGCTCCCTCGCTTTTACACCACCGGCCAGCCTGCAGCTACCCTAACGCGCCGTGTCCTCTGTACCCTCACCCTCGTCTTCGCGCTAACGCTATGGCAGGCACCGGCTGCCAGCGCCCAGTCCGCCCCGGGCAGCCTCGGGATTGGGGGGCAGATCGGCTCGCCCAGTGGCGTCACGCTCAAGATCGATAACCCCGGCAGCCTGTCTTACGACTTCCTGGCGGCCTGGGACCTGGGCGACTTCTTCTTTCTGAATGCCCATGGGCTGTTCCAGGAGCGCCTGCGGGTGGATGGCCAGGAAATCGGCCTGTTTTATGGACCAGGGGGTTACATCGGGTTTCGGGAGCGCAGTAGCCGCGATGATGACGTGGTGCTGGGCATCTCGGGCACGGTGGGATTGAACGTGTTTGTGGAGCGCTTTGAGTTCTACGCCCAGCTGACGCCGCGCCTCGACGTGATTCCGTCCACCAGCGGGCGCTTCGGTGGGGGCGTGGGCGTGCGCTTCTACTTCAACTAATCCTGCGCCCTTACGGCGCCGCCTCCGTCACCTGCGGGGCGGCCTCGTCGGGCACCCACCGAAACGTCCGCACAAGCGGCTCCGGGTTCGTCTGTACGATGGCCAGGCGGTACGCGCCATCAGCTTCGCGGTGGACGGCCAGGTCTACCGGCCGAAACTCGCGGTCGATGGTCGGGCGCGGTTGCAGCAGGCGATGCTGCAACTGCCCCGCGCGGTCAAACACGTCCACCTGCAGCCACCCGATGCGCAGGTTCAGCACGAATAGCTTATCGCCCACGGGCACCGCGGAGGCGGTCAGGAACGGCGGCTGGCTGATGTCTCCTTGCATAAAAGCGCGGCTCCGGGCCAGCATGGGCGAGTCGAACCCGGTGAAGGCCAGGGTATCGACGGCTGCTCCGTCGCGCCAGTCCGTGGGCAGCACGTCGGCCACCGGGCGGTAGTACGAGAGGCTCAGCAGGCGCTCGTCCCACACCCGCAAGAAGCCGGCGTGGCGCCAGTACGCCTGCGGTAGGGCGGCCCGGGCCTCTATCGTACCGTCATCGCTGAGGCGGGCCACGTAGCCATCGAAGCCTTCGCCAACGGCTTTGAAGAAGAGGCGGGTGCTGTCGGCCGCGGTGAACAGCAGCCCATCGCGGCGCGGGATCTGGTCGCCCGAGGGCGTGGGCACCTGGCGTACGGGTTGGCCCTCCACCACGAAGTCGATGTGGTGGGCGTCGGGGTTAAACACCAGCACCGTGTCGCCGCGCACACCGCTGATGTAGGGAAAGGTAAACCGGTCGTCGGTGTACGCGTGCTGGAGCGTCCCCGCCATCCCGTCGAAGGCGAAGAGGCTGTTGCGCCGGGCATCGCTTATGTACAGCGTGCCCTCAGGGCCAAACATGGCTGTGCGGGGAAACTCGAGCGGATGCGCCTCCGTGCCGCTGCTCTGCCAGCCGAGGGCCAGCGTATCAGCCGGGGTTGCTTCGGCGATACTGCGGGAGAGAGAGTCGGCAGGAAACAGCTCGCGCGGTGCCTCGCGCTGGCACGATGAGGGCAAGCAGCCGCCCAGGACGAGGGCAGCCAAAAGAACAAGTAAAGCAGAGCGCGCCATACAACACCGGAGACATCACAAGAAAGTGAGCGGCTGTACGCTACGCTGCGCCTGTCGATCCGATCCGTTTGCACCTCCCCGCACGCGGGTGGCCGCGGAACGCATCGGTGCCATGTGGGTGGGGCCTACCCGCCCATTCTCCCCCGATGCCCACACCTGCCATGTGGTACGTGATTTTGCTTTTGCTTTTGCTGGCCCTACCGCTGGTACTGCGCAACTGGGGCGCTGACGATACCGACGCAGAACCCTCCGATCCCACCTTGCCCGGGGGCGATGGGGCTAATGGCCGCCCGCCCGGCGCGTGACGGGTCCTTTACAGCGAGGCGCCCCCGCCTTTCCCCCACGGCCATCGGCGCGTTCCACCAGCGCCCGCACGTGCTGCAAGCTCTTCCGCAGTCCACGGCGCACAAGCCCGCCGAACCCCCACTCCAGCACGCGGCCGATGGCGGGCACCCCGGGCAGCATGGTCCCGGTGAACCGGTGCCGGATCCGCGTGCCCGTGTCTGTAGGCGTGAGCCACAGCGCGATGCGCGCATCCATTGCGGGAGTGGCTCCGGCGTACGCTTGTCGCCGGGGGGACTCCCACGCAGTGATCGTCCACGTCGTCTCAAATGGAACGCCCGCCACGCGCGAGCGCTCGTGGAATCGGGTGCCCTTGCCGGGCGGGCCATCGCCTTCAACCGTGACGGACTCCAAGAGCGTAACCCAACCGGGGGCCTCCTCCAGGGCTGCCAGGTGCGCCCAGACGGCCTCGGGGGACGCGGCCACGTGCACCGTATGCTCAATCGTCAGCATGCGCTACCCTACGCCTAACTGATCGATGGCGTCGCGGACGAGGGCTTCGGCGGCCTCTGCCGTGGGGGCTTCAGAGTAGACGCGCAGCACCGGCTCCGTACCCGAGGGGCGCACGAGCAGCCAGGCGTCGTCGGCCCGGTGCTTGAAGCCATCGAGCGTGTCGAGGGAGCGAATCGTGTGGCCGGCAATCGTGTCGAGCCCGCCCTCGGCCTCCAGCCGGTCGAGCGCGGCTTGCTTCTTCTCTTCCGAGGTGTGCAGATCGATGCGAAACGTGTGGTGCGGCCCGAATTCCTCATGAAGCGCTGCCACCAGCGCCGAGAGCGGCTGTCCGCGCTTCACCATCATCTCCACAATCAGCAAGCCAATGTAGATGCCGTCGCGCTCCGGCACATGGCCCTTCACCGCAATCCCGCCCGACTCCTCTCCGCCCACCAGCACGTCGCCTTCAATAATCTTGGGAGCGATGTATTTGAAGCCAATGGGGGTGGTCTCGATGGGCAGCCCGTACGCGTCGGCCATCTTGTCCAGCATGTGCGTGGTGGAGAACGTCTTCACGATACTCCCGGAGAGGCCGCGATCCTGGTGGAGGTACTGCACGAGCAGGGCCAGCAGCTCGTGGGAGGAGACAAAGCGGCCGTTTTCGTCAAACATGCCGATGCGGTCGCCGTCACCATCGTTGGCCAGGCCGACGGCACAGCCAAACTCCGTAACGCACTGCGCGAGGCCGCTTAGGTGCTTCGCGATGGGCTCGGGCGGCACGCCGTGGAAGCCCGGGTTATGCTCGGCGTGGAGCTCCACCACCTGCGTGGCGCTCAGCAGCTGCACGATGTGGCCCTGAGACGCGCCGAACATGGCATCGTGCGCCACCTTCTGGCCCCAGCTCTTGAGCGCGTCCAGATCCAGCAATTCCCCCAGCTCGGCAAGGTAGGCCGAGCGCACGTCGCGCAGCTCCACCAGCCCGTCGCGGTCCAGCGCTTCGTACGACTGCAGCGGCGCGTCGTGATCTACGGTATCCAGCTCCTCCTCTACGTCGCGAATCATCGCCGGCGTGGCTGGCCCTCCGTACGGGCCCTTGATTTTGAAGCCGTTGTACGCGGGCGGGTTGTGGCTGGCGGTGACGACGATGCCGGCGTCCAGCTCGTAGTGCTTGGTCGCCCAGCTCACCGCCGGCGTGGTGACGATGGCATCAGAGAGTACCACGCGGACGCCCTCGCTGCCGAAGGCGCGTGCGGCATGGCGTGCGAAGGCCGCCCCCTGGAAGCGCGCGTCGTAGCCGATGAGGACCTCCGGGGTATGGTCGTGCTGCTTGCGGAGCCATCGGGCCGTGGCCTGCGCAATGATGGCCAGGTTGTCGTAGGTGAACGCTTCGCCGATGATCGCGCGCCATCCATCGGTGCCAAACGTGATCTTCGCCATGAGAACGATACGGTATGCATGAAATCGAAAGGCGACCGGCAAGGGCCGCGGCGTACCGAAGGATACGCAATGCCGGGGACAGACCCAACCCCTGTCCCGACCGAAATGGGAATGGTGCTCATGGAATGCTCACCCCTCTTCCCGAGGCCCCTCGGCCATCATTTCCCGGGCGCTCTTCAGTGCGGCGTCGGTCACCGACTTGCCGCTCATCAGGGTGGCGACCTCCTGCGTGCGCTCGTCCTCGCTGAGGCGCTGAATCCGCGTCTTCGTCCGCTCGCCCTCCACCACCTTCTCCACGATGAAGTGCAGGTCGGCCAGTGCCGCGATCTGGGGCAGGTGCGTGATGGCGATGATCTGGTGATAGCTGGCCAGGTCACGCATGCTCTCCCCCACCCGGTTGGCAATGGCGCCCGAGATGCCCGTGTCGATTTCGTCGAAGACGAGGATCGGCAGGCGGTCGCTCTTGGCCAGGATGGTCTTGAGCGCCAGCATGATGCGGCTGATCTCGCCGCCCGAGGCTACCTTCTTGAGGGGCTTGACGTCCTCGCCCACGTTGGTGCTGATATGGAAGGCGACCTGGTCCACGCCATGCTGGAAGGCTTCAAAGCGGACCTCGTCCTCGCCCTGCGGCAGGCGGATCCAGCCTTCGGCGCTTGGTTGCCGGGTGAAGCGCACGGCGAAGCGGCTATCCGGCATGCCCAGCTCGGCCAGCTCGCTAACGATGGCGTGCTCGATGCGCTCGGCCACCTCATGCCGCTTCTCCGACAGGCGCAGCGCCGTATCAGAGAGGGCCTGCTGCGCTTCATAGAGCTCCTCATCCAGGCGCTCGATGGCCCCTTCGAAGTCGGCTGCCAGGTCGTACTGCTCCCCGATCTCCTCGCGGTGGGCCAGCACGGCCTCCAGCGTGCCGCCATACTTGCGCTTCAAGCGGTCGATCTCCCCAAGGCGCGTGCGGATGGTCTCCAGCCGCTCCGGGTTGAACTCGATGCGGGCGTTGTAATCCTGCAGAAACTTGGCGATCTCCGAGATCATGATCTGCGCCGACTTGACCTCGGATAGGCTGTCCTCAAACACGTCGTCGATGCGAGCCAGGTCCTGGATCTCGTTGCGCGCCTTCACCAGCAGGTCGTGCACCGCCTGGTCGCCCTCGTAGAGCATCTCGTAGAGGTCGGCGGTGGACGCGTACAACTGCTCCGCGTTCTCCAGCACGCGGCGCTCGGCGTTGAGCTCGTCCTCTTCGCCCGGCTGCGGGTTGACGTGGTCGATCTCCTCCAGTTGAAACTCGTAGAGCTCTTTCTGCTGGGTCAGCTCGCGCTCGCGCGCCTTCAGCTCCGCCCGCTTCTGGACGAGGGCGTTGACCTCGGCGTACTGCGCCTCATAGTGCGCGTGCAAGCCGCCCAGGCTCCCGAAATTGTCGAGCAGCGCCAGGTGAGTCTCGGTGCGCAGCAGCGACTGGTGATCGTGCTGGCCGTGCAGGTCGATGAGGAAGGCCGCGACGTCGCGCAGGAGCTGTACGGTGGCGGGCGTGTCGTTGATGAAGGCCCGGCTGTAGCTGTGGGTGATCTCCCGCCGCAAGATGAGGTGCGGTTGCGGCTCGATGGCGTTTTCTTCGAGCAACGCCCGGATCTCGGCGGTGTCGGCCTCATCGAAGATGCCCTCTATGATGGCTTTCTTGGCGCCGGTGCGCACCACATCGGTGGAGGCCCGCTCGCCGATGATCATGTTCAGCGCCCCGATCAGAATCGACTTCCCCGCGCCGGTCTCGCCCGTGATGATGTTCAGCCCGCTGCCAAACGCCACCTCCAGTTCCTCGATGAGGGCGTAGTCACGGACGTAGAGCGAACGTAACATGGGTGGAGAGTATGGGGGTGTGGGCGTTTGGGGGTGTGGGCGTGGACGCTTGGGCGACAGGGCTTCCCCTCGTCACCCTGAACTCAGACTGGTGGTAGCCGACCGAAGTCGACGAATGGGTCGTCTTCGGTCGCAGGCGCACTGCGCTCACATGACGGTTTTAGTCGTCGTGCACGGTGATGAGGGACCAGCCCTTGTCGAGCTTTTTCTTGGCGTACTTGTACTTGAGCTTGGCGGTGTCGCCGGTGGCATTGTTGCGGATGGTGACCTTGTCGTTGCGGCCGGGCTCGTCCTCAACGATCACCGGCTGCGGCTTGCCGTCGCCGGAGGAGGGGTCGCGCTCGGCGGAGCTCTGGCGGGTGTCGCCCTGCCCCATCTTCACGCTGTAATCGGCCTCCTGCGCCTCGTGCTGCTCCTGCGCCCGTGACGGGTCGAGGCGGCGGCGGATGCGCTGCTCGTCCGCGCTGCGCTGGCGATCCTCGACGAGCGGCCCGGCGCGCATCACAAAGGAGACCACCTCGTGGTTGATGCGCTTCATGAGCTGCTTGAAGAGCTCAAACGCTTCCAGCTTGTAGGCCACCAGCGGGTCCTGCCGCCCGTAGGCGCGCAGGCCGATGCCTTCCTTCACCTCGTCCAACGAGCGCAGGTGCTCGGTCCAGTGCTCGTCGATCATGGAGAGCATGGCCGTGCGTTCCAGCGCATCGTTCACCTCCTGCCCCTTTGATTCGAGCGTCTCCTGCACTTCCGTCACCGCGCGGAGGGCCCGGCGGCCGTCGCTGAAATCAACGAAGATGCGCTCGGGCTTGTCTTCCCGATCGCTCTCTACCAGCTGCCGGATGCTCTGGTGGAAAGGCCGGGCCAGCGCCTCCCGCTTGCGGCGATAGAAGTCGAAGGCATCCTCAAAGATGCGCTGCGTCACCCCATCCTCGCCCAGCCCGAAGAACGTCTCGCGGTCCATCTCCAGGTCAAAGGCCAACGTGCGGAGCAGCTCTTCGCGGAGCTCGTCGAGGTTGCCTTCGCCGTAGTGCTTGTTCACGATGTCGGCCACGACCTCTTCCAGCATGTCGAGGATCTCGCCGTGGAAGCGGTCGCCGCGGAGGGCTTGCTTGCGGCGGGTGTAGATGACCTGCCGCTGGTTGTTGAGCACGTCATCGTACTCCAGCTGCCGCTTACGGATGGCAAAGTTGTTCTGCTCTACTTTCTTCTGCGCACGGCCGATGCTTTTGGTGACCCACGAGTGGGTGATGACGGCGCCCTCCTCCATATCCAGCTTGTCCATCACCTTGGTGATGCGGTCGGAGCCGAAGAGGCGCATCAGGTCGTCTTCGAGGGAGACGAAGAACTGGCTGACGCCGGGATCGCCCTGCCGGCCCGCACGGCCGCGCAGCTGAAGGTCGATGCGACGACTCTCGTGGCGCTCGGTGCCCACAATGGCCAGACCGCCCGCTTCCCGGACGCCCTCGGCCAGCTTGATGTCGGTTCCACGCCCGGCCATGTTGGTGGCAATGGTGACGGCGCCGGGACGCCCGGCCTCCGCTACGATCAGCGACTCCTGCTTGGCGCGGTCGCGGCGGGCGTTCAGCACGTTATGCTTGATGCCGGCGCGCTTGAACATGCGGCTGAGCGTCTCAGACACCTCCACCGACGCCGTACCAACGAGCACCGGCTGGCCGTTCTCCTGATACTCTACCACGCGCTCCTGCACTGCGTTGTACTTCTCTCGCTTGGTGCGGAAGACGAGATCGTCGCGGTCGTCGCGGATGACCGGCTTGTTCGTCGGGACGACAACCACCGACAGCTTGTAGATCTTGTCGAACTCCTCTGCTTCCGTCTCGGCCGTACCGGTCATGCCGGACAGCTTGTGGTACATGCGGAAGTAGTTCTGCAGGGTGATGGTGGCGTACGTCTGCGTAGCCGACTGCACCTCCACCCCCTCCTTGGCCTCGATGGCCTGGTGCAAGCCGTCGGAGTAGCGGCGTCCGGAGAGCACCCGGCCCGTGTGCTTGTCCACGATCTGCACCTTGCCCTCCTGCACGATGTACTCCTTGTCTTTCTCGTAGAGGGTGTACGCCTTCAAGAGCTGCTCGATGGCGTGCAGACGCTCAGCGCGCTCGGAATATAGGTTATAGAGCTCCCGCTTTTGCTCCTCAAACTCCTTCTGGATGAGGCGCCGGTCGTTCATCAATTTGTTTTCGCGCTTCTCCTCATCCAGATCGTCGCGCGCGTCGAGGTCCTCTTCCAGGTCCTCCAGCTTTTGATCGCGCTCGTCTTCCAGCTGGGCCGATTCCTCGCCGATGTCGGGCAGCACAAACAGGTCGATCTCTTCATCCGCCGCTTTGGCGGCCAGCGCGCGGCCCTTGTCGGTCATCTCGATGGCGTGCTGCTTCTCCTCGAGCGCGAAGTAAAGCTCGTCGTCCACGACGTGCATCTGCTTGGCGCTATCGCGCAGGTAGAACGACTCGGTGCGTTGCACCAGCCGCCCCACGCCCGGCTCTTGCAGGAGCCGCTGGAGTTTCTTGTTCTTGGGGAAGCCGCGCGTGGCACGGAAGATCAGCAACCCGGCCTGGTCTTCGGCCTGCTGGGCACGCTTGCTGTCACCCGCGGCCTTGGCTTTGTCGCGCTCTTCCAGGAGATCCTCGCCCTCCCTCACCAGCTCCGCCACCAGCTTCTTCTGCGCGCGGACGACCCGCTCTACCACCGGCTTAAACTCGTCGAACTGGTCGTTATTGCGGTCTTGCGGCACCGGCCCCGAGATGATCAGCGGGGTGCGGGCCTCATCGATCAGCACCGAGTCGATCTCATCCACGATGGCGTAGTGATGGTCGCGCTGCACGAGTTGCCGCTCATCCACCACGAAGGAGTGGTCGCGCAGATAGTCGAAGCCAAACTCATTGTTGGTGCCATAGGTGATGTCGGCCTGATAGGCACCGCGCCGCTCTTTGCTGTGCGGCTGGTAGCGGTCGACGACGTCCACCGTCAGCCCGTGGAATTCGTAGATGGGCCCCATCCATTCGGCATCGCGTTCAGCCAGGTAGGGGTTCACGGTGATGACGTGCACGCCGGCGCCCACGAGGGCATTCAGGTACACGGGCATGACGGCCGCCAGCGTCTTTCCTTCGCCCGTCTTCATTTCTGCAATCTTGCCCTGGTGCAGCACAATGGCGCCCAGCAGCTGCACATCGTAGGGCACCATGTCCCACTCGATTTCCTGCCCGCCGGCCTCCCACGTTTTGCCAATCATGTGCTTACAGGTAGCCTTCATTACCGCGAAGGCCTCCGGCATAATCTCGTCAAGCACGTCTTCGATCGCATCGTACCATGCGTCGTCCAGGTCGTCCAGTTCATCCACCAGATACTGGCGCTCCTCCAGGGTGAGCGTTTCCGACGCCACGGCGCCATCGCCGCCTACGTCGCCCTCGGCCATCATGCCCCGAAGCTGCGCGTCGATCTCATCGCGGCGCGCCTCGATGTCAGCCGTAGCCTCCGTTATGCGCTGCCGGAACTCCTCCGTCTTTGCCCGCAGCCCCTCGGCGGTGAGGGTGGCCATCTCTTCGTAGTGGGCATTGATCTCGTCGACGACGGGCCACAGCTTCTTAAGGGCACGTTCGTGCTTGTTGCCGAAGAGGTTCTTGATGAAGTCTAACATGGGCGCAGGGACACCAAAAGGCGGAAAACAAAAGAGGCGGGACAGCCGGATTGGCCACACGGTAGCGCGCTACGGGGCCTCGCTACCGGCATGCCGAACGGCCTTCCACAGCCGGTCAACATACGGCGTATTTGCCGGGCAAGGTCCCACGCAAGGTCTTCTCATGCGTTCCTTTCACGGGAAGGGGGCAGGCACCGCATACCCTACCATGCCTGTCGTTAGGCCCCGTCCACGCGGTTCACGAAGAGATGGAAGAGCGGCACCTGCAGGCGGTCCAGGTCAATCTCTGGCGGCGTCATCACCCGGAAGGCCGACGGGTCGGTGCAGTATTCATAGATGAACCCGTAGTGGAGGGCCGCGCCGAGCAGGACGAGGAGGTGGAAGACGTCGTGCGCGGTCAGCACCCCCGACCACAGCACAGGCCACCCCGTGGCAAAGACCACCGCGCCCACGGAGAACGCGATGCCCCCGGCAAAGAACAGCCAGAGGTGCCGCCAGCCCACCGCTCGTGCAATGGCGATGAGCCCCATGCAGCCCACCCAGCCCAGCGTCAGGTACACCAGCGCCGTCATCCACAGCGCCATGTCCCACCAGAGGAGCTTCACGACGATACCGATGATCGTGAGCCCCCACAGGATAGCGATGAGGCGATTGGCCCACGAGGTGCGCAGTGAAGCGTAGATGGCCGTGCCGGTGCCGGCAATCATCAGAAAGATGGCGGCATGGTCGATGCGCTTGTAGAGCTCCAGCCGCGGCGATGCGGGGTCTACGTAGTGGAAGAGCGCGCTGGCGGCAAAGGTAAGCGTCATCATCAGGCCATAGAGCGCGACGCCCCGGCCCTTGAGCCCCTGCGCTCGGGCGCGCCGTACCAGCAGCACGGTGGCGCCCAGGCTCAATAGCGCCCCCAGCAGGTGGCTCACCATGCTGAAAGGGTCGCGCCCCAGCGTTAAAGATAATAGCTCAACCGTCATAGCGCACACCCCCGTTTCTTTGCCGCCATCTGATGCAGACCTGTTGCCTTACGCCGCTCAATTGATAATACCCAGCAGGCGCTTCTTTCCCTTATCGACCACCGAATTGACCATTGTAACCGGCTACGTGCATTTCACACTGTTTGTGACAGCGCGAGCGCACATGTTTCACCCGCCCGGGCATGCCCCCACGTGCTCGGGCGCTCCGGGCCTCACCAGAGCTGCACGGCCGCTCCCACGGACAGCGCCAGCCGAGGCTTGTCGCCCGCGTGGCCGGTGACGTCGAGCACCACCGGGGTGACTACGACGGGGATGCCGGCCACCGCGCGGAAGGCTACCGACACGCCCGTGGTCAGGTCTTGGCCGTTCCATGTGGCCAGGACGCTAAGGGGCCGCGCCAGCCGTACACTAAGGCTTCCGAACACACTGGCCTTGTTGGCCTCCCGCTGTACGCGAGGTACGCTGTTGAAGCGGCCATCGCCTATACCGACCGTCCCCGTGACGCTGCGTGGCCGGGCGCCTGCCGACCGCACCCGGAGCCGGTAGCTGGCCACTGCAAAGGCGCTGCGTCCGCCATCGGGCCGGCCAGCGACGAAGGCGTTTTCTACGCCGGCGGCTATGCCCATGGCGCGCCCGATGCGGCGGTGCAGCTTCAGGCTGAGGCTGCGGTTGCGAAAGGTGTTGCGCATGGTCGAGTAGCTCGCCAGGGTCACCTCCACGGCGCCGTAGCGGTGCGCATCGCCGAACCCCTGTCCGGAATACACGGCCCCATCCACAAAGTCGCGGGCGCCCCGGAGGCCCCGCTGGATGCCGGCAGCGCCGAAAAAGTGCCCCCGCGCCGCGCCAAAGCCGATGGGGATGCCGTAGGCCAGGGCTGGGGTGGCCTGCGGCTCTTCGCCGTCGACAAACGCCCCGCCAGCCACGCTGCTGGTAGAGGCGCCATTTCCGAAATCGCCGCCCTGCGGGGTGGGCAGCTTCGTGGGAATCACCTGGGCCGTGGCCGCGGCCGGCAGAAGCAACAGCACGGCCAGGCCGATCCCCACGCATCGCGCCGCCTGATGAAGCCTCATGGCATGTGACCCTCAACAGGAGAAGAAGACGGGTGAACCGTTCAGTTTCGATCTGCACACCCTCAACTTAAGGACGGCGCGGGCCGGTGTCCATACCGTCTCCTAACAGCAGGCAGCCACGGAATCCGAAGTCTCTGGCTTCACCCGCTCCGCAGGGCCTCCATCGGTTCGATGCGTGCTGCCCGGCGGGCCGGGACGACGCCGGCCAGGAGGCTCACCGCCAGCGCCACGCCCAGAATGCCGAGTACCATGCCCGGCGTGATCACAAACACCTCAATGGGGGGGACGCCAATGCCTTGCAGGTACTGGTCGATGCCCAGTTGAAGCCCGGCCGTCACTAACCATCCGAAGAACAACCCGGCCAGCCCGCCGAGCACGCCCACGAGGGCGCTCTCTACGACAAAGAGGCGCTGCAGGTCACGCTCGTCGCCGCCTACTGCCTTCATCACCCCGATCTCGCGCGTGCGCTCCATCACATTCATCAGCATCGTGTTGGCAATGCCGATGGTGGCCACCAGCAGCGCGATGAAGCCGATGATGCCCAGCGCCATATCCACGATCACGAAGAGGCGATCGAGCTGGGCAAACTGATCGCGGAAGCTCGTTACGTAGGCGCCCATCGCCTCGATGCGATCACGGACCTCTGGCAGGGCCTCCGGCTGCCGCAGTTGTACGCGTCCCGCCGCGTAGCCCTCCATGTCGCCGCCGCGCAGCAGCAGGTCCAGCGTCGAAAAGAACGTGATCTGCTCCAGCTGCTGTGCCAGCTCCAGCGGCAGCACCACCCGCGTAAAGCCCGTGAAGGCCTGCTCCTGATCCTCCAGAAGCCCGGCCACGCGAAGCGGATGCTTTTCCTCGCGCAGCGGCAGCGTGCCCCCCGCAAACAACGCCGCCCCCGCCTGCACCATGCGCTGCGCATCCAGCGTGGCGGTCGTCAGTGTGACGGTCTCCCCCACGATGTCCTCGGGCTCGTCATACCCAAGGCGCGTGGCCATCGATGGTGAGAGCAGCAGCGCGGAGTCCTGCGCTGTCGTGAAAAACGAGCCCGCGATGGGCTGGTACGCCCGCAGGTCGCCAAACGCCATCGGCACCGCCTCTGCCGAGGCTACCACCAGACGGTCGTTGGCGCCCACCTGGGTCGGGAATACGATCTCTGGATAGGCGGCCAGCACACCGTCGAAGTCCGCAATAACTGCCAGGAGGCTATCGGTGATGGGCGTTTCGGGGAGGGTGTCGGCTTCTGCCTCCGTGGCGGCGGGCTGCTCGCGGAAGGCCAAGTCGCTGAAGCCCTCGATGGGATCGGGCTGCGAGGTGATGCGGAGCGTGTTGTAGAGCTCCAGCGTGTCAAACTCGCGCTCTACCGTTTGCTGCAGTCCGGTGCCGTACGCCAGCAAGGCCAGGAGCGCCGCCACGCCAATCGCGACGCCTACGCCGGTGAGGAGCGTGCGCGAGGTGTTGCGGCGGAGGTTGTCCCACGCAAGACGCAGGAGGTCGGCAAAGCGCATCGGCCAGCAGGGAAAAGTGGAAAGAGAGGGCAGGTTACGCAGCTGCGCGGTCGGCCGCATCAGGCGCCAGCTGGCCGTCGCGCAGCCGGATGAGGCGGTCGGCCACGCCTTGGATCTCGGCCGGGTGGTGCGTCACGACCACCACCGTCTTGCCGCGCTGCTCGTGAATCTCACGGAGCAGGTCGATGATGCGGCCGCCCGTTACGGAATCGAGGTTGCCCGTGGGCTCGTCGGCCAGCAGCAGCGGCGGGTCAGCTACAAGGGCCCGGGCGATGGCCACGCGCTGTTGTTCGCCGCCGGAAAGCTCGGTGGGCCGGTGGTCTACCCGGTCGCCCAGCCCCACGGCTTCCAGCGTATCCGTCGCGGCGGCGCGGCGCTCACGCGGCGCCACACCCGCCAGCAGCAACGGCAGCTCTACGTTTTCGCAGGCCGTCATCGTGGTCACCAGGTTGAACTGCTGGAAGATCATCCCGACCATCTCGCGCCGGTACCGGGCCTGTGCCGTGCGGTCGAGCGTGCCCAGGTCCCACCTGCCTACGGTGATCTGCCCGCTCGTCGGCCGATCCATGGCCGCCAGCAGGTGCAGCAGCGTCGACTTCCCCGAACCACTGGGCCCGACGATACCCGCAAACTGCCCCTCGGGCAGCGAGAGCGTCACCTCATCCAGGGCCCGCACCGTTTCTCGGCCCATGGCGTACGCCTTCGTCACGCCCTGCAGATGGATGAACGCCGACGCAGCAGACGTAGGGGAGCCAGAACCGACGGCAGCCATGGGAAAACAGATGGTGGGTGAGCAAAAGAAGCGCGTGTGCTACCACCGGCGATTCCATACGGTTGCGACGAACGCGCAACATCGAACCCCTGTCCTTCATCTTTCGTTGTGGCTTGTTCATAACGAAGGCTCTCCCTCATTCCTGTAGGCTCCATTTACCCACCCACGACCTGTATGGGCTGTACTGAGACCACGCTTCGCTCGCTGCTAAACGACCGCATCCTCGTGCTCGACGGTGCCATGGGCACCATGATTCAGCGGCACGACCTCACGGAGGACGACTTCCGCGGGGAGCGCTTTGCCGACGTGAACGAAGACCTCAAAGGCAACAACGAACTCCTCTCCCTCACCCGGCCCGACATCATCCAGGGCGTGCACGAGGCGTTTCTGGAGGCCGGCGCCGACATCGTGGAGACGAACACGTTCAGCGCCAATCCCATCTCGCAGGCCGACTACAACCTCGCGGAGCTCACCTACGAGCTGAACGTGGCCTCTGCTCACCTCGCCCGCGAAGCCACCGACGCCTTCTCTACCGACGAGAAACCGCGCTTTGTGGCCGGCGCACTCGGGCCGACGAACAAGACGCTGTCCATCTCCCCCGACGTCACCGACCCCGGCTACCGGGACGTCACCTTCGACGAGGTGGCCGCTTCCTACCGCACGCAGATCGACGGGCTGATGGACGGCGGCGTGGATATCCTGCTGGTGGAAACCGTCTTCGACACGCTCAACTGCAAGGCCGCGCTGTTTGCCATTCAGAACGCCTTTGAGGAGCGGGGTGAGACGCTGCCCGTGATGATCTCGGGCACCATCGTGGACCAGAGCGGACGGACGCTCTCCGGGCAGACGCCCCACGCGTTCTGGCTTTCCATCAGCCACATGCCGCACCTGCTGAGCGTCGGGCTTAACTGCGCGCTCGGCTCGAAGCAGATGCGCCCGTTCATCGAGGAGCTCTCCGACGTGGCCTCCGTGCCCACGAGCCTCTACCCGAACGCCGGGTTGCCCAACGAGCTGGGCGGCTACGACGAGTCGGCCCGCTTCATGGCCGAACAGATCGACAGCTACCTGCAGGAGGGCTGGCTGAACATTGTCGGCGGCTGCTGCGGCACCACGCCGGAGCACATCCGCGCTATCGCCGAGGTGGCGGCGAAGCACACGCCGCGCACGGTCCCCGAGCCAGAACCGACGCTCCGCCTGAGCGGGCTGGAGCCGCTCGTCTTCCGCGAAGACCTCAACTTCGTCAACATCGGCGAGCGCACCAACGTCACCGGCTCGGCGCGTTTCAAGCGGCTGATCAAGAGCGACGACTACGAGACCGCCCTGCAGGTGGCGCAGCAGCAGGTGGAGAACGGCGCGCAGATGGTGGATGTGAACATGGACGAGGGCATGCTGGACGCCCCCGCGGCCATGAAGCGTTTTCTGCAGCTCATCGCTACCGAGCCCGACATTGCGCGCGTGCCCATTGTTATCGATTCCTCCAACTGGGAGGCCATCGAGGCGGGGCTGAAATGCGTGCAGGGGAAGGCCGTCGTCAACTCCATCAGCATGAAGGAGGGCGAAGCCGAGTTCAAGAAGCACGCACGGCTGGCCCGGAAGTACGGCGCCGCGGCCATCGTGATGGCCTTCGACGAAGACGGCCAGGCCGATTCGCTGGAGCGGCGCAAGGAGATCTGCCAGCGCGCCTATCGTATTCTCACGGAGGAAGTCGACTTCCCGCCCGAAGACATCATCTTCGACCCGAACATCTTTGCCGTAGCCACCGGCATGGAGGAGCACCGGCGGTACGCGATTGATTTCATCGAGGCCACCAAGTGGATCAAGGAGAACCTGCCGCATGCACGCATCTCGGGCGGCCTCAGCAACATCTCGTTCTCCTTCCGCGGCAACAACATCGTCCGCGAGGCCATGCACACGGCCTTCCTCTACCACGCCATCAAGGCGGGGCTGGATATGGCGATCGTGAACGCCGGGCAGATCGAGATCTATGAGGAGATCGACGATGAGCTGCTGGAGCGCATAGAGGACGTGCTCTTTGATCGCCGACCCGACGCCACCGAGCGCCTGGTGGATCTGGCCGAGGAGTACGCCGGCCGCTCCACCACGTCGAAGGAGAAAACCCTCGAATGGCGCGAACAGCCGGTGGAAGAGCGCATCAAGCACGCGCTCATCAAAGGGATTGCCGATTTTGCAGAGGAAGACGCCGAGGAGGCACGGCAGAAATATCCGGCGCCGCTGGAGGTGATCGAGGGGCCGCTGATGGACGGGATGAACATCGTGGGCGACCTCTTTGGCGAGGGGAAGATGTTCTTGCCGCAGGTGGTGAAATCCGCCCGCGTGATGAAGAAAGCGGTGGCCTACCTGGAGCCCTTCATCGAAGAGGCCAACGTGGAAGCAGGTACGGTGGAGGCGGCCGCGAAAGTGCTGCTGGCCACAGTGAAGGGCGACGTGCACGACATCGGCAAGAACATCGTGGGCGTGGTGCTCTCCTGCAACGGCTACGAGATCGTCGACCTGGGCGTGATGGTGCCGGCCGCCAAGATTCTGGAAGAGGCGCGCGTGCAGAACGTCGACATCATCGGGCTGAGCGGTCTCATCACGCCGTCGCTTGATGAGATGGTGCACGTGGCGAAGGAGATGGAGCGCGAGGGCTTCGAGATCCCGCTGCTGATCGGCGGTGCCACAACGTCCGAGCTCCACACGGCCGTCAAGATCAGCGAGCACTACAGCGGTCCGGTGGTGCACGTGCTGGACGCCTCGCGAAGTGTATCGGTGGTGGGCAAGCTCCTCAGCGACGACGCGCGCGCCGTGTTTCTGCAGGAAGTGGAAGAGAACTACAATGGCGTCCGCGAGCGCTACGGCAACCGCTCCCGGCGCAAAACCTTTCTGCCCATCGAAGAAGCGCGGGCCAACCGCTTCACCTCCGACTGGGATGCTGTGCCCATCACCAAACCCAATACGCTCGGCGTGCACACCGTCGACGACGTGTCGATCGACACGCTGCGCGACTACATCGACTGGACGCCCTTCTTCATCGCGTGGCAGCTCAAAGGCAAGTTTCCGCGTATCTTTGACGACGAAGAGGTCGGCGCTGAAGCGAAGAAGCTTTTCGACGATGCCAATGCCATGCTCGATACCATTCAGCAGGAAGGCTGGCTCGGCCTCCGCGGCGTGTACGGTCTCTGGCCTGCCCACAGCATCGGCGACGATATTCAGCTCTACGACGAGGAGGGCGAGGAGCTGGAAGTGCTTCACACCCTCCGGCAGCAAACCAAGAAGACAAAGGGCCACCCCAATCGCGCCCTGGCCGACTTCGTGGCGCCCGAGGTATCGGGCCGCACGGATTATCTGGGCGCGTTTGCCGTTACCGCCGGGCTCGGTATTGAGGAGCACACCCGGCGCTTTGAGCAGAACCACGACGACTACAACGCCATCCTGCTCCGCTCGCTGGCCGACCGCCTGGCGGAGGCGTTCACGGAGTGGCTGCACGAGCGCGTGCGCCGCGCGTGGTGGGGCTACGCGCCGGACGAGGACTTCGACAACGCGGACCTCATCGCCGAGCAGTACCGCGGCATCCGCCCCGCGCCCGGCTACCCGGCCTGCCCGGATCACACCGAGAAGCCGGCGCTCTGGGATCTCTTGGACGCCGAAAGCCGCACCGGCATTGGCCTCACCGAGTCGCTGTCGATGTACCCCGCCGCCTCCGTCTGCGGCATGTACTTCGCCCACCCGGAGGCCACGTACTACAACGCCGGTACGTTCGAACGTGACCAGATCGAGGACTATGCCGCCCGCAAGGGCATGACGGTCGCCGAAGTGGAACGCTGGCTGGCCTCGCGCCTGGCGTATGAGCCAGAGGAGGCCGAATCCAAGGATCTGCAGGTGGCAGCGTAGCACACGGGTTTCCTCGTTGCTTTTTCTTCTCGCTCCCATGCTCCGCGTGGGAGCGCACCTGCGGCACGCTCTGCGTGCGAAGTCTCGTAAAGCCTCGGCGACATACAATGGCACCACACTCCACCCCACACGTCATGCTGAGCAACGCGAAGCATCTCCTGCAAGCGAGCTACAGGTGTCCTCAATGAGAGCCAGGAGATACATAGCCAAACGGAATACCTGACACCCGACCGGCACCATCCCCTCATACCTTAACACTGGACGGAGGACCGTCCACCTGGGCGCCGACGCAGAGCACCGGCGCGAGATAAAGCAATAGGTCGTAGGTCTTGTTTGTATCCAGCAAACAGACCCTACGACCTATGCTTCCGCACCCGCTGTTCGCGACTGCGCTTGAGTACATCTTCGCAAAAATGATGGTCATTTACAACGTCCAGATCGGAGCGTGGCAGCGCCAGTTCCTGATGGAGCTGTTTCAGGTGGTGCTCCGCATGCGAGGGCGCGTCAATTTCACCAATATGGCCCGATACAGCACGTTCTCAGAGCAGACGTTCCGGCGGCATTTTCAGAAGGCGTTCCGGTGGGTCACGCTCAACCTGACGATCCTACGGTTGCGCCGCCACCCGAAGGAACCGCTGATCGGGGTGTTTGACTGTACGTTTGTGCCAAAAAGCGGCACGGAGAGCTACGGCATCGGTCGGTTTTCTCGCTCCCATGCTCCGCGTGGGAGCGCACCTGCGGCACGCGCTGCGTGCGAAGTCTCGTAAAGCCTCGGCGACATGGGGTGACACCGCACATCATGCAGAGCAGTTTCAAACAGCTATTGGACTACGCTCAATCATGGTCGGTTACCAACACTACCGCTAATGCCATAGCATTGGACGGAGGACGGTCCGTCCTACGCGCCGACACAGCGCATCGGCGCGAGAAAAGTTCATGCCGCTATGGTATACACCCGCTGCGCAGAATCCCAAAAACATCGGAGCCCTTGCCGCCGGCGGGTGGCACTTGTCTTCGACGTACACTATCATAGACGCATAGATAACAGTACTCCAGCGAACTTTCCTCTTGCTCCTTCATGACTGGCGCTCTTTCCCTTACCACCTCCCGCCGCGCGTACATTGATGCGTTGCGCGAAGAGTATGCTTCGACCATCACGCAGGTGCTCGGCATCGTCGGCTTTGCGCTGCTCACGGCGCTTGGCGCACAGTACCGCATCTACCTCTGGGAGGTACCGATCTCGCTGCAGACGATGGCCGTCTATGGCAGTGGCCTCTACCTTGGCTGGCGGAATGGTCTCCTCTCGCAGGTGCTCTATATTTCGCTGGGCCTGCTTTTCCCCGTCTTTGCCGGTGAAGGCATGGGCATCGCCTACTTCTACGCGGCCGCGTCTGCAGGCTATATTGTAGCGTATCCGCTGGCCGCTGCTGCGATCGGCTACCTCTCCCGTGAGTGGAAAACCTTTGCCGGCAGCAGCCTCTCCATGGTCCTCGGGGCCGCTATCATCTTTACCATCGGGGTTACCTGGTTGCACTTCGCGGCAGGGCACGCGACGCTCTGGGAGTCGCTGGACAAAGGCTTCTTCCGCTTTGTGCTGATTGACGCGGCCAAGATTGCCCTGCTTGCGCTCGTCTACGCTGGCAGCCGTCGGGTGAAGTAACCGCACCACACGTCTGAACGGCACGACACCTCAAGGCGCCGCTCTCCCGGAGTGGCGCCTTTTCTGTGTGGTGCCGGCGTGGAACTGCCCAAAAAAGGGGCGGTACGTTTGCCTACTCTTCAGAAGTGGACTGCCATGATGTATTCCCGCGCTGTACATGTCCTCTTGCTTGGTCTGCTCTTGGGCGGGCTCTCCCTGCTGCCCCCGATGGTAGCCGCGCAATCAGCGGAAGACGGGGAAGCACTCACGCCTGAAGCCTCGGTGCTGGACGATCCGCTGGTGCGCTACCAGGCCAAGCGCGGCCTCGACCTGCTCTACAACATGCGGTTCGACCGGGCGGCAACACTCTTCGACCTGGTCGATCAGCGCTACCCTGAGCACCCCATCGGGCCCTTCCTGAAGGCGCTCAACACGTGGTGGGAGATCCTGCTGGACCTCTCCGACACCTCGCACGACGAGGCCTTTTTTGATGCCATGCAAGAGGTCATCGACCGGAGCGACCGGCTGCTGGCGGAAGACCCGCAGCACTTCGACGCGCAGTTCTTCAAGGGGGCGGCCATGGGCTTTCGCGGCCGCCACCGCTCGAACCGCGGCAACTGGTACCGCGCAGCCATGGACGGGCGGCGGGCCATGGGCTACGTCTTGAATGTGGCCGATTCGGACCCGACCAATGACGACTTTGTCTTCGGCCGCGGCATCTATGATTACTACGCCGACGTCATCCCCGAGCGCTACACGTACGTGCGCCCGGTGATGGTCTTCTTCCCGAGCGGCGACCGTGAGCGCGGCCTCGAGCTCCTGAAGCGCACCGCGGAGGACGGCCACTACATCCAGACCGAGGCCACCTACTTCTTGCTGCAGATCTACTATCTGTTTGAGCAGGATTACGGGAAGAGCATCGAATACGTCACCCAGCTCCTGGACCAGCATCCGGGCAATGCGTTCTTTCATGCCTACAAGGGCCGCGTCCATGCCCGGTGGGGGCGCTGGACGCAGACCCGCAACACGTTTACGGAGGTCCTGGAGCGCTACCAAAACGGGCAAGCCGGGTATAACGACGCTGTGGCGGAGCAGGCGCTGTTCTTCATCGGGCGGAGCCACCTGGCGCAGGGCGAGCCGGAAACGGCCCTGCAACGGCTGCAGCAACTGGACGCGCTGGCGGCCCGTCGGGACGAGGATGCGTACTTTCAGGTGGTGGGGCGCCTCTACCAGGGCATGGCGTACGACGCGCTCGAGGAACGCAGCCTGGCCGAACGGCGCTACCGCGAGGTGCTGGCCATGGACGAACAGGGCAACGCCCACGACCTCGCCCAGCGCTACCTGAATCGCCCCTACCGGCAATGACGATGGGGAGCTATAAGGGTCACCGCTCCCCCCTCCTTCGTCTCCTTGACTCCTCGATTCCTCGACTCCTGACCTGCTCAGTCCGCCCACACGTCCACACGCCCACACGCCCACACGCCCACACGCCCACACGCCCACACGCCAAAAGCAACACCGCTCCGTCACAAACAATCAATTGGACGGGAGCGTACGTCCGTAACACATTGATTCACCACAGCTTGGGGCGATTATGCAGTTCAGGTATTCGGAATGGGATCCCGCACGGCACGGGTCGCAGAAGAGTGGATTTGAGCAGCTGATGGACCTCTTCGAGCAGCTGCTGCAGTTCACCGCAGGCGATGCGGAAGAGGCGCTCGACTGGATGTATAAGCTCGACGACAAGTACGGGCTCACGGAAGATGCTGGCACCACGATGGATGAGTTCATCGAGGAACTCAAGAAGCAGGGGTATCTGAAGGACGACCCGCAGGACGGCGCCGGAGGCATGCAGATTACGGCCAAGGCCGAGCGCGCCCTTCGCCAGCGGGCGCTGCAGGACATCTTCGGCCAGCTTCGGAAGGGCCGCGGACGGGGCGATCACAAGACGCCGTTTGCTGGCGCGGGCGATGAGCGCCTGCCCGAGACGCGCGACTGGCGCTTCGGTGACGACCCGCACCTGCTGAACGTGACGGACACCCTCTCCAACTCCTTCCGCCGCACCGGCGGCCTCAACAACTGGAATCTCTCGGAGGATGACTTTGTGGTTCACGAAACGGACCACAACACGTCGATGGCAACGGCGCTCATGATCGACCTCTCCCACTCCATGGTGCTCTACGGGGAGGACCGCATCACGCCGGCCCGGCGCACCGCGATGGCGCTCTCGGAGCTCATCATGACGCAGTATCCGCACGACTCGCTGGACATCGTGGCGTTTGGCAACGACGCCTGGGAGGTCGAAGTCAAAGACCTGCCCTATCTCAACGTAGGGCCTTACTACACGAACACCCGGGCAGGGCTGCAGCGCGCGCGCGACATCCTGCACCGCCGCCGCAACAAGAACAAGCAGATCTTCATGATCACGGACGGCAAACCCAGCTGCCATATCGAGAACGGACGGATGTACCGCAATGCGTTTGGGCTGGACCGCAAGATCGTCAATAAGGTGCTGGACGAAGCGGTGATGTGCCGGCGCGAGGGCATTACCATCACTACGTTTATGATCGCGCGCGACCCCTCGCTGCAAGACTTCGTGCGCGAGCTGACGGAGGCCAACCACGGCCGGGCCTACTATGCCAGCCTGGACAACCTCGGCGGATTCATCTTCGAGGACTATGTGCGCAACCGTCGGAAGCGCGTGCGGTAAGCCTTCCCGCGCACGTCCTCCCCGCTGCTGGCCACTCCGATGCCTGATCGCCCCTTCGATACGCTCGACCCCAAGCAGTCCCTCGGCCAAAACTTTATGGCCGACCCCAACACCATCCGCAAGGTGGCCGACACCCTGCAGGCCGGGCCCGACGCCCATGTGGTCGAGATCGGTCCCGGCATGGGCGCACTCACCGAAGTGCTGCTGCAACGCTATCCTACGTTCACGGCGTTGGAAATTGATGAGCGTGCGGTAACGTATCTGCGCCACCAGTACCCCAATGCGGATGTGCGCCACATGGACGTGCTGGAGGCGGATTATGCGGCGCTGGCCGCGGAGAAGGGCGAGCCGCTGCATGTGATCGGCAACGTACCCTACAACATTGGCAGCCAGATCCTCTTCGGGCTGATGGAGGCTGCAGCACACGTGGCGGAGGGCGTGATTACGCTCCAGCGGCAAGTGGTGGATCGCATCGTGGCCGAGCCGCGCACCAAGGCGTACGGCATCCTGTCGGTGCTGCTGCAGCTCTACACGCGCCCCACGCGCGCCTTCCGGATCTCACGCCACGTCTTTCGCCCACCACCTGACGTAGAGAGCGCGGTGCTCCACTTCACCATGGATGGCCCGCTATGGGACGTGCCTGATGACGAGCGCCCGCCGCTTGCCTTCCTGCACGCGGTTGTGCGCACGGCCTTCAACCAGCGGCGCAAGACGCTCCGCAACAGCCTCCATCCGTGGACGCGCGGGCAGGGCCTTACGCTACCGGACGACTGGAAGCGCCGCCGCGCGGAGGAGCTCAGGCCCACGCAGTTCATCACGCTCACCCAGCACCTGCGCGCCCAAGGAGCGGATGAGCAGGCGGGGATTTGATTCCCAGCGCCACCTCAACGAAGGCAGTGGTTTGCTGGGCAGTGACCTTCAGGGACGCCTCGAAATTTGTCCGCCCGTGTCACGTACCCTCATCCTGTCCTTCTCCCAGAACGGGAGAAGGGACACGAGCCGTACCGATGGGGGCATAGGGATGCGACGGTGCCGGATGTATGCTGACGCTGCTTTGGTGATGGCCGTGGTCTGCTGAAAGGTAGCTCCCAGCCACACCGTAGAGACGCTCAGCCTGTGTCATCGCTCCCTCATCTCGTTGTTCACCCCAGCCCCTACTTGCCGATGAGCTTGCATCACGTGCTTTCTTTTCGGTGCGCTAAGCCCGTCAGCGCTTAGAATCCTCTCTCCCCTCGCGGGAGAGAGCCAGAGAGAGAGGGGGAAGTCCAAGCCGAATCGATGGCTGCATGGGGGTAAGTCCATGCAGCTAACGCTGCGTCAAGAGGCCGTTGACGTGCAAGGGCATTGCCGGTACATGGCCTTCCTTACGCCGGCTCGCCGACGTCTTCGAGGCGCACGCCTTGCAGGCCCATGGCTTCGTGGGTGGCGCCCGCGAACGCGGGGTTCTCCTCACTCACCTCTGCCATGATGGCTTTCGGGCCTTTGTACGACAGGTCAATATCGAGATGGGCGGCCACCATCGGAAGCACCTCCCATCCGGGCAGGCAGTCCACTTGGTTGTCGTCGTTGTGCCAGCGGTCGAACGGGGTGCCGTGCATGTCGGGCCGGCTCTTGCCGGTGGCCATCATGAGCGTGCGGTTGACCTCCTTGATCGTCTTGGCGGGGCGGACGGTCTGCGCATGGCCGTGGTCGTTAACGTACGTGCCCACCGTCTCCACCACCATCGCGGCCGGCAGCGCTACGTCGGTGACGGGTAGCGTCTGGTTCGTGGTGTTGTAGTAGTGCAGCACCACGATGAGATCATCGAGCTGGTCTTCCGTGAAGAGCCCGGCGCCGACGGGGTCATCGTCCAGCACGTACACCGCCTTGATCTCGCCGGCTTCTACGCGCGAGCGGACCACGTCGGCATCAATCGGATGGATGCCGAGGCGCTCGCAGCCCTGCGCATTGGGCGTGCGGTCGTCCGTGCGGAGCCAGTCGTCATCGTGGCCAGCATCGATGTGCGGGATGTAGCGAGGCGCATCAGCCCCCAGCGCCTCGGCCAGGCGTTTCAGCAGGTAGTTGTCTTCCACCGTCGCGTGGGCGGAGCCCAGGAACAGGATCTCGCTCGGATCCACAGCGCCGAGCGCCTTGGAAGCCGCATCGGTGGCGCGCTCCCACGAAACCGGGGTGAGCTCGCCGTCCGAGCGCAGTTCAGGGCCGTGGGCCGGGCGCATGTCGTTGAAGCGCTCGTACGCCCACCCGACGCGCTCTTCGTCGGGCAGCCAGTACTCGTTCACCTGCATGTTCTGACGCGGCACCACCTCCATGATGAGGTTGTCGCGCACCATGTAGTAGCAGTTCGACCCCCGGGCGTTCAGCGTGGTGATGGACGGCGTGCGGCTCATCTCCCACGCGCGCGCCTTGAAGCGGCTATCGGTAGAGGTGAGCGCGCCGACCGGGCACAGGTCGATGGTGTTCATCGAGTAGGGGTCATCGAACGGCTGCCCCGGCATGGTGATGGGGTAGTTCTTGACCCCGCGCTCGCTGATGGTCAGCTGGCAGCTACCGGAGATTTCCTCTGTGAAGCGGGTGCAGCGGGTGCAGTTGATGCAGCGCTCGGCATCCAGCGTGACGCGCGGCCCCAGCTTTACGCGCTTGGGTTTGTGCACCTTCCGAAACTCAAAGCGCGAGCCCTCAGGCCCGTACTTGTAGGCCTGAATCTGCAGCGGGCACTTGCCGGCCTGGTCGCAGATGGGGCAGTCCAGCGGGTGGTTGATGAGCAGAAACTCCAGCGTGTCCTTCTGCCCGCGCTTGGCCTTCTCGCTGGTGCGGTGGGTCTTGACGACCATGCCGTCGGTCACCTGCACCGTGCAGCTGGTCATGAGCTTCGGCATCCACTGGATCTCGGGGTTGCCCTCGTCGTCGAGCTTCAGCTCGCCCGTCTCGCGGTCGCGCACGGGCGTGCCGACCTCCACCATGCACTGGCGGCAGTTGGCCGGCGCGCTCATGGCCGGGTGATAGCAGAAGTGCGGCAGCTCCGTGCCCATGTTGAGGCATTCCTGGAGCAGCGGCTTGTCGCCACTTACGTCGATGGTTTCGCCGTCGATGGTTACCGTAGGCATAGCAAAAGGGGAAAAAGTCACAGCAAAATGGGGGGCGCTCGGTGGCCGAGCGCATGGGCGGCGTGCGGGATCAGGTCGTGGCCTTCTCCACAAGCACCGCGGTCGCCGTCACCCGCAGCTCAGGGCGGGGTGCCGCGTCAGGAGCGGGGTCCAGCGTTGCATCTGCTTCAGTCTCCACGCCAGCATCTTCGGCATAGTGGGCCTGCTCATCGGCGGAGAGCTCATGCTCAAACAAGTGGCCTTGCACGATGACGCGCTGGCCCACGACCGTTTCGGGAAGGGTGAAGCGGTAGTCACCGTCGTCGTCGCGGTCCACATGCACGCGGACGTGCTGTCCGTCGCCGGCGTCCAGCATCAGCCAGCAGCCCATGCGCTGACACACGGACGTGGCCATGCCTTCAAGCTTCACGGGCTGATCCACGTACTGCGCACGCTCTGCCACAACGGCCTGCACCGGCATGGCGCCTTCCGGCGTGGCGTCCGATGCGCCATAGGTGTCGTACAGCGCGTCGGTGGAGACGTCGCGGGGGGTATCCGTCTGGCAGGCCGCCAGCAGCAGCCCGGCCAGCAGAAGCAGGGGAAATGCGCGAAATACGGTCATGGGGACTATCAGGCGCTGATGGTGACGCCGCCGGTGTCGAACACGGCGGGCTTGCACTTGGCTTCAAAGTCTTCGCGGAAGCGCTCGATGGTGTAGCGAACCGGCCACGCGGCGGCATCGGCAAAGGCGCAGATCGTGCGGCCCTCCATCTGGTCGCACAGGTCGATGAGCAGGTCCAAGTCGCGCAGGTTGCCCTCGCCCTCGTCGATGCGGGTGACAATGGCTTCCAGCCAACCCGTGCCCTCGCGGCAGGGTGTGCACTGCCCGCAGCTCTCGTGCTGATAAAAGTGGTTGACGCGGCGCAGGTAGGTGACCATGTCGGTGTCTTCGTTCAACACCAGCATGCCCCCGGTGCCCATCATAGAGCCGGCTTCGCGGAGGGAGTCAGCGTCCATCGTCACGCCCTCGATCATGTCCGCGTGCAGCGGAGGTACGGAGCTACCGCCGGGAACCACAGCCTTTAGCTTCTTGCCGTCGCGCATGCCACCGCAGACCTTCTCAATAAGATCGGTGATGAGCATGCCCGTGGGATACTCATACACGCCCGGCCGATTCAGATGGCCCGAGATGCCATAAATGGTGGAGCCGGGGTGTGTGGGTGCCCCGATGCCGCTAAACCAGTCGGCTCCATGACGCATCACGAGCGTGACGTGGGCGAGCGTTTCGACATTATTGATGGTGGTGGGGTTGCCCCAGAGCCCTTTCTGCGCAGGGAACGGCGGCTTGATACGGGGATAGCCGCGCTTGCCCTCCAGGCTGTTCATGAGGCTGGTTTCCTCGCCGCAGATGTACGCGCCGGCCCCTTTGTGCAGAATGATGTCGGTGGAAAAGTCGCTGCCAAAAATGTTCTCGCCCACATAACCCTTGGCATAGAGCTTCTCCAGCTCGCGTTCCATGTGGTCGATCCAGTCGACGTACTCGCCGCGGACGTACACGTAGCAGGCATCCATCTGCATGGCGTAGTTGGCCAAAAGGATGCCCTCAAACATGAGGTGCGGGTTGTACTCCATGAGCTGCCGGTCCTTGTAGGTGCCGGGCTCGCTCTCGTCGGCGTTGCAGGCCAGGTAGCGGGGCCGGTCGCCCTTGGGGGGCATAAAGCTCCACTTGAGGCCGGCATTAAACGCCGCCCCGCCGCGTCCGCGGACGTTGGCCTGCTTCACTTCGTTAACGACTTCACCTGGCTCCCATTCCTTCAGCACCTTCTGGATGGCCTGGTAGCCGTCGTATTCGGCTTCGTAGACGTCCAGCTTGTGCAGGTCGCGAATGGGGGGCAGCAGAATACGCTCAAAGTTCTGCCAGTCGCCGGCTTTGGTCTTTCCGTTGGTTGCTTCCATGAGGCGGTCGGCCTTCGTGGGAATGTCGTGGAGGCGAGGGGGCGTGTCGCGTTAGATCCAGCGCTCAGGCGCGGGCGGGGTGCGGTAGGTGTCGGTGTGCTCAACGTCTGAGCGGCGGTTGCCGCCCATCTCGTCTTCGTCCTGCGGCATGGTCACCGACGTAAACGGCGGCATCTTATCGTTGCGCAGATCGTCGATGAGCTGATCCAGCTTTTCTTCGGTCAGGTTGTGGACGTACGGTCCATTGGTTACCTGCAGCATAGGCGCGGTGCCGCAGGAGCCGAGGCATTCCACTTCTTGAATGGTGAAGCGCCCGTCCTCCGTGGTCTCGCCTGCATGGATGCCCAGCTTCTCTTCGAGATAGTCGAGCACGTCGTACGAGCCACACGCCTGGCACGAAAAGGAGCAGCACACATCGAGCACGTACGTGCCCATCTGCTTCTTGTAGTACTGCGTGTAGAAGGTGGCAGCGCCGTAGACCTGCGCGTAAGGAATGTCGATGGCCTCGGCCACGAGCTTCATCACCTCCGGCGGCAGGAAGCCAAACTTCTCCTGTGCCAGCCACAAGGCCGGCATCACCGCCGAGCGGTTGGTCGGGTACTTCTCCGTGAAGCCCTCAATCCGCTCCAGTTCTTCTTCCGTAAAGAAGAGGTCCTCTTCGGGAATCTGTGGCTCCGGATCCATATCCGGCAGGGCCACTACCGGTTTTTTGATGTCAAACTCGGACATGATGCGGGGTAGTCTTGAAAAGTCGAGAGAGGGGCGCGGGCAGCCTGCCGGTTACAGGGAGGCTACTTATCGGCTTCGCCCATGACGGGGTCGATGGAGCCGATAAGCACGACCACGTCGGCCACCGCCTCCCCTTCCATCATGTATTCGAGCGCCTGCAGGTTGCTAAACGAGGGCGAGTTGATGTGGACGCGGCTGGGGCGCCCGGTGCCATCGGACTCAAGGTAGAAGCCCAGCTCGCCCTTCGGCGCTTCAATGGCGTGATAGGCCCGGGCGCCCTTCGGCGGGGCCACGCCCGTGTCTGTGTACATGAAGTCGTGAATCATGCCCTCCATGGAGTAATAGACTTCCTCCTTGGACGGGTAGGCCGACTTCGCGTCATCTGCGCGAATCTTGCCTTCGGGCAGGCGCGCGAGGCACTGCTCGATGATTTTGATGCTCTCCAGCATCTCCTCCATGCGCACGAAGTAGCGCGCCAGGCAATCGCCTTCGGTGCGGATGGGGATGTTGAAGTCGACGTCATCGTACTTGAGGTACGGCTCGAAGCGGCGCACATCGTACGGCACACCGCTGCCGCGCAGGTTGGCGCCCGTGAGGCCCAGCTCCTTAGCCTCTTCGGCCGTAATGGTGCCGACGCCCTTATTCCGGTCGATCCAGATGCGGTTGCGGTTGAGTAGGTTCTGCCAATCCTTAATCACCTTCGGATAGCGATCCACGAAGTCCTTGATCATGGCCAGTGACGAAGGCGTGAGGTCGGAGGCAATGCCCCCGATGCGGCTGTGCGACACGGTGAACCGGGCACCCGCCACCTCATCAAAAATCTTGTAGATGTCTTCCCGGCCCTGGAACGTCCACAAAAAGACGGATACGGCACCGGCGTCCATCAGGCCAACGCCGAGCCACAACAGGTGGGACGAGACGCGAGCCAGCTCGGACATCATCATGCGAATCCACTGCGCCCGCTCGGGCACCTCGATGCCTGCCAGCTTCTCCACCGCCAAGCACCACGCCACATTGTTGGAGTAGGGCGAGAGGTAGTCCATGCGGTCGGTGTACGGCATGAACTCCTGGTACGTCTTGGACTCCGCCAGCTTCTCGATCCCCCGGTGGAGGTAGCCGATGTCCAACACGGCTCGCTCGATCAGCTCGCCGTCCATCTTCACCACACAGCGGAGCACCCCGTGGGTGGCCGGATGCTGTGGGCCCATGTTGAGGATCATCTCGTTCTCCAGCGGATCCTCCTCAAAGACCGGCGCGCCGCCGTCGCCCACGTGCTGATCTTCCAGCCAGGCGTGCTTGCTTTCGAGGCGCTTGTAGATGGCTTCGTTGTGGCGCGGCCAGAACCGAAAGGCCTGCCCGAGGTCGGCACCAACAAACTGTGGGGCGATGCTCATGAATCAATCAGGTCAGATGCAAAAAGAGGGGCCGCGGGCGCACCACGGTTACAGCGACTGCTCGAAGTCAGACTTGGGCTCGTCGAAGCTCTCGCGAGGCTTGCTGCCGTGGGCTGCGGCAAAGGGGTCCATCGTGAGGTCGCCTTCCGGTGTCTGCGGCGGCAGCGGCAGCGACCCGGGCACGCCCAGCAGCGGAAATTCCTTGCGCTGCGGGTAGTACTCAAAATCCTCCGGCATGAACATGCGGCGGAGGTCGGGGTGGCCATCAAAGCGGATCCCCAGCATGTCGTACACTTCTCGTTCGTGCCAGGTAGCACTGCGAAACACACTGGAAATGGACGGTACGGTGAGGTCGTCCTCGTCAACACGTACGCGCAGACGGATGCGCTTCGCATCGTCCAGCGAGAGCAGGTTGTAAACGACCTCAAACCGGTCGCCCTCCACGAAGCGATCGACCCCGCCGAGGGCGGACAGGTAATCAAACCCCTGTTCCTCCTTCAGGTAGCGGCATACCTCGATGGTCCGGAAGCGATCGACTACCACCTCGTGCTCACCGGCATACACCCGCATCTCCCCGATGGCCGGTTCGCCAAACTCCTCGCGCAGCGCGTCGATGACGTCGGCCACCTGGGTGGACGCCTTGGCATGGGGATTATCTGACGTGTCGCCCGGCGGATCGGTGGGCGTAAAGTAGAACTTCAGCGCCTCGTCTTCGCGGTGGGGCACTGTCTTGTCTGCTACGTTTTTGGCGTCGTCGCGCATGGCAGGGCGAAAGATAGGAAGGCAAAAGCGGCAGGGCGGAACGGCCTACGCGTCGTCTTGCTGATAGAGGGCTTCCGGCGAGATAGACTGCTGGCCGCTACCGGTCAGCACCTTCGGCCGGTTCGCAGGTACCGGTGGCGCATCCTCACCGATACTGTAGTCGTTGGCCAAGGTATAGTCGTTGCGGATCTTCTCCTGGATGTCGAGGAGCGCATGCGAGATCGCCTCAGGGCGCGGCGGGCAGCCGGGCACGTAGACGTCTACGGGCAGGAAGTTGTCGATCCCCTGCACCACGCCGTAGCAGCGGTGCATCCCGCCTGTGGAGGCACAGGCACCAATGGCGATGCACCACTTCGGATCTGGCATCTGATCCCACACGCGCCGCACGGCGTGCGCCATTTTGTACGAGCACCACCCGGCCACAAGCATTAGGTCGGCCTGCCGGGGCGAGAAGCGCATGGCTTCGCTACCGTAGCGTGCCGAGTCGTACTTGGGCCCCGCAAACGCCATCATCTCAATGGCGCAGCAGGCCAGCCCCATGGGCATGGGCATAAGCGAGTTGGAGCGCGCCCAGTTCATGACGGCGTCGACCCGCGTCGTAAAAAATCCCTGATTGGCATCCATAAGTTGTTGTGGCGTCTGTAGATAGGATCATGCAGCCGACGGCCCCGGCTACTGCTGTACTTGACACGGCGCGCCACCCGTCTGTTTCCCTGTACCGTGTATCTACGTTGCAATTTCGGGCGCGCCCGCATGTGCAATAGCATGGGATCGCCCATGCACGAGGGTCGCGTGGGCCTCGTATCAGAGGCGCTGCGGCTCAGGTAAACTCGAGCCCGCCCTTCTTGATGTCATACAGCAGCCCGATGGCCAGGATCGCGATGAACACAAGCATTACCATGATCACGCCAAACCCGGCGCCCGCCTCCAGGAAATCCTGAAAGCTAACGGCCCAGGGGTACATAAACACGACCTCCACATCAAACACGATGAAGATCATCGCCACCAGGTAAAACTTGATCGAGTAGCGCTCGCGGGCCGTGCCCACGGGGTCCATGCCGCTCTCGTACGTCATCGTCTTGACGCGGTTAGGCCGGTTGGGGCCCAGGATTTCGCCCAGCTTCAACAGCGTAAGTGCCAGCCCGGCGGATAGCACGATCATGATAAACAGCGGGACAAACTCGGTATACATGTCCGTCGCAGCATTGAAAAACGGGAAGCAGTGCCTCAGCACTGTCTGAGGGAGCATGTTAACCTACGCAACAGGGGCCGGTTTATCAACGCACAGGGCCCGTGAAGTTCTGGTTGACGGGCTGGATGAAGACGGCAGGTGGGACGGCCCACACGGCATGTACGGGGCGCTGGCGTGATACTGTTATATGACTTCCACATTACGTATCATAGGTTCTGAAGCTTACCCACCACCGCCAGGCTTCGTAGACGCTGCCCCATCACCATTGCTACGCCAACATGCCCCACGATTTACAACGCTTGTTTCATACGGGGGCGGCCGGTCTGCTGACCGCGCTGCTCCTCATCCTCGCTGCTTCTCCCGCGGCCGCGCAGGAGTTGCGCGAAGGCTACCTGACCCCACCCGACCATATCGCGCAGCACGTGCTGGCGCCGCGCCACGAGAACGTGACGCTCAGCAACCTCAGCCCCTCGGGCGAGGTCTTTCTGAATACACAGTCCATGGGCCTCAGTCCGCTGGCTGCCTGGGCACGCCCGCACCGTAACATTGCCGGCCTGCAGATCGACCCGCAGGCGAACCGGACGCGTAGTTTCACGACCAGCACTACCACCGGGTTGGAGTTGATTGACGCCACCGACGGTTCGGTCCGCACGATCGACACCCCGCAGGGCGCCGGCATCTCTACCGTGCGCTGGTCGCCGGACGGTTCGCAAGTGGCCTTCTTCGCTCATTACGATGATGCCACCCACCTGTACGTCGCCGACCTTGCCACTGGCGCCTCCACCCGCGTCTCTGAGGCGCCCCTGCTGGCTACGCTTACCACCAGCGCTGATTGGTCGGGCGACGGACAGCACCTGTTTGCCGTAGTGGTACCTGGAGACCGGGGTGCTGCGCCCACCCGGCCGGCGGTTCCTACCGCGCTGCAGGTGCGCAAAACCACCGATAGCGAGAACCGTCTCCGGACCTATCCCTCCCTGCTCGAAGACCCGCACGAGGCCGACCTGCTTCGCTACTACACCACCGGCCAGCTGGTGCGCATCAACGTAGCTAACGGCACCACCGACGCCATTGGAGCCCCGGCTATGATTCGCTCCATCGACCCGGCTCCGACCGGCGACTACGTGCGCGTCCAAACCGTGCAAGAGCCCTTTTCCTATATCGTGCCCGCGCGCATGTTTGGCTGGACCGAAGAGATCTGGGATCTGGAAGGCGAGCCGATGGTCACCCTCCGCACCGCTGACGTCCGCGACGGCGACCCCGAGGCAGATGCCATGGAAGACTTCAACCGCAGCTTCATCAGCTGGCGACCCGATGGCGAGGGCCTGTCGTTCGTGCTGAAGCCGGATGAAGACGAGGAAGAAGACAATAGCGACGCCAATGGTGAGACCGACGCGGACGACGATGAGGAAGCAGCGGATGACACCAGCGACAAGCATCGCGTGATGCAGTGGCTGCCGCCCTTTGATGACGACAGCCAGCGCGTCGTGTACGCCGCCGATCGGCAGATCCGTGGCCTCACGTACAACGATGCTGCCGACCTCCTCTTCCTGCAGGAGCGCCACCGCGGCGATGACCACCTCTTTGCCGTCTTCACGGACGAGCCCGACTCCACCTACACCATCTATCGTAAGGATCGCGACGACTTCTACGACATCCCCGGCAGCCTGAGCACTACCACCGGCAGCCTGGGGGCACGCGTCGCCCGCCTCACCTCAGATGGCGAACACGTGTACCTCTCGGGCACGCAGTATTTTGAGGACTTCGAGACCGAGGCGCCCCGGCCCTTCCTGGACCGCGTGGCTATCCGCACGGGCGAGACCGAACGCCTCTTCGAAAGCGCCGAAGACACGTACGAGCGCATCACGGCTATGCTGGATGACGAGGCCACGCAACTGATGCTGGAGCGGCAGTCGCCCACCATGCTGCCGAACTCGTTCCGGCTTGACCTGGCCAGCGGCGACCGTACGCAACTGACCCAGAACAGCGACCCCGATGAGGCCGTGACGCAGGCCCAGCGCGAGCGCTTTAAGGTGGAGCGTGCCGATGGGTTCACCTTCTGGATGGAGGTCGTGATGCCCGCCGATTGGGATGGCGAGCGCCTGCCGGGCCTTCTCTGGCACTACCCGCGCGAGGTAGACGACCAAGAGGACTACGATGACGGCCTCCGCCGCTACAACAAGAACACCTATCCGCGCATCGGATCGCGCACGGCCGACATACTCGTGCAGCATGGCTATGCCGTGCTAAAGCCGGACTGGCCCATCACGGGCGCTCGCGGCACCTCCAACGATAACTTCGTCTGGAGCATTGTGCAGAACAGCACAGCCGTCCTCGATGCCGCCTACGAGCGCGGCTTTATCGACCGCAACCGGATGGCCATCGGCGGGCACAGCTACGGCGCGTTTGGCACGGCCAATGCCATGATCCACACGTCGTTCTTCAAGGCGGGTATTGCCGGCGCCGGTAACTACAACCGGACCCTCACCCCGATCGGATTTCAGCGCGAGCGGGCTGACCTCTGGCGGGGTGCCGACCGCTACATCCAGATGTCGCCCATCTTCTGGGCCGACCGCCTGGATGGCGCGCTGCTGATGTACCACGGCGCAGAGGACCAGAACGTGGGCACCTGGCCGATCAACTCGGAGCGCATGTTCCACGCGCTGAACGGCCTCGGCAAGACGGCCGCGTTGTACATGTACCCCTACGAAGGTCACGGGCAGCGCGCTGAAGAGACGTTGCTGGACATGTGGGCGCGCTGGGCGGACTGGCTTGATGCCCACGTGAAGCATGCCGGCGAGGACGTGGATCCAACGGAAGTCGCGACCGCGCCATAGGCGGCACGCATCACACGCTGCACCCCACGGGGGCGACCGTTTCGGTCGTCCCCTTTTTTGTGGTGGATGGTTTGGGAATCGGTGGGGACCTGACGCGCCATGTCCCTGCCTCAATCTTCGGCAAAGGCGCTCGCACGTACCTTCGGGCGGAGAGCCGTCCCGAATGCGCACCGACGCAGAGCATCGGCGCGAGCGTAGATCTCCTCGCTTCGTCGGCTCCTCGTTTCGTCGCTTCCTCAAACCCTCAACGCTAAACCTCTCCCCCCCACACGCCCACACACTCAGGCCGCCGCCCGACGCTCCGTGCCCTCGGGTTGGGCCACAGCCGCGGGCAGCCGCACCGTAAACGTAGAGCCTTTGCCCTTCTCGCTGTCCACGGTGATATGACCGTCCATAAGGTCTACCAGCCGCTTGGTGATGGTAAGCCCAATGCCGCTGCCCTCATGGTTGCGGTTGAGGCCACTCGACTCCTGCTCGAACTCCTCGAACAGGTGCGGGAGAAAAGCCTCCGAGATCCCCACGCCGGTGTCCTTGACCTGGATCCGCACGTCAGGCCCGGCGGCCTCCGCGAAGACCGACACGAAGCCCTCTGCAGTAAACTTGATGGCGTTGCTGATGAGGTTGGTGAGCACGCGGCCCAGCGCGCCGGAGTCGCCCAATACCTGCAACGGCTCTTCGGGCGCATTTACTTGGAGGGTCAGCCCCTTAGCCCGGGCCTGCTCTCGCTGCTCCCGGATCACGTGCTGAACCTCATCCTGCACGACCACCGCTGCCCGCTCTACCTGCAACTCGCCCGCCTCCAACCGGGCAAAGTCCAGCACCGAGTTGAGGGTCTGTAACAGCCGGCGGCCGCCTTGCCCGATGGACTGCAGCAACTCTTGCTCCTCGCCCTCCAGCTCATCCTCCAGCACCTGCGCAAAGCCAATGATGGCCGTCAGCGGCGTGCGGATTTCGTGGCTCATGTTGGCCAAGAAGGCATCTTTCAGCCGGGCCATTTGCTCGGCTTCTTCCTTGGCGGCCCGCAGGGCTTCTTCACGCTGTACCTGCTCCGTGACGTCAAGCAGCGTACCCACCAGCCGGCGCATCCCGCTCCGCTCGGCGCACCGGACACGTAACTGGAGCACGTCCGTAGCCGGGGCGCGTACGCTCAGGGGCCGCACACGGATGGGGGGCGGGGCTTCGTCATCTTGCGCGGCCTTAACGCTCGCGTACACGGCGGGGCGATCCTCGGGGTGCACGGCAGCAGCCACCTTTTCCGGCGAGAGCACCCCGTCCTTAGGTGTGTATCCCAAGAGGCGGTACGCTTCATCGGAGCAGTGCCCGTGGCCCGTCTGCGGGTCCCACTCCCAGTTGCCCAGCCCCACCAGGTGCTGCGCCTCGGCCAGGTTTTCCTGACTGCGGCGCAGCGTCGTCGCCAGTTGCCGCTGCAGCAGCCAGGCAATGCAGGCCAGCGTGAGCGCCGAAACGACGCAGGCCCATAGCACCAGCCGGCTCACCTGCACCTCCGGCAAAAGGAATAGCACCAGCGAGATCGCACCGCCCGTGTATACTAAAAACCCCGCGTGGGCCGCCCCAAAGGTACGCCCCAGGCTAAGCACGAGCAAACAGGCAATGAGCACATAGAACAGCCCGAGGCTGTAATTGGCCGAAAACTGATTGACCGCGGCGAGCCACAAAAACCAGGTGGTAAGGAAGAACACATACGTGTGCACCGCGGGCACGATGTAGTCTTTGCACCGCGGGAGGAACGTGAGCCCCAGGAGCCCGAGCGTCACCGCCATCACAGCCGCGCGGATCCACATGGGGTCGTAGGCGCCCGGGTCCGTCCACTGGTAGGCCCATCCCATCAAAATGACGAGCGGAGCGGCCAGCACGAAAACGATGCGGTACGCTCCTACCTGCGAGATCCCCTCGTTGCGCAGCGCCGCACGGAGGTACCGCCTGGCAGATTGAACGAAAGACATGAAGGCTACGCCAGATGAACAGGGCGGATACGCCCGCACGTACCGGGCGCTTGGGGGTATCAGGGGGAGGGGCTACTTATTATCAACGAGACGGGTGCAGACTTAACCGCATCGCCGCGTTTATTGAGCGTCGTATGGCCCAACGCGGCACCGCCAAAGAAAAAGCGCCTTCTCCCCCAACGGGAAAAAGGCGCTCTTACAGTCGGGGCGGCCGGATTTGAACCGGCGACCTCTTCGTCCCGAACGAAGCGCGCTACCGGGCTGCGCTACGCCCCGAGATGTGCGCCCCTTAACGGCACCCTGTGGGGAAGGATCCCCTACATACGACCGGCAGCCCCTTGCCCGCGGTCGGCGCAGCGCAAGTTCAACAGAATCTCATACCGTTCCTGCAGGCGCGGCTCTTCTGGCCTCACGCCGTGATCGCGTACATCTCGTCGATTACGTCGGCATAGTGCCGCTCAATAATACGCCGCTTGGGCTTCATGGTGGGCGTCAGCATCTCGTTTTCCACGCTGAAGGGCTCGGGAATGAGCGTGAAGTCGCGGATCTTCTCGTGGGAGGCCGCCTGCTGGTTGTATTCCTTGAACGCCTGCGCAAAGAGCGCGCGGACCTCCGGGTGCTGCAGCAGCTCGGCGTCACTGCTGTAGGTGATCTCCTTCGCGTTGCAGAACGCCGCCAGCGCCTCCATGTCGGGCACCACCAGCGCCGTCAGAAACGCCCGCCCCTCTCCCACGACGAGCATCTGGTCGATCCACCGGACGGTCTTAAACGCTTCCTCAATGGGCCCTGGGTAGATGTTTTTTCCACCCTTCGACACGATCATGTGCTTGATCCGGTCGGTGATAGCCAGGTAGCCCTCCACAAACTGCCCCACGTCGCCCGTGTGAAACCAGCCATCGGCGTCAATAACCTCGCGGGTGGCGTCCGGGTTATTCCAGTAGCCGGCCATGATGTTCGGCCCTTTAGCCACGATTTCCCCTTCGGCGGTGGAGACGGTGGTGGGATAGTCGTCGCCGCGCACCCGGCCGGCCAGGCGGTTATCGTCCAGCCGCTGAATGCCGACCGTTGTGCCCGGCACCACGTGGCCAACGGTGCCAAAGCGGGGCGCCTCCATGGGGCTGATGGTGAGCACCGGCGACGTCTCGGTGAGGCCGTACCCTTCCACAATTACAATCCCGGCGGCCTGAAAAAACTCGCCGATCTTCTTTGGTAGGGCGGCTCCACCCGAAACGGCAAACCGCAGGTTACCGCCCAGCTTCTCGTGCAGCGTGGAAAACACGAGGCGGTCAGCCAGCTTGTATTGCGCGCTCAGCAGCAGCCCCGGGCGCTCCGCCGTGGCATACCGCCGGCCTACGCCCACCGCCCAGTCGAAGAGCATTTTCTTCGCAGCCGGGCCGTCCTCCACTTTCTTCGCGATGGTGTTGTACACCTTCTCGAAGAGGCGCGGCACGGAAATCATAACGGTAGGCTTCACCTCGGGCAGGTTCTTGCTGATCGCGTCGATGCTTTCCGCATACGAGACGGTAGCCCCTGCCGCCAGCACCGCCGTGTAGCCCGCTGTGCGCTCAAACGAGTGGCAGAGTGGGAGGAAGGACAGATGATGATCCTCCGGCCCAAAATCGACGCGCTGATGCGCCGCCTTGGCATTGGAGCACAGGTTGCGATGCGTAAGCATGACGCCTTTCGGCTGCCCGGTGGTGCCACTTGTGTAAATGAGGGCGCAGAGATCCTCGGGCGTGACCTCGTCGGCCAGCGGCGTGAGGGTGTCCTCGTGTGCCTGCCAATACGCCCAGCCCTCCTCCACGGCGTCGTCCCAGCGGTACATGTGCGCGGGCAGGTCGTCCTCCGGCTCACTCATCGTCACCACCGTCTCAAGCGTCGGGCAATCGTCAAACACTTCCTTCGCCTTTCGAAACTGCAGCCTGGTAGACGCCACAAGCACCGTGGCGCCGGAATCTTCCAGGATGTATTGCGCCTGATCGGGGGGGAGCGTGGGGTAGAGCGCCACGTTGACAGCGCCGAGCAACTGCGTCCCCATATCCGTCAGCGCCCACTCCGGCCGGTTTTCGGATAGGATGGCCACCCGGTCGCCCGGACGCACCCCGTGGGCATGGAGAAAGCCGGCAAACGCTCGCATCCGGTGGTACACCTCGTCCCATGAAATACCGATCCACGCCTTCGTGTACTTGTCCTTGTAGCGAAGTGCAGGGCGGTCCTTGCCCGCGTAGTGATCCGCCAGCCGGGTGAACAGCTGCGGCATGGTGTCGAAGTCGACGAGGATGGGCATGGGCTAAACCAGCGATCGGACAGGTGGGCGTCAGTAGGTAACGGCCTTCCAAAGTAGCCGTTTTTACAGGCAAGGGCAACGCACGCCCGTGTTACACCAGTGCTACACCTGGGCGCCGCGGGCCTCGTGCAGGGTGCCATACCCTTTCTGGTGCATCAGGGCGACGAGTCCCTGCTTGAGGTCGCGTACGAGCCCCGGCCCGTGGTACACAAGCCCCGTGTAGCACTGTACGAGCGAGGCGCCGCTCTCGATTTTGTCCAGGGCGGCTTCCGGACTGTTGACGCCGCCTACGCCAATCAGGGGCACGGTACCCTCGGTGAGGCGGTAAAGATACCGCAGCAGCGTGTTGGCGCGTTGCTGCAGCGGCGCCCCACTCAGCCCCCCGCGCCCGATCGCCTCCAACGTGGCTGCGTCTGTGGAGAGCCCCTGCCGGTCGGGCGCGGTGTTCGTGGCCACAAAGCCGGCGATGTCATGCGCCGCCGCAATCGCCACCAGCTCCTCAATCCGGCTGTCGAAGGCTATCTTGGCGTTGAGGGGCGGCGCCAGCTTCAGCAGCAGCGGTTGGGCTGCCGGGCCGGTGCGGAGCGGAGCCAGCTCTTCCAACAGCGCTGCCAGGGCATCGGGCTCCTCAAAGGTTTTACCGTCCTCGGTGTTGGGACAGGAGATGTTGAGCACCACGTAGTCGGCCAGCGGCGCGAGGCGCTCGTAGCTCTGCCGAAAGTCGCGGCGCGCCCCTGCGCCCAGGATGGCGTCATCCGGCGTCTTGGCGATGTTGACCCCAAGCGGGATGTCGACGCTGGTACGGTAGCGCTCCAGCCGGCGGGCCACCCGATCGGCCCCCTGATTGTTGAGCCCCATCCGGTTGATGAGCGCTTCGTCGGCGGGCAGCCGAAACGCTCGGGGGCGCGGATTGCCCTGCGCCGGGCGCGCCGTGACGGAGCCAATCTCCACAAATCCCATCCCTACGCCTTCCCAGAAGGGCGGCATGGTGGCGTTCTTGTCAAACCCGGCGGCCAGCCCCACCGGGTTCCGAAACTCCAGCCCAAAGAGCGATTGGTGAAGGGCCGCGTCGGCAAACGCAAATGACGAGGCGAGGGCCGACGGCGCTACCGTCTGCAGCGTACGGGCGCCCCACTCGGCGACCTGATGCGCTCGCTCAGGCGATAGCTTAAACAAGAGCGAACGCAGGCGATGGTACATGAGCAACCAGGATGAACGACGGCGAATGAAGACCCACGCTCGCCGGGCGACGGCTGGGACGCAGGTCCCAGCTAATGCCTCTGCAAACGCAGCCCGTAGTATTTCGCCAGGCTGGTATTTGTTCGATTTCTTCCATGGTGCCGCCCCACCATACCGGACCTTTAAGATACACAGACCGTTTTTCGATTCTATAGTCCCCTCGTTCGTGCATCTCCGACCCAACCCGTTACTGCCAATCTCACTATGAGCGCTCCATCTGCAGTGTCCGTGCCCTCATCTCAAGCGTCTGAGGACTTTTCGACCTTCATCACCAACTTCCGCGCGCAACTGCGCGATACGTTTCGGCGGCGCGGGGACATCGACGCGATGAGTCTGCAGCGCGGATTGCCGCCCTATGTGCTGCGGGACGTCCGCTCCTGCAAACCCCTCTCCGCGTTTATTCCATCGGAGTACGGCGGCCGAGGCGGGCACGTGCACGAGAGCCTCTCGGTGCTGCAAGCGGCTGGGTATGAATCCATTGCCCTCACGCTTACCCTGGGCATCAACGGTGCCTTGTTTATCCAGCCGGTAAGCAAGTATGCGAAGGATGAGGTGAAGGGCCCCATCTTTGAGCGCTTTCTGGAGCATCAGCACATGGGGGGGCTGATGATTACGGAGCCGGACTATGGCTCTGACGCGCTCAGCATGCAGACGGGCTACACCGAGCATGAGGACTATGCTCACCTGCAGGGTACGAAGCACTGGGCCGGCCTCACCAGCTGGGCCGACTTCTGGCTGTTGACGGCCCGGAAGCAGGATGCGGAGGGTAACCTCGCCCGCGACATCGACATCTTCATCTGCGACATCACCGACCCCGAGCAGCACATTGAGGTCGAGGAGCTCTACACCAACCTCGGCCTGTACCACATTCCGTATGGCCGTAACCGCCTCGATGCCAAGATTCCGTATGTGCAGCAGCTGGTACCGGAGCGGACGGGCATCACGATGCTCCTGGACCTGCTCCACCGGAGCCGCATTCAGTTTCCCGGGATGGGGATGGGCTTCTTGCAGCGCATGCTGGACGAGGCGCTGGCCCACTGCCGCGGGCGGCATGTAGGCGGACGCTCACTCCTCAACTACGACCAGGTGAAGAGCCGGCTGTCCACGCTACAGGCTTACTTTACCGCCTGCTCCGCCATGTGCGCCCACGCCAGCGAGCACGCCGGGCTGGAGCACAACCTGTCCAAGATCAGCCTGCAAGCGAACGCTGTGAAGACGGTCGTCACGGACATGATGCAGGAGGCTGCGGACTCCGTGCTGCAGCTGACGGGCGCCAAGGGCTACATGCAAGACCACATCGTCGGGCGCGGCTATGTGGACAGCCGGCCGTTCCAGATCTTTGAAGGCTCGAACGACATTCTCTACCAGCAGATTACCGAGGCGGTGCTGAAGTCGATGCGCCGGCTCAAAGACAACAACCTCTACAACTTCCTGCAGCAGAGCGAGCTCACCGCGCGCGCATCGGATCAGTTTAAGGACACGCTCAACATCACGCTGGACCCCCAGATGCCGCAGCGCAAGCTGGTGGAGCTGGGGCGCGTGCTGGCGCGTATCATCTCGATGGAGTTCATCATTGAGCTGGGCGAGCGCGGCTTCCGCAGCGACCTTATCTCGAATAGCCTCGCGGTCTTCCGCCGCCACGCCAACCGCTACCTCTGCGCCTACCGCGACGAGGGCCTGCCGGAGATCGTTGAGGATTACGCCGACGACAGCGCCTGGGTCGACCTCGTACCATCCCGGTCATAACACGGCCTGTTCATACAACGTATGGAGCCCCGCGGCCCTCCGGGCGGCGGGGCTTTTTTATGGCCGTGCCTCTTTATGGCCGTACTTCGGAAACGGGCCGTGCCACATAGCACGCAGAAGGGAGCCCCCCACAACCGAAGTTATGAAATAGACCGCCCGTGTGTCTGTAGTGAAAGCAACCAGCGTTTCCTGAACTTTCGCTTTGGTCCTCATGCGCCTTGTCCTGCTCCCGATCCTGCTGGCCTTCGCGTGGATCGTACCCGTCCACGCCCAGCCCCTGACCGATACCACCCTCACCTGGCAGAGCTACGCCCGCATGGGCACCGCGGCCGTGGCCGTCTACCCCACGCCCGTAGACGACGAGCGGTACGCCCGCGTCGTGGTCCTGCGCGAGTTGGCCGCCAACGAAGGGCCGTCCATCCTCGACGACGCGTCCTTCCTGGCCGAGCACGTCGGGCGCACGCTGGGCTTCGACCCCGTGGAGGCCCTCTGGATCTACCACTGGGGCAGCTTCAGCTTTGCCGGTGCCGCCGATGCGCGTAAAGACGTGTTGCTGCGCGCCACGTATCGCCGCACCTCCCGCGGTGCGCTGGGCGCACCCTCGTGGCGGGTAATGACGCGGGCGGAGGTGGAGGAGGCGACGGACCGAAGATTTCCATAGCGACACGCGAGGTGTTAGAGGCGGTGTGCCATTATGCAATGACCACTCCGGACGCCGCCCTGCGCTGCCCCCCTGACTGCTTAACCTACGGCGCCAATCGCTCCAGTTGCCAGCCGTCGTTTGCTCGGACGTACCGCAGGCGGTCGTGCAGACGGCTCGGGCGGCCCTGCCAGAACTCGATTGCCCGGGGCACTACGCGGTAGCCGCCCCAGTGCGGAGGACGGGGAATCACGTCTTCGTCAGCGAAGCGCTCCTCAAGCTCCGCTTGACGCTCACGCAGTACGTCCCGGCTTTCGATGACGTCGCTCTGCGGCGACACCCACGCGCCGATCTGGCTGCCGCGCGGCCGGCTGTGGAAGTAGCCCGTGGATGTCTGATCGGACACCCGCTCCACACGCCCCTGTACCCGTACCTGACGCTCCAGCCGGTCCCAGTGGAAGACCAGCGCAGCCCGTGGGTTCTCTGCCAGCTCCTTCCCCTTCCGGCTCGTGTAGTTCGAGTAGAAGAGGAAGCAGTCATCGTCCAGCCCCTTGAGCAGTACAATCCGCGCCGAGGGTGTACCGTCGGCCGCCGCCGTTGCCAGTGTCATCGCGTTGGGCTCCATGACGTCGGAGGCCTCGGCCTCTTCAAACCATTTCTGGAATTGCACGATCGGGTCAGCGGCTGCATCATCCATTTGCAGCCCATCGCGGGTGTACTCTTTCCGAAGATCCGCCAGCGGTTTGTTCATCAGGAAACTGGTTTTGCGCTCTGGTATCGTGTCGTGTAACGACTCATCGCCACGCAATCCCGACCGCTCACGTTCCACGGTGGCCATCATGTGGCGGCATTGTTGCGGGGCCGGCGATATAGCCAAACGATTAACACTCGCAACGAACAGAACAACACAGAGCGCACGGTGTATGAAGATGGCGTAAAGTAGCCGTTCCCCCTCTGCAATCTCTCTTGCTCTATGGCTGCTGTCCAGTCCATCGACCGCCCCGAGGCGCACACCTCCCCGCAGCGCCCCCCACTGGCCGACCGCCTTCCCCTCCCGCCCGTCATTCTGATGGGGCTGTGCCTGAATCTTGTGCTTATGGGCCTGGCCATCCTCCGCGGCGTGACGATGTAAACGGCTCAAGCGCTTGAACATCCTCACTGCCAGATAACCATGGGCAGGCCCGTGGCATCGGTCGGGGTGGGGTCGGATGCGGGGAGCCGCTCGGCTGTGCCGGCACGGATCCGCCCGGCCGTCCAGCACACCACGTGCGCGTCCAGTACGTCGTCCACCTTAAGGCCCCGGATGCCCTCTGGCAGCTCCAGCGCCTCGCCGACCGCTGTATATCCTGCACGCTCCAGTAATGCGCGGCGACGCGACCGACCGTCGGCGGTGTGCTTACTCTCGGCAAGCGCCGCTCCCCCGTTCAGCGCGCAAAAGCTACACTCGGGGTGCACCTCATAAACGGCCAGGTGGTCAGTCGCCATGCTGCGTAATGCGGCGTCAAGGGCTCGCATCTTGGGAAAGAGGTTGAAGGCTTGCTTCGTCAGCCCCACAGCATCTGGACTGCTGGCCCGGTTGAGGGCTTGCGCCTCAGCGTAGGTTGCGGCCGATAGGGCGGCGCGGGCCGGTGGCGAGAACACACTGCTGCTGCGCGGCCACCCCAACAGCTGACGCGCTGCCCGGTCGCAGGCCCGTCCGCCCGACTGCGCGGCGGCAGGCAGCCCGATCACCATATCAACCCCGAGTACCGCCGGGGCTTCGGGAAGGGTGAACAGGGCGGCAACATCATCTACAAGGCGGCATCGGGTAGCGCCCGTTTCTTCATGCTGAAGCACCACCACCCATCCAGCACTGCAGGCATCGGCACCAGCAACCCATCCCGTAGATTCATTTGCGTTCTCAAAGGACGCCATCACAGCCCCTGGTCATTGATTGATTTAACGCACCAGCCCTCTTTCCTGCGCCCCTCCTACTTTCCCTGGTGCTGCACGTTCGCCGCACAGCAGTTGCCGCAAGCGTGCCGGGACACGTCGCCCCGACGCAGCGTATGGGTTGCTGCTTTTTTTCCACAGGATGTGTTGCTTATGCCCCATCTCCATACCCGCTTGGCCCACGCCGGCTGCACGCCCGACCCTGCCACCGGGGCGGTGGTCGCGCCGCTACACATGGCCACCACCTACGAGCGCGCCGCCGATGGTAGCTATCCGCACGGCTACCTCTACAGCCGCATGGACAACCCCACGCGCGCCGACTTTGAGGAAACCATGGCCGACCTGGAGGGCGGCGCCATCGCACAGGCCTTTGCCTCGGGCATGGCGGCGGCGCAGGCGCTCCTGCAGAGTCTCCGACCGGGCGACCGCGTACTGCTGCCAGACGACTTGTATTATGGCGTCCGAAAGCTCGTGGACGAGGTGTTCGTCGATTGGGGCTTGCGGGTTGATACCGTGGACATGACGGATTTGGACGCCGTGGAGGCGGCGCTTGCCGCCGACGCCACACGCCTCGTCTGGCTGGAGACGCCCTCCAACCCGCTGCTGAAGATCACGGACCTGGCAGCGGTTGCGGAATGCGCTCATGTGGCCGGCGCACAGGTGGTGGTGGACGGCACCTGGACCACGCCCGTGGTGCAACGTCCGCTGGACCTGGGCGCTGACGTTGTGCTACATTCAGCGACGAAGTACCTCGGCGGCCACTCTGATCTGCTGGGCGGTGTGCTCGTCTTTGCTGAGGACACCCCGGTGGCCGCGCGGGTGCAGACGGTGCAGCAGACGAGCGGCGGCGTGATGGATCCGTTTAGCGCGTGGCTCGCGCTGCGCGGCCTCCGTACCCTCCGGGTCCGGCTGGAAACGATGATGCGCACAGCCCATCAACTGGCCAGCTGGCTGGACGACCATCCGCGCGTGACGGCCGTGCACTATCCAGGCCTACCCACCCATCCCGGCCATGCGGTAGCGGCTGGGCAGATGGACGGCTTTGGCGCGATGCTTTCGTTTGAGGTGGCGGGAACAGCCGCCGAGGCCCTGGCCGTGGCAGCGCGGTGCACTGTCTTCCGTCGGGCTACCAGCCTGGGCGGGACCGAGAGCCTCATCGAACACCGCGCGTCCATCGAGCCCGACGGCTCAACCACCCCGGCAGGCCTCCTCCGGTGCTCTATCGGCCTGGAGCATCCGACCGACCTCCAGGAGGATCTTTCCCGCGCGCTCAGTAATTAGAGCCCCGGCCTTTTGGAAACGCTTCCATCCACGCACGCCAACGCCCCGCAAGCCATCTTTCTTCCCATGGCCCTCAAGCTCCCCTTCTTCCTCGCCAGCCGCTTCGTCGCTGCTGAAACGCTGGATGACACCCTGCCCGTCGTCGATGAACTGAAGGCCGATGGCCTCCACGTAGCGCTTGACATGCTGGGCGAGTTTGTGGAAGATCGTAGCGTCGCCGCTGCAGCCCGGGATGCCTACATCCAACTGACGGAACGCCTCAGCCAGCGGGCGGACCATACCGGCGTCTACGGCACCAACATCTCCATCAAGCTCTCGATGATGGGGCAAAAGATTGACGAGGGCTTCTGCCACGAAAATCTGCTTCAGCTCCTATCGGTGGCGAAAGAGCGTGATGTGTTTGTACGCCTGGATATGGAGAGCACGGACGTTACCGCCTCGACGCTGCGGCTTTTTGAGCGAGCGTACGCGGAGTATCCCGACCACGTGGGCATCGTGCTGCAGGCCTACCTAAAACGGACGCGGCAGGACGTGGAGCGCATGTGCGACCTCGGGGCGCGGGTGCGAATCTGCAAGGGCGCCTATAAAGAGCCTCCAGCGTTGGCCTACCAGCGCATGAGCGAAATCCGGGCGCGCTTTATCGACTACATGAAGATGCTCATTAGCGACGCGCACTATCCGGGCATTGCCACGCACGATGAGGAGATCATTCAGGCCACCATGGACTTTACGCGGGCTCAGCAGATCGACCGCGATGCCTTCGAGTTTCAGATGCTTTACGGTATGCGGCCGGAGCGGCAGCGGGAGATCGCACAGGGCGGGCACCACATGCGGGTTTACGTGCCCTACGGCGAAGAGTGGCTGCCGTATTACTCCCGGCGCCTGCGCGAGCGGAAGGAAAACGTATGGTTTGTGGCGAAAACGCTGTTTCAGCGATAGGTCGCTGGTGGTAGCACTTCGAAGGAGTGCTTAGTGAAACGTCCAGGTGGTCTCGCCAGGCGTAGCCCCGGTGAGCGTCACGGTAAGCACGTGCAGCCCGTGGCAGCCGCCCACAAACACGTCCAGCTCTGCATCAAAGGCGGGGCGCTCCATCGTCAGCTGAAAGCAGGCCTGGCCGTTCTGGTAGGTGGTAGGCGATAGACGGGTGGCTTCATACCCGAGTTGGGCAAAGTCAATTCCGTAAAAGCCGACGTACGCCTCTCCCCCGCCGGCATACGTCGGGGTGCGTTTCCATTCCTGTAGCTCGGACGCAAGCGTGATCGCCTCCACGAGTGCGGCCTCCCGGTCTTGCTGCACCTGGCTGGACTCGAAGCGCGCCAGCCCCAGCAGCGTCAGCGCGCCCACGAGCACGGTACATAGCGTTACAAGGAGGAGCTGCTGTTGCGCCATGGCGACATTGCGGGAAGGGTAAAGTGGGACCTCCCTTCTATGTAGCCATCGCTACGTGCTTTGGCATGTGCTTTCGGCGCATAAAGGGTGCGGCATTGGTCCTCCTGCAGGTATAACCCTGCAACCACACACATGGGCAGACGTGCTGCTCCTCGGTCTATCTGCTGCTCAATCTATCTGCACTTCATTCACCACATACTCGACGCCCTTGATAGCCCCTACCAGTTCCACCACATGCTCCCGCTCAGCCTCTGAGGCTACGCGCCCCTCCACCACCGCGTGGCTGCTCACAACGTCCACGGTAAAGGCGTAACGGTACAGCATACGGTCGTTGGCAAGCGCGCGCCGTACACGTGTGGCGGTGGTGGCCTCATGTAGGCGTTCTTCCACGGTGCGTGGGCGCTGTTCCAGTGCTGGCACCGACGAGACCACCGCTGCCCGCGTCGAATACAGCGCAACCGAGTCGGCCGCGGTGGAGGTATCGGGCTCCACCTCGGCGCGCATGTCCTCACCCGATAGATCGCTGCCGCATCCCAGGAGGGTTACGGTAAGACATGCTACGGCGATACAGGTCCAAAACTTGCGCATGAAAGCACGTAACAGCATACACCCCTCAGAGGAAATGCGTTTACCGAGCTTACGCCGCCGCCGGCGCAGGCTTCTCCGTGTCGGAGGCTTCCTTCGTAGAGCCCGCTTCATCTTCGAGCGGATGCTCTGAGAGCCAGCGCTCTGCATCGATCGCTGCCATACAACCTGTGCCTGCGGCCGTCACCGCTTGGCGGTACACATGATCCTGCGCATCGCCGGAGGCAAACACGCCGGGGATGTTGGTGTAGCTGCTGTCGGGCTTCGTTTGAATGTAGCCGGCGTCATCCATATCCAGCCAGCCTTCGAAGATCTCGGTGTTGGGCGTATGGCCGATGGCCAAGAACAGCGCGGCCACGGGCTTCTCCCACGTCGCCTGGGTCTCGTTGTTGATGAGCTTGACGCCCTCCACCTGCTCGTCACCCAGCACATCGATGACTTCCGTATTCCAGAGGAACTCAATCTTGTCGTTGTCGAATGCGCGCTCTTGCATGATTTGCGAGGCGCGGAGCTCTTCCCGGCGGTGCGCCACGTACACCTTGCTGGCAAACCGGGTGAGGAACATCGACTCTTCCATCGCACTGTCGCCGCCGCCAACCACCAGCACCTCTTCATCCCGGAAGAACGCACCGTCGCAGGTGGCACAGGCCGAGACGCCGCGCCCAATTAGGCGCTGCTCGTTCTCCAGCCCCAGGTAGCGAGCTGAAGCTCCTGTGGACACGATCACGGCATTGGCCAGGATGGGTGTTTCCTCATCTACGACCAAGCGGAAAGGGCGCTCGCTGAAGTCGACATCCGTGACGGTCCCGTAGCGTGCATCCGTCCCGAAGCGGACGGCCTGCTGCTCAAAGTGCTGCATCATATCCGGACCCATGACACCCTCGGGGTAGCCCGGGTAGTTTTCTACGTCGGTCGTCGTAGTTAGCTGCCCACCCGGCTCGGGGCCTTTGTAGATGAGCGGCTCAAGGTTGGCACGGGAGGCGTACAACGCAGCCGTCCAGCCCGCCGGCCCGGTCCCGATGATAACGACCTCACGGTGTTCAGCGTCCGAGAAGTCCAGTGCGTCAAGCGCTTGTGTGTCCGAAGTACCGTTGGAGTGTGCCATGGGAATAAGTCGTTAGCAGGGAGTAGCAACAGCAGCGGGCCTCAGACCTCTCGGCCCGACGCCCGCTGCCTACTGTCGTCTTGCTGATGCGCTACGCCGGTTGCGCCGTCAGCGCCTCCAGCTTCTTCGCAAGTTGCTTCTTGGCGGTGGCGCCCACTACCTGATCGGCCACTTCACCGTCCTTGAAGAACAGGAGCGTGGGAATCGAGCGGACGTTGTACTTCATGGCCACCTTCGAATTTTGGTCTACGTCCACCTTGCCGACCTTGGCGCGGCCTTCGAAGTCAGCGGCGAGCTCTTCCACGATGGGAGCAATCATGCGGCACGGCCCACACCATTCAGCCCAAAAATCGACCAGCACCGGCTGATCGCTCTGGAGTACTTCCTCTTCAAAATTGGCGTCCGTCAGTGTTACGTACTTGGCGTCGTCAGCCATAAAAAACCTCTCGGATAAATATGTATTGGTCGTGCCCGTTAGCGTTGGATGGGCTACAACAGCCCCTTTGCGGCTTAGTTTCTGTGGACTGTCGGCCTCCTGTTACCTCTTAATAGGCGTCAGAGATACCTGCGACATGCAGGAGCAGGCTGCCCTCTGCTTGCCGTCCACCGGGTCTGTAGCACGGCGTCGGGTGGTGTTACAATGCCCCGCGAGGGTTTACCAAGGCTACGTCCGCGGCGCGTCCATAGCCTGCGGGAGGGTGCGCGTGTACGGCAGACGTATCGCATCACGGCTAAGGTCAAGTACCGGCGTACCGTTCACCTGTAGCTGAAGCCGCCCGGTATCGGTGACCCTGCCCAGTGTGGTGAGTTGCACGGAAACGCCAGTGAGTGCTTCCCGAGCGGCCTCCAGCGTATCTGCCGATATCGTACATACAATGCGAGACTGCGCCTCCCCAAACAGCAACCCATCCAAGCGGAGGTCTGCGTCCGCGTCGATCGCGAGATCGAGGCCCTGGCCTTCAGAGAAGATAACCTGCTCCGCCAGACACACAGCCACCCCTCCGTCGGACACGTCGTGCGCACTGGTGGCGAATCCGTCACGGATGAGTTGTAGGACAGCCTGTTGCACGGCGTGCTCTTCAGCAAGGTCGAGGTGAGGGGCGTCTCCAGTCGTCTGCTCGTGAATCGTCGCCAGGTATTCGGAGCCTCCAAGGTCGTTGCGATGTTGCCACGTCGCCGGTGATACGAGCACGACCATCTCACCGGCGGAGGGCAGTTTCGCCTGGGTAGCGTGGGCCTCGGCGTCTTCTACCAGCCCCAGCATTCCAATGGTAGGGGTTGGGAAAACGGCACCCTCCGGATTCTCGTTATAGAAGGATACGTTTCCCCCCGTTACGGGCGTGTTGAGTACCCGGCACGCATCGCTAATGCCAGCGATGGCCTCTACAAAGGTCCAGTACATCTCTGGCTTATACGGATTACCGAAGTTGAGGCAATTCGTGATGGCCAGGGGCTGCCCACCGGCACAGACCACGTTGCGCGCTGACTCCGCCACCGCGATTTGCGCGCCACGCCGGGGGTTCAGGTACACATAGCGCGGGTTACAGTCCGTTTTTACCGCGAGCCCTTTGTTCGTGCCTTTCACACGCACCACCGCAGCGTCGCTTGGGCCCGGCCCCACGAGCGTATTTGTGCGCACCATGGTGTCGTACTGTTCAAACACCCAGGCTTTGGATGCAATGTTAGGCGCTGCTAATAACTGCAGCAAGGTCGCCTCGGCCGATGCGGGGGTGATGTCCGGCACGTCCGCGAGGGTAAAGGCTTGCGTGGCATCAAGGTACGCGGGGCGTTCTGTTTCCCGGTCGTAGACCGGAGCGCCACCTCCCAGGCACAAGTGTTCGGCGGGCACATCCGCCACGAGTTCGTCGTGCCAGTACACCTTTACGCGCTCGCCTTCGGTCACTTCGCCAATGTGGGCTGCGTTTAAGTCCCACTTGTCGAAGATGGCTTTGAGCGCGGCCTCGTCCTCGCGTTTGCAAATGATCAGCATCCGCTCCTGGCTTTCCGAGAGCATGATTTCGTACGGCGTCATACCGGATTCCCGGGTGGGTACGCGCTCGATGTGCAGGACCATGCCGTGTCCGCCTTTTTCGCTCATCTCGGTAGAGGAGCAGGTGATGCCGGCCGCACCCATATCCTGCACACCGACGACCACACCGGCTTCGATGGCCTCCAGCGTGGCCTCCAGCAGCAGCTTCTCGGTGAAGGGGTCGCCCACCTGCACACTTGGGCGCTTGGCTTCGCTTTCTTCCGAGATCTCTTCCGAGGCAAACGTCGCCCCATGAATGCCGTCGCGCCCCGTGTCCGAACCCACAATGTAGACCAGGTTGCCCACGCCAGTCGCGATGGCCGAGGCTGTTTTGCCATGCTCCACCACGCCAACGCTCATGGCGTTCACGAGGGGATTGCCTTCGTACGCTTCGTCGAAGAACACCTCCCCGGCCACGGTGGGTACGCCAAACGAGTTACCGTAGTCCCCGATGCCCCGCACGACCCCATCCAACAAGAATTGCACACGGGGTTCTTCCAGACGACCAAACCGGAGCGCGTTCAGCGCACAGATGGGCCGGGCCCCCATCGTGAAGATGTCCCGGTGAATGCCACCAACGCCAGTAGCAGCCCCTTCATAGGGTTCAATTGCCGAGGGGTGGTTGTGGGATTCAATCTTAAAGGCCACCGCCAATCCATCGCCAATGTCTACAAGTCCAGCATTTTCTTCACCTGCCCCTACCAGCAACGCGTCCCCCGTATTGGGCAACTGCTTTACATACCTGATGGAGTTCTTATAGGAGCAGTGTTCACTCCACATGACGGAGTAGATTCCCAGCTCAACGAACGAAGGCTTCCGGCCGAGCCGCTCACAGATCCAATTGAATTCCTGCGGGGTAAGCCCGTGATCTTCAGCAAGGGCACGGGTGACAGGTGGCGGCTCGAGGGTAGATGTAGACATGAGGCAGGCGATGAACCAGGAAAAGGTTGAAAGGGCAAGGTACGCCTTACTGGGTGAGCCCGTCAAGCATTGCGGATAGAACCTGCGTGAACCCGCCTGCTGACGCCCCCCGAGACGCGTTAGGGAGCACTCCAGACGCTGCACACAAATAAAAAAGCCCAACCACCGTTCGGTAGTTGGGCTTGTAAGGATTCCTGGCACCGTCCTACTCTCCCACCACATGGGCAGTACCATCGGCGCAGCGGGACTTAACTGCTCTGTTCGGAATGGGAAGAGGTGTGGCCCCCGCGCTATGAGGCACCAGAAAACTTGTACTTCAAAATGTCTGACATATGATTCCGTATGCTGTAGCAAGCACACTGAAAGCCCGGATAGGGGCTGTTCCGTGTAAAATACCAGGGTTTAAGCCTTATAGGTAATTAGTACGACTCAGCTGAACGTATTACTACGCTTACACTTGTCGCCTATCTACGTCCTCGTCTTGAACGACCTATTGGGGAGACCTAATCTTGCGGTGGGCTTCGTGCTTAGATGCTTTCAGCGCTTATCCCTTCCGGACATAGCTACCCTGCGATGCAGCTGGCGCCACAACAGGTGCACTAGCGGTCCGTCCATCTCGGTCCTCTCGTACTAAAGACAGATCCGCGCAAGTCTCCTTCGCCTACAGTAGATAGGGACCGAACTGTCTCACGACGTTCTGAACCCAGCTCGCGTGCCGCTTTAATGGGCGAACAGCCCAACCCTTGGGACCTTCTTCAGCCCCAGGATGCGACGAGCCGACATCGAGGTGCCAAACCTCCGCGTCGATGTGAACTCTTGGCGGAGATTAGCCTGTTATCCCCGGCGTACCTTTTATCCTTTGAGCGACGGCCCTTCCATTCGGAACCGCCGGATCACTAAGTCCTGCTTTCGCACCTGCTCGACCTGTATGTCTCGCAGTCAAGCACCCTTGTGCCTTTACACTCTATGCGCGAT
>LFFM01000005.1_pt1:0-17500 | contig 120065 bp, 93 predicted proteins | sample 643131 | NCBI WGS metagenome assembly LFFM01 (sample SAMN03777445, study PRJNA286221) | soda lake metagenome | biome: soda lake; feature: Kulunda steppe; material: water; isolation source: sample Tc-Br brine of Tanatar trona crystallizer | place: Russia: Kulunda steppe | collected 2011-07 | reverse complement strand
CGATCGGTTGGGTTGCATATGACCTGCGCATGTTCATGCATGCTTTTCCTCCCCCTTTGTTTGGCTATATGCTTCCGTTATCTGCTGTGTCCTCCTTTCTGGCCTGGCTTACGTCGCTTGGGCGTAGCACGCTTGCGTTGTTCAAAAATGCGTACTTCTGGGGTGGACTCGCCGGCCTCCTCTTACTGTTTTTTGGCGCCTACCTGCTTGTGGATCGCGTCATCATGCCGGATTACACGCGCCACGATGTGGCCGTCCAGGTCCCCTCGGTGACGGATCGACCGTTCGACGAGGCTGTGCAGGTCCTCGCCCGGTTTGATTTGGACGTGGAGCGGGAGACGCAAGAGTTTAACCCTAACGTGGCTCGGGACGTGGTCGTGGATCAGCGGCCGCGTGGACAGGCGTTGGTGAAGCCAGGACGACGCGTCTACCTGACCGTCAATGCAGGAGAGGTGCAACAGGTGACGATGCCTTCGCTGGATGGACTGTCCATCCGGGAGGCGCGCAACCGCGTACGGGCTCTTGGGCTTACGATTGATGAAGAACGCCCCGACAGCATTCCTTCGGCCTACCGCAACACGATAACGGGGCATGACCCAGCCGCTGGTGATTCCCTCGCCGAGGGGAGCGGGGTCACATTATACTATAGTACAGGACTGGGCGAGGCGTATGTAGACATCCCAGACATTACCGGGATGACGGTAGCGGAAGCTCGGGAGGAATTGCTGTCTCGTAGGCTACGCGCCTTCATTATAAATGGGCAGCGCAGTACAGAGGAGGAGCGGACCGTTCCGCTTGACTCGCTGGAAGTGGTAGCTCAGAGCCGTGACCCTGGCACGCGGATGCGGGAGGGCTCCGAGGTGCGCCTCTCCATTGAGCCGCCGGCTGACCGGTAGGCCTACACGGGCGTTCTATGTGCCTTCGCGTTCCACCACGCGCACGGTGAAGGACCCTTCAGCAGCGGGCTCCACAACGACGCGTTCGCGATGCTTGGTCGGAATTGTGCGGCCTACATAATCGGGCTGGATGGGGTACTCGCGATGCCCTCGGTCGATGAGGACGGCCAGTTGAATGGACTGCGGACGGCCACTGCGCACGACGGCATCAATGGCTGCGCGGGCGGTCCGCCCGGTGAAGAGCACATCATCGACCAGCAGCACGTCGCGGTCGGTCACATCGGAAGTCAGCGCCGGCACAGTATCTTCAGCGGGTAACGCTTCCTGATCATCGCGAAAGGGCGTCACGTCTACCGCCTCTACCGGGCACGCGGTACCTTCGATGGCCCCAATGGCCGCAGCCAGCATCTCAGCCATCGGGACGCCCTTCTCCACAATTCCCGCTACCACCAGGGTGCTACTGCCGGCATTGCGTTCGACCACCTGGTACGCCATGCGACGTACCATACGGCGTACGCGCTCCGAAGAAAAGAGCAGGGTATCGGACATGAGGATCGGTTGTGCAGCCGGTTAGGGTTGGGGAGATGCCTCTTCCTCAGGGCGGTTGGGGCAGGCCTCGCGCTGGCAATGGCCATACAGGTTCAGCGAGTGGTGCGTCACCTCAAAGCCGTAAATGTCAGCTACCATCTCTTGCACGCCCTGCAGCCGCGGGTCGCAAAACTCAAACAGCTCATTGCAGTCGAGACAAATGAGGTGGTCGTGCTGCCAGTAGCTGTAGGCCCGCTCAAACTTGGCCTGGTTCTTACCAAACTGGTGGCGCACGATAAGGTCACACTCAAGCAACAGCTCCAACGTATTATATACGGTCGCACGGCTCACTTGCTGGTCGTTTTGCCGCAGGCGGAGGTACAGCTCATCGGCATCTACGTGGTCGCCGGTAGCATATACCGCATCCAGGATGGCCGCACGTTCGGACGTCTGCCGTAGGTTGCGGCGCTTGAGGAACGCTTTGAAGATGGCGCGGACCTCGGCCATCTGTTCTTGGGGCAAGGAGGACATGAACGAAGCCAACCGGTGAGAAACAAACAGAAGAACGGCAAAACCACCGTGCTGCATCTGGTATCCCCTAAGCGGGTAACGGGATCCGTGGCGCGCAGCCCGGTGCCGCGGTTGCCAGAATCGCTCAGGGTGCGGGCTGGGAAGAAACGGCCGGAAGAAACGGCTGCACATCCGCCCATATCGTCTCATGGATGGCATCCACAGGCTGCGCGCCATCGACCCGACAGATGCGCTCTTCCTCTTGGGTGAGGGCCAGGTACGCTTGGCGAACCCGCTCGAAGAATGCCGTTCCGGACGTTTCCATACGATCCCCAGCTTGTGCTCCTCGGCGCGCCTGTGCTTCCTGCAGGGAGACGTCTATAAAATACGTGCGCACTGGCGCGAGCCCGCGCGTAGCCTGCACGTTAAGCGCCCGTACCCATTCCACCGATAACGCACGGCCGGCCGCTTGATAGACGGTGGTCGAATCGAAGAAACGATCGGCGATGACAACCTGCCCCTCCGACAGGGCGGGGCGGATGCGCTCGGCTACAAGTTGCGCCCGAGCCGCCGAAAACAGCAGGACCTCCGCCACAGGATCAATCTGCAGGGACGGATCGGACGTATCGAGCAGTAACGCCCGCACGTGCTCTGAGAGGGCCGTCCCCCCCGGCTCCCGCACCAGCAGCGTCTCATGTCCTGCCGCCTCCAGGCGGTCGGCCAACAAGCGCGCCTGCGTGCTTTTGCCGCTTCCGTCGATGCCCTCAAACGAGAGCAGAACCCCGGGCCCTTCCGCCACCTGATTTGTCATAGATCGATTATTACCATTTGCTTGCAAGTTGCCAAAAGCGCACCGCGCTTCTGCCAGAACGGGGTGGGTGGATCCTACGTTAAGTGGTTGCAACTACTGCAACAGACGTGTATCATACGGCATAGTGCACACCGCAGTGTCACGGGCCGCGTAACTGGCGCCGACTGTTTAGCTACATACTTCGTACCTGCGCGGCACCGGGTCACCTTCCGCAGTGCCCCACAGCTCAATCTTTCATGGGCCTTGCACGCATATGTTCGACTTCGAGTTTGACAACTTCGAGGATCCAGCCGACGAGGAGCGGGTGAATGCCCTCGTTGCATCGTACGAGCACCAGCAGGGCGCCGGGTTCTTTGACTCGGACGCGCTGGAGGATATTGCCACCTATTACTACGAGCGCGGGCGCTACGAAGAAGCGCTGGGCGCCATCGACCGGATGATTGCGCAGCAACCGGCATCGTCCGACCCCTGGATGCGCCGTGGCATTCTACTCAGCACCCTGGGCCGCCACGACGAGGCGCTGCACGCCTACGAGGAGGCCCTCGCCCTCAACCCTACGGATACCGACACCCTCATCAACAAGGGCATCACCCTTGATAACCTGGGGGAGAGTGAGGCGGCCCTGGAGGCCTATGCCACCGCGCAGCAATTTGACCCGTTGAATGCTGAGCTCCATTTCAACCGGGCGGTTACGCTGGAGCGCACCAACCGTACCGAAGAAGCGGTGGAAGCCTTTGAGCGCTGCGCGGAGCTGGCGCCGGAGCACCCGGAGGTATGGTACGAACTCGGGTTCTGCTACGACCGCCTCGGGCAGGACGCCCGCAGCGTCTCCTGCTACGACCGCCACATCGACGAAGCCCCCTACTCCCACGACGCCTGGTACAACCGTGGCATTGTGCTGAACCGGATGGGCAAGTACGCCGATGCTATCGACTCGTATGACATGGCCCTGGCCATTGAGGAAGATTTCGCTTCCGCCCACTACAACAAAGGCAATGCCCTGGCCAACCTTGGCCGTCTCGAAGAAGCCATCGAAAGCTACCAACAGGTGCTGGAGTTGGAAGGCGGGGATGCCTCCACTTTCTACAATATTGCGCTGGCCCACGAAGAGCTGGGACAGCACGACCGCGCGTCGCACTTCTTTCAGCATGCGCTGCGTGAGAACGATCTGTACGCCGAAGCCTGGTATGGCCTGGGCTGCTGCTACGATGCGCAAGACAATGTGAGCGAGGCCTTGCACTGCTTCGGGCGCGCCGTGGAGATCCGCGAAAACGTGCCGGAGTTCTGGTACGCGAAAGCCGACTGCGAATACAACGCAGGGTATATTGAAGATGCCATCGCCTCGTATGGCATGGTGGTGCGGCTGGACCAAGCCAACCGGCAAGCATGGATCGACTTTGCCGATACGCTTTACGAAGCACACCGCCCGGAAGACGCCCTCGCATCGTACCGCAAAGCGGTATCTATCGACCCCGACGATGCCAGCGCGTATGTGCAGCAGGCGCGGGCGCTCTATGCGCTCGGGCGCTCTGATGAAAGCATCCGCTCGCTCCAGACGGCCTTTCGGCTGGATCCGCGCACAAAGGAAAAGCTCCGCCAGTCCTTTCCCGATCTGTACCGCGATATCCGCATCCGCTCGGAGCTGGGACTTGACCAGTAGCACTCCGCGTCTTGCACCACTACTTCCTGAACCACGGCAAGGGCCAGCGCGTAGCGTGGGCCCTTCGCTTTTGCCCCCAGCCCGCCCCCCATGTCCCCCCTTTCTGCCCTGAACAACTTCCTGCGCGGGCTGCTCATGGGCGCGGCCGACGTCGTGCCGGGCGTGAGCGGGGGCACAATGGCGCTTATCGTGGGCGTGTACGAACGCCTGCTGCAGGCCATCAGCGATGGGGTTGCGGCCCTGCTGAAGCTTGGCCGGCTCGACGCACAGGGCGGCTGGCAGGGATTGAAAGCCGTGGATTGGGCCCTGGTGATACCGCTGGCCGCGGGGATCGGCACCGCCCTGCTCGTCGGGGCGCGCTTCATTCCTGGCCTCATGGAGACCTATCCACAGGAAAGCCGTGGGCTGTTTTTCGGGTTGATTGCGGGTTCGCTCATCATCCCCTGGGCCCGCATCAGCACCCCCGCTGCCCGGCACATCTTGCTGGCAACCGTAGCAGCTGTCGTGGCATTTGGACTGGTGGGGCTCCCGCCACGTGCGATCGCTGACCCCGCCCTCTGGTACGTGCTCCTCTGCGCCTCCATCGCCATCTGCGCCATGATTTTGCCGGGCGTAAGCGGGGCGTTTTTGCTGCTGGTGTTTGGCATCTACCAGCCGACCCTGGAGGCCGTTAACGCGCGGGATCTGGCCTATGTGGCCACCTTCATCGGCGGGGCGGTGCTGGGGCTGGGCGCCTTTGCCAAACTGCTCACCTACCTGCTACACCGCGTCTACGACGCTACCATGGCGGTGCTGGTCGGCCTCATGGCGGGGTCGCTGCGTGCCCTCTGGCCTTACCTGGCCGACGATCGCAGCCTGCTGCTTCCGCAGACCGGCGACCCCATAGCCGTCGTCGTGATGCTGGCACTGAGTGGGGCGGCCGCCGTTCTTGCCCTCCATGCCTGGAGCCGCACCCGCGCCCCACTGCAGCCAGCCGACGCCTCGTCGTAGCCCCGGGGGCGGTTTACGCTGATGCTGCTGCGTTGTATCTTGGCCAGCCCCATCTGCACCCGCCTGTTTGTGCGCCTTCCTCCCAATGCACCCTTTGCCCCTGCCCCGTATGCCCTCCGTCCCTCTGCGGTTTGTTACGCTTTGCGGCCTCGTCTGCATCCTCCTCCTTACGGCCTGCGGCACGTCGCAGCAGATGGCCGAACGCGATGAACAGCAGCGGGTGGTGGACTCGCTGCGGGCCGTAAATGAAGACCTGCGCGACTCGTTGCGGTTTTACGATGACATCTACTCCGGCCAGTTCTTCCGCGACCGGCGCGTAATGACCGACCGCATCCGACGCCTCGAGTTCGACCTGATGGATGCCCGGGAGGGCGGACGCCTGATCGAGAATATCCGAGTAGACGCGCTGTTTGAGCCCGCCAGTGCTACCCTCACGGACGAGGGGCGCGCTCGCATCGCGGCCCTCGCTGAGCATATTGCAGCGCGCGCCGATAATCGCGAGATACGCGTGGAAGGCCATGCCGACAATACGCCGGTAGGAGGAAGCCTGCGGGAGCGCTATCCCAGCAACTGGGAACTGTCCGCCGCTCGCGCCGCGGCCATCGTCCGGGCGCTCATTGATGAGCACGGCGTGGCCGCCGACCGGCTGGCTGTCGTCAGCTATGGTGATGCCCGCCCTGTAGTGCCCAACACGACCGCCGAAAGCCGTCGCACGAACCGGCGCATACGGGTCACCGCGCTGCCACCGACCCAGCCGTAAGGGCTATCCGCGGGGCCTGCGTTGGGCTGTGCTGCCGCGCGCTGGTCTCCTTAAGGCGGCATTGCAAAAAAGGTCAGGACTTCTCGACTGACTGAATCTCTTCTTGCGCCTGGGCCAGCGCATCGCGCAGCACCTTAGCCTGCCAGTTGAGCCGCCCCTCATGCATCTCCACCACAGCATAGTCTTCGGACAGCTCAATCAACGCCTGAATGAACTGCTGAAGGCCGTATTCATCCACGTAGCGTTCAGCGTTCTGTAGCAGTTCATCATGCAGATTTTCTTCGTGTTTCAGCATGGACACAGCGGGTGAGGTGGAAAGCAAACGGAGACAACAGGTAGGGTGTACTGTCCGCCCCATGGCATAGATTCACGGGCGGGCAACGGATACGGGGGCGGCGTCCAGCACTTCCTGTAGAAACAGCCCCGCAATGGTTTCCGACCAGTATTCGCCCGTGGTATTGGCCTGCACGAAGCCCACGTGCCCACCGTACTTAGGTGTGCGGAGCGTCAGCGCTGCATGACGCGCCGCGACGGCCTCTGGATAGCAGGAAGCTGAAAGGAACGGATCGTTGGCGGCGTTCAGAAGCAGCGTAGGTACCGTGAGGGACGGCAGCAGCGGCAGGCTACTCACCCGCGTATAGTAATCAGTGGCGCTGGCGAACCCGTGTATGGGCGCCGTGTAGTGCTCGTCAAAATCGCGAAGCGAGCGGATGTGGGCGAAAGCGGCGGTGCTGATACGATCGGGAAACTGCGCGGCCTTGGCTTCCACTTTGGCGCGGAGTTGCCGCAGAAAGCGCCAGCGATAGATAACATTGCCCGGGCGCTCCAGCGCGTCGGCGCAACCGAGCAGGTCAACCGGCACCGAGAGCGCAACGGCGGCCTGCACCGCATACGGTACTGCCGTGCCCCGTTCGCCGAGATACTTCAGCACCAGGTTGCCCCCAAGGCTAAACCCCACGAGCGCCAGCGTGCGGTAGGAGGACTCGTGCACGTGCATCACGGCTGTCTCCACATCCTCCGTAGCGCCACTGTGGTAGAAGCGCAGCTTACGGTTGGGTGTACCACTGCAGCCCCGCAGGTTCAGCGCGGCCACATCCCAGCCGCGGCGGTTAAGGGCCCGGACCATCCCCTGCATGTACGCTCGGTGGCTGTCCCCCTCCAGCCCATGGATCACCAGTGCCGCACGGGCGCTTCCCACCCGCGACCAGTCCATATCCAGGAAATCACCGTCCGGCGTTGTGATACGCTCGCGCTCATACGCTACCGGGGGCACCCGGCGAAAGAGCGTCGGGTAGATGGTGCTGAGGTGCGGATGCCGGAAGGGCAGGACCGGTTGATGAGGTGGTATGGCCATTGGGAAGGTAAATAGCTGCAGGGTTAGACCGGGCGCATACCGATGAAGGCCATCATGCGTCCGGTTTCGCCGTGTTCGGCGCGGTGGGAGAAGAAGGTGTCGGTGGCCGCGAAGGTGCACTGCGGGGCCACCTCAACCGCATCAGCGGCAAGCCCGGCAGCCGTCAACTGATGCTGCAGCGCGCCTTTCAGGTCCACAAAGGGCCGCGGCGCGCCGGGCGGGCGGTGCACGTGGGCGGCATCGAACTGCGCGGCCACCTCCTCCCCTACCTCAAAGTGCTCCACGGAAATGCACGGACTGATGTAGGCCCCACACCGGGACGGCTCTGCGCCAAGCACCGCAAGCTGCTGCACCGTCTCCGCGACGATGCCGCCGGCCGCCCCCCGCCAGCCCGCGTGGCACCCCCCCACGACGCCCGCTACAGGATCAGCCAGCAGCACGATAGCACAATCGGCTGCGGTAAACGACAAGAGTACGCCCGGCGTATCCGTTACCAGCCCATCCGTGGCGGCAAAAAAGCCAGGAGCGCGGGCGGCCTGCACCCGGGTCCCATGCACCTGCCCGGCGATGGCCATCGCGTCCGGCGTAAAGCCCAGCGGCGCAAGCGCTCGGCGGCGGTTCTCCTTTACGTGGGCCTCATCATCGCCGGTGCTCACGCTGAGGTTGAGCGAGGCAAAGGGCGCCTCGCTGACCCCACCCGTGCGCGGGGTGAATGCCGCCACTACGCCGGGCGCGGCCTCGTGCAGCAGATCGGGATAGAGAAGGGATACGGCAACAGCCATGGGGCCAGATGCGGATGGCAAAGGGTTACGATGTCCGAAGGGCCTCGCGCACAACCTCTACCGGCATCGCCGTACCGGTCCATTGCGCATAGGCAGCGGCCGCCTGCCCGATGAGCATGCCCAGCCCCCCGATGGCCGTGGCGCCCTGTGCCGCAGCTTCCCGCAGGAGGCGCGTCTCCCGCGGATTGTAGATGAGGTCGTACACCAGATGCTCCGCTGTGAAGTCCCCGGGCGCCGGCCACGGGGTGGCGTCCGTGCGGGGATGCATGCCCACCGGCGTCGCGTTAACGACCAGCTTGGCCCGGCGGACAAGCCGCTCCGCGCTCCCAAGCGGCACCACATGGAGCGCATCTCCCGCATCGTGTGGAGCCAGATGGGCGGCCAGCTGCTCGGCCTGATGGGGCCGGCGCGCGGCCAGCGTGAGGCGCTCCAGCCCAAACGTCGTCAGCAGCGCGTAGGCCGCCGCCCGCGCCGCGCCACCTGCGCCCAGGATGATGACCGACGCCCCCTGCAGGGCTGCCCGGTACGGAGCCAGCGGTTCCAAAAACCCAACGACATCGGTGTTATCGCCCCGCAGCGTGCGGTTGGGCTCGGCCACAATCGTGTTTACCGCCCCCACAGCTTGCGCCCGGGGATGTACCTCATCCAGAAACGGGAGGACGGCCTCCTTATGCGGAATGGTGACGTTGGCGCCTGCCACGTGCAGCGCCCGCAGCCCTGCGACAGCTTCTCGGACGTCTCCCTCCCGGACGCGCGTGGTCACGTACACCATGTTGTGCCCCTGGTGCTGCAGCGCGGTGTTGTGGATGAAGGGGGAGCGCGAGTGTGCCACCGGGTCGCCAATGAGCGTCAGTAGTCGCGTTTCGCCGTCAATCAGCATAGGCAGAGCACGGGGGAACGTCTGTTGCAGTGGAAGAAAGGCTACAACAGGTCACGCAGCGCCTCGACGCGCTCTGCGGCGCCTTCGGCATGCGGATGGATCTCCAGGACACGCTCAAACGCTGCCAGCGCGCCGCGGTGGTCCAGGATGGCTTGCCGGATCGTACCCAGCCCGGACAGGGCGCCAAAGTGCCGGGGCTCCCGCGTCAGTGTCTCTTCGATGTCACGCACCGAGGCAGCCAGCGTGCCTTGCAGGCAGCGCACCGTAGCCCGCTTATTCCACGCCTCCGCGTAGGAGGGATCCTGGGCGATGGCCACGCTGAAGCGGTGCTCAGCCTCCGTAAAGTCTTTTCGCTCCATCGCGCCCACCCCCTGCTGCATTAGCAGGCGCACCTTGGGGTCGTCGTGGTGCATCCAACGCTGCCAGATTTCACGCGTCACGTGCTGTGCTTCCGTGGCGTTGGTTGCGTGCTGAAGACGCAGGAGAAGCGCGTCGATCGTTTCTGAGGAAGGCATACAATCAGCGGGCATGAGGAACAGACAACGAAAGGACGACAAGACCGTGCACGCGGCCCATTTAAGTGGGCTGTTGGGCATACGATGCTATAGGGCGCAGAAGCGCTACGCCGAGCACCATACGGTGGCCGTACAGCAAATGGCTATACGCTCCACTACACGACAACGTACAGCAGCGCACCAACCGTTACGATGACCGCCGTTACAATGGCCATGCCCTTCCAATAATCGAGCACGGGGGGGATGATTTCTTCCGTCATGGGCTTAAGGGGGTCGATGATCTATTGCGTACATCATCATAAGCGCACAGCAGCCGTTGCGGTTTCCCCTCAACGGCATTGTTGCATCGCATGCCTTTTCTTCCCACCCCCACCTGCTGACCAGACGTCGCGCCCGTATATTTCTTGCGAACCTGCTCTACGATCTTGGTTCTTCTGCTATCGCTTCTTACCTTCGGGCTGAAAGCGCTTTTCTACGCCATTTTCCCTGTTTCCTGATACGCCCCCCATGGAACACTCTTCCGTAACGCCGACACAAGCCCCGGAGAAGCTTACCTTCTTCGGGCAGGTCAACCGCATGTTCAACAAGGCCGCCGCCTACACGAAGCATCCCGAGGGCCTGCTGAAGCAGATCAAAGCCTGCAACAGCGTCTACCGCATGGAATACCCGCTGCAGCGCGAGGACGGCTCCATTGACGTGATCCAGGCCTACCGGGCCGAGCACAGCCAGCACAAGCTGCCCACCAAAGGCGGCATCCGCTACGAGGCGCACGTCAACGAAGACGAGGTGATGGCGCTCTCGGCGCTGATGACCTACAAGTGCGCCGTTGTGGATGTGCCGTTTGGCGGGGCGAAGGGCGGCATCAAGATTGACCACCGGGACTACTCCGAGGTCGAGCTGGAGCGCATTACACGCCGCTACGCTTTTGAGCTCACCCGGAAGAACTTCATCGGCCCCGGTATTGATGTGCCGGCACCGGACTATGGCACCGGCCCGCGCGAGATGGCGTGGATCCTGGACACCTACAACTCCCTGGCCGACGACACACTGAACGCGCTGGCGTGCGTGACGGGCAAGCCAGTCGGGCAGGGCGGCGTGCGCGGCCGCACCCAGGCCACGGGGCTGGGGGTCTACTATGGCGTCCGCGAAGCCTGCCGCTTCACCGACGATATGGAAAAGATGGGGCTGGAGCAGGGCGTGGAGGGTAAAACCGTGGTCGTGCAGGGACTCGGCAACGTGGGCTACTTCGCCGCCAAGTTTCTGCAGGAAGGGGGCGCCACCATTGTAGGCCTGGCTGAGATCGAAGGCTCCATCTACAACCCCGAAGGCCTCAACCTGGACGACGTCGTCGACCACCGGAAATCCACCGGCTCGATCCTCGACTACCCCGGCGCCCAGAACATCAAGAACTCGGCGGAGGCGCTGGAGCTGCCTTGCAACATCCTCGTGCCTGCTGCGCTGGGTGGCGTCATCACCATGGAAAACGCTCCGCGCATTCAGGCCGACATCATCGCCGAAGCTGCCAACGGGCCGGTTACCTCGCAGGCGGACGCTTACCTACTGGAGAAGAACGTGCTCATCATCCCCGATGTGTACCTGAATGCGGGGGGCGTCACCGTTTCGTACTTCGAGTGGCTTCGCAACCTCTCCCACGTGCGCCACGGCCGCATGAGCAAGCGCTTTGAAGAGCGCAACGCGGAGCGCATCCTCCGTGCGGTGGAGAAGTTATCGGACACCACCTTCAAAGAAGACCGTTTCGACAAAGTGGTCAGCGAGATTGCCTTCGGAGCCAGCGAGCAAGACCTCGTCAACTCCGGGCTGGAAGACACCATGGCCTACGCCTACCAGGAGATCCGGGCAATTCGTTTGGAGCACAACGTGGACCTGCGCACAGCGGCCTTCATCAGCGCTATCAACAAGGTGGCGACCTCGTACAAGCAGATGGGCATCTTCCCCTGAGGCACGTGGGAAAGCCTTTACTTCACGCGTCAACCCAACGGCTCACCCTACGGTGGGCCGTTGGTGGTTGCGGGAGCCGTGGACTCGATAGCGCGGCGATGCTACGCTCAGTCGGTGGTTACCGGCATGGGCCCATCCGGCAGGCCGGCTTCTTCTTTGGCCTCGCGGACCATCTGGCGGACATCGGCCAGTAGCTCGCGGGCGTCGAAGATGATGCCGTCTTTGATGGTGTAGTGCACCCCGCCGACGCGCTCCACGGCGCCCGTCTCGTCGTTCAGCCGCGGCCAGCCGGTGCCATAGAGCGACTTCAGGTTCTGCAGCGGATTCTCGGGCACGATCACCAGGTCGGCCTTCTTGCCCACCTCGATGCTGCCCACCGCATCATCCACGCCGATGGCCTCCGCGCCCTTTAGCGTGGCGGCGCGTATGACCTCCAGCGGGTGGAAGCCGGCTTCCCGCAGCAATTCGAGCTCGCGCACAAAGCCGAACCCGTAGGTCTGGAAGATGAACCCGGAGTCGCTGCCTGCGCCCACACGTCCGCCGCGGTTCTTGTAATCGTTCACGAAGTGCATCCAGCGGCGGTAGTTGTCCTGCCAGTCGAGCTCGTTCTCCTGTGTCCAGTAGAAGTGGTAGGAGCCGTGCGCCGCCCGGTTGGGCCGGAAGAAGTCCCACATGGCCGGCAACGTGTACTCCGGGTGCCAGTCGGCATTGATGGCGCGCATGAGGTCGCGGTTGGCGTCGTAGATGTTGAAGGTGGGCACAAGCGTGAAGTCGAGCGCGAGCAGCGAGTCCATCACCGTTTCGTAGCGCTCGGAGCCAGGCTCGGCCGCCTGCCGCCAGAGCTTTCCGGCCTCGCCAAAGCGGTGCGATTCGTCCTGGTAGTTGTAGTCGAGGCGGTAGTGCTGCACGGTGCGGTCGTCGAAGAGCGCCTCCGGCAGGCCGTACCAGTGCTCCATGGTGGTGAGGCCCCAGGTGGCGGTGTTCAGCACGTTGACGCGCGCTACATCCATCTGCGCGTGGTGCATAGCCGTGCCCAGCCCCTGCTCCTGCGCTTCCTCCAGTGCGGCCTCCATAATGGCGGGCGCCGCGCCGAAGAACTTGATGCCGTTGGCGCCCTGTTCGGCGATGTCGCGCACCCAGGCGCGCGCCTGCTCGGGTGTAGCGATGGGGCCGTCGTGGCCGCGGCCGAATGTAAGATAGGTGTGCAGTCGTGGGGCGGTGATCTCGTTGGCCGCGCTCCGCTGCTGATGCTCCAGCATCCACTCCAGGCCGTTGCCGCTACCGGGGTCGCGCACGGTGGTGACGCCGTGGCTCATCCACAGCTTCAGCACGTACTCGGCCGGCGTGCCCTGCGAGGTGCCCCCCACATGGCCATGCATGTCCACGAAGCCGGGCAGCACGTACATGCCCTCCGCGTCAATCTCGCGATCGCCCGCCGCCGGACGCCGGTCCTCGTCAATCGGCACGCCGGGATAGCCCACCGTGCGCACTTCGGCGATGCGATTATTTTCGATGACAATATCTACCGGGCCGTTGGGCGGTGCGCCCGTGCCGTCAATCACGGTGGCGCCGCGAATGACGAGACGGTCGTACGGCCCCTCCCCTTCGGCGCGGTCAGGAGCGGGTTCGATCTGCGCCTGCGCCGGCAGGACTATCACCATCAACAACACGAACACGGCGAACGAAGCAACGACACGGAGCATGGCATCAGGCTGGGTGGGTCAGACAAAGCGTAGAGATGAAATACGACTGCTGGGGGAGAAATGCCACCTTTCGGGGTGTGGGGGTGTGGGCGTTTGGGAGTGTGGGCGTTTGGGAGTGTGGGCGTTTGGGAGTGTGGGCGTTTGGGACTCCGGGGAGAAGGCTTGGGGGCGACGCGCAGCACGTACGCAGTCGCCGAACCGCAACCGCGGCTGAGTGGCCCCGTATATTAACCAGCGCTTCGACTCATGCTACCTTTATGCACATGAGTATGGATTTCCGGACGTTAGTTTTACTCCTGATCGTTGCAGGGCTGCTTGTGGGCGGCTGCACAGCGGATGCTCCTGAACACGGTATCATGATTGAGGAGCGTGACGGGGTGGCGTACGTCTCCCATACCGAGGTGGAGGTGTGGAACGATCTGGAGGAGGCACCTCTACAGTTCGAGCTCGTGCAGACCTTCGGTGCAGAGGAAACGCCCGACGAAGCGTTGCTGTCTCGCCCGAGCAGCCTCACCACCGATGACGCGGGCAACGTCTACCTCTACGATGTGGGCGACGACCGCCTCCTCTCCTTCGACCCGGATGGGCGGCTCCGTTGGTCTGCCGGGGCGTCGGGGCAGGGGCCGGGCGAGTTCCAGAATGTGCTCGGGGATCCCGTCTGGGATGGAAGCGATCGCCTTTACCTCTCGAACCAGTTCGGTGCGCGCCTCGATGCCTGGTCGACCGACGGCGCATTCGACACCAGTTTTTCGCTGGAAGATGGCGGGGCCACGCGTCTCCAGACGCTCGGGATCTACGATGACACCGTGGTGCTTGCTGCCTTGCGGTATGGCGCCGGTGACATCCTCGTCACGCGGTTCGATCCTGTAGAAGAAGCCGTGGTCGACACGTTTGGCTTGGCCGTTACGCTCGACCCCGCCCCTTTCTTTCCAGGACCTGCCACCGACCTCACGCTGGATGGCCATCGGTTATTTGCGTCGCCCCTGAAATCCGCGAACCATCTTTTCGAGTTCGCGATGGATGGCACCGCCGTGCGAGAAGTACACGTGGAAGCGGACGAGCACCTGGTGGGCGCCGGTACCTACACTGGCGCTGAAGGCATGAGGCAACTGATATTGAGCGACGTATGGGCGCCCCTCCGGATAGGAGATGGACGATACATCCGGTTCAGTTACTGGACCTTGGGCGTGAGCAATGCCGATGACTACGTGCGCCAACTCGTGCAGGGCACGATCCAGCGGAGCGACAGCCAACGCGCCGCTGCCCTGGACGTACTCAACGACGAGGGCCATGTGCTCGGCCGTTTTCAGTGGGACGATATGGCGGCGCTGGATATGGGTGCGCCGGTGGCCTCCGACGCGGATGGTCACCTGTATACGACGGTTCGTTTGCCTTATCCACAGGTGAGGAAATACGCAGTTACGGTAGCGCCCTGACCGTTTCCTGCGTGGTTATTGTTGCGGGCTATCAGGCGTGGGACCTGCCGGGCTCGCGGGCAGCGTTTTTGGGTGGTAGACGATCCGTGGATCGTCTCTACTGGTTGCCCTTCACCTGGCACGCCCCTACCTTGGGCCCTTACCTTGAGGTCTACACTTATCCCCGACCCATCCGCATGACTATGGACGACGCTGCGCCTGCCGATCCAGCGCCCTGGTGGGGTACGTACACACTCCAGGAACAGGAGGGCGCGCGCTGGCAGATCGGGCCGATGGCGCTGTGGGTGCTGCGGGCGCCCCACGAATGGCGCGTCTTTCACAGGCAGGGCGACGATCCGCTCGCCAGCGAGGTGGACACCGAACTACCCCTCCCCGAGGAGGAGCGCATCCGCCTGCTCGATGGTGAGGACAGTAGCCTTAAGGCGCTGCGCTTCAGCGTGCAAAAAACGCAGGCGGAGGTCCGCCTCCATCCCGCCCTCCCCGACCGCCCCGTGGTGGCCCGTCCGGAGAGCCCTATCTTCATCCCGCCCGGTGAGAACGTGACGCTCTACACCAGCGTGCCGGTGTGGATTCGCATCGAAACGGGCGAACTGCAACGCCTTCTCCATGAGCTCCCATCGTTTCGCCTGTCGGACACCTGGTTTGGCCCCAACACGCGCCAGGGCAACCTTTGCTATGCCATCCGCACCTCGGGGCGCTTTCAGCTGGCCGACCTCCCGAAGCGCCTGCACCGCGCGGTAGCACCTGTCAACATCCAGAACCGGGCGGAGGACAACCTGGCGCTGGAGCGACTGGAGATCCCCGTGCAGCATCTGACCCTCTACGAAGACGACGCCAACGCGCTGTGGACGCAGGCGGTGAACTTCACGCGCGGGCCCAACGACCCGGGCGCGCAGGTTCGGCTGACGAAGGGAGCGCCGCGCTATGCGAGCGGGGCAACGGAGCTGCAACCGCCGCGCGAGGAGGCAAAGAAAACGCTGGTCGTAAGCACCTTTGGGGCCCTTGGCTCTCTCTTTTCGCCGTAGCATCTCGATTCACGGATCCCCCTCATGGAGCAACTCTGGACCATCATACAGGACGTGTTTACCCACCCACAACTCGGGACGTGGGTGGAAGCCACCGTCAAGGTGCTCCTGGGCATAGTTCTCGGGCGCCTGGCCGGAACAGGGGTCGTGCGTATCTTCGGCGATAAAGCCGATGCGCACCAAACCATGCTCATCCGCCGCATCACGTTTTACGTGGTGCTTGCTCTATTCGTCATCTCGGCTGTCCATACCCTTGGCGCTGATCTGGGGGTGATCCTGGGCGCGGCAGGCATCCTTACCGTGGCCATCGGGTTTGCCTCACAGACGTCGGTCTCCAACCTTATCAGCGGACTCTTTCTGCTTGGGGAAAAACCCTTCGCCGTCGGGGAGGTCATCAAGGTGGGCAACACCACCGGCGAGGTGCTCTCCATCGACCTGCTCTCGGTGAAGCTCCGCACGTTCGATAACCTGTTCGTGCGGCTGCCAAACGAAACGATGATCAAGTCGGAGATTACCAACCTGCGCCGCTTCCCCATCCGGCGGCTCGACCTGCAGGTGGGCGTGGCCTACAAAGAGGACATGCGCGCAGTGCGAAAGGTGCTGCTCGCGGTGGCCGATGCGAACCCCCTCTGCCTCGAAGAGCCGCGGCCGCTCATCATTTTTCAGGGCTTTCAGGATTCGGCGCTCGGCTTTCAGCTCTCCGCATGGACGCGGTCGGATAACTTCCTGGAGCTCCGCACCGCGCTGCCCACCGAAATCAAGGAAGCCTTCGACAGCGAAGGCATCGAGATTCCCTTCCCGCATCGCACGCTGTACACCGGCGAGATCACCAAGCCCTTCCCCATCCAGCTCATTGAGCCCGCGGCTGCCGAAGCAACATCCGAAGAGGCGTCGTTCACGTCGGACCTGGAGCCCGACGCGGACGATTGAGCAGCGGGCCTGGACTTGCCTCTGGTCTGGTTCCCATGCTCTGCGTGGGAACGCGCAGCGGTACGCTCTGCGTGCCATCAGCCGGCCCTGGACGAGAGAAAACGGCTTGCGTTGACGTCCGTGTCGGGCTGAAGGGGTGGAGCTTCGCCTAACCAGTGGCGTCTGGTGCCGCATTGGATGTAACAGGGAAGCAGACGAGGATATGAGGTTCTCCAGTATAGTTGCTCACTTCACGCAAAAGCCTCTTCTCCCCCGGCGGGAGTGCTGCGAAGCAAGTACCCTTGAGGGGAAGGGCAGGATGAGGGCGACCAAGTCCGGCGACGAGCTACGCCTGGCGCCTTCGCCACACGCTTATCGACGTGGCCGGCAAGATCGTGCGCAGCAGCCGGCAGGTCATGCTTCCGGTGAGGACCTCGGTATGGAACGGACTGGATTGGCAGCGACTCTGGCAGCGAGGGCAGGGCTGCCTGATTTTGCCCCGACCTACTTCAGGTAGCCCGCCCTACGGTCTGCAACACCTACAAGCGTCTCTTCTCATGTAGGATAGGTCTATCTCAACGAGAGAAAACGAGCACAAAGACCGGAGGATCGACCCCAAAAGACCGGCAGACGCGACTCGCGAACACCGCCACCGGGGTTAAGTCCCTATTCTTGTGTAAAGCGGTAGGCCTATAGAAAAGGCCACCGTCTTCTGTTAGGTTAGAGAAAGCATCACCAATCACAAACCTAACATACCAACGATGGCCGACCTTCAGTTTACG
>LFFM01000004.1_pt1 | contig 126898 bp, 160 predicted proteins | sample 643131 | NCBI WGS metagenome assembly LFFM01 (sample SAMN03777445, study PRJNA286221) | soda lake metagenome | biome: soda lake; feature: Kulunda steppe; material: water; isolation source: sample Tc-Br brine of Tanatar trona crystallizer | place: Russia: Kulunda steppe | collected 2011-07 | reverse complement strand
TTCGGTTGAGATCCCGGCTAATGGATCAGTTGTGTCTCTTGGCAGTGCAGCTGTGTTAGTACAAATTGTGTATATGTATACGTGGAATGGATTTTATAAGTTCTATCCGGTTGGACTAGAAGGGCCGATGCCCATCTTGTATAATACGGTCTACTATGATCGTGTTACATTTTCTCACGCAGATCTGTTGGGCGATGTGTTTGGTGAGTTGTTGTATATACCGAGTTTTCTCTGGGCTCTGTTGCTGTTGGGGGCTGTGTATCTGTTCATTCTACAGCCCTATATTAGATCAGTTTATATTCTTTCGCTGGTCGGTGGGCATGTTGTTTTGGGTGTAACTGCGCGCGTTGGTGCGTTCTCGTTTGTTTCAATAGCTGCTTTGTTTTTGTTTGTACAGACGGATGTTTGGAAGGCGTTCAAATCGATTGTTGTTTCTGGTTCATATAGGGAATTGTATTTTGATCTGTATGATCGGTTTGTGTCTTGGGGTGAGCGTATAAATGGATGGATGTGTCTTGTTGAGCGATCTGTAGCCAGTGGAGGAATTTCTATATCTTGGCGTACTATTCGTCGTGTTAGTATAGTTTGTCTCGTTGTCCTGTGTTTATTGAGTGGAATTGTCTCGGTTGGGACTCTTGTTGGAGTGTCTGGTACTGAGACAACGACAGTTGATCATGTTGAAGAGACAGTGTATCTGTTTGGGATTGATCAACCCCCGTGGTCTTTCTTCTCTAGCACTAATGATTATACGAATTATTGGAGTGTGGTTACGTTAGTTACGGAAAGTGGGGATCGTATTGATGCACGTAGTGGGGGCGATCCCAATTTTGATCGGCCATACCAAGGTAGTGAGCTGCACAAGCAATATGATAGCTATCGGGATCGGTTTTATTATGGTCGTTTTGTGAATCAACCAGAACAGGCAGAGGCGTATGCGAATTACTATTGTGGGTCTGCTGGGTTAGATCTTGAAGAGGATATTTCAGAGGTTAGTCTTGTTGTAGTGTCTGAGCCATTTGACAAAACAACTGCTAGTGATCGGTCGTCTCGTCCTGTCTATTCAGAGGAAGTAGTGCGTGTTTCTTGTTGAGACAATTAGAGCAGGTTGTGGTATTCGAGTAGTGCGTTGAGCTGGCTTTCTCCATAGGTTATCAGTATAACGATAGCGTCGGTAATGGTGATGTGTGGTTCCCAACAGCCCCATTGACCTGTTTGAGCGCATTCAATCAATACTTGTAGGGATATCTGTTGTATGGAGAACATAGCGATTGTTATCGTGATAGCGATAGTGGTTGTGATTTTGTAGATTCCGATCTTTGATTTGAGTTTTCTAAACGCGAGTATAAAGCCGACTGGGAATAGAAATGGGTAGTATATCCATCTACTCTTTGTGTGGTCCCATATATTTTGAATATCAGTAATACTGGGAATGCTTTGCATGATCGTCGTGAAGGCGAGCCAATAGAGGATTGAGATGGTGAATAGTGCTTGTATTCCTGTTCCTGAATATTGTGCTGTTAAATAGTAGAGTAGGAGTATTCCTGTCGATAGATTCAAAAATAGGGGGCTGAGTGATATCATAACGAATACGGAGAGTTTTCGTGGTTGGTGATGGACGACAGAGCCAGCTTGTCGACCAGTCAATGAGAGATATGAAACGCTTTCGACGGGGATTCGGTATAGTATACAGGCGAAGTGGTGGGCAAATTCGTGGAGGATTATTCCGGGTGCGGTGAAGAGTCGAAAGAGAATGCGTCGTTGTGTGAGTGTGAGATTGTTCATTGGCCGTGTTGCTGCTTACTTGTCAAGATCTGAATGGCCAATAGTTTTGATCTGTGTGCTATGATTTGAATTCGTCTGAGATGCGAATCTCTGTTTCGCTTTCGGTGTCGATATCGAGGTTGTTCGCAGCTTCCGTGAGTGTTTGTTGTGTTGTGTCTATATCTTGGATATCTTCTCTGTCGTCATTGAATTGTCTCCACTCATCTAAGTAACACCATTCTCGACATCCAATACAGACGGCTCGTGGGTGTAGATCGGGTTCGGTATTTTCGTTGTTGTCGGGGGTCTTACTTGCGTTATCTGTATACTCGATAACTGCGCTATCACAGTCGGGACAGACTCCAATAACGTGTGTGTCTCCTTGTACTGTAAGACCTTCTTGAGATTCTGGGTTGTTGAATTCTTTTGTTGCTTTTGGAACGATATTAGGTATTGATTTTGTTGAGATGATTGTATCCTGTGTTGGAGAGAGTTGGGTTACAAGCGTTATTTCTTCTGATTCTGGCCAGCTGAGCATGGGGCGTTTTGTTTCTGTATTTGAGACAGTGAGACATGCTTTCGTAGAATCAGTTGTCGATTGGAGCGATATTTGTCGTGTGTTTCCCTTTGAGGCAGTTTCGTTGATATCTGTGACTTCATATTCAAGCTTTGTTGCGTTATTGAGTGTTATTGTGTCGCCTTTTTGGAGTGCGTGTGTGGCTTCCCAGATTTCAGAGATAGAGTCTTCTGGGTCATTTTTTCGCTCCATTGTGTGTCTGTGATCATGTTATAAATCTCGTTTAATATAGTTGGTGGTTAGATAGTTGTCAACTTGTTGTTTGTTTTTGGCGAAGGGTATAACCTGTATCAGTTATTAATGTTCTATATGAGTCAAGGAATTCGTGATCGGGATCTATTGTCTGAAGAGGAGTTACGTGATTCTGTAGAAGTGTTCTTACTTGCACAGTTTCCTCAGATAAAGATGCATGGTGGTGAGATCGATATCACAGAAGCATCTCCTGCTGATGAGTTTGTCTCGATAAATCTTGAGGGGGCCTGCTCTGGGTGTGGGATTTCTCCACAGACTGTCCAAGCGATCAAACGCCGTCTTCCGAAAGAGGTTCCAGAAGTAACTACGGTTGATGTTGATACTGGCGACTCTGATGTTGGTCCGTCTCTTGATAGTGAGTCCTCGCCGTTCTAATCAACGCTATTGGTATGGCTGATCTGATCCAACTTTCAGTGTTCGGTTTTGCATTCTGTATCGTTGGGGTGTATACACTGTTTCAGGGGATATATTTTCGTTCAGAGGCATTTGATATTCGGGAAGCAACGAGTATCTTGTTGAGTGTGTATGGAATTGGAACGGTCAGTGTTGCTACTGTCGTGTTTGTTTTCGAAAGTGCGTCAGTGCTTCTTGTTGTCTGGTTGGGGTTGTCTATGCTTTTTGTTGTCTTGTTGGGGTTGTCTGAGCGTAGAAATCCCATCTAGTGGGTTATATGGATAATTCCATCTGTTCATCGGTCTCCCGCTTGTTTTGTGGAATCATTAGTTGTTGAGGATGTTTGTGACTCGTGTATATGCATCAGGGTATACGAGTCTTGTAAGTCGTGGATTGATGTCCGTTGGTAGATTGTTGTTTTGCTGCTCAATTATTGCCGCGATTTCGTGTTCACAGAGTTCTGTGCGTGCTGTTGTCTTTTTCTCACCGTGGGTTTTCCCACAGCAACAACTCATCACACCATACCAAGGGAGTAATGGTGGCGTTGATTGTGATCCAAGACAGGGGTATGGTGTTTTTGGAACCATTTTGGATATTGGTTTCTCGTCGTCTTGGTCTACTAATCGGTATGTGTCTATTTCAATGAGGAGCGGGTCGCTTTCATCTCTGTTTTTGTTTTCTTCCGTGAGTGTTTGTGCGTGTTGACTCGCATCCCTGTTGACGATCATTGCTTGCTCAAATGTAGGGCTGGAGTATTTTTCTTGGTGTCTTAGATGTACTATCTTTCGTGCTTCTTTGTGTGTCTTCGTTATTTTCTCGGGGAGGTGTTCGAGGTGGGTTATGAAATGGTCTCGTGCTTCCTCAATACGTTCAAGTGGCCACTCTGTTTGTTCAACCATTCTGTCTATTGTTGTTTCCTGTCGTGTTTTTAGTGAAGATACATCAGGGAACAGTTTTGGGACTTCATTTTCTATCCAGTGCTCGCTTATTTTCTCTATGGCTTCTTTTACAGCAATTATTTTGAGTTCCCCGTCTCCCGAATTTCGCGGGTCAGGATTCTTATTTGGTTGGGTGTTGTTTACGTTGAGAAGGAGTGCTGCTCGAAGATCTTGTTCAAGCGTACTGACGGGTTTTGCGATTGGGATTGTAGTGTCTCCAATGTTTTCTTCTGAGTCTTCTGTGGCTGTTTTTTGCTCGGAAGGGTGTTTTGCCCTTCGCTGGAGATGGATTTGTTTTGAGGGGTCCATTGTAGGTCTGTATTTTCTGAAAGAATATTCTCTGTCTATATCTGCTTTGATACGACCTTGTATGCTTCTGGATGTACCATCCGGGTAAATCGGGGATCAAGAGAATCAAAGGCGAAGCTGTCGTTTGAGTTTTTAATCAAGGCAGCAATCTCGTGCTTGCATAGAGTAGATGGGCCGACTTGTTGCTTGTAATCGCAGGTACAACAGGTAACACCGTACCATGGATAAAATCCATAGTAGGTGTCATTTTCTTGTTTTCCTCGGGAATTTCGAGATCTTGATTTTGCCTCAGCTGGGGATTTACAGACTATAAAATCGTCAAGATTTCTGAATCTATGTGTGTGACTCCCGTCGAGTTCAGTTACAGTGAGTTCAAGCTCGCTAAATGGGATAAAAATCGTCCGATCAGGGTCTTTTCGTTCCCAATTTAGCATTTTGTTTGCTCTTTGAGTTTTCTTTTCTATTTCGTCTGGCATGTCGTCATACCAGTGTTGTCGTCTATCGTATATTTCTCTCTTTTCGTTGAATATCTTTTCAAGTCGTGTTGAGAGCCATGGATGGTTGCTATTCTGTAGCTTTTGTTTTTCTGCTTGTACATCACCAAATAGATGGTTTTCTTCTTCCTCTCTAAGATTCTCGATGAGTGTGTTTAGGTGTGGCTTGAGTTCACTGAAGTCCGTTGTGAACATGAAGGCTGCCCGCATTCGTTGTTCGATTTCGTTGATGCTTGAGAGGCTTTGCCCGTCATCAACGTTGTTGTCTGAGTGTTCTTCGCTTGACGGGTGGTGGGATGCTGGTGGGAGCTGTTTTGTAGTGTTCATGATTGGTGTTGTGTTGTTTGCTTGCAGAAGTGAAGTCGAGTTGCGTTCACTTACTTGTCTACGCAACTCTGTATTGTTGGGTGTTGTAGTCGGGTGTTGTGGTATCTCTTTGTCTAGTGTTTTCTAGAAGTTTATCTGGAGAATAAGATCCTCAAGTGAACGTGTGAGTTGTTCGCTGCTTCCGACTGTTGTGTGGGCATCGTAGAATTCGTTTTCTGATGTGATTGTGTTTGGCCCACTGTGTCGTTCATTGATAGTGATTCCGAGAACGGGGAAGCGAATAGTTTCGATTATGTCTTTGTAATCGTCCGGGTTGTCTGGGTTTCCGTCAGTGATGGAGATGAGGAGTGGGATAACATCGTGTGCTTCGTGCTGGACTCGTTGCTTAGCAAGGGTAATCGCATCAGTGAGTGGCGTTCCGCCTGCTGTTTCTCGGGACATAATTTGGTCTTTGCTTTCTTCCATCGGTTGGCTAAATGGAGAGACGATTGCTGCTCGGTCACCATACATATCCATGACGCAGACTTCGATATTGAGTTCTTCCAGTGCTAGACCAAATTCGGCAAGGGCTCGTTCTGCAAGTTCGATTCGCTTACCGGACATCGATCCGGATCTGTCAAGGACGACGATGACTTTGTATTTCTTTTCGTCACCAGATTCGCGCCGCTCCATGACGTTTAGTTGCTTTGCGCCGATTTGGGATATTCGCTTACTGTCGAGTCGCCCACTTCTGACGCCTCGCTTGACGTTATCACGTCGGCTCTCCATCAACTGCTTTTTGAGTTCAGGAACAGCGTAGTGTTTGTTCTGTTCTGCTTCATCCCATCGTTCAGAATCTTCAATAGCAGAGGGGGTTACGTTGATGTCTATCTCATCGATGTCTCCCGGAGCGCTGCTGTCAGATGGCGAATTAGTTTCGGTATCGAGTTGGTTGAGGAATTCTTCGAGTTCTTCTTCGAGTTCCTGTTTCTGTGCGTTTTGTTCGTATTCGTTATCTCTCTGCTGTTTCTTCTCGTTTTCAACGAAGGTGTTTCGTGGCTCGTAGGGCTCGTTGTTTATGGCGGGGTCAGATGGTGTTCCTTCTGGTTCAATGAATTCTTCTTCATCTTCCTGAGAGTCCTCTTGAGTATCTCCATCGGTTCCATTGCTTTCCTCTTCGTCGGTTGAGTCATCTTCTTCTGTCGTGGTAGAATCGCCCTCTCTGTGTTCTTCTTCATCTGAATCGTCTTCTGTATCTTCACCTTCGGAACCGTCTGGGTTGTTATTTTCAGTGTTTTCCTGTTCAGATTCGTTCTCGTCCTCGTCTGAGTCAACAGAGCTGTCTTCGTCGGTATCGTCTTCTGTGTCGTTTTCCTCGTATTGGAAGAGATTTTGTTGGCCTGTTCCCTGTTGGTTGTCTACTTGGTCGTTATCTTCAGAATCTGTATCGCCGTCAGTGCTTTCTGAGTCAGTACCGTCAGATTCGTTTTCATCGCCGTTCTCGTCTTGTTCTTCGCCTGTAGATCCGCCTTCGGTGTCTGTTTCGGTGTTCTGTTCTTCTTCATCGTTTTCACCACCGGTTCCGCCTGTGTTGTCTTCGTCTTTGTTTTCGTCTTCAGAGTCGGATTGGTCTCCGTTATCAGTTTCAGAAGTGTTCTGTTCTTCCTCTCCGCTTTCGTTTTGTTCAGAGTTGGATCCGTCTCCGTTGCTGGTCTCATCTCCGTCTCCTTGTTCTTCGTCTTTTTCGGCGCTTTGGTCTTCATCATCTTCCTGTCCAGTGTCCTGTTCGTCGTTGTTTTCATCATCGTCCTGCTTTACAGGGTTGTTTTTCTGGACTTTTTGCTGTGTGACTTGTGCCTTCTTTTGTCGAACTTGTTGTGGGTCTTGAGATTGCGATGGCTGAGACTGCTGGCTTCCGAAGTCGTTTTCGGTGTCGTCTTTTTGTTCGGTGTTGTCTTCAGATTCTTGCTGTTCTTGGTCGAAGTGGTCGTGTTCAATTAGGGCGTCGAGGAGATCTCGAATCCGCGAAAAGATGATACGGTTTCGTTCTTCTGCGTTTTTGGTTGCAAGACCATCTTCAATTGCGGCGTCGGCATAGTGTTCTATATCGAAGAAACATTCTTCGGCCTCATCGGATCCAAATTGGACGGAATCATCATCGGGGTCAACAAGACGACGGTAGACTCCAGTATCGTATTTGGAGATATCCATCGCCTTGTCTTTGAGGGCCTGTGTGACGGTATGCTCTTTGCCAGAGCCAATTATTTGGCGTGATGGTCGAGCGATGTAGGTCTGGTTTTTGAAGTCAAGACGTTCCTTGATGTAGGTACTGTTTTCTCCTGATAGCTCGTTCTCGATGAATCCGTCTTCGATTGCGTTCCACAGGAACTTAGATAACTTGAGGAGCTGGTTCGTATTCAGATTCGTGTCCTTGTCGTTGATGTGGGCTTCAGTCTTTTCGAGTTCGTCTTTGATAGAGGAGAGGTCGCTGTAGAGGTAGTGTCCAATCTCGTGGAGAATCCATGCGTAATGGATCGTAGTGTGGAATTCCTCATCAGTGAAGTAAGAGGTTGGATTATCGAGTGTCCGGGTGGGGATGTTTATCTGGAATTCGTCCTTATGTGGGTGTTTTTGGATGCTTGCTGTTCGAGCAGAGTCATCAAGGTTGACAGAGACGTTCCGACCGTTTGCTTTTCGGCGTGCGTAGTCAAGGAGTTCTTTCTGGTGCTGTGGACTTTCCCAGTATTCTCCCTCTTCATCCTCGATAAGTTTTCGAGGATTGATCTTATTATTCCCGATCTGCGTTCTGATGAATCGTTTTCGTGGGTCTGTATTTCGATGGTACATGTTGTTTGTTACTGTGATGGGTTACGTGACGCTCTATGTCCTATATACGGCGTCACTACTGCTGAGTGGTGGCTTGTATGAGTGTGTATATTATTGCTGTTTGCTCTCGCGGCGCATGATTTGCCGATTGGAGAGTGATTCAATCGTGACACGGGTGGTGACCTCTATTTTGGTTGTCTGTGATTAGAAGAAGTCGTTCAGGTCTTCGATGATCGCACGGCTGTTTCGCTGGCCAGCGGTCATCGCATCAAGGTGTGCTTCGATTGCGCCTCTGATATCATGAGTTCCGTACTGCTTGGCAACAATCTGCTGAATGTCGGTGGTGGTGATCCGTGGCATCTTTGGGTTGGTGTCTGCTTGCTCACGGTAGTGATTAGCGACTTGAACGATTGTTCGGATGTCTTCTTTGTCGATCTTCTTCATATCGCCGTTAACGATTTCATCGATGAGACCGACTTCCTCGTCTTCGGGAAGGTATGTGAGCTTGATGGAGTTGATACGTCGTTCAGTAGCCCCGTTGAGTTCTTTCATGCCACCGTATTCAGAGGTTGCAGGGTTGCGGGTTGTGATTGCTCGGAATTCGGGGTGGGGTTTGATGATGTCGTCCTGCTCTTTGACGTGGAGTTTTGCATCAGACTCTGTTGCTTGGTGGAATGCTGCGTGGATGTCTTGAGAGGCTGCGTTGTACTCACTGAGAACGAGTGTGTATCCGTTTTTGAATGCGATGGGGAAGGTTCCGTACTTGAATATCACTTGGCCGTTTTCAGTGACCTTGTGGATTCCCATGAGATCCTGTGTGATGGTGTCGCCCGCAAGGTTGATGCTCACCGTAGGTCGGTTACAGATGGCCATGAGCATTTCAATGAGTGTGTCCTTTCCAACACCGGCATGACCAATCAGGTCAAGCGGGTGCTCGTTCATTCCGAGAATCTTCCCGGCTAACTGGGCATCTTGTTCGTTGGTCGGGAGTGTTCGGGTCCTGAATGTTGGGTAGTCGTCAACATCATTGATGAGTGGGTGGTTCAGCTGGACGTTGTTGCTGGTCTGTTCGAGGAGGGTTTCCATCTCATCGTCATCAAGAGTGTCTGGGAGTTCGTTTGTGGAGAAGGCCTTGTTCGGGTTGTTGTATCCGAGTTCGAGAAGCCCGTTGATGAGAGTGACTCGGGTGAGAGAGGTGATTTCTTCGTCGTTTTCGAGTCGTTTGTTGAGGCTTCCAAGGGTGTCTTCTTCAGCGACTAATTCGGAGAGTGTTTCTTCGTCAAAGACAGGTTGGTAGACATATTCACTGAAGGCAGTATTTGTTGTATCAGTAGCGAGTGTAGCAGTGATGTCTGAGAGGTCATCAAAGTTTGTAGAGAGGCTATCTGCAAATCGATCCATCTGTTCAGTGTTGATTGCGAAGTTACTGATGATAGAGATGAGATGGTCGAGGTCTTCTGCCTGCCCGGAGAGGTTATCGATGACAGTGGTTGTCAACTCGGGCATTTCGAGGATCGGAAGACCGTAACAGTTCCATGGCTCTCCGAGGTTTGTATACAGTGTTGGATTTCGCTGTCGGCCAGCGGGAATCTGAACGTCTTCGAGTGTGATCGATTCAGACTCGGTTCCGTTCTTCTGTTCGTTCTCTTGTCGCGCTTCGTATGCTCGCCGGGCAATCTGATTGTACGGATTGAGATTGCTTTGTGCTTCTGTCTGAAGTTCGGTTGCAAGCGAGTTTTTGATCCCGGGGATCTCGGTAAGGTCGTCAGTATCAGCGTTAACGATGTCTTCGAAGGTGTTGTATCCGGCCTGCTTCAGTGCTTCTGGATGGTGACTCTTGAGACAAGAGAGTTCGGAGAAATCGTCTTCTCCTTGACTTTCCTGCGTGATTGCAGTTGGATTGAATGTGTCTTCATCGGTAGAAGCGTTGTTATCAGGGGCTACTGTGTTATCCATCCAATCCGGGATGGTGCCGGTTGTTCCTTGGACGTTGGTGATGACCTTGTTCCCGTTTTGGGTTTTGATAACGAACTTGTTGTCGTTCGTGATGTCATCAAAGTCGCTGTTACTGATATCGTTGAAGCGTTCGATAGATTGCTGTCGAGCATGGCTATAGTGGACTTGTCCGCCCTGCTCATGGATCATCCGGTTAAGGAAGAAAGAAAGTGCTTCAAGCTTGTCGGTTCGGCTGTCGAGGTCAGGTTGGGTCTTCTGGGTTGTCATTGGTGTTGGGTTAGTTTATATCCACATGGGGGTGCGGTTCCCCAGTGTGTGGAGCGCGTCACGTACACATTTCGCGCGCTCCTGCTGTTGCGGAGGGTATCGTTGTTTGTTTGGGTGGATCGTTGTTGGCTCATTGTGTCTGTGGGGCGGTTCGGTGAGAGGAAGCTATTTGTTCAGTGTGTTACTGATCGGGGAAGAGAGTCTGTTGCTTTTTGCGTGTGATTTTTGCCTTTTCTGCGAGTCCGAGCTCGTCTTCCTGACTGATGCCGGGGAGATCTTCTGGGTCGAGAGAGTCCATTGAGTCATCAGAGTTGGCGAGGGCAGAAATATGCTTCTGGAGTTCGTTCTGTTCGTCATCGGTGTCGTTTGCCTGTTGTTCTTGCTGGTACTCGTACTCCCTGTTGGCTTGGTAGAGTGTTTTGAAGGGGTTCTTCATAATGTCGACGGCGATGTCGGCGTATATCTTGAAGCTAGCTTTTGTTCGGTCGTTCCCCTGCCAGTTGTTTTCGAGTGCTTGTGCGAGTCCGAAGAAGAGAGACCATGCGGTGTAGATGTTTTTGTCGGGAGAAAGCTGTCGTGCATTCGAGATGGCATCGTCTCGGTATGCTTCTGGAATATCGAGAAGCTGGTAGAAGGTGTCGATGCCGTACATGTATTCGCTAAAGTCGATGGTGGTGGTGGTAGAGTTGATAATCTCGTTTTCGATGTCTTCGGTCCAGAGCATCAGGTCTTCGTACTCTTCGTCCCACCAATCACCGATGGGGGTACGGTTGTTATCACGTTCGTGCTTTTCATCAGTCGCCTTTCCACGGTGGTCTCGGCTGCGTCGGTTTCCGACGTGGTATATCCGTGTACTTGTTTCTGGTTCGTAGAGGAACGGTCGGAGGTCGAAAGATCGACCGCCGCTGTGGTCATATCCTGAGCGGAATCCGTAGTAGAAGGATGTTTCATCTTCATCCGATTCAGAGCCGGGCTTGGTGACACGTTGGTCCTCGAAGAAGATATAGAGGTCGACGCGTCCGCCCCAATCACGAACATCTGCCCATCCGAAGATGGTGTTGTCCTTTCCGTTCTTCTTGAAGGTCTTGTAAGCGGCCCAGTAGCCGTCGTCAGGGTTGATGATGCAGTATCGCTGTGAGGAGACCTGCCACCAGTATTTTAGATTGTGAGAGGTCTTGGAGGCGATAGCGTAGCGTTGTGGGTCGATGATCGCCTTGTAATCGTGAACATGGGTGTTGTGTTCTTTTGAGTCGATGGCGGTGTGTTCTTCTTCGGGAATATCGCCCGAATTGAAGTTGATCTTATCGTTGTTATCGATATATTCATCAACAGAAGATGCGTCCTGTGCCGGGTTGACAATCTGAAGGTCTGCTTCCTCTGCTGCTGGGAGGATTCCAATCAGGTCGGAGAACGAGATGAGGTTGTCGTTATCGAAGTGTGTGTTCTCTGCTACGTCCTCTGGGAGTTCAGTGGGCGAATCGAGTCCTGAGAAGGTGATTCGGCTCTTCTGCTGAATAAGGTGCGTTAGCAGGGGGATGTCTTTGTTGACTGTAAACTGCTTTTGTGTCGTTTCGCTGCCCGAGTCGAGTCGTGCTTGGACGTTGTTGCCGTGTGGGGTGTTGTTTTTCGACATGGTGTTTGTTCTGGGTTGTGGGTACCTCAGTGCGCTTCACTTCTCCTTTTAAGCGCACGAACGGTGGGGTTTGTCTATCAATCTCTATGAGCTCTGTCTATAAATATCTATTGACTGCTGTATTGTATTTTGCTGTGTTAGAATTATATTTATTATTGCTTTATTGGAATAAAATAAGTGTAAAAGTGGTAGATTGTTGTGGCTGTTGAGTGAATAGCTGTTGCTGTGTGTTGCTGGCTGTCTGAAAGAAAGGTGTGTTATTCTTGCGGGATTACGAGCGTTCCGTTGACGGTGAGATCTCCAACGTTGTCGATATTATTTCCTTGCATGTCGAGATTGCTGTTGATCTCGTAATCGCCTCCGGTTTGCCTGTCGAAGTCTTCTGTGAGTTGTGAAACTGGAAGGAGTTCCCACGATCCGCCATCGTAGTATTCGAAGTTTCCAGTTTCACCATCCCCATTGAACGCGATCAGTGGGAGCTCAGATGTGTCAACATCTGGGTCTCCTGATTGGTCGGTGAGTACAACACCGGTTTCTATCGCTGTGAGAAGTGCTTCATACGATGCTGTGTATGAAGTGAAGTCTTCTGGGAATGTGATGCCATGTACGGGTGTTTCTTCTCCTTGGTCAAGGTCCATTGTTCTCAGTGATTTCTTTGTGTTCGGGTTATAAAATCATTTCCCATGGTTTATCACAAACCGGTAACAGTTTTTACATCGAGTAGCCGTCTTCGGTGAAGCGTGCTGGCCAATCGTCGCTGACAGACGCTTTCCCGAATCCAACACCGAACGCTGCTCCAAATCCGAGCTCTGGAATGACGTTAATGTCGATTGCTTCTTCTCCTCTCACATCGACGTATTTGTTGCCCTCGCTGTCTTCTCCTGTGCTTTGTACTTCTACAACCAATTCTGTCTCGGTTCGTTCAAGCACGCCAATGCTTTCTGGGTTATCACTAATGTCCCCTAAATTGGCCATATCGAAGTCGTCCCAGAATTCGTTTTGGTTAGTGAGGAGGGTTTCGAGGTCTGTTCCGTTTCCATTATTGTTGTTATATTGTTCTATGACAGAAACAGGTGAGTTGGGGCTGTAATCGATTGATCTGAAAGCAATTGTGTACTCTTCTCCATCGACCGTTGCGTTATTGAGGTCTGTCCGTTCCGCTTGGGCGATTGTTACTGGGTCGTCTCCGTTGTCTCTGTCTGATTTAAATTTAATAGTTGCTTGGAGAGCTTCAACAGCATCTGGGTTGGTAAGATTCCAGCTAACTTCGATGTTGTTGAGTGCCATCTCAAGAGAAGACATGTCGCCGTTAGTTCGCATGGCGAAAAGATCTGTTGGGCCTGACCCGTTTTCATCATAGAAGATGTCCTGTTCGTCTGCACTGATGGTTATCTCTATTTCCCCCTGTTCTTCTGCTTTGAACGTCTTTGTCTCGCTAACTTCGTCGTGTCCTGCTTTGGCAAGTGTTCCGCCGAATGCAGCGATGAGTGCGTCTCTGCGTGAAAGTGGAACACTCCCATCGTTATCTGTTGTGTCTTCAGTTTGCTTTGGCATGAGTTGTGTATTTCTTATCCCGGAGATACATAAAGTGTTTCACGTCACTGTATATTTATACAAATGATGTTACGTGTTGTTAGCTGTTTGCTGGGTCACCGTCATTTTCGTCGTCACTCCCGAATTCGACTTCTGATTCACCTGTTCCACCGTCGCCAGTTGAGATGTCTTGGCCTTCAACAATTTCACCGATTGCGGGGAAGACTACTTGATCGATGACGATTGTTATTTCTTCGTTCCCGTCCTCCGTTGTCCATACGACATCCAGTGATGTTTCTGCGCTTACTGAGCTGTCATTTGCTGCCTCTGGTGTCAGGACCATCGAGCCTTCGGTAATGCTGTCAAGATCTTCTGCACTTGTGTTTGCTGTTGTACTCCCATCTTGATAGAGAATTATTGGTGGAATTCGATCACCATTTGCTGTTTCACCTTCTAGATGGAGTTGTACAGTATTACTTGAGTCGAAATCCGGGCCCTCAGTATAGAAGACACTGTATTCAATATCAATATCTCCGTTGTTGTCTACAATTTCAACGTTTGGTGCGAAGTTTGAGTCAGATTGTGGTGTTGGAGAATCAAGGAGGAAGCCACCGAAAACGGAGATTGTAATTGCAGCTATGACGACAAGCCCGACTACGAGAATGGCACCGACTACGGGAGAAACAGCTCTGTTATCAGTTATTTCTGATATCTTTTGTTGTAAGGGAGTGGCTTTCATTGTGTCTATGTCCTTGAGTCAGTTCGTGTGTTTTATTTTTACCTCTTACAAATAAACCCTATGTTGTGTCTGTATTTTCACTGTTTTGGGCTTGTCAGTTGACGAATTCGAGCTCGAATTCAGTTTCATGAATTCTGATTGTTTCTTCAGTGGCGCTGGTGTCTGCATCAGCTGTTATTTCTTCCCCATTGTTTTGGATTTGAACATTAGTGAACGCAGTGTGTGATTCGAAGTATTGTCTCCATATATCTGGGTGTTCTGTATCGATGGTTATTGTGAGGTCGTCACCACTAATTTCTGTAACTTCAGATGATCTGCTTTCTCGTTGGGATTCACTGGCATCGAGGTTGTATGTTTGAGTTCGGCTGCGCGTTGAGGCGTCGGTTTCTGTTTCTGTGTTTGTGTATGCGTGATTTCGGAATTGGATGGGGTCATCTCGTGAGATGAATGTTCCGTGTCGTGTAATAAATGGCTCTTGTGAGCCGTCGGTGTCGCTTGCTACAATGCCGTTCATATAGACTATTTGTTCGTCATTCCCGGTTATGAATATCAGTGGACGAGTTTCAAATTCTTCTGTTTGTCCGTTGTTATCAGATATTTCAATAGTTTCTGCCGAGTCTTCTGGTGTGATGTAGAATTGGCCCGGTGGGAGGCGAACGTCATTTGTTGTTCGTTCTACGCCGTGTTGCTCTATTTCGGCATGTTTATCGCTTATATCGTTGAAATTTGTCTCCATTATATTGACTGCTTCATTCGATTCTGCGGCATCAAATATTGGGATCGCTCCAGCAGTGATCAAGATGAGGACAAAGATTACTGTTCCAAGTGTGAGTGTGTATCCGATAAGTTCGCTTACAGCTCGGGTATCTGTCTGTATTCCATCCGTGTTGTCTATGGGGTTCATGTACTTCGTGTCTCCGTGTCGGTGATGGTTATTTCATCACCATCAGAGCGGATGTATATTTCACCAGTTTGGAGAGTGGTTCCTTCTGGTTGTTCGAGGTCTGCATCGATGTCTATTGTTGTTGTACTTTCAACATTGCGTGCGATTGTGGTAATTGTAATGTTTTCGCCGTCCTCTCTAATGACGATATTCACATCTAGGTTTCCAATTCTGTTGGATTCAATTGTGTATGAGCCACTCGTTGTACTCTGTATGGTGGGATCTGTGTCTCGCTCGGCTGTTGTCTGGGTCGAGATCATTTTATGCGCAATCTCGTTTGCAAGTCTGTCTGTTTCTTGTTCGATTACTACGTCTTCATTTTGGTCAAGTAATTGTGTTGCTCCGAATATAATGGTTGTAGTGAGGATAAGAAGGATGAAGAGACCGAGCGCGTGCTCAAGGATAAATGAGACGGCTCTTGGTTTTTCACTGGTTGGGTCTGGTGTCGTCATTGTATATCACCTTCAACATCGTATGTTCCGGGGTACAGCGTCCGTTCAATAGTGTATTCGCCTTGTGGCCCTGTAATACTTATCTCTGTAGTGACGCTGTAGATAGTTGAGTGAACCTGTGGGTCGTTAGTGTTGGGGTCATATGTTCCGGTTTCAGTAATATCGTTGGAAAACGCATTATCAGCAGTGTGGATTCTGTATCTAGCACTCATGTTGTCTCCGTTTTCAACCTCAAGTGTGCTTATCTCTGCTTCAGTTCCTAATTGTTCATATGAGTCTCCATTAACTGTTCCTGTTCGTAGGTTAACGATTGCAGAGTCAGGGTATCTGTTTCGTGATTGGAGTTCGACGGTGATTTCATCTCCAGTTGGTGGGATGATAATGAGTTCAGCATCTTCGAATCCCGTTTGGTTATCTGGTTCATCAACGTAGAAACTGTATGTTTCTACATTTCCGTTTTCTTCAATTGTTATTGATGGGCGATCAGTCGGTGCTGTTGTTTCATTTGCTGTTCCCTCGCCGATGGCAAATGTCGCTGTTGAGAGGCCGGTTGTTCCGGTTTCATCAAGGATTGTCCAGTCCCCCTCACCGGTTTGTGGGTTTACAACGGTGTCATCTTCATTCAACTCTTTGTTCGCTACGACTTGAGATCCTGTTTGGTGGTCAACAGCATCAATATTTGTTATTTGATGGTATTGGTGGGATTGTGATTCGAGGATTGTGTCGAGTCTGTTTATCTCGTTTTCAACCCCTTGTGGGTCAGTCATCTCATCGCTGTGGCCGTATGCATGTGCGACCTCTTCGATGTTGGTTTCAATAGTTTGTATCTGGTGTTGGACTTCAAGGTGTTCGGAGTCGACGCCAGTTGCTCTATTTTCTTGTGTGATTCCAGCGATATTGGTGAGTGAGACGGTTGCGAATATGATAATGCCTAGCGTGAGTGCTGCGAGAAGGATTAGTTGGCCTCTTGAGTGTGTTTCTGTGTCGATTGTAGGTATCTGTATCATTATTCAACCACCTCGAATCTGACGGTAACTACGTTGTAAATACTGCTCGCTGTTGTGTCGCCTTCATCAATGTAATATTCGTCGGGATCAATATTTTCCAGTTGGTCTTCGTCATTCTCAAATTGCTGTGGGCTTGCAGTTCCTTGTTTACTGAACGATTCTGGTGGCGATTGAACGTAATCGTGATCGTATAATACGACTGTGGTTGTTTTTGAGGCGATTACGTTTCCTTCTTCACGTTGTTCCCACGCTGCGTATCGTTCGGTTTCTGTAGTATCTTCGGGGTAGACATAGATGTTTAGATCTCCGGTTGTTATGAGGCTGAAGTGTTGTTCTATTCTATCTACGGGAGCAACTGTTCTTTCTGGTTCTCCTGTTTCGTTTGTGTTTCCAATACCGATTTCGTTGTGTAGAACGCTTGATTTGAGTGTTCCATCTCGCTCGCTGATGGTGATGAGTTGTTGGATTTCTTCTTCTGCCTGTTGTTTTTCGAGTTGTTGTTCAGTGTCAGCCTCAAATGCTGGGCTAGATATCGATGGAGCGATGAAAAATGTTAGAAGGACAAGGAATCCGACTCCGAGGATTGCTTCGATGGTGTGGGCTTGTGCTTTTGTGTTAGGTGTTGGGATGTTCATTGTTTTATTCTGGTTGTACCCACACTGTTACTGTGATAACAACGGGATTTCCGTCGAGTACAGCTCGTTGTTCAACTGATGTTCTAGCTGGCCCCGGCTCATCTCCACGTGTAAGTTCGCCATTTTCAAATTCGTCTTCTAGAATTGGTGGTGTTGTTTCGGTCGCTTCAATTGTGATTTGGGCTTCAATATTATCGTCTAATTGGATTGAAAATGGGTTTGTTGAGTTATTAATGGGGTCGTCTGGGGTAAAGAAGGCTTCAACTTCTGTTGGAGAGAGTTCTGTATTTCGCTCAGTAGTGAGGATGTCTTGTGTTAGTTCTTGTTGGATAATGTCTGCTGTTGGCGTTTTATCGGTTCTGTCTACGCCATCGGCAAAGAAGACAGTGCTTCCAACTCCAACAATTATGAGTACGGCTCCAAGGAAGAAAAAGACTGCAAGAGCGAGATCTATGGTTGTTTGTCCTTTGTTTTCTCTCATGGTGTGTCGGAATTGTCCACTGAATGGTTGAGGGGTTGTTTAATGGGTGACACTGTTTATAGGTAGTAATCGTTGTGAAGATATAAAGCCTTGAATTATCGATGTGTGTTTTGGTCTTCGTCTGATCAAAGAGGTGTTATTTAGCAAAAGGTGGCAAAAAATAAGCCCGTGTTGGTCTGTGTTAGGCTGTTTGTTTTTTCGATCCGCTATCGGACTGGTCGTTTTCAGCCGAAATCTGTTGCTCTTTGAGTTTGCTTTTGGCTTGATTGGTGACTGCAAGGAGCTGTTGTAGAGAATCGAAAGCGTATGGGCTTTCACCATGGAGTCGTCCGGCGACTCTAACAGGTGATGTGTTGAGCCCTTCGATTTCCCAGATGTGTGCTGCGTGTGCTAGTAGTCGCTCGTTGATGTCCATGGTTTATTTTGTTCAGGCGGGTGCTTTGTTTGTGTTAGAATCGTGTTCAGATTCGGTGTTATGGACTTCCATAATGGTGTAGAAGCGCGATCCGAGAACACTTCGGTCTACATCGAAGATGTATTCGTTCTCGCGTTCTTCGAGAATGGTGTGTAGGCTTTGTTCTTCGTGTCCATCTACCCATTCGCGCCATTCGTTGAAGACGAATTCTGGGAGATCTTGAGCAGAGTTCACTGGTTCATGTTGGTCGCTGTAGTGTTCGTTGAAGTAGTCAACGATATCGGGGGTGTCATTAGTGCGTTCGCAAGCGAGAACCATGTCCTTTCCAGAGACATCAAGGTCGTTTAGAAGTTCGTGCGTGATGCCTTCGCTGTTGTAGATGCTATGTTCAAGTACCGTCATTTGTGGAGTTAGTTAGTGGGCTCGACTGCTTCTGCTTCTTCTTCGGTTTCGCTTTCAGCCTCTTCAGAAGTGGTGTTTTCTGCCGTGTTACTGGCATTTTCAGCGCTGTTTTCTTCAGGAATTCGCGGGGCGAGGATGTATTCGAGGCTGACAGTGCCGTCACAGAGGCTTGTAGAGAGCATCATGGGGAGGCTGTCACCGAACATGACTTCTACATCATCGCCCTCATTGAGTCCCTTTGCGAGGTCGGTTAGGTAGTCGAGGCTGTACATCGATGTAACAGACATCATGCTTCCGGTATCACCACTGGTGTTGAGGACTGAGGTGAGGGGGTAGTTGTCGTTTTCGAGGGTTACATCGAAGTCGCTGAGATCGTCCTTTGTCGAAAGGTGGAAGTTTTCATCAGGAGTTACCTCGAAGGAGAGGTGATCTCCCTGCTGTTTTGCGACGGTCATGTACTTCTTGAATGCACTGGGAACCATCGAAACCTGTGCAGGAGTCATGAGGCTCGGGATGTCCGGTTCTTCTCGGATGGACTCGGGGGTCTGGGTGGGAATGGTGAATGACATATTCCCGCCTTCGATTTCGAGGCGCTTGTCATCCGTGTATGTGACACTGACAGTGATTTCTTCGTTGGTGTTTTCTCGGGGCTGTCCTTCGATTGCGCTGACTGCGTTCTTGAGTTCGGTAAGATCAACGCCGACTACTTCGGTGTTGTCTTCGTTTTCGAAGGATTCGAAAGCTTCTGCTGGCATGTCCACATCAACCATTCCGACGTTTGCTGGATCGACTGCGCAGATAGTTAGATTGTTAGACCCGTCGAAGCGAAGTCGTGCTTCGCTGACAAGGGTGGTGACTGCGGATAATACGTCTTCGAGTCGTGTTGCTGTTGCGGTGAGTTGCATGGTACCTCAGTTACCTTATTAGGGTACCTACAACTGTAGGTATTTGTGTTTCTTATTTTGCTGTTTGTTACTGTTAGCCGTTTGTTTTTGGAGCCGTTTTTCTGCGGAGTGGTTCTGTGACTGTTGTCTTCTTACTAGTCTTGAGAGAGGAGCTTTTCGAGAGGTGGGAGTTTGTTTGCTTCAGTAGCGATGAGGTCAGGATCTGTGGAATCTTTTTGGAAGATGTGGCTGAGTTCGTTGCTTAGAAGCGAGCAGACCGTTGTGATTGCGTTGAATGGGTTGTGGAATGTTTTTCTGTATAGTGGGATTGTTCTGGTGTGTGTTGAATCGAGGTGTGTCGAGATAGTAATGCTTGTTTTTGGTTCGCTGTTTGTTGTATGGTTTTGTAATGTGATGGTGTAATCGACCGTGTTGTTCACCCATGTGTGTATTCGGGTGTTGACTTGCTTTGTGTATTCGTTGAAGTTTTCATGGTCGTTCGTGTATCCGGTGTATGTCCATATTTCTGGGCGGGTGTGTGGAAGCATTCCCCAATCAACGCCTTCGATGAATGCTGCGTATGCTGTATTGAATGCGTTGTAGGTGAGTTCTCTATCTGGGGATTTTTCTGATTCGTCGGTTGTTCGCTTATATTGTTGGATCGTGTATTGTTGTGGGTTTTCTGTGAGAACGAAGAGTTCGTTGTTTTGTTCGCTCGCTATTTTATGGTGGAGGTTGTTGTGTGTATCAATAGCAGCGCTGTATTCCCATATTTCAGGTGTCTCTTCGATATGAGTGTGTATTTTATGATGGAGTGATCCGGGTTTGAAATCTGAGGAAGATGTTTTATTAGTATCCGGGGTTATAGTATTTCTTGGGGGAGTGTCACCGCGTGCTTTCGCTGGGTTGTTGGTGACCCGTTTTTGATTTTGCTCTGTTGGGTTCTGTGAAGCTGTAGGGGTTGTTTCTGGTGTTGGTTCGTCTGGTTTCTGAGTGGTAGTTGGATTGAGAGCTTTTTCGAGGAGGGATTGGAAGTTTGTTTCAATAGAGTCAGAAACAGTCTTGTTTGAGTTTCTGTTTTGTCCTGCATAGAAGGGATCTATTGGTTCTGGGAGTGTATCGAGATCGGGGAGATTGTTGTTTTCGTGGAGGGGTTGGTGGGGGTCAATGTGCTGTGTGCGTTCAGATGGGTCTGTGGTGGGGCCCTTGTTGGGGTCTATGTTGGATGGTTGTTGGGAATGTCTGTTTGTCATATTGTATTGACCGAGATGGCTGTTTGACCCTGTTGAATCGATGCTGTTGAGTAGTTAAACGATGTTTAGTGGATCGCGGTATACTGTAGTTGTGTTGTCTTCGTTTATATCGTGTGAGATATCGATGTGCTCAGTATATGTGTATCTGCGTTCATCAAGATCGAAGAGTATGATTATATCACCGCTGAATGCGGTTCCAACGATAATCTTACAGCGTGATTTTTTATTGCCATCAGGGGTGGTTACCTGTGTTTCGATAACATCACCTGCCTTGATTGTGATCTCAGTGCCTGTATTTTCGTCTGTTTCGACGTAGAATTGTGCAGTGTCTTCTTTGACTATGATCGGGAGATTTGTATTTTCATATCGTGCTTTGATCTCCTGTGCGGCAGTTGTTGTCTGTTCGATGATTGGGTTAGCGGTAGTTGAGGGAGTGTCTGTCATTGGTGTTGTTGGTGAGGTGTATGTATGGGTACTCTCGCAGGCACTTTATGCCGTGCGAGAGACCCATCTGTGAGTGTTTGCAAAGGACTGTTCTTAGACTGTTTGTTATTCGTTGTGTGTTAGTTGATTTTCCATGTTGTTGCGTTTGTGCGGGACCATTCTGTAACCTGCAATTTCGAGGTGTAGTTGTTAACTCTCGTTATGAGGGCTCCGATTTCGCTGGTGTTGAGTTCTGTTTCTGCGGCGATGTCTCTACTTTTGATGTAGATAGTGTCAGTTCCTGCTTTCTCCTTGAGGAAGGAAATCAATGTTTCCATCTTTGGGCTTGGAGACGGTTCCGCCGTTGTGCTCATAGTATAGATAGTTCTATCATCGTATAAGAGTGTACAGAAATTTGTCTGCTAGAATTGGTTATTCCGGGTTGTTATTCTTCGTTTTCTGTTTCGATGTGGTCGACGTGTTCTTCAAGAAATGTCTTCTTGAGGTTGGTGTGGTTTTGTCCGTAGAGCGGTCGTCCTTTGACAATTCCATCAATTGTGTGGATGATTCCAGTGTTGAGAGCTGCGACTGTGTTTTCTTCGGTGACGTTATTTGGACAGTGCATAGTCATGATTTCATCGCCGAAAATGTGGATGTGGGTGAGATATGTGTAATCTGTGGGGTCTTCGTCTAAGTGGTTGATCTTGATGTCTTTGGTTGTGGTAGAGCCATTGAACCATTCTGGAGAGGTGTGTGTTATTTCACCAAGTAAAGAGACATCCATGATGAGCTGTGTCGTCTTCTCGATTGGTTTGTTTGGATCGGTGGGGATGAAGCGTTCGTCTACATCAACGCCAATCATGAGAGTGATGATTGGGTCGTTTTCTTTAGCTAGTTGGTATTGGTAGACATCATTCATGTCACCGATGTATTGGGGGTTGTCTGTGTGCTTCGTGATGTATGAGAGGAGTTTTGAGCCGATGTGACGCTTTCGTAGAGAAGACATGTTTTCAATGTCTTCCGTGAAGTGAGTGTGGTAGTAAGGGTCGTTAATGGCGTGTGCGTCGTACTTTTGTTCAAGGTTATTGGCAACGTCGCTTGATGTGTATGTTTCAATGAGAGTTTGGAGTTGGGAATTCATGGTTAGATGTACTGAGCTAAGTAGTATAGTTATTGTGGATTGTTGAACTGGCTTGGATAGGCAGCTCTATGTACATATATTCCCGCTGCCACAAGTGGGCTGAGTGTGTGTGTTTGTATATATTCTAGCCAGTCTTTCTGTGTGTTGGTTTCTGTGGGCGGCTTTTGTGGTGGTGCGATGATCTGGCATTCGTGGAGTTGGTATAGCCGCGTGAGGTGTGTTAGTAGGAGTCCGATTTGTTGTGGAGAGTGTAGGGGTAGTTCTGCGTATATCTTGTTGACGGTTTGTTCAATAGCTTCGGTTTCGTTTTTCGCAGTTTCGGTTGTTGCGGTCTTCTTGGTATGTGTTGATGTGGGGTTCGGAGAGTTATTTGCTAACTGCGTTTCAACCTCATGTGCGAGGGAGTCGATTGTATAGAATGTTTGGCGGAGTGTGATCGGCGTTTCGTGAATGACTAGATCTTCTTCTGTTGTTTGGTATGTTTCGATGGTGGCATTACCATCGATTACTTCTGTGAATATTTTTGTGAGGGTGTGTTTGACGAAGTTCCCCGGAATATCAAATAGCGATTCATCTCCAGTCAGTTGTTCGGTTAGGTCTGGTGGAAGGCTATTTTGTGTGTCGATATTATGGAGGAAGTGTAATTGCTCGTAGAATGAAGATGTTCGTTCGATTTCCATATAATGGTGTACTTGTTCAATGGCGTCTCTTGTGGAGATATCTGATTGTTTGAGGCTATGGATGTTGTCTATGTAGAGAACTCCAACGTTGGTTAGTAGGTCTGTTTGGTTGATCTGGGGTGGGTTTTCAAGTAGTGTTTCATGGGTTGAATGGTGACTTTCTGGACTAACTGATTCGTCTATCATTTGTTGTAGAGAGATTTTTTGCGGATGTTTATAGATGTGGATTACAAGCCTTGATACGTTGTTGTTGGTCTATTGAACAGGTGTGGTGACCTTTTCACTGTATTTTCGTATTTGGGGTTCGCTCACCTGTGTTTTTTCTTGGATTGTTTTCATATAGATGTCGTTGTTGGTGAGTCTGTTCGCGGCATCAATGACACCGGCAGCAACACTGCTTGGTGCTGGACCATTGATGAGTTCGTGGCGTTTTGCTGTGTCGAGAAGCGCACGTGCTTGTTCTTGGGTTCCTCTTGGGAGCTCCATTTTTGTGAGGTAATATTCAAGGAAGTCTTCTATCTGGAGGGGGAAGGTTTTGATATCGAAGCGGTCTTTGATTTTCTTGATTCGTCTATTGACTTGCTTGACGGAAATCTCAGTACCGTCTTTTTGGGGATTTGTGACATTGACGAATTCCTGTGTTCGTCTTGCAACTTGGTTTTGTTGACAGCTTATCTGCATTGCCGCTGCAACAATCGTATAGTGACATCGACTGTGAGTGTGGTTGTTTTCTTCAAGCTGTGTGATCAGTTGCTTCCCACCGGCTATTACTTCATCGGGTAGGAGTAACTGCTCTTTGTATATCGGGATGAGTGTGTTCTGAACGTCGGTGATGTCTGAGTGGGGCATTGTGATATTTCTCCGTTGGTGTATGTTAGTATTCTATTATTTATCCCGGAAGTATATAAACCTCCGCATTATATCTGTTTAGTTTTTATTCAGAATCAATTAGCATTTATTGGGTTTTCTAGACTGAGCGTATGTAGGAGAGGTATTTGCTATGTTCGTCAATCAAGACGAGTAAGAGGGTGATCTTGGTTGGGTTGTATAGTTCTTTTTCGACGCGGTTGTTTGTTTGTTCAATGACTGTTTCTGGGAAGATATGAATATCGAGGAGGTCGTCTATCGTGTCGGCTATTTCTCTTGGTGTTTGCTCTGTCGTGGATTCTGTATTGTCTGTGTTGTTTGCGAGGATTCGACATAGCGTATCTACGTTATATGGAAGAATCTCTGAGTTTGATATGGGGATATCAAAGAGTTGTTCTGCCTGTGGTGAAGAGGTATTCTTTTCGTGTATTTCTGTGTGTTGGTTTTCTGGGTGTTTTGTGTTCATAGCGTTGGGTGTGGTTGTGGGGGTTGTTTTATGCTGGCGGCAGTTTCCCGTAAGGGGGAAATCGTGTATTTCTATTGTCCCTGTATAGGTACTAAAGGGTCCGTGTTTTGTGTTGAGTTGCGGATGAAGTATGAATGGAAGATCCCGCTATAGGAGGGGTAGATACACGTTCCCGTCTCAGCAATTGCTGAGGGTTGGGGTGTGTGTTCTCCTATTTGGGGAGTGAAAGGTGCAACCCATATACACCAGAGACACTGTGTAGTCAATAGGTCAATGTGGAAGAAGAGCTCACTTCAGTGTCAAAGTGAGATTCTTGTGGGTATTAGTGTGATGTAGTCTGTATGTATTTCTATGGTGACTAGCCATGCTTATTGTTGGGCTGTAACTGCCCACTATTGCTGCAATTACCTCTTAGGCAATGCTACCTGCTGATAACTCTGTAGATGGCTGCTTTTGAGTTGTTTGTCTGGTTATCAGGTTGGTCGGAGTGGGTTTCTTTGCGCCTCTGTTTGTGTTTCTGTTTCTGTTTCTGTCTCTTCTTCGATGATCCAATCGATACAGAGTGCGAGACAGTAGACGAGGATGATTGCTGGAACGACTGTTGCTGTTAGTTCATACATGACGCTTACCCGTCCACCAATTCCTGTTGCTCCTGCTCGGAAGGTATGTGGAAGTAAGAATACAGAGGTCATTCCAATCAGGTATGAGAGGATGAAGAACATCCCGACTCCTTTGATGATGGTTGAAGTAATCTCTGCTGTTCGGACGGATGTGCTTTTGATTGTTGGAACTATTTTCCCGATAATTCCGTTTGCTATTCGCATCCAGAGTGATTCAAGAACTTCTTCAGTTGTTCGGGGTTGGTCTATCCGTGTTTCTCGGTATGTGTTGCTGAATACGTTTGGGCCTGTTGCTCTTACTGGACTGTCTGTGTTTTGCTGTGCCTGATCGAGGTTGGATTGTGTAGTCTGTTCTGGGGTTGTTTTCCGGTCTGGTTCTGTCTGTGTTGCTTCTGTTGTGTTTTCTTGTTGTGTGGAGCTGTTGAGGTCTTCCCATGGGCTTGAATCGGAAGAAACATAATCGCTATCGTCCTGTTCGTGTTTGGATTTTACTTGTGCAGATGGCGTGTTCTGTGTTACTGTATTTTCGTCTTGATCAATTACTTCTACGACAGTCGGGTCGCTGCTTTCTGTTTTAGATGTTTCTTGTTCTGAGGGCGAATTGTTTGTGTCCGAATCCGTGTCTTCCCATGGGAGACTGCTGTTTGATCCTTCGCTAAAGCTGTTTATGGGTGTCAATTCATCATCTGTTTCTGTTGGTGAAGGTAGGTTGTCTGGGGTTGTTTGCTCAGGCGTATCTGTAGATGGTTCAGGTTCTTCACTGGTTGCTTCGATGTCTGTTAGTGGGTCTTCTGTTTCTTCTACTTCAGAATCTTTGTTTGAGTCTGTATTAGAGTCAATAGAGACATTTCGGAAGTCGATTTCTGGCTCTGGTACAGAATCTGTATCAGAATCCGTGTTTGGGTCAGTATTTGTTGTTGATGTTTCTTCTGTATTATTGTTTGTTGGAGTGGTATTGTGTACTTCTGGTGTTATTAGTTCAATTGAGGCATTGATGTTTTCGTATGTTTCGTGTTTATGTTCGGTGTTTTCTAGGGCTTCTGAGTCGATTATTGATAGGTCTGTAAAGTCGATAACTGGCTCTGGAATGGGGTCTGTATCAGAGCTGTCTGTATTTGTTGTGTCTGTATTATCTGATGTCATGGGTTAACTGTGACTGCGTTTAGTCACTCCCCTTTTTGCTAAACGCAAGACCGCTGTTGCTGTGCGGTATCTAGAGTTGTTTGTTCTGAAGAAGGCAGGGATTTTGACCGGGCTAGGGATCGAGAAACCATTCGTCGGTTCCGTGTTTGATTATTTCTTCGTACCGCTCTCTGATGGTGACTTCTGTTACGTCTGACGCTTCTGAGAGTTCACTTTGTGTTATTCTATTGTTTGTTATCCACCCGGCGTAGTATAGACTTCCAGCAGCAATGCCGATTGGGGATTTTCCGTTGTTGATATTACTGTTGACAACCCTATCAACGATTCGCTTCGCAATTGTGACTGTCTCGGTGGTTACGTGCTTATCATCATAGTTGTTATTGACTTTTGTTGCGATGCGTGAAACGTACTTTTTAGGATCTGCGGGGCCGATTCCGAGTCCGAGGTTCGTGTTTATGTGACTGTATGCTTTCCGAACTCGTTTTCGTTGGACTCGGCTTACATTCGCTATTTCGGTGAGTGACCGTGGGTTACCTTCCATTCGAGCAGCTGCGTATAGCGAAGCGCTCGTCATGCCTTCAATAGAACGGCCAATCAAGAGATCTTGATTATGGGCCTGCTTGAATATCATTGAGGCAGTTTCTCTTGTTTTCTTGGGGATACTGAGTGCAGAACCCATCCGGTCTATTTCTCCAAGTCCAGTGGCGAGGTTTTGTTCTTTTGTATCGCTGAACCTGCTTTGGTGTTGGTGTTTTCGTAGCCGGTTAAATTTTCGTCGTTGGCGGCTGTTTAGAGATTTTCCGTATGCGTCTCTGTCCTGCCAACTAATCTCTGTTGTGAGGCCTTTATCGTGCCGAGTGTGGGTGCTTGCTTGTCCAACACGACTTTTGTCTTGGCCATCTGAGCCAAAGTTTCTCCATTCTTTTCCATGGTCGATGGTGTCTCCATCTTCCATGATGAGTCCGCAATCAATGCACTCTCGTTCTCCTTTATGATCACCGGGCTTGACTTCGCCTTCGCATTCTGGGCAGTGTTCGGTAAATCGTTCAGATGAGTCTTCTTGTGAATCAACTGTTTTTGAAGGGTTCCAACCCATAACGTTGGGCTTGTTTTTCTTCTCAGAGGTAGACTCTGATCTGGTAGAGGTATCCTGTTTCTTTTGTCTAGTGTTATTTGTATTTGGCTTCATGGCTGGGTTGTTTGTTTACTGCTGGTGGAATAGACGACCTATTTACCCATTTATAGTCGTCTCTATTGTGTTGTTCGTGTGTTTGTACGCCGTTGGTTTAACAGTATGGTCGGGTGAGTTTCTTATGCGGGTGAATGTGCTTCAACAAGGAGTCGAGAGTTTTCATCTCTCATTACGTGGTCTTCTGGAAGTTGATCAATCGGGACTGCTCTCATTGGGGTGTTTTCTTTGAGTGTCGTGAATGCGATGTTGTAGTAGTCTGCGAGCGTTTGAAGGCGTTCGCGGTGTGCTTTTCTGAAGTATCGGCCACGGTCTTCAATGTCAATGATTCGTGTTTCCTCACTCTCTACATCGAGGGCTTGGCCCATTGTTTGGATTGTTTCGGTGTCTGATTTCAATCCATGTGCGACGATGAGGGCGTTGATGTCGGTTGCATGTGCTCCGTTTAGAACTGATGTGCTAATGATGATGTTCTGTTCACCGGTTTCAATATTTTCCATGATCGCATCAGTAGTTGATTCTGGTGTTTGTGAGCTTATCATCATTGCATTTGTTGAGCCAAGTTGAGAGAGGTGTGAAAGGGCATCGTCAAGGAGTTCTTCTTTTGTATTGTCTCCTTCAACAATATTGTAGAGATGGTCTGCTGTTAGTGAATCGTTCAGAAGCCATGCGAGGAGCTCACCGTGGATGATCTGGTCGACGTGGATGAGCGTTGTTTCGCCATCTTCGGCGAGGTTGAGTGCTTTCGCAGCAGTTGCTCGGAGTCGTGCTGGGTCGAATACAATATATTCAGAGTATGCGAGTGAATAGTCACGGTATCCGTTTGGAATGTTTGGAACCCCGAAGTCGTGGGGGTCTATCATTTCGAATCGGGGGTTTGCCAATTGACCGTTTTTAATCAACTGGGTTATTTCGTTTCCCCCTGTACCATATGTTGGAGCGCCAATTGTCCCTTCGATGAGTAGTCGTTCATCATCAAGTGATTCCCATGGAATCGCAGAGAGTCCAATACGGTAGTTTGTGTTGATAGATCGACCGATTTCCCGCATTTCATCAGCAAATGCGGTTTCGTGGCAGTTATCGAATATTGTGATGTTGTAGTTGTTTGTGAGATCTGCCACAGAGTTGGCTTGGAGTTTTTGGAGTGTTGCAATAGTGATCTGCTTTTCGTTCCAGACATCACCGCCAACAATTCCGGGGGTTACGTCAAGTGTTTCTTTGATGTGTTTCCCCCAGTGTTCGAGTAATTCAGTGGAGTTGACGAGGATGAGCGTGGGATGGTTGAGTTCGTAAATGAGGCGGAGTGCTGTTGTTGTTCGTCCATCACCACCCGGGAGGGTAATAATCCCACCATCGTTAGCGATTGTTTCTCGGACTGCTTCCTGTTGATAGTCGTGGAGGTGGGTTGTCGCGTTCCAATTGGTGTGGATCGTTGTGAGTGACTGTTTTTGTTTTTCAGAGATGTTTACGGTATGGTTTCGTTCATTGAATAGTTCGAGAACGCGGTCAAGAAGCCCAATTGGAATTGATTTTGTTCGCTTGCTGTATAGGCACTTTCGGCCATCCCAGTCTCCGTTTTGGTATGCGTCAGTGTGTTTTGCGTCAGGATCTTTGTACGTAAGTTCCTTGATCAGTAGTGTTTCAAGTGAGTCGGGGAGGCTATCGAATCGAACCCAGCCTGTTTCGTATTCAATTGTAAGTGATACTGTGGCATCTACTTCGTTAAGTTCGTCTGGAGAAGGTTGTGTGGGCCAATGTTTCTGTGGAATCTCGAAGTTGAGAGCGTTTTCTAGTTCTGTGAGTGATTCTTCGGTCTGTTCAGCGGTCCACATGGAGAGATTAGAGTCGAATTCATACTCTGTTTTTGGGAATGGGGTGGACTTGATCTGTTTGTTTGTTTCTTCATCGTATTCGAAATCGATGGCTATGCGTCCGTCTTCGACTCGTTCGTCAGTATGGAATGTGAGTGACGTAGTTGTAACTGGAGTGTTTGTCATGGGTTGTCTTCGTAAGTGTGGAAACGGCTCTACTCTTCACCACTGGCCGTTTCCTGCTGACTGTGGCTGTCTATGATGAGTTGTTTGTTCTACTCGTTAGGGAGTCCCCATTCTTTCTTTCCTTTTGTCCGGGCGTTGTATTCATTCCATGTTTCAAAGGGGCGGTTGGCAAGTCTGCGTCCAACTTCCCATCGGCAAATGCTTCGTTTATCTCGTGTCTTGAGGCTTGGCTTGTTTGTTGCCTGATTCCCGGCTATTGTGTTGATAATCAGTTGGCTTCGTTCGAAGTTCTCAAAAATCAGATCTGTCTTTTTCTGGAGTGATTCGAGATATTCATAGACTTCCTCTGGTCCCATCACGAACATGTATTTGAGTCCTTCAAGACCATCGAGATTCCCCTCAAGGGCTTTCACTTCATCGGGAAGTCGTGAAACGCAGGTTTTGTGGTCTTCGTCTAACAGAGAAGTGATTTCGTCAGGATGGGGAAATTCTTCTTGTCCATCGATGTCTGTGGTGAATTCCATGCCCTCGGTATTGATATCATTAAGGAGGGGGTGATCAGCAAGAGGTGTTGATGGATCAGTAGGAGAGTCGAGTAGATCGGGCTCGAAAGTTATCTCTTCGGTGTTGTTGGTGTCCGTTTCTGGCGTATTGTCTCCTTCTAGTGGTTGCTCAGTTGTTTGTTCCGAGTCTCCGTCTGTGTTGGTGCCTGTGTTGTTCCCTGCGGTAGGTTTACTTGGTGTTTTAGTTGTGGTATTGTTCTCTTCGGGTTCGGTTGTTGTTGAACGGGAGGTGTCTATCTCGCCGAAAGTGAGTTGTGATGTCATTGGTTGTTAGTAGACAGCGAAGCAGCGTTGTGTCTCGGGTTCGTCATCGTGTTTAACGACGTTACGTTGGTGTGCTTCTTTTTCCTTGATGTCTCTTGGTCTCATTGTTGTGTGAGATCCGTTCTTCAGAACGTAGTCATCAAAGACAGTCCATGTGATGTTGTCGTTGTTTGTGTCAGTGTATTCTACGTAAGTTGTGTGTGGTCCGACGAGGAGGGTTAGTCCATGGGATTTGAGAAGTTCGGCTGGTGGTCTATTGATCGTATAGACACACTCTGTGTTTTTGTTTTTCCGATGATCCGTTCGTTGGTATTCAATACCGTATTCTTCGAGCGCTTTTCGTTGGGTTGCAGTGAATGAAAGTTTTGTAGTCCCGATCAGGTGTGGTCGCTGGTTACGCTCGGCTGTTGGGTTTGATTCCATCCGAGAATATGCTTTTTCGAGGGCTTCGTGGAGGGTGTTGTGAGAGGAAACGTGAGGGCGAGAGAGAGGTTTCTTGTCTTTTCCGAGGTATGCCTCTTGGAGATGGAAGCCACCGTCAGAGCGCGGCCCGTGGATGGTAATCATCCGGTGTTTGGCGAGAGGGTGGATGGTGTGTTTTGCAACGAATGCGTGAAGCCCGAAGAATCCGGGGGATGAAATCCATCCATTGAGCTCTCGTGGGATGGTGACAGTGTATTCTTCGTTCGTGTTTACTGGTCGGAGAGTGACTTCATGGGTTTCGATTTTGTTTCGGCGGGTGATCTGAGTGACAGTCGAATTGTGCTTTTTGATGCTTGGTTCTGTCGTAATTGGGTATTGAGACTTGTTTGTTGACATGGTTATTCTTGTACTCCAACGGGGATCTTGATGGTGAAGTGGGTGCGGTAGTGTTCTGCTGGGATCTCGTCTTGGCGTGGGTCAAGGAGGATGTACTTCTTCAGTTGATTGACTGCATTTGCGCAGTCACCGTGACACAGTGATTTTCTCATGGGGAAGACGAGTCCATTATCGAATTCAACGCCGATTGCGAATACGTATCGACCGATTTTTCCACCAGTCGATGGTCCATTTCGGAGGTTGATTCCGTAAGTGATGCCTTGTCGTTTGACCCGAAGCCATTGTAGTGTGTCATGGCTGAGTTCAAGATCAACATCTGGGATGTTGAGGAGGCTGGCTAGCGCACACTGGAATGCTTGTGCGCCGTCGTTCTTTCGAATGTCATGTGGGGTTCGGTTTGCGTGCTTTACGGCATCTGGGCGCGTGTGGTCGGTCTGAGAGTTAGTCTCAGGGTTGTGTTGTTTGCTCTGCATGGGTTACAGTGGAGTGAGTCCAGTTACGTCTCTGCTCACTCCATACGTGCTGGAGTTGTTGTGGTGGTGTTTGTTTCAGTTCTGTACTGTTTCCGGTTGGTATTGTTCCATGGAGAGGAATCCGTAATCGGGGTTATGGTTTTCGCTAAATCGCTTGAATCGTTGGTGGGCAATGACTGCATCCCCGACATCGAGCATGGTGTTTTCTAAGAGCTGTTTGACTACGGGATCGGTATCGTGGGGAACGTCCCTTCGGGAAAGGATCCAATTTCTTGTCGGTTCCCACAATTCGAGGAGTTCTTCATCGCTAGCGTTTTCGACTCGTTCAAGGAGAAGATCCCAATCCTCGTCTGAGATGTGGGTGTTTGCGCTTATTGCCTGCTCTTGTTCGAAGTTGAGGATATCGTTAATGAGCTTGTGTCGTTGCTCACTGGTAAATTCGGGATGGATTGTTTCGATGAGTGTTTCTACGGTGATGTCGTATTCCGGGATTGTGTGTTGGAGATTCATTATCTTTGAAGAGTTGTTTGTTTGCTGTTGTGGGTCGGACTACTCTCAATTTCTCATTTGAGTATTAGCCTGTGTGGCGGTATCTGTGGATGTTTTTCATAGGGTATCCAATTCATGTTTGTTGATAGCGAGTTGTTTTTTCTCGTTCCATAGAGAGGCTTGTTCTGCAATTTGAACAAGACATCTGTGGTTGTCTGGGTGGATGTATCCGTAATCGATGAGAAGGTCTTGTTGTTCGTACCACCCCCAGTTTTCGGGGGCGAAGAAATCCTCGGCGTTGATCCCGTGGTATTCGAGTTCGTCAAATGTGTTTATGAGTGCGTGGTGGTCGGTGATTTCGTCTGCTTTCGGGTAGAGTAGCCATCTGTGGTGTGTTTTGGGGTGTGTTTCTACTGGAAGTGTGTACGGTGTTAGTAAGGTATTGTGTGAGCTGATGAATCGTTCGATTGCATTTTGCGTTGTTCCATGTGCGAATGGGTCTCCTTTAGGAGTCCCTGTATCTGTGTAATTGAGTGGGTAGGCTATTTTAGCAACTGTATTTGGGGGAAGTTGTGGTGATTCAATAACAATTCTCCCAGCACCGTTTCCGATGATGGTGAATTCGGTATTTGGTGATTTATCTTCAGTGAAGAGGGGAGAGTTGGGTTTCGAGAGTCTGTCAAGTAGGAATTGATGATCAGTAGCCATTGGATCAGTTGTTGTACTTTTTCGTTGTGATAGTCTGATTTAGAAGGGGGAATTCGAGTTGTTTGCTGAGTTGTTTTACCTTCTCTAGTGCGTTTTGTTCTGTCTCAAATTCAATTGATTGTTTTATTTCTCCTTGAGAATACATTTCATTGGCAGTGAATCCTGTTGTTTCGAAAGCTGAGCCCAGATCGTGCTGTTTGTCTGGGTTGAATCTCATATGTTTTTCGAGTTTGAAGAATGGTTGATTGGGTTTTAGTGTTGGTGCGTCTCGTGGGTGTTCTATCAATGATATTTGGTCATTGACTTCGTGGAGGACGCCATCAGAAGTTCTGAAATGTGTTGGTGTATCATCGGTGTCTTTTGTTGCTTGTTTGAGTGCTGCTGAATTTGAGTCGTATGTTTCTTTGATGTAGGCACTATTTGTGTAGACTATTTTGTTGATGAGGCTAATCAGAGTTATTGTATTTGTGTTTTTGAGTGTACTGGGTTGTTCTGATTCTGCTTGTGCTATCAATGTTTCCCAGATGTTGCTAATTATTTGTGCTGGGAGTGTGTTGTCTGATCGGAGTATAGAGATCCCAGATTGGAGTTCTTGGTGGGTTTGTGGGTTTATTATAGTATTGGATGCAGTGTCAGTTAGTGCGCGTTGCTGTGTTTGAAGGGTTTTGATCGCAAGCTCTGTTTCGTCTTCGGTGAGGTTCTGTACGTTTTGAGGGATTGGGTCTGTTTGCATTGAACTTGGTGTGGGCTGTAGGGTTGTTTGCTGGCTGTGAGTGATCTGGGTATATTGTCTACTTATCTATGTACAGATAGAAAATTGTAGCGGGAAGCTGATGAAGAAGGATTGAAAAGTGGGCCCACGGGGATTTGAACCCCGAACCACTACGTTATGAGCGTAGTGCTCTGCCAATTGAGCTATGGGCCCAATGAGTTTTCTTCTGTTGTGTTATGTCTATTCGAATTCCTCGAAGAGTTTCTCTGTTCCTACGTATGTGTTTCGTTTTTCGCTTTCAGTGATGTATCCTTCTGTAGTTAGTTCAGAGAGGGTTTGCATGATCTGCATCGGGTCGTCGTTGACTATTTTTGTTATTTTCCCGGGAGATATTTGTTGTCCTCTATTTATAACGAGTAATTCTATTATTTGGTCTTTGGTGTCTACTGTTTTGTTGATGCTTTTGTCCAGATTTTGCTTTTTGTTTTGTGATTTCTCTTGGCTCGTTTTCTCTTTGTTTTCGTCTTCCTTCTGTGCTTTGTCTTCCTGTTTCCTGTTTTGATCTTTGTTTTGTCCTTTTCCGCGGTTGTTTCTTTGATCTTTTTGTTTGGTAAGTGCTTTATTGAGTGTTCTTTTTGTCATTTGAAGTTCTTCGATTTCGTCTTCTATTTCTTTTATTGATGGATGGTCACCAAGGTTGAGTTCGTTGAGATGTGATCTTGCGGTTTCGAGTTCGTTGATGTATGGGTCAAGTGCGTTTGAGAATGATGTTGCCTGCTTGATTGGCATCTCTATAACAATAGATTTGGTTCTATCTTCGTTTTCAGCGCTCATAGCGCACTCTTTTTTCTCAACTCTAATATAGCCTTTGTATCTGCCTATATCTTTCTAAGATTTTGGTTGTATGGGCGGTATTTGTGGTAGATGTGTGCTTCTCGTGGGTCGCATTTACTCCACATGAACGAGATAGATTGTGTTGCGTCTCTAATGATATGTGCAGCTGTAAACCGGTAATGTTGGTGTCCTTCTTTTAGTTTGTTTGCGAGGATGTCAATGTGTTCTTGGTTGTAGACTGCTTCCTCTGGGGGTGTGTGTCGGCATACCATCTGGTGGAGGTGATCTGTTTTATGATCCAAGACTTTGAATGTCTGTGGATAAATTGAGAGTCGCGTGAGTTTCTGCGACATGTCTCTGTTTGGAGGATAGTAGTAGAGTTCACCATCCGTGTATTCTATAGTTCGGTCGTTGCTCAGTAGGATCTTATCTTCGGTGACATCTGTGACACAGTATATGATGTCTGTGATAGAGTTCTTGTTTTCCTTTGCGGGTTCTGGGTAGTAGTTTACACGAACGCGGTCACCGGGGCAGAGATTTCCAAGTGCTTGCTGAATTTTATCTTGTCCGTTGAGTTGATGTCGTCTGTCGATATATGTTGATGTACGAAAGCCTTGTTCGACGGTGATTGTTTTGAGGTGTTCTTTAGGGACGATGTGCTCAAATGAGTATGAGTCTGTTCCAAATTGGGTGGGTTTGAACGGGAGTTCAATATTTGAGAGCTCTTCTTGACGGGTGGTTGTTACTGGTTTTGTTGTTTCTGACATGATGGGTTGTTTGTTAGGGTTGTGATGCCCTGTCGCGTCACATGTATTCTTTTGACGCGACTCCTGCTGTTGCTGTGCGTGTTTTGTTAGAGGTCAGTTTCAGAATGTCGAGAGGCCTGATTGTTCAGTCTGTGTATTTCTAACTGTTGTACTCTCGTTTTTGTTCGGTGTTTGGCTGTTGGATTGGTAATCAATTTGGCTTTCAGTATCTGTGTTTTGTTTGCCGGTGTTTCCTTCTGTCTTGGTGTCTGAACGGGAGAGAATATTGTCGATCTTTTCAGTGGGGATTTCAGTGTGCGCAGATAAGTACAGAATTGTTTTTGCCGTGTTTTTCTCGGGAGTCATCCCCCAGTTTCTCTTCTTTGCGGTTTCGAGGGCGTCTGTGTGGTTGGTGAATTTGTTAGTTCCGTAATAGGCGAGGTCAAAGATGAAACAGGTGAGAGCCGCATCCATTAAGAGCTGGTCAAATTTTTCGGTGTTGGTCGCGTTGCTTCGTTCACTTCTCCAATAACCGGATGTTTTCACACTCATTCCAGTTCGTTCGGGTAGGTAGCCAGCGTTTTGTAGCCGTCCATCAGTAAGGCTAATCAATAGTCTGAACGCGATCATATGATCGTAATCATTGGATTCGAAGAGGTAGTCTTCGAGGATGTTGATAGAGATATTGGAGATGTTCTTTGGGACGGTAGTGTAGTCTTGTTCACAGAGAATACAACTGGTGGTTGTATTTTCGGGGCTGTCTTCAGTTTCAGACAGTGGGGTATAACTCTTCATATGGCCGTATTTCTGAACCATGAGACAGTTTTCAGTATGCAATACATTTCGTTTGGTGTCGAGTGTCTGGTCGGTCATTGTAGTTGATGAAGGGGATCGTTGTGTTGTTCGGTGTCAGCGTTGGGTTGTTTTCTAGTGCTTATTCGTTTTCGTCATGTGAGAGAGTGTTTAGTGTGATTGATGTATCAATGATGTATTCGAGGTTTTCTTTGAGAATGCGTTTGTATTGGTGTGCCGCTACAACGTTTCCTCGGTCCCCATTTTCAATGTGTTTGAGAAGATCATCAATTGGCCTTTCTTCAATGAGTGATTTGGCGTTCTCGATGATTTCTTGTCGAGTGATATCTATTGAGATTGCTTCTGCTGTCCGTATAATGTAGGATAGTGTTCTATCTCGTGCTTTTTTATTGGTGCTGATGTTCTTGATGGTGTCTTTCAGGTCAATGATCTTCAGTTCGTTATCTGGTGTGATCAACACGTTGTCTCTATGTGCATCTGTATTTCCAAGTATGAGGTTGATGCTTGCGAAGTTGAGATATTTTGATTTGTCTATTGGAGAGTTGCTGTGTTTTCCTTCTGAAATTCGAGTGCCGTCTACGGCGTCGACGGCGAGGTAGTTATCTTGGCGGTTGAAATGGTGTTGGGGAACAAATTCGGGATGTCCTATATTAGAGAAGAATTGTGCTGCGCAGATTGCCCGTTCGGCGTAGTGTTTGTCGGCTTCGTGTGGTCCAATGTTTGTAAAGAATGATTCTGGGTTACTGAATGAAATTGTTGATGGGGTGTATCCAACCTCCATGTGCTGTATTGTTGAGCCCCTGTTGGGCCCGTTCTGATAGTGTTCATAGGGAATTAAAGAGACGTTCTCTTTTTTGAGTTGCTCGGGTACATCGGGATTGTATTTCTCGATGATATGGTCAATGTGTTTGGGGTCGATCTCTTCTTTGGAGTTATCTTCTGTAGATGTGAGTTCGACCCATTCGTCTGAGATATAATCAACACGGTATGGGGTTGTTGGGTCAAAATCTGGGTGATCAATAGAGACAAGATCTTCTTTTTCTGGGGGGTCTGCTGGTGAGTTTGTTTTCATGGGTTGTGTGGCAGCCATGGGTATGCGTTGTCATAAACCCCTTTACAACGCATCTACTGCTGTCTGTGTTGTACTCTGGTTAGTTGTTCAGAGATGAGTTGTGGTGTTTCATAGACATTTCCGACAGTAGTGAGAATCTTGCAGATGAGCTCGTTGTGCGTTCTGTTGTTTGCGTAGAGTTCTGTCCCGTTCCACATTGCGTATTCTCCACCCTCGCTATCAACGATGTAGATTTCGTAGTATTCTGGGACGTTTTGTTGGGTGTTAGTAGGTATGTTCAGATCGATTCGGAGTGGAATTTCATCTGGTGAATCGAGGTTAGCTTCATAATAGTCATCTCTGAGTGTTTTGATGAATGACCAGAGGTAGTGTGGTCCAGCACTCCAGCCATTTTTGAGTTGTTCTTCGCTAAGTTGTTGTGGGTCGATGGGGACTGAGTGTTTCTCAAATGAGGAATTAGCTGTTTTGTATGGATGGTCGCGGAAGTTTGTTTGCTGGATGTATTCCATTGGGTGTGGATTTGCATCCGAGACGGGTTTGTTTTTGGCATATCGCCAAAGACAGGCGTAGCTGTGTTGTTGCTCACGGGGCTGTTTGTTCGAGTGAGTGACTTCGAGTGTATAATCGTATGTTGCTGCTGATGGACGGTGTGACATGCGAGCATTCCTTGATGAGCGCAATACATTGGGTAATTTGTATATGAGTGAGTGGTGTTTGTTCTCTTCAATAAAATTGAAGAAGAAACGTCAGTCGGTGTATTGCGCTCTGTTCTTTTATTCTTTTGTTATTGTGTTTGGCTCAATGTAGTCGAGTTCGATGTGCATTTGTTCTATTTGTGAGTTTGTGAATCCACGATCTCGTAAGGCGTCTTTGAGGTGGGATGTTTCCTCTTCTACAGAGATGTCTTCTATTGATTCGTCTTCGCTGAGTGTGATTGTCTTACTTGGTCCGAGTGTTGCCCAGCCGTAGATTGTTACTTCTTGTGTCATTTTGTTGGTGTGTCGATTGTTTCGTAGACTGTGCTTCTTTTGCTGTTTCTGTTTGCTGTTTCAGTTACATGTGTCAGTTACCCCTCTGCACCACTTATTGAGTGATTCTGTTCATCAATTGTCGAGTGCTCGATGCCATCGAGCACTCAATTTGGTTCTGGTGTAGAGGGGTATTCGAGGTATGCGAAAGCCCGAACGCACGTGTGCGTGAGGGAGGGGAGCGGGGCCGGAGTCTCGAAGAGACGGAGGACCGTGAGGCTTCGGGGGTGGGGTGTTGTCGGTCTATTTGATTTCTTTGAGCTGAGGTTGTCTTTCAGAAGTCAGTGATTTCTCGCTGTTTCTTTTGGTCGATGCTTCCGGTCACGTTTTTGCCTTCGCCGAGGGGATCGAAGATTGCTCGTTCGATTCGTTTGTAGCCGAGTCTGTTTGGCATCGAGGTTCCGTGTTGGGTTATTTCAATCACTTTCCCACCCGGTTTGAGGAGCCAGTCAAATCCTTCTTTAGCAAGTCTTGCATGGCCGATCTGTGTTTTCTCTGTGTTATCTGGGGTTTCGAATGGGAGCGAATCGAGATTGATTTCTGAATTAGTGTTGTTGTTGCTCACGTGGTTTCCGTTATAGCGGAGGTTCGATTGATAGACTGACCACGGCGGATCAAAGACGATAAAGTCGATGGAATTTTTCTCTAATTCGTCAAGGCTTGCTAATTCTGCGACATCAACATGAAAGTCAGCATCTCTATCTGTATTGATGTCGTTCCGAAGTATTGTTCCGTTTTTTGGTGGGGTGAGTGTGTTCTTACCTGCACAGACGTTAAGGATGGTGTCTCCTTCCTCAAAGTTTTGTTCGACCCAATTTCGGATTACGTCTGAGTCAAACGTCCATTTGGAGAATGGTTGGACATCATACCAGTATGTGGGGATGTTTTTTGCGTCACTTCGCAGGGAGAGTTGTTCTGAGTTGTTTTTCGCTTGTTCTATTGGGTCTTTTTCTTGTGTTAAGGGGTGTTCTGCTGGGATGTGGAGCGTTGTATTAGCGTCACTTATTGACTCCAATTTGAGTAGGTCGGTGACTGTTGTGCCGTTTGGAGTATCGAATTGGTGTAGTATTGAGGTGTGATCTTCAGTGAGAGAATTTGTTCGTATGGTTATCGAGTCAATCGTTAGGAAATTTTGTTCATTGATTGACTTGAGTGTCCCTGTATCGAGGTGGATGAGATCTCCGTTGTCGAGTGCTCCAGCAAGTGTACAGATGTTGTCTACGTAGTGAGAGTCGGTTGTATCCGTTTGTTGTTTGGTGTTGTTGTTCTGTACTGTTGGGCAGGTAGAGAGTTCGAATACAGTATTTTCGTGAGCAATGTCTGTGATTTCGAGGACGGTATCTTCGTGTGGGGTATAGAATCGTGATCCACGGTAGACGTACTGGCTGTACCAAATCTTGTCGTGGGTGATTCGTGATTCCCAGAAGGGGGCTAGTTCTGGAGGGGTTTTCTGTTTTGTAGTTTCTGAAAGCTGTGTTTGTATCATTCTGGGCCTTTCTTTGTAATCGTGAAGCTGTGTAATTGGCCGATTTTCCTACCGTCCCGGGTTGTTTCTCCTTTTTGTCGGTTAGAGGTCTCGCTTCCGAATACTTCGTATTCGTTATTTTCGTCTTCAAATCGGCACCAGAGTCCTCTATCGCAGCTGGTCACGGTTCCAGAGGCTGATAGTATATTGTTTGAGTGTGAGGATGTGTATTCGATCTGTACGTGGTCATCGATTTCTGCGTCAAGGATGAGTCTAGTTGCGCTCATTTGTAGTGTATTTTGTTGGGATGGTTGGGGTTAGTCTTGTTTCGTTGGGAGGCCGTGGATATGGTTGTATTCGTGTTGGCACTGCTCGATATCTTTCTGTAGGGCAAGGAATGCAAGAGTATCATCTCGGGCCCTGCGGTTGATCTTTTGGTTAGTGTTTCTAATTATTGTTTCAGGGGCGACTGGTGCTGTTAATGTTGTTCCGTTTGGGAGTGTGATTTTGTTTTTGTTATCGTAGTGGAGAGTGGTCTGTTGGGTGAGGCCTGTTGGCGTGGATTTGAACGTTGCTAGAATTCCGTTGGTGATGGCACCTGATGGGTGGTCAGGGTAGATCTTAACAACGTTTTCGATGAATGTATAGTAGCTTTCTTGATCTGGGAAGTGGGTGAGTTCGTCCATACGTTTCTCTTTGTTTTAGCGTTTATAATGGATCGCGTTTCGATTACAGGTGGTTTTGTTTACTACGTTTTTCTTTGTTCAGGTTGTCGTTTTGTTTTTTTGCTCTGTGTTCATGTCTGTTTGTGGGTTTGGTTCGGTGTTTAGATTAAACATATCCCAAATGTTCTCTTCGTGGGTATGGTTGTTGCGTTCCCATGCTGGAGTCCAGTCTGTCTTTTCTTCTGTGTCAAGATCGACCCAGTACGGTCTGTATGTGGGTGTGCTGTTTTCGGTGGTTGTTTGAAGGAATTTGACAGTGGCTTTATGTCCGGTAGGGCCACATGGGATTTGCTCGTCGGTAGAGGGAGCTGTTTCAACTTCATCAGGTTCCCAGCAGTGGTTTCCATTGTATGTTGCAAGGAACCCTCGGTCGCCTGTTGTTGGTGAGATTTCTAACTTACAGTTGCAGTCGTTGCAGAATATTCCTTCGAGGGGGAAGATGTGCCATTCGTTCGCTCCGCAAGTGATGCACGTGAGGTCTTTGAGGGCATTTTCGTATTGCTGTTCGTGAACGGTGACGTTTGGGTTGTTGGAGAATGCGTTCATTGGTGTGGGTTGTGTGTTTTGGGTACTACTCTTGTTGCCTTCAGGTGACTATACCGGGCAACAAGAGGCTGTTTGGAGCTGTTAGGATCTCTGTTGTTTGTGATGGTGTGTTATTCCATAAAGGGGTAATCTGGAATGGTGTAGAGGAAGTCTTCGTCAAAGTGTGTGAGGTATGCTTTCTCAGTGATCCGATTGATAGAGACGTAATTGACTGTTTCGTGGGCAGTGAGTTCTTCGATGAGCGTTTCAAGTGCGGAGAGGTCAGCTTTCCAACGTGATTTCTTTGGGAGGAATTCAGCGTGTGTTTCCGAGAAGTCTAGAGAGTTGAGAGCATCCTTGTTTGCTTTATCGTTGTAGATTGCTATCTTGCGTTCCCCATAGTCATTGATTTCTCTGTCGACATCGATGGCGATGTCAACGTGGGGATCAAATTGTGGACCTCTTCCGCCGTAGAGGGCGTTGTTTTCGTTGCGTCCGAGAATGAGGTGTTTAGAGTAGGGGAGTAGACAGGCGTGGATTGCTGTGATCGTTGTTGTACCGCCAGATGGGTTGCATTCAACTGTTTCTTCAGAGATGAATGAAGAGAGTTCGTGTCGTGTGAAAGCCTGTTGCTCAAACATCTGTGCGAGTGTGATCGGGTCTGTATCGAGGTCTGCTGGTGTTTCTTCATCGCCGTTTGCCATCTTGTAGTACGTATCTCGCTTTGTGAGAACGTGATGGACTTCAGAGAGTGGGGCAAGGTTGCTAAATTTCATTTGTGTTCCCCATGCTCGCTCTGGGAATGCGATGAAGAATGGTTCCCAACGGGTGAAGTCGTCCGTTGTCATTAGTGAGTCAACAAGCCACGGTTCTGCTTCTACCAGAACGGCTTGGCTTTTGCTTAAGAGCTCAAAGACGACCTGTGCTTTGTATTCTGGGTTGTTGATCGAAACGGTGCCGTGGTCGTCGTATGTCTGTAACAGGGTTGTGAGGTCCTGTACTGTTTCGTGGTTGTAGAGATCAATAACGGAGTCGAGTTGGCTTTCGTTTGGGATTCCAATGGTTGTTGGGTCTTCGATTCGTGTTGTTGTTGTGCTGTGCTGTTCGTCTGTAGTAGTATTGAGGATCGATTGAGATTTCATGGTGTTTGTTCGGGTGTATTTGTTTGTGTGAGCTACTTCTATTGCCCCTTTAGGGGAGTATAATTGGTGCTGGTCTGGTGTGTTTAGTAGTGTGTTTGCTCTTGTGGCTGTTCTTGTACAAGCGGTTCAACATCGCTGTGCATTTCTTCGAAGACGTTTCTGTTGGTAGGCTTGGATTCGCGTTCTTCCTTGCGCTTTTCTTTCATTTTTGTGGCGACTTCGTTCATCTTGAAGATCTTGTCAGGGAGTGGGATGTCTGAGAAGAGGGTGAGTCCGGCCATGTTCTTTGATTTCTTTGGGTAATTGGCAGTGGCGATGGGCGAGTCGGGGAAGTAGTCTTCGAGTTCTTTTCGAATATCGCTTATCGTCTGTCCATTGAGGAATTTTGACGGGCCGATCAAGAGAAGGAAGTATTGGCCTGCGTGTTGGGTGTCGCAGTCGATAGAGAGATTGTTCACGTCAAATGTTTCATTGAGGACTTCGTGTGGGTATGGGAAGTTATCGTATTCTGGCGGGGTGTAGTCGTAAGTGTCGAAGGGGTGTCTGTCGTCTTCTTCAGGGTCTGTTTCGTCATCGCGTGTTTCTTCGAGTTTTGCCTGTGCGTTCTGTTGCTGTTGCTTATTGTGTTTATGTCTGTGAGCGAGTTCTCTGATCGTGCCGATGATTCCGGGTCGGGCAGATTTTGGGAGTGGGTCTGAGTGGTATCCAAGTGCGGAGATTCCACCGGTTTGAAGCATGTTGTGAAGGATTGATGTATTCGTCGTGGTTGAGCTCAGATGAGATGGTGATTTGATTTCGTCAGCGGTGAAGAGGAAGTGAAGTGATCGAGCGATCTCTTGGTTGACGGCGTTGAATACGTCTTCTCGTGGGGGCCGTGAATCGGAAGGCAGTCCGCGAAATTTCTTATCGTTTTGTGGATCAGCAACGTCGAAGTGGTCATTATCCACGAGGATGATGTTGTGTGTGGGTTCTCCAAGAGACTGAAGAGATTTAGCAGCGTTGTAGTGATACAGCGGTGGTTCATCATTTGAGGGGAGGATTCCAACGGCATAGATAGGGATGTCATGCTTTTCTTGGAGTGTTTCAGCGATGATGGGGAGTCCTCCACCTCCAGTGCCGCCTCCGAGTGCGCCGATTAGAAGGAACGCATCAATATCGGTAAAATTGCTTGTCTGGTTTTTGATATCGTAATACCACTGTGAAAGTGAGCTGTGAATGGCTTCAGCCCCTTCGACAATCTCGCCAGCGGTTCCACGCGAATTGTGTGTTGATTGAGCGACGACGTGTTTGTTTTTGTCTTTGACACGGCTCAGTTCGCTCATTGGTGCGGATGCTGTATCGATAACGGTGGTTGTTTCTGTAACGTGCTGCATTGTTCTAGCTTCAAATCGCCGGAACATATTGACGAGGTGGCCGCCGCCTTGGCCACATCCGATGAGTGAGAGTTTCATTGTTGGTGTTGGGTTGTCTGTTGTTCTGTGCGGTACTCCACACAGGACGCGCCTTCAGGTGACACACTGGGCGCGTCCGATTGCTGTTTCTGCTGTACGTAGTTGTTTGAAAGGGTCTCGGTTGTCTGTTCTCTAGTGCGTGGTTGTTTGTTCTGTCTCAGATTGTGGTTAATACTTAATTGTATGGGGGGTTTGTTTCTAGGTATGGTTGATACGTTTTGGATGCAAGATGTTGGTCTCGAAGAAATGGAGCAGGCATTCTCATTAGGAAATGTTAGAGGAGATATTTCTCATAGAACGTGGTCTGGGAATGTAAAGGATATCTGTAGTGCATTGGGCTTTGTTCAAAGTGAAGATCTTATTGATCCGGATTTCGAGGAGAACTTTGTGGCGAGTGAAGATGTGTTGGCAATGAAGTATGAGAGTGTATATTCGAAGCGTTTTCAGAATAAATACGTAACGGATACAACTAAAATCTCATTTCAGTCTGATCTTGATAATGATCGTGAAATATCGGTGCAGTTGTGTGATACAGTGTATGGACCGGCGTTATATGTTCGTGGTTCGAAAGAGGATAGTCTCAAAGAGGTACGGAATGGGATAGAGGCAGCACACCAAGCTTCGATATCTGTTCCATCAATTTCTGTTGGAGGGACTGCACAATTTGTTGCGAGATTTCCGTATTCGGGTAAACGTGTTTCTTCTATTTCTGCGTTGGATAGGTCTCAGTTGTACTCTATTGATGTTGATTATTTTGTGACAGAGTGTGCGAAAATGGTTGCTCTTGGGTTGTTTGGGTTGACTGATGAATCAATGTATGTATTCGAAGATGATTCGTTTTCATTCGGGAATCTGTATTTAGATACTCAAACGCCACATCATGTGTTACTAGAAATCTATGGTGAGACATCAGAAGAGATGGGGTCGATGTTCCGTTTTCCACCAGAGGTGTATGAAATCATGTCTTTGCGTGCTCGTGAAATTGCGATATTTTTGTTAGCGACGGTTGATGAAGAATGGAATCGTGTTGAGGATATTGGTTTGCGACAAAATCTACGTGATGCCCTTAATCAATTACCAGCTGTCATCGATGATACTGTTGATGAAATAAGTCCGGGTACTCGGGTGTATTCGTATGATGATCTTGATGAGTGTTCTGTTGATAGTATTTGTGGTGGCGTTATTTCCCGGATAAAAAGAGAAGGGTGGCCATGGATAAATATTGCAAATCTCTCTCAGATGTCTGATTCAATGTATATCGAGAAGAACAGGCAGGTTATGGTTGATTGATATCGCTGTATTAATCCGAATCAACGCCTGTGGAGACTGCGCTCGTTGTGGATACACTGTATCCGCAAAGCGCGTCGTGGAAACAGGAAGCCCCACCCTCAAGGAACGAACCGCGTCAGCGGTGAGTGAGTAGGGTGGGGTAGTTCACTTGAGTGATTTTGTGTAGGGTTAGGTTTTTATTGGTTCTGTTAGTAGTATTCAGTATGAATAATTGGATAACGGATGTGCCTCCCGAAGAGTTAATAGATTCGTTTGTACATCCGAATGAGATAGATATTGAAGATATGGGTTTACATGAGGGGTTAGAGCGGAGTAAGCTTCGAGATGAAGATCAAGATTGGGTTATTGATATCCCGGACGATATGTGGTCTGGAGATCTGGAAGCTATCGCAGAAGCAGTCTGTTCTGTTCCTTCTGATAAGTACCCGCCAATAGATGGCAATCCGTATCGGGATGATTCGTTTGAAGAAATTACAGCTGATTCATTTGGGGAGTTAGAAGAAGTAAAAAATAACGAGCAAAATCGTCGGCAAAAGACGATGGAGACGACAATCGATCCATGGGGAACGGTTCGTGTTCTGAAAGTTGAAAATCCGTTCTACATTAGTAATCGGAAGACGGCGTATGAAATTGCAAAACAACTTGGGGTGTCAATGTCTTCACATTCGTTTGGTGATAACTACGTTGCATATATTCGTGGAGATCATTGGTATGAAATAGAGAATGGTATGCATCAACACGAAATAAACACTGCAAAGTTGTCGCTGGACGATATAACGACGACGTTTTCGAAGTGTATGATGGGCATGTTCTATGGGGTTGGAAAAACCTCAATCTTGATCGATAAAGAAACAATAGAGACCGCTTATATTGGTAATATGAGACTCGCTGATGAGTCTCGTTTTGGGAAATCAATAGGACCACGAATAATGGGAGAAAATCTGTTGTATCCGCGAGAGATTCAACATATAGCAATATTACGTGCGTTTGAGATTGCTATATTTATGCTGGGAACGTATCAACACGAAGAAAATAGGTTATTGGAGTATGATCATTCACGATTAGCATTGCTCAATTGGGTGTTGAATGAACCGCGTGATGCAGATGATCAGGGTGATTTGAGTGATTTTGCTAGAGAGCAGGTTTCTAATGGGTGGCCGTGGAAAGATATTAATTATCATCCTGATATGAATTCAGATTATGCACCATTACCATCACAATCGCGGCGTTCGTCTCGCCAGTGTCGACGGATAGATCAGATCAGTCCGCATAAAATGTATCGTGTTGAGGCTGATTATGAGGGGAATCAATTGTGAATCGCTTCGCGGTATTTGCCTTGTTTCTCGTGAATTGTGTCGGGCATTCGCCTTTCCAGCTGATAAAAACGGTTGTGTTATTTAAACAGTATTATGAAAATCCGTGAGAGAAACCCGTCACGTTCATCAAACGACACTACCCACTCACCACTCTCCCAATGCACAACGCCAGTGAACGTCCCTGCTGCGTGGAACCCATTAAACCGTTTCACTTGAAATCGGTACACACGGTGTGGTGTACTGTCATCGTCAATCTCATCCAACCACTGTAATGAAAACTGGTACCGCGAATCGAGACGTGTTGTTCGGAATGTTTCACTGTAGGAATCAGAGATTGCTTGTTGAATCTCTACGCGTTTTTGTTCTTCACGGTCTAACTGCGCATCTTCTTCAATAATCGGGCGGGGATCACCCCATTCATTCACACCTCTGTTCATTTAATGCATTCGATGATGAACTCTAGAAACACATGAACCCTATGTTTTGCATCTATCCGTGAATTGATTTGTGGTATTTTCTTTTTGCTGGTGAACTACCCGTATTTACTTGCCGCCGTTGGCGGCTCCTTGAGGAAGGGGGGGTTACCGCCTGTAATCAGCTAATATTTTGTTTGTTAAGAGGTATGTTTTTAATTGTGTAGGCTAATAATATGTTTATGCGTATCAACTGGATGTGTGATTCAGATCCTGAAGAGTTAATCAAGTGTTTTGAGCTGCCAAAAGCGTTGGAAGAAGATGAATTTAGTTTTTCATACGATTTTCAGTCCATTGCGTCTGCTATCACAACGCGACAAACAGACCGGTATCGGGATGATTCGTTTGAAAATGAGTTTACTAGTGATATGATTACCTCTAAAGTCACGCATAATAATATGGGGCGGCCAACGCATGATACATTACAGTGTGAAACAGATCGATGGGGAACCGTATGGGTGATAATGATTGATGAAGTGAAGTGGTTAGAACGCCGAGAGAAGGCATATGGGATCGCAAAGATGTTATCATTTACGATGCCATCGCATCGATTCGGTAATGATTATGTGGCTTCCCTAGATATTACTGGAGCAATTCCGTATAACGATACGATAGACAAGACTGAGAAAGGGTCTCAGTATAGTCGTGATGATGTTAATTTAGACCATGTGATAAACGAATGGTCAAAGTATTCTGCGGCGTTGTTTGCCCGTGCTCATGTTGTGGATCATAAGATCGATGAACATGGTGATGGGATCTTTATCGATGTATATCCACACCGTAATGATCCAGAAAAGACAAATGACCATATGCAACAGGTATTGACAAACGGAATGTATTCTTTTCAAGAGCAAATACTAGAGTTGTGCTGGCTTCGAGCCCGAGATATTGCTGTGTTCATGCTTGGAACAACTGATCATGAGAATAATTATGTCGAGGAGGTTCCCGGTCTTGAAAAAACATTCAAAAAAGTAATACGAGAAACGCCATTTTCGTTTGGTGAGCCATCAGTGTTATCTAATGGGTTAGAGTATGCGTATAAAATCGGATGGCCATGGAGATCTGTAGAAGCACATCCGGGTTTTCAATTTTCGTAGGGGTTGATATATGTTTAATAGTGACCAAGACAGAGTTGTTGTTCCTCGTCCGCCGGTTGATGTTCTTGTTCCATATTCATCGTTTAGAGGTGTTTTTTCTGGGTTTGATATGGATGCATGCTGTTCTATAGAGGATGATGAGTATTCTAATTTTTCTGAGAGTGATAATGGTATTTCCTTGGTGAAGTGTGAATACGAGGGTCGGAATCTGCTTGTTTCAGAATCTCCAGTATCGAGTGTTTTTGAATACCGAAATCGGTCTGAGTTTGTGTGGATAAATCGTTTCTATTCGATGCCTAATGAATATCTTCGAGACTTGTATTCTCGTATTGGAATTGGAGCTGTTGATATCGGGTATGTTGATGGATTTGTTTTGTGTGATTATTTTGAGGAAAGAACATTTGAGAGTAGTTATAACAGTGTATTCGGTGATCGGGAAGGTAGTGTTTCGTTTTGTGATTTTGATCTTGATTCGTATATGAATTTGAATGCTAAATTGTTATTGTTGAATGAATGTTATTCTAGTCCTTTAAAGAATAGATTTGTGGAAGAACGGGGTGGATTAGTAACGATAGATGTGTTTTCGGTATCAGTTAGTGATTTTCATGAGAGTATATTTTCAAGTATATTTGGCACAATTTCGAGTTTTTATACTGGTTATCAAAAGATGTATGAGAGTTATTTGTGGTCTATTAGTATTGTATTGTTTGAGCAGTGTGTGTTGCGGGCGGTGTCTTTCGGGTTGGATATTTTTGATTCATTTGGTGTTTATCCAAATGAGATCTCTGATATTGATCCTAGTAAATCATTTGTTGATGAGTTGATCCGACTAGGTGCTGTTGTGGATGATAGCATAGATTATGCGTTATTGTTTCGAATCTATCGTTTTCTTAGTTGTGTTATTTCAAAGGATTTCTGTTTGTTGCCTAGTGGTTTTGTATGGGATGATCCGCATTTGCTGGCAGGTCTTGATAGGGGGCTCCAGTATTCTTATCCAAGATCGTCCACAGATGATGGGTTTAATTGTTTTTATGGTGCTTTCGATAAAGACGAGAATCGAGAATTTTCTGATGTGTTGTCGTTGAGAAAACGTTCAAGTGGTATTGGCTCTTTTGAAGAAACAACTGGCATGGATATGTTTTTGTCCAATGTGGATGTCAGAGGCGATAAGTTTGTGATCGGTAGTGGGGGTTTGTAAGATGGGGTTTGAGCAGTTAGGATACCTTTCTGAGGTTGATGGTTCTGTTCCCCGTCCGCCATTCACATTGTTTGCTAATGAAATTGAGCGGTGTGGTTTTGATAAAGATTTTTCTTTTATAGATGTAGAATATTTTGATAGAAATGATTTTTGTATAAATAGTGATCAGTCGAATTTATTGAGGGTTGGTGAGTGGAATTCAAAACGGGTCTATGTGAAGTATAGAGGAACTAGAAGTAGTGTGATGGAGGTTATGTATTATTTATTAAGGGCAGTTGATATACCGCTTGCTCAAAATGCGTTTTCTGACGGGTTTGTTTCTTCGCTTCATGTAGATGGTGTTAATTGGGGACCTCAAGATTTTGCATCTTCATATGAAGAGTTATTTCAAGAGTATCCTGTTGACAGTTTCTTAACGCACCATGCATTTTTCTTGTTGTTTGGTCATTATGATGTTGGGGTACGGAATGCATCGTATATGTCTGATCGAGAGCCAGAATGGATTTATTATGATATAGAACCATTTAAATATCCTTCTCATAAATATATATTCGCAAGTAATTTTTTGTATTATATGCGTAGTTTGCGTTTTGATGGAGATTTTTTCTATGAACTTGTTCAGAATAGGGCTGTTTCGTTGGGGTTTGAGGTGTTACACCAACTTTCAATGCGTGAATATAGTTGGGAGAGTTCGTCATTAGAGGATCGTGTGTATTTTTTTGCAGAACGGATGGCAGAATTATTCTTTGAGATGCCGCAACTGTATAGTCAATATAAAATACCGTATGAGTATACATGGAGTGATCCGGCTGTAGTTTTTGATGAAATTCTCAGTTCTGTGGAAAATGATAGTGTTAGAGGCGATGTTCCTTTTTATGAGTCTTCCTTCGATGAGCTCTGTTTCTCTGACGTTAATGATCAGTATCAACAGCCGTTATTATACGATTTCTGGCCATGATCTTATCGTGTTTGTCTGTAAAGTGGGGTTTATTTGTGTTGCGTCTGTAGGTTTATTGTATGAAAGATATTACTGTTCCACACCCCCCATTTACTGTTCTTCGGGATGTTTCTGATCGGCATCAAAAGCTGAAGGGATTTGATCCTGAATTATGTGATTCTGTTAATGTAGAATCTTTGTCTGTAGATCTTCATTCATCACTCTCTATGGATGATGTGACTGGATATCGCTATCATGGTGTTGATGTACTTTGTTTTTCTACTAGTAGTAGTGTTAGACATCGTGGTCGCGGTATAGTTGGTAATATTGTACCGGACAAGGATTCATATCTTGTTTGTTCAAGAATAAATATAGATTGCTTTGAGTGGTTGCTTGCTGATGGATGGGCAGCTACAACTGGTTCTGATTTTCGTAGAACATGGAAGGTTTTGGTGCAAGATCTTGGAGATGTTAGTTTCTCTCAATTTGATCTTGATTCATATTGTACGTTAGTGGCGAAGTGTTTGTTGTTAAATATAGACAAAGGACCTATGCATGTGTTTGCGTTTGAACGTGATGAGGGGATATATAACGTTTATCTGAGTAGTATGGATCTAGATACGAAGCGTGTTGATCCAGTTCAGAATTATATGGATATTTTTTCAAAATCAATGAAAATATTGGACCCGTTTCTTAGTGGTGGCGAGCGTTTTGCTGGTTATGTTGATCTGTGTTTTCTCCGTGCAGCTTCTTTGGGGTTAGCAATCTGTGATGAACTTTCTGTCCCGTCTGATTTGTTGTGGGAGAGTGGTTCTGAAATTGATTTTGTTGAGTCGGTTCGATGCTCTACAAATGTTTCTGACGTTGATCTGTTGTTGTTGACTCGCGTATATCAGTTTTTTCAGTGGGGGGTTATGTTACCTACTCGGGGTATTGTTCCACAGGAATTAATATGGGAAGATGCGCATTTGTTTTCTGAGGCTGAAAACCACTTCAAAAACTCTACTTCGTATTTTCCACGAGAAGATTCATTCTCAGATGTAATGCCGAAATCGTATAGTGAGTTGGGCTTTTCACGGAATTTTCCAGAGTTTGATCAGCTGAATATGCTTGGTGATGTTAGGGATTCATTCTCAGTAGAATCTGATAAACACTTTTCTGTTGATGGGGATTTGATGTAGTATGGCCTCTCTGACTGATTTCCCTCGTCCGCCCTTTGATGTGTTTTCGGGTCCACCTCCACAGGATTTTCAGGATGCTATTTCTCTTGATGACATTAGAATCATTGACGAAAATCCTGATGTTGTTTCAGCACATGTAGAAGATATTTCGTATGGAGAGTGGTGTGGTGAACGCGTGTATCTGAAAGAGAGAGGTTCTTCTAGCGATATTATTAATTATTATAAAAGTATATACGATCTATATTACTCTGTGGGCATTCCTGTTTGTGAATATGCATTTTTGTTTGATGAAGGCTATATTGTTTCAAAAGAAATTAAAGGTGTTGGAGAAGTGAGTACATTGAGAAATAAAACGGACTCGCTTTCATTTCAACAGGTTTGTTCAGAATATCCAATTGATGATTTTTTAACACACTATGCGTATTTTCTTGTACTTCGTGGTCATGATATGGGCCAGCGTAATATGTCATATTTTTCTGGGCGTACTCCAGAATTCATCTACTTTGATCTTGAGCCCATCTTTAGTGCGTTCGACCCATATTATATTTATATAAAATTTATACATCTTATGGACACATTTAGTGTTCCCTCTGGGCTGTTTTTTGATCTAGTACAAAAGAGGGCTTTTTCAATTGCCTGTGAAATGATTGTAGAGTTGGATGAGATCTCATATTCAACAAGCGGTGGGGAAGGTGGGTATTCAATGTACACTGTCTGTGAGTCGTTTTTGCGTATGTTCTTTGATCAGGGGTTTGTAAATTTCCAGATTACGGTTGATAATGAGGTAATCTGGGATGACCCGGTTTCGATAGCTGAAAGTATTCTATCTGAGTCAGTTGATTTTGGAGAGTCTTATCCGTCAAGAATTAATCTGTTTTCCCATGATGTCCATTGGGATTCTGATTTTGATAAACTTCCACTAAACGAGTTTGATGACTTACTCAATGTGGAAAATACGTCGACTCCGTACCGGTTCAGTCTGTACTGATTTCGCTGAGGTTGATGATAATGAGGTCGTCTTGTTTATGCACGGAGGCTCGTTTGTATGACTCTAGTTCGTTGATGTTGATGTCGTATTCTTTGAGGACGGCTACAGCAGAGAGTTGGATTGCTGTTCGTGAGCGTGTAGCTTTGTATGAATAGCCATTGTCTTCTTCAGTTGGTTTGATTCCGAGGCGCTTGTCTTCTATGTCGATAAGGTACGTATAGTAATCTCTTGGAGGGAACAATTCTGTTGCTTTTTTGTTGAAGACAAAACAGCCGCTTGCTGGTTGAAGTGTTACTCGCGGTTCGTCTGTTTGAGTGTCCTTTTTCGTGAATTTTTCAAAGGTCATGTATGGTTATTTGTTGTTGATTGTATACTCATCCGTGGTTTCTTTCTTTGTGAATCCAACGCTTTTTGCGACCTTGTTGCTGACATTTGGGTAGTTATCAAACAGAGTTGGTGCGGTTTTGATTTCTGAATATCCATCAAGGAACGCCCAGTTCCGAGCTCTGGTCAGAAGCCATTGTGCTGTTCTGTCTGGGTATTCGGTCTCTTGTGTAATATATGATGTGATTTTTGCTGTTTCAGTGTTGTCTGGGTTTTCGGTAATGATGAGTGTGGCAACGAGATCTCGTTTGTGTAGTGCTCCAAAAGCTGCTGCGGGTCTGTTCCGTGTTCTGCTGGTTGCTAGTTGGGCGAGTTCGTCTTTGGTTAGAATGTCGGTGCTTTCGATCAGGTCGTATAGTTTCCTACTGAACGGATTGATGGTTTTATCTGTGGCGTATTTTGTGTCTGTAACATCTTCTCGCGTGAAGTTGTAATGTATTGGTGTTCGTGGTGAGGTGCTGTATTGTGTGAAATCAAGTTTTGTGTTGTCTGTTTCGAGCCGTCCTTCGACCCGTCGTGAGATGGGTGGGTCAGGGCTATTTTTCCCATCAACGCTCAATGTTCGTTCAAATTTGATGAGTTCTGTTGCGTGCGAATGGTTTGCCCGTCCATCTCTATTGTGTTTTCCATCGGACGTAGACCGATTGGTGATTCGGAAATCTGCTGCTTTGTATATTGCCCCACCGTTATTGTCGGTTCCAGCAAGGCTCGTCATCGTTTCATATCCTTCGAGGGCTGCCCATTGGCAAGCTTTAGCGATCATCCACGTTGCTGTATTATTTGTTTTGTTAGAGTTGTATGGGCGTGTTTCGGGGTGGCTTGCGTATCGGGTGATTTCAACAGTGTGTCTGTCAAATGCCAATCGGGCATTTGGCGAGTTGAGTGTGAGGGCAGCTGCAATTTTCCCGTCTGGCCGTTCAGCGACGAACATCGCCTTTGCTTTCTGTACTCGCCCATGTTTGTGGTCGATCAATGGGTGTTTGAGAAAGCCATTTATTGTGTTTCGTGAGTATATTCGCTTGAATCGTAGTTTATCTGTTGGGAGCCGGGGACCGGGGGTGAGTGTGCTATCTCTTTGTGTTTCTTCGGGGTTTCGAAGGCCGATGTGTTTGTACTGTTCAACCGAAGGGACGTTGGTTGTTGAATACCGTATTTTACCACGGTCTGCAAAGCTATCAAGGGTTTCTTTGTGTATTGTCTCTTTTTGATACTGTTCATATCCGTCAAGCCATGTCAACGAGAGGAGTCCTGTTTGTTCGTAATTATCTGTTTTCGAAATGTGTGCGTGGAGATCTTTCCGGCGAAAGTAGATGACATCATTTGGGATAGTTTCTGAGATGTGTCTCTGTGGGCAGTTTCGTACTGAATTAGACATGATATCTGTAGTGTGGGCGTGTAGAGTTACTTCGCAAATACGTCTTGTTCGTCGTAGTTGTTCATGTTCTTCATTTGGAGAACAATCTGTGCGGTAACGCTTTGGATGAGCTCTTTTCGTTCATCAATTTCGAGGCAGCCGGGGTGGTCAACTTCTTGGATAGTCGGTGGTTGGATTCCGATTCCAATTGGCTGTGGGCCAAGCGGGATGGTGAGTAGAGCGCTTGTTCCCTGTTGGGTTTCAACAATTTGGGAGTCGATGTTGAAGTGGAGGTGTTCTTCAATCCCGTTTGCGACCTTTCGGGCTTCGATTCTGAGGTTTTTTATCTGGTCATCTGTCAGGGATTGTTTTGTGTCTATCTGAGAGATTATGGGGTCTTGTGGATTCATTATTGAGTGTTAGTAATGTGTTGGTGGGTATATGTATTCGGGATCTTGTTACTGGTTCGGTGTGCAGTCTTGATATAATCGTTCCAACTCTTCGTAGATGTCGCTTTTGTTTGGTGTGTTCTTCAGAACCGAGTTGACATCTGCCGGAGTGTAACTGAGAATTTCTTCATCAGGATTGGGACAGTGAATGGCATAAGCGAGTGCATGTGCGTCTTTTGGTTCGCCGGTCGGGAGTTCTGTAAAGAGACGTTTTTCTGTTTTCTCACCGACTCCTTCAATGTTTGAGAGTGACATTCGTTTCTGTCGTGGAGGGAGCGGGTGGTTGAGAAGGTCTTCGTTTGGGCCAATTGGGTCTGGTGTTTCTGAATTTTTTGTTGGGATGATTTTTTTAATGCTCATGGATTCAGAGGCGCTAAATGGTGTGTTTGGGGGCGGGCTGCTTCCCTGTGGACTGCTTAGGTGTGCTTTTGGGTATGATGTAAGTTGTCTACCGTTTTTGTCTCGTTTGAAGGAGTATGTAGAGTGTTTTTCGTCTGGGTTTTCTTCTTCAACGAGTGAGTATCCTCGTGGGATGGCCATTCCGAGGAGATAGTCTCTTCCGCGTGGATTTGAGACACTGTATGCGAGTACATCAATGCTTTTTCGCCCCCGAAAGGTGCTTATTGAGGCAACGGTTTCCCAAACGTAGGACTGTATTGTGAGATCGGTTTTGTATGCGGGTGTTTCTATGGTATCTCCCGGGGAGAGTGAAGTGAGTGTTTTGAGGTGTTCGTATATTTCTTCAGCTTGTCGGTTTGCGTTTGGATTGATGAATTCGATTTTATTGTCTCGAACTGCGTTGATAGCTTTTGAGAGGTTTACGGCATCGCGCATCGTCACAGGAACTGAAACGATGTGAGAGCCTATCCTGTAGGTCCGTGTATCGCGCCTGATGGAGTTTTCAGTGTTGTGATGGGGAGAGACTTTAATTGAGAGAGAATCGTTTGTCTCGCCTTCAGATGGCTCCACGTAGGTTATGTCGTCAAGGCTTCCGAATGTGTATGCTTGCTTTCCAGTGATCATTCCACCGCCAGTTTTGAGGATCGGAGCGCCGATGCACTGTTCGAGGAGATCTGCGGCCTCTTTCGTATTGTCTGTACTTACAGCTCCCATTCCACCCTTTCCAGCGATTCGCGCAAAGGTGACTGAGACTTCGCCGTCTTCAGTGTCTAAGTTGATGCTGAAGAGGTTGTCCGAGTTTGCTGTGTCAATATCTAATGGGTCATCAATGCCGAAGTGATCACAGATTTCGTTTGCTGGATACGGTTGTGGGATATCATACAGACCAGTGCTGTTTTGGTCTTCTGTTGTAGCATCTGTACTAGCTGTATTGTTTTCATTGGTTTCGTTAGGAGGGTCGTCTGTTTGCGATTGTTCTGTGTCGAGATTTTCGAAAGTGATCTGGGTCGATTTCATGGTGTGTAATGGGATGAGGATGAGTTGTTTGTTCAGTGTGGGTACGACTGCCCATGCGTCTCACTTCTCTATTTGACGCATGGAAGCGGTGCGGTTGGTTGTTGGTGTGGAGTGTCAAAGCGAGCCGTAGTCAAAGAGGACTGGTGTATCATTCCAAAGCCCGATGTTCATTGGGTATATTTCAGCTGTGTTGTATCCAGTTTCTTCAACGATCTGTATTAGTGTTGAAACTGCGTTGTGAGTTCTGTGTTGAGGAACGTTGTCGCATTTAGGTTGAATACTCCAAGAATTGTCGTGGGTGGTGTCAAGTAGCGGTGCGGTTCGTTCTTGTAGTATTGGAGGAAACTGCTTCCGCTCTATGTTTTCAAATCGCGTTTCTTTGAGTCCATAGTCGTTATATGGGACTTTTAGGACAGTATCAAAAGTTGTGTAGGCGCTTGTATCAAAGACAACTCTTCCTTCTCCAGTGAATTCTTGCGATATGGATGTCGGTGTGTCTATATTGAGTTCTTTTCCATCTGGGGTCTCGGTAACCTGTTTTGCGATTGTATCAAAGGTATCGTTTATTTCTGTGGTGTATTCAACCGTGGTTGGCCATTCGATATTGGTTGGGGAATTCATTGTATCGCTCCTTGAAGAGGGGGGTGGATCGGGAGAGAGAGAGAAGTGAAGATGTGAAGCCGGTTAGTGAGCTCGGATCCAGTCGGGATGGGGCAGGTCCGTAGTATCGTTTCGATACTGTATGGGGTCATTGCCCTCTACGCGGCGATATTCACATCTTCGTTCTGCTGTGTCGTGGCGCACAACAGGGTCAAACTCTACGTGTCCCTGAGCGAAGGAGCGCCTACCAAGGACCATCTGGTAGACAGGGAGGCCGAGTGGAGGATTCGAACCCCCGTGGCTGGCGAAAGGTGGCTGTGTTATTACAGGCGTGTTTGGCCACTCCATGTTCTCGGTGTGTGTTGCTTTCTGCATCTCTATACCTCTATGTTATTTACGCTGTGTTTTTATTTAGGTGTTAGCTTTCCGTACACACGATCTCGGGATCAAGTGTTGTTGTGGGTTTAAGCTGAAACGGTGAAGTCGAGGAATTTCTCATTTTTCCGTCTTTTCATGTAGTGTGTTAAGAGTCTGATGGGAGGAGTCATCATTGTTATCAGGTATATCAGTAATAATACTCCAGCCAATCCGAGTACCGCTAAGCCAGATGTGAATGTTATAAAACCGATTGTTTGTTCGATGGATGTGGTTGGGTTGCCAAACACTAATTCTGAAGCAACTGTGATGAGTGTCCCTGTGAATGCCATTCTAAGTCCGTGTTTGTGTGCTTTTTGTGGGGCTGTGTCTTTTCGTAGGCTTCCTTTATCTGGCGGTTCGGTCGTCTTTTTTGTTTTTCCATCTATCCATTCGCCTTTTGTGTTAGTGTTCTCTGTCCATTCATTCCACCAATTGTCGTGGTCTTCTGGGAGTAAAAGTACCCAGTTTCGGTCTGTAGAGGTGCTGATGAATTTATACTCTTCTGATTCTGGCAATATCTTTGTGTCGTTAATGTGTAATAATATAACTTCAGATCCGGGGAGGAATGTCGGTTCTCCTTGTCCAGCAGTTTCAATTAATCGTGAAGTTGGGCTTTTGTCAGTGTCTAGTTGGATGTTGGTCACGTCAAAATCGAAGGTTGGTGTTGTTTCTGCTGTTATTGGGGCATCGATTGAGAAGTGGCCTTGTTTAGATGAGCCTTCATGGTAGTTCTGTAGTGTGGTGAATATTCCACGTTTTCCATCATCGTAATACTGTAAGATGATATTGAGTGCGTTTGCTGCTGGATCAATTGGCTCACGCTCATCTTCTGGAAGTGGTTCAGTAAGCGAGTATTTGCTGTTAGTGGTGTCGTTGGGTGATATTCTAATCTGGGTTTCTTCTGTGGTGAGTTCTCCAGAGAATGAAGCAAGCTGGCGAATGTCCTGTGTGTTATGGTCAATGTGCGTTTGGAGGAATCTAATAAGGGTGCGGAATGGGTTTGAGCGGGGGAGATTGAATGCATTGTGTGAGATAGATCCGTTCCCTTTGATGGGTAGATCTATTGTGAGTGCTTTCTCGCTGAGATTCACATCAGTAACGATATGGAGTGTTGCCCCCGTGAGATACATATCTCGAACAGGAAAGTTTGTTACTCCGGTATCGTCTGTTTGTGTGAGGTCTTCTTGTTCAAGAGATGTTGCACGTTTCTCATGGTAGATCGAAGAAACAGATGATTCAGTTGTTTGTGATGTGGCTGTTGTGCTCGTTTTTTCGGATTGACTGTCTTGAGTCATTTCTATGATTCAACTGTGTGTTCATCAATGTGTTCGAGCATTAGCTGTTGTTCTGATCGAATCTGTTTCGCTTATGTGCTGGTAATTCTGGATGTTGTGTGAGGTGCCAACGGGGGAAGTATTGCCATTTTCTGGACGAGCCTGTATCTTTGTATCGACCATCTGCGTCTTTGCTACAGTGTTTGCAAGTGCTGAATAGCCAATATTCGTATGGGAGGTCACCAACTGGTTTTCCACAGCGGGTACAGTTTCGTTCACTGGTGGAGTGTGTATTCTGGGTGTTGGTTGCTGATGTCATGTTGTAGAGGTGGTTCGTGCGTAGATATACATCTACGCAGTTTTAACAGATTGGTTTTGGTGTGATGAGTTGTGTCACAGGCCGTGTGTGGTTGTTGTATCACACGGCCATTTGGCGACTATATACAGGGGTGATGCTACTCTATATCGGAGAAAGTGACTGTTGCAGTTGTGCTGTCGAGGTCAAGTAGTGAGTCATCAATATGGTCGAAAGTTGGAGCGGCGTATATGACTTCGATGGCGGAATCAATTGCTTCTCTGGGGGTGGTGTTTAGCAAGCAATTGTTGTAGTTACGGCGGTCTTGATCATTCACATCGTGAAGATTCCCGCCTTTATTTTCAAAAATGTGTTCTCCAATGTCGACATCGATTGGGAATTCTGACTCCTGTTCGTTTTCGAATGTTACAGTGATGTCTTGCATGTTGGTATAGGTTACCTCGTGTATCTATGTAGTATCTCGGAACAAAAAAGGGTTGTTTGGTGGTCTATTGACTGTCTGTAAGGAATTCTACGAGGTCAGAAGAGTCATACGTCGGGTTGCTGTACTCTTCAATATCATCCCGATATAGTTGGAGTAAATGCCCACCCTGTAACACTTCGATGATCGCAACTTCAGCATTTTCGCTATCATCCTTGGTGAGTTTGAGTAGGTTCCAAGATGGAATACCAGCATCGCCAGTGTCTTCGGGGTCGACAGATGGTTCGGGGGTGTATTCTTCAACTGACCATCCTTCGGGAATGGGTAGGTGATCGAGGAGCTGCTGTTGAAGGTATTCTGCTGTTTCTTCGTTTAATTCGACGGTGTTTCGTAGGGTGTTTCCGAGCGTCATTGTAGGTGTGTTTTTGCGGTTGTGTTGCGGGTTGTTTGTGAGATCTCCGGCTGTTGTTTGTTACGGGTATCCGTACCGGGTGTCCCTCACTTACCTTTTGGGACACCTTTTCGGTATGGTTGTATTGTTGTTTGGTAGTGTTGTTTGTGGTCAAGAATAGTAATATGGGGCCGCTGAGAGTCGAACTCAGGTCCACTGCACCCAAGGCAGCGAGGATACCACTACCCCACGGCCCCATGTTGTACTGCGAAGCTAGGGCAGGGATTTGAACCCCGGAAGTCTCCATTACAAGTGGAGTGCATGAACCACCCATGCTCCCCGAGCACGTCGTGCTATTGTCTGGATCATAGATCGTATTAAATCTGTGGACTTTGCTATTGAGCATTGGAAACTGTGTGTATCAGAAACATTTTCCTGACAGGTGGTTTATGAGCGGTACTTATATTCCAGCAGAGAATTAATGCTGAGATATGAATATAAGAGGGTTTGATGAGACCAGTATTTCAGTTTGAAGGAACATTGTTACTCATTTCGTTGTACGGAGGGGGTGTCGTCATGATCATCTCCTCGTTGGTTGTTGTTGGTTATGTGTTTGTGGAGACTGTGAGGTCAGTCCTCTAGTCAAGGTCCGTATGTACACTAGCCTTGGTGTCGCTCTGGAAGAGTTGTGATGAAGGTATAGATATCAGGCCCAGTGGTGATGTCAAAGACATCTTCGGCAGTGACGTTGTGGACTTGTTGGATTATTCGCACCATGATGTTGTTGGGATCTTCATCATTGGTGTGTCCAAGTTCTTCAAGAGAGACGCTGAAGGTTTCATAGGAAGTGCCGACGATGAGAGCATCTTTGCTGAGATGTTCAATATTGACATGGTTGCTATTTATCGAATCTATGGTGTTGTTCCATTCTGATCTGTGGGTGTGGTGTTGTAATTCGGTAAGGACTTCCTTGACTTCAGAGACGGTAGGTAGGTTATCTTTGTTAGTGTCGGTGATTTCGCTTACGTTATCAAGTGCAACTTCAATGTGTGCGTCTGTCATAGGGAGTTCGGGTGTGTTCATTGGGTGTGTGGTGTGGTGTATTCTGTGTGTTGTTTATTCGTCTGTGGGTTCCCAGTCGTATTCGTGGGCTGTTTCTGCAAGTGCAACGCTAGCGTCGTGTTTTGCGTTTTCGTGAGCTCGTTTACGTGCTTCTTCTGGTGTTTCGTCATCTCCAACTTCGTATTCGAAGCGGAATGATGGTTTTACTTCTGTCTGTACCGTTACTGCAATAGTTTCGTTTTCGTCGGTCTTTGTCGTGGTCATTGTTATTTGGGTTGTGTGTCGATTGTTCTTGCTACTCTCTATGTGGCGGTTCACTACTCTTTTCGCCGCCTAGCAAAGTTTGTGGTGTCCCATCAGATTTCATTTGCTGAGTTCTTCTTGTGCTTCTTCGCGGATCGATTCTGAAATGCCTCTTCCAACGAATGGCACTTCCATGAGTTCGTTTTTGTTTGCTTCTGTGAGTTTTGTTATTGATTGGAATCCATTATTCCAGAGTTTCTCAGCAATAGTCTTCCCTGCGCTGTCAAATTCTTTTACTATAGCAATGAAATCAGTCCGTTCCATTTGTGACATGTGTTTTTCCTTTTGTCTCTGTTGTTGTTCTTCTCTTATTTTGTTTGGCTTTTTGAAATTGGGATTTGTGATCGGGATCATGGGGAATCTGCTTTCGTTGTATGGATGGTTTTCTATTGGGTTAGCATCAAAGGGGAGAAGTGGGTTTGCATCCACGAGCAGATCAACACAGGTTGCACAAAGTCGTATAGGGGTTGTGATGTCTGTTTTAGCTTGTATTTTTGACTGTGATTTCTTGATCCAGTTTGAAGAATTGTTGTCTTGTTCGTCAAATAGTGGTTCGGTTGCGTTAGTTCTGATCAGACGGTATATTGCACTCTTTGGTGTTCCACATGTTGAACAGGAACTAGGTTGTGATTTTTGTATATTGAAGTCAGCATAATCAACTCTAGCTGTGTGTATAGAGCTGGAGAGGAGTGGGAGGAAGAATTTGCGTTGTTGATGCCAATGATCAAGGCTTTTTGAACAATTCACACAGACGAATTTGTCGATGAATTCTTCAATAGATAATATTCCTTCTGTGTTTTCATTTTCAACCCAGCGTTCTTGAGTCAATGTTGGCGGTAGTCCTTTGTTTGTTCTATTCTCTGGAAGATCTGATAACTCAGCCAAGTTGAGTTCTTTGACGTAGTTAGTTGCGGTCTGGTTGTGGACACATCCAAATTCACCATGAAGATGGTATGGGTGCTTTGTGATGTTGTGGTTTGAGTCACTTCGTCCGACGCGGAGAATGTTATCTGGTGTAGTGATACAGTTTTGAATGCTTTCACCTAGAGAATCCTTGAGTTTTGCTGCTTGTGATTCCGTTAGGTGGTACTCTGTTGTAGACCCATTGCTGTGTGTCAATGAGAGTGATATTGTATCGGGGTTAGTGAGTTGTGTATTGCTTTCATCGACTTGGGGGGGTTTGGTGTTCTCACTCATGTGTGGTTGAATCTCTGTTGTTTGTTTGTGGTGTTGAATGGTACACGCAGTCACCCATCATACTGCGTGTTGTGAAGAAGAATTGTCTCTGTAAGACTATAGTAGGGTCGTGAAACCCTCGTTTGGGGCGGTATCTTTATATTCCTTGAATAGGGCGTGGTAGCTCAGGGAGTGTCTGTGTAGCGTTTCGTAGGGATCGATGGCCCGTTTATGAGGGCTTCTCTGATTTGGTTCGTTGTTGGATCGGTGGTGTATTGCTTTGCTGAACACCAGCTGTCTCCTTGAAGATCTCCGAACCATGTTATTGGTGGGCTTGGGTTGTCTTGTTTGAAAGAAACGTGGTCAATACAGTCTTTTGCAACCGCTCGGTGTTCACTAATTACTTGCTGGTCAAACGGGTCGTAAGACTTGAATTTTCTGAGTTGTTTTGTGACGCCTTTTGATGCGTTTGAGAGGGTGCTATCTGTGTATCCAACAAGGTGGAAATGTGGTCCCCACTCTACGAGGTGTTTCCAATCGTCTGCTTGTCGCATCCATTCCCAAAAGAGGACATCAGTTGATGTCTGGATGTACTCTGTTTCTTCGACGTGAGATAAGAACTCGTCAACTGCTCGTTGCCGTGGTCGGTATCCATGAAAAACGGCCATGCCGCCATCTAAGCCAATTTCATCTGCGACGGTGTGGATGTTGGCTCGGTGGCGTCCAACGTCTACTGGCGTCGTGATGTCGTCCTGTGGCGGGCTGTATAGAACGTGGTGTGTTTGAGATTTGGTGAATTGTTGTGTGTTTCGATGGTGACGGGCAGCGAGTACGTACAATGCGGCAATTGTTGTATACTTGGACCGCCACCCTCGCCAGTCAAAGCCATCATTCCAGATAAGGTCAGACTCACTAGATTCGGAGGGGATTGTGTATGCTTGGAATCCGGGTGGTTGTGAAAGAAGGTGAGATTTATCGTTGTCGGTTGGATTTGGGAGAGATTGTGCTTTCTCGCTGTATGGGATCGTTTCTGCTTGGTTGTGTTCCGGTACTGATGAGGTACGCGTTGCTGTCTGTTGTGTTTGTGACATTGTAGTTTGTGAGGGAGAGCAGCTGTGCTGATGGGTACTCCTCTCCGGTCTGTGCGCTCACTTGATCTTTTTGCGCACAGACCGCTGGTGCCTCATGCGGTCTCCTCTTCGTGCTGTGAGCTATCAGGAGAAATGTTCGAGCCGTTGTTGTTGTTGGTTCTCGTCTGGGATGTTTGTGATAATGATCTCGAACACGTCGTCCCGTTCGTCTGGGTTACTGCCGACTGAGCGTTTTGCTGTGACTTTGCTTGTACTGAAGTTTTCGAGTGGGTGGTAGAGTTCTGTGGCTGCTGGTGAGTTTGAGATGACAACGTTCACGCCCATGGTGTCTAGTCGAGTGGCAAGGTCTCGAAGGCGTTCTTGGTCACCTTTATCGAATCCGTCTGCTTGATAGTCAGTGAAGTCTGCGGTTTCTGATGTTGGTTTGTAGGGAGGATCAAGGTACACAAGATCTCCACTTTCTGCGTGTTCTTCGACTGATTCAAAGTCGTTGTTTGTGATCGTGATCCCTGATTTTGAGAGAAGTGTGCTTGCTCGCATGATCGCTATTCGACGGACGTGATCCGGGTTTGAGTGGCTTCCAAATGGGACATTGAATTCTCCATCTGAGTTTTCCCTATAGAGTCCGTTGTACCCTGTTCGGTTGAGGAATGTAAGGAGGCTTGCTTCTTCGATCTGTTCGGGTATTGTTTTCTCTGTGAACTGGTGAAGTTCGTTAAATCGGTCTCGTGCGTCGTAATAGTAGTCTTCCGTGTGTTCATGTTGCCTGTTCGCCTCGATGAGTTTTCGTGGGTGGTCTCGGACGACTGTATAGAATGTGATCAGTCGGCTGTTGAGATCGTTGATGGTAGCGTTTCTTGGTTCGAGTGCGAAAAAGACGCCACCACCACCAATGAATGGTTCGTGGTATGTGTTGTATGAAACTGGGAAACGGGAAGTAATGTCTGCAAGCAGTTGTCGCTTACCGCCAACCCATTTGAGTACCGGCTCAGCCATAGACTACCAAGCTTCCCCCAATTGATGAATGTGTGTGTTTCGTTCGAAAGGGGGAGGGGGGAAAGAGCGTGTGGATCTTCGTTTGTGTGGTCTAGTTTGCGGTCTGTGCTTGTTTCTTCTGGTTTTCAGATCGCATTGTTGATTGGACTTGTTCTAGCTCATCTTGGATAGTTTTTGCGAACGCGAGATCTGTTGGGTCACCTCCCTGTTGAGCTTCGTTCTCCTTGATTTTGACGTACCATGAAACCCGTTCATGGAGCTTGTCTAATTCTGACATAGACTCATCAGGTGGGGCTATGTTCAATTGTTCTGTTTCGTCAGTGGGAGAGGTTGTCTCAGTTGGTTCGTCTGTTTTTTTGGTGTCTTCGTTTTCTTGTGTTTCTGTGTCGTTCTCGGGTGTGTCTTCGCCAACCCATGTTGTGTCAGTTTCTTCCTCGGTTTGGGTCGTGTCCTCTGTTTCTATGTCATGTGGACTTGCAGAAAGGACGTTATTCTGCTCACTGACACTCATATCATACGTATCTGTTTGTGGTTGTTCGTCTGTGTCAGCCACGTCAGATGTATTGTTTGAGGCGTCCTGAATATTGACACCAAGATCGAAGTCTTTCTGAACGAGTTTCTTGATGTCTTCTGAATTCATTTCAGCATCAATGATGTCATGGATTGAAGCACCATCTTCCATCTCTGATTGGAGCCGGTCTAAGACGTGTGGTGCGCGCTCTGCATAGACTTTCTTTGGGTATGGGGCAGAGACCCCACCGGCTCGTTCTGCAAGTTGTGTGTCGTTATCATCGGGGTTAACAAGTTTGGCAATTAGTATGCCCTGTTGTTTTGGTGTGAGATCCCCGAGCTGTTCATCAGTAGTGTTGTTTTTGTTTTTCTCTTTTTCAGCAGCAACCTCTTGTGGTCGGTAAAATTCGCGTAGCACACGGCGGATTGTACTGTATGATGGAACGTCTTCACCGTGTGATTGCAATATTTGTTGTGCTGCGGTTTCTAACTCTGTGTAGTTTTCTTCTTCATAGAAGAACGCACCTGCGAGAATGATACATTTGTGCTGGCGGCTGTGTTCATCTGGAATATCATCAAGCGTGAGGCTTCTAACGTTGAGTTCTTCGGGGTGTTTTGCACCCGTCCCAACAAGTTCACCGTTTTGATCAACAACCTTGATGGTCGTTTCTGGCATGAATCCATTCCAGTTAACGTGGTCAGAGTCTTCAGACCGGTGGATGTGTACGCGTGTGAGTATTTCATTTGGGTAATGCACATCGCACATTGGGCAATGGTATTCAAGTTCGTCTCTCTGTTCAACTGCATCCGCACTGGGTTTGTCTTCTGTTGCGCTCATGGTTGGGTGTCACAATCCGCGCCATTTGGATTGCTCCGATTCACACATTGTAGTAGAGGGTTATAAATTGTTAGGATAGTTAAATTTTACTATCAATAAATAGATACTGTTATACAGCGCATAACAGGCGGTAAAATGTCTTTTGGGCGTGTTTTACTGTTTTCATTATCTGTAATATTATATGTTCAGAATATATAACATAGATAGTTCGGTTTCTATTTGCTGTCACTCACGCGGTTAAAATTGTGGGAAGAGGCGGGTGTTGTTGTGTCGCATGAGGATTGTTCTGGTGGTGTGTGAAAACAAATATATCATTTTTATATAGGTGGGCAGATGAATATTAACTGTCGCAATGTCAGAAACACAGTCTACTAGTGGCTCAGGAAGTACAGATACATCACCGATTATCGCAGCTCTCATTTCGCTTATCATCCCGGGTGTGGGTATGATTGTTGCTGGTGAGCCGGTCAAGGGGCGTGGTATTTACTGGCTCGTTGGTACAGTTATTGCTGGTGTACTTCTCGTTGGTTTTACACTTATCACATTTGGCCTCGGTGCGATTCTCTGGTTCGGATGGCCCGTCATCCATCTTGGAGCAGCTGCTGACTCTTACGTTCAGGTCGATAAGGTCTACGTCGAGTGAGCGTCCACTGTGCTGATCGAATAGCGAAACAAAAATAGAAAAGGCGCGGGGTTGAGGTTACTTTCCTTCGCGCAACCGCATTGCAGCCTTTTTGTGAAGACCGTTTGCTTCCATATCGTTGATTGTCGCTTCGATATTGTATTCAACGCGATGAAGAGTGATGGGGTCAGTTGTGTCTGTGTCTGTTTCTACTGTTGCGTATGCTGCTCGCGGGTCTTCATCTCTGGGTTGGCCGACACTACCCGGGTTGAAAAACCAGCCGTTGCCATCTTCATATTGGCTTAGATCATGCTTTTGCTGAACATGTGAGTGACCAACGGCAAGAAAATCTGCTGGAGAGTCATTTACGTATGAGACCATTTCGGGGACATTGCGTTCACGAACGTATTGGAAGGGGCGTGTTTCATTTGGGTGGCCATGTGAGATCTGTAAAACCCCACCGAACACTGTCTCTGTTGTATTTCTGTTTACAAGCCATTCAAGTGCATTTTCAGGTAGTTCGTTGTTACTGTGTTTTAGTCCTTTGTGTGCCATTGGGTTTGCTACATAGTTGAGTGGGTATTCAACGTTATCTTCATGGTTTCCACGAAGCACAACGTCTGCTTGTTCGCGGACTCGTTCGTAGCATTCGACTGGGTGTGGTCCGTATCCGATTGTGTCGCCAAGAGAGACGAGTCGGTCTACGTCTGGCATGTCTTCAAACACAGCATCGAGCGCGTAGCGATTCGAGTGAACGTCAGAGATGATTCCGATAAGCATTGGTGTAGTGTATGGTGTCGGTGTTTGTTATACTGTGTGGTACAGTATGAGTCGTCGTCACGCCTCCCTACACGACGGCCTACCTGAAGCGGAGACTGTTTTCTGGGCAACCTTTTTCGCTGTTGTGTCTAACATAGTAGTATGACATTCGATCCGGGAGAAGAGTTGAGTGCTGAAGAAGTTGCGGATGAAGTCACTACTGCTATTGAAGAAAACGGTGTAACCCTGTTTATGAAGGGGACAGAACACATGCCACAGTGCGGATATTCACGTTCTGCACTGGCACTCCTGCAACGGTATGTTGATGATGTGACTGTCGTAAACGTGCTTACTGGCCCTACAGATGTGTATAGGAAAACCCTCGAAGAGCAGTCTTGGTGGACAACTATTCCGCAAGTATTTGTTGATGGTGAGTTTATCGGTGGCGCTGATATTCTCGAACAGCTTGAAAAGCAAGGGGAGTTAGCTGATAGACTTGGCGTTGAGTCGATGTCGGGTCCGTTTTAGCTTGTCAGTTGGAAGTCGTAGCCAGTTTCATCTTCGATCCGGTTTCTGATCTTCGTTGTTGAAATTGTTTGCTGGCCGTTTTTCTGAAGTGTCTGTAACCAGTTTTTCACCTTTTCTAGGTCTTCTTGAAGGGTACGTTCAGTTTGTACAACTGGGTCAGTGTCTGGGTTTGTGTTGTTTTCGATGTGTTGATTGTGCATTTCGAGTAGCGACCCAATCGCTGCGCTTTGGACTGCGTTCACAAACTCGATTGCGGTTTGGATGTCGACACGATCATTTAGGAAATTGTATTGAGATGCCCATTGTCGTGGATATTTGATGGTCATTTATTGGCAAATTCTTCAAGTCCGTTTAGACCTTCTTCAGCGATTTTTACGGCGATAAACGAGGCTTCTTCGTCAGTGAGTGCTTCCGTGTGGTACCCGGCTTCAACAATGGTTTCATAGATCCCGTTGTATGTGAGTGACTTGGTGAGTTGTTGGGTGTCTGTGTCGAGCATTTGTGCAGCTGCGCGTTGTGCGGTTTCTGTGTTACCGTTCATACGATATTGTTGTTTCTCATTGGTGTTAAGTGCGGAGTTTTTGTTTGTGGATAAGGATTATAACTATCGGTTTGTTTTGTGTCGATAGAGATGGTGATGGTACCACTGTTTGGCGGTATACCGGTTGGTCCAGAATTGCTAATTATTGTGTTGGTGTTGGTGTTGCTCTTCGGTGCCAATAGAATCCCTAAACTCGCACGTTCTTCTGGAGAAGCGCTTGGGGAGTTCAAAAAGGGTCGTGAAGAGGTTGAAGCTGAGCTTGAAGAAATGCAGAGTGGAAACGAAGAGACAGCGGGTGAAGAAGAGACAATCAAAGAAACCTGATGGTGTTGGGCTTCTGTGTTTCCGTGGGAATGGTAGGGTAGAGGGTTAACAGATCGAGATTCCGTATTGATCTAGCCATTCCTTAGCTCGTGTGTCACTGATTATCTGTTGGTCGTTGTCTATTTTGATTGTTGTAACGAGTCGAGATTTTGTTTCCCAGCCATCTTCTTGTCTTATTTCCAACATAGGTGTTCCGCTGAGTTCCCCATCTGGTTTGTGTGTTCCTCCGCGAAGTCTATATGTTCGCCCCCTGAGTTCAAGATAGACGATATCTGTCGGGTGTGGGTCTGAGCCAATTTTTTCTTGATCAGTGTCGAATACTTCCATTGGAAGAGATCTGTCGCCAATAAGGAGGGCATCTCCAGTGGATATTTGAGGAATAACATCACAAATAGCATCTTTGCTTGAAAATGTTAGACTTTCCTGTTCTTCTGATTTGTCCTTGGAGGCGTTTTCTCTGTTGTCTGCCATTAGTGTTTGGTTATAATTATGTGTGTGGGGTGTTATGTTTCTATCGGTCTGGTTTGTTTATTTATTTTTATTTATAGACCCAAACAAGAAGGTCATCTTCTCCTTCACCACTTACTCGTGTTTCTTTGTACTCCCAGTCTGTTGCCTGATAGAACTTATTTGCCTCAAGTGATTCCCGGCAGTATGCGGTGAGCTGTCCGTATTCGCTGATAAGATGGTCAACGAGTGCTTGTGCAAGTCCATTTCTCCGATGGTCTTCTTTGATTCCGATTCGCTTGAGGCGGTTGTTGTTGGGGTTGATCGTGGCGATGCCGACTCGCTTTTTTTCTCCTGTCTCTGTAATAGTGGTGATTACGAACCTGTCTTGGCCAATGAGATCTTGAGGGCCGATTCGGTGTAGTTCTTCGATCTCTTGGAGTGTGATAAGTCCGTCAAGCGGGGATTCTTCTGAGAGTTGTACGATATTGTACTCTGTGTTGTTTGTTGTGTCAAGCTGTTTCATGGTCTACTTGGGCTGGTACACTTCTCTTTTTGCCAGCCCAACTGTGGTCTGTGATGAGTGCTTTACCAAAATTCGATGAAGTGGTGTACTCTTTCTGGGCTTGGAAATTCAGATATATCGAAGGGGACAGCTTCTGCCCATGGTGACTTATCTTCGTGCATGGCAATCAACTCAGCGCAGAGCCCAGTGTAGCCGTGTCCAATGCGCTCTTGGATGGCGAGCGCCTTTTTAGAGGCCTGCTCTTTGTGTGGACAGATTTTCCATACGGAGTCGTCTGTGACGCTTTGTGGGCGGTCTGTATTGTAATCATCAGTGTTGAGTACAAGGAGCGGTGCCGGGGCATTTCCGCCATGTTTGTTGATAAAATCGAGTAGTTGCGTGTCTGTGAAACCGTCGGCGTATCGTTTTGTTCCTGTTTTGATGTGGATAGCTGTTTCGTCTGGGTGAATGGTATCCGTTCGTCCAGTCATATGTAGCCCCCAGTCGCCTGATTCGAATGAGGTGTCGTATTCAATGGCATTGGCCATCTTCTCTTTTCGTTGATCAATTGTTTCTGACCGCTTATCTACCTGCGAAACGTTCTGTATGGCTCTATATTTTGCGCGATGCCAATCGAATTCGTTGAGTATGCCACCGAATAGGCTTTCGACAATAGCTCTGTTTTGGGTGTCTGAAATGATCTGAGAGAAATTCTTTTGGAATTCTCTCCAGAAGTCTGGACTGTGGTTTGAAGATCCGCGACCGAATGTGAGTGCGTCCCCGGTGTGGGTTACTTCGTGTAAAAGGGCAATGAATTGGGTTTCTACATCAGCAGTGGCGAAGAATTCTTCGTTGATCTTTGTGAGCTTGTGGCCGTCTGTTCGTGCGTGAACGCGTGTCTGGTGGGAGAATGTTTCCGCAGTTCGGTCAATGCTAGTCGGAGAGTTTTCGGGATAACATACTGAGCGGAGAACGCTGTATTGTGTCACGGCACGGTCAGCGGTTGAATTGTTGTCGTTGTGAGTCATTTTGATGGGTTGATCTGATTACTTTCCCACGTCGACGTAGTAGGTATATGGTGTGTCAACGTTTGAAACGTCATTTGTGAGGGTAGTGTTGTTTTGGTATTGGTCATCGATTTCGATATGGTGGACCTTGTATGGGTTTTGTAGATCAATTATTACAGTGCCGATCTTCACACCGTTTGGGTCATTGCTGTCAGTATCTTGCATTTCTGTGGGAATGGTGAGGTACTGTGCGAGGTCTTTCATCCACGGGAGGTTGTGATAGGATTCCGAGTTTTGTGAGTCCCATCCGATGATGGCTCCACGCATATCCTCTGTTGGGTTGTTTTTTGCAAGGTGTTCGAGCTCTTTGACATTCTCAGCGCTGTCTGTTTTGTAGGTGCCAGTTGCTTTCTTTCGGTGTGGGTAATATGAGATGGTTAGGGTAGACCCATCAAATGTTCTGATGGTGAGTTGGTATCGTTCATCGAGTTCGGTTACACTTTGTGGGGTTGCGTTTTCTAGTTCTTCGGGGACGGATATAAGATCTCCAGTGATAATATAGGGAAATTGTTCATCATTGCTATGGGGTTCGAAGGCCACATCAATCCGATTACCTTTGGAGAAGTTGTATAGTGTTGCTGCGTGGAAGGTAGAGTCGCCGCGTGGCGTGGTTCTGATCTGTCCGTCTTTGATGTAGATGTTGTGTTCTTCTGTATGCGATTCTTGGACTCGGTACTTTTTGGTGATGGTTCGAATGCGGATATATTCGCTTTCGAGGAGGGGATCGCTGTTGAGGATGTGGAAGCTGTTCTGGTAAATCGGTTCCCAGTTACCATCTTCTGTAAGCCCTTCGAGGTCGTGTCGTGTGTATGTCTCGTTGATGCGTGGTTCGGTGATGCCGATCCTGTCTTCGTCTTTGTGGAGTGTTGTTTCTTCTCCAGTGTGGTGGTCTTTGACCGTGAGTGAAATGTCTAGGTCGTAGTGTTCAGCGTGGCTGAGTTGGTCTGTGGTGTTGATCTCGGTGTCTTCTGTAATGGACACGTCAGTGATAACGCCAATCTGTGGAGACGGGTTGATGAGATTGTATTTGATGTCCATTCCGATGAGATCATCGAGGGTGTCGATATGCTGAATGTAGGTTGTTGGAAGGAGATTCATAGGAGTTTGTTAGTAGGTGTTGGTGTTGTCTGTTGTGGTTGTCTGCGGTTTATGTACTGCTGTGTTCACCCCCAATTTGGCACAGCAGTACCCTGCTGTTGAGCTGTGTATTTTGAGTGGGTTTTTATTTGATTGAGATAAAAACACTCTATGACACTTGTTGACCTTGGATTTGCTCAGGCAACAGTACCTGATTTATTACGCATTTTCACTGTATTCTTTTTTGGATGGGTTGCAATACGTGATATCAAAACGCGTCGTGTGTCAAATACGGTTTGGTTGCCGGTGTACGCCCTTGGTCTTGCGTTGATTGTTTGGGAGTTATACTACGTGCTTCAAGATGAGTTCGTTCTCCATTATGTAATCCCGGTTGCTATCAGTATTGGTGTTGTGATCCCGTTAGGCTGGCTTCTCTGGATGTTTGGATCGTTTGGTGGTGCAGATGCGAAAGCGATCTTTGCGCTTGCGTTACTGTTCCCAGTAGCGCCTCGTCTATTTTTAGAGTCGGGTCAAATGTTCCCGCTTGTTGTGTCTTCATTTGAAAATTTCTCTCTAGCAGTATTGATGAATGCTGTGTTACTGATGTTGTTATATCCAGTGTATCTCTTTGCCCGAAATGTAGTTAGATTAGACATCCACCGGTTAATGGTCTATGGGAGGCAGTATCCAATTTCTAATGTACCGATGATAAATGGGAAGTTGCTCGATCAGCCACATGGGAGGTCGAAAGGTGGGTTAGATCTTGATGTGCTTCGGATGTATCTTCAATGGAGAGGAATCGCACTTGATGAACTGCGTGTGTATGGGACCGGAATACGGCGTTGTTTGCCAAAAGAAGAATATAAGCAAGATGTCGATGATGGTCGTGTGACCCAAGAGCCACATATTGATCCAGAAATGCCGATGGAGGAACGCGTAGCGTCAACGCGTGTTGAAAAGTGGGAACAAAACGCGAAGTCCGCTTCGTTTGTGGAATATGTTGACGACCCGTGGGCTGTAGATGAGTTTGCAGAAGAGATCGGTGGGTTGCCATATGGTGTTACTGAAGATGAATTGCGAAAGGGGCTTGATGTAGTGTCTGATCTGGAACGGGATCAAGTGTTTATTTCTCCCGGGATTCCGTTCCTTGTTCCGATATTCGGTGGGTTGCTTATCGGACTTGTGTATGGTGATGTGTTCTTTAGCGTATTCTCTACTGTTGTCGGGTTCTTCTAGTTGAGTTTTTGTTTTGTTGTAGTTCAGTATCGAAGAGAGGGTTAAACAGTGTGTACATTCTATAGTCTGGTATGGATATAACACGTCGTCAGATTGGGATCGGTATTGGTGCTGGTTTTGTGAGTACGGTCGGGTATGGTATTGTATCGCTTCGTGGTGGAAATGGTGATGATGAGGAAGATGAACCCGATCCAGATGCTGATACAGATGCTGATACAGATGGTGGGTCAGATTCTGATAATGGAGGACAGTCTAGAGCAGATTTGCATGAAAATGAGCCAACTCCACAACCGAGTCAGCATGACATATTCCCGTACTGGCGGTGGATTCCCCGTGAAATAGAGCGTGTATTCTTTGATAGAACGCTTCGGTATGAGGTTATTGATTATTCATGGGTTCGTGATATTGGGGTCAATTCGTTCCCCAATTCTGTGTATGATCAGGGGATTATCAGTGGGCGGTATGGGATCAATTTCATCAATGCTGAGTGGAGAATGCGTATTGGATCTCAGATTACTATCTATGCGGGGTCGTTTAATGTTGAACAGATACGGGAGTTTGCAGAGCGGAATGGTCATACAGAAGTTGACACGGTGATAGATGGATATCACCATATAGAGTCTTCAGATGATAGTGAACGGTGGTTTGTCTCTGAGGAAGCTGTTGTTGTCGGGCGCGATGTAAGTGCAGAGAACCTTGCATTGATCCCACGGTGTTCTCGTGGGGAGCTTGAGCGAGTTGATGAGGCAACTCCTGCGTTTTCAGAGTTGTTTACTGAATATCTGTATGATTCGCCTGTGTTATATGCTCGGGAGTCTGAAGAGTCAGATGCGTTGGTTGAGGGGATTCGGGTTCGGTACCCTGAACAGGAAATCGGTATTGGGGTCTTGTTTGAGAACGATGAGTCTGCGACTAACTTTGTTGATGATGACGGGGTTCGTAGAAGGGCACGTATTGAAGGAGATGTTGAAGAGGTTCTATCATCTGAACAATCGGGGGCATTAGTGTCGATGGTGTTCGCTGTAGATCGGTGGGGGGATCTTGGCTAGAGCGGTTTTTCAATTCAGTCCGCCTTCAGGCGGAGGAGGATGTCAATGCTGAGTTTCGGGACGTGGGCCGTGAACATGATACTCGCCACAGGTTGGGCAGTCTGGGTAAGAGTCGAGGTTTCCATCCCAGTCAATGCTAATGTAGTCAAAGTTGCTATTACAGCCTTCACAGACCCAATCGTGAACATCAGCTTGTGGTGCGATTCCGTATAGTTTGTAGAATCGTTTATCCGGTTCAGGGCCGTGTTCGTAGAGCTGTGGGTAATGGTGGGCGAGTGTTGGGGTGAGTTTTACATCATCGTAACTTGCGAGGTGGCTTACGATGACCTCTTCTGGGTATTTTAATTGAGGGAGGAACCCTTCGAACAGTGTGTCCTTCGATGTGTTGAGGAAGTCTCGGTTGACGTGATCTTGCCACCAGTAATCATCGATGTCACTGTTGTAGTCTGCAACACCGGGAGCTTTTGATTCAGGCTCATAGTTCCCACAGCGTTCTTGATAATCACAGTAGCCGCACATGAAGTGGTTGTCTGATGGATCGTCTGGGTCGTAGTCTCGTCCATCCATGAGCTCGACAAGCTCTTCTGTCTCGTCAACGGTTGGTGGTAGTTCGTCTGATTCTCTGAACAGTTTATTGTCTTGCATCCATGGGACAACGGTTTCTACCCAGAATGTCCAGTCGAAATCGATTTTGAATGTTTCTACTTCGAGCGTTTCGCTGTCTCCATAGATGAAGAACATCGGGAGTGAATCATCAAGGTCGTATTGGAGTTGGAGTCCGCGGGCATAGGCGTGTGCTTGTGCTTTGTGTCGTGTTTTGAGTCCATCTCGCTTGACGAAGAAGATGTTACTTGTTGATTTGACTTCGGTGAGAGCGACTGGTGTGTTGGTTTCTGTATCAAAGAGGACAGGATCTGTCGAACCTGTGATGTTGATGTCCTTCTCGTGGTAGTCGATCTGGAGCGGGTTTTTGATCGTATAGCGCGATGAGTCTTCAACAAGGTCTTCAAGAAAGGTTTCAACATAGTCTTCAAAGTCGTTTCCAAATTTGAACGTTCCATGTGGAAGTCGTTCTTCGCGTGGGGTGTTTTGTGTACTGTATGCAACGGCTCGGTGGCATTTGAGGATGCCACTCGGACTCATCACATCTGGTGGGTGGCTATAACTGGGGTCGTTTCGTGTTTCGTCATAGCCTTCAGATGCGTTCTTTGCCCGTTCCTGAAGGAAGTGCCAGTCGTTAAACTGAGATGGTGAAAGATGGCGTTGTAGTGTTTCGGTGAATTCGTCTCGTGTTTCTGTATTTTGCGTTGGGTTTGAGGTGTTCATGGGTATGAGTTAATTGGGGTTTTATTTCAATCGTTGCGATTGTATCACGGCGTGGCCAGCTGTACTGTACACACCTGCGTTTGTTTCACTTCGACCTACGGGACAGAGGGGTGTATTCCTTCGTGGTCCGTGAAACGCAACCAAACGGATTACCCCCTCTGTCCTGTGGACAAACTGTTGTGTTGTTGCTAGTTGTTGTCTCTTTTGCTGGGTGGGGTATAGACACCATCAGAAGGGTGGATGACGAGCTTTGCATAGTTTAGTGAGGGGATCACCATATCATCAATGAATTCTGCGACTTTCACTGGGACAACATCGTCAGTAGACTCATCCCCGGTTGAATCGAACTTTTTGTGAAGTTCGTATCCATCGTTTGGATTTGGCTCTCGGAAGAGGTATTCCCATCCGTCCTTGGTTACGATGCTGAGTTGTTGTACATTGGGGCGTGGATCTTCTCGTTCAAGTGTTGAGTAGTCGTATTCTAGTACCTTTTTCGAACCACTAAATTCGTCATCAGGCTCGTCTGTGGTTTCTTCTGGATCGGTGTAGGGTACCCATGAGCTGCTCCCGCATTGAGTACATTCGTTCGGTGTGCCAGTCTCTACAAACGTGTCTTGGCAGGTGACACACCACCATGTTTCTTCGACTTCGTTGTGGCTACTCATGTGAGGGGATTTGCATTTGTAGTGTTTATTTCGGGTTAGATTAATTCTGATCGGCCACAGGAATTGCAACGTTGTTCTGTTCCGCAGCCTGCTGAGAGTGATGTTGAGAGTGTGTCACCTTCATCGCAGAATGGGCATCCGTCTGTTTCTGGTTCTACCGGTGGTGTAGATTTTCTCCAATCTGATTGTCGTGCAAGCGAAATTGCTTGTGCGAGATCTCCAAATTCGAAAATGCCCCCAGAGAAGGCAAATCCGGTACCGATTTCTGTATTCCAGACGTATGTGCTTTCGTTGAATGGAAGGAAAAGTTCAAAGACGAGCCAACTCTGGCTTTTGCTGATCTCGTTTACGTTTTTGTCGTAGAATTCGTCGATGTGAATGTCTTCATGATCTGGATGTCTGTTTGCCATTTCATCTGGTAGGCTGTCGATGAATTCGGTGAGTTCATCTTCAGAGAGTGGGAGCGGGAATTCAGTGATTGTTGTGAACATGGATTGGTGAGATGGGTTGTTTGCTTGCGGTGTGAGCAGTCACACACGCAGTCACCCTATATTTTACTGCGTGTACTCTGTTGCGGCTAGCGTCAGTAGCAGCGTGCGGCAATCCAAATGGGGATAACATCGAGTCCTGCTTTCTTTGCTCCAAGCCCTCGGCTTCGCCCTTCGCCGTAGGTTACAGTATAGTCAGGGTCGATTTCAAGAACAGGTGTTGGGATCTCGTCGGTCGTGTTGTTTTCGATGTCTTTAGCGACACGCTCAACAGTTTCATCGTATGCGTCTCGGAGGAATTCGTTGTAAGTGAAGAGTTCGGGTGCGTTCTGGAGGTGTGCTTTGTATGAAAGCATGAGCCAGTCGTCTACATCAATTCCAACATGGAGGGTCGCGTGCTTCACTGAGCCGTTTGGAAATTTGAATGATTCACCGGGCAAGCCCCATTGATTTGAGTGAGGGTGTGTAATCTCAATCGAGATATCGTTGATAGTTCCAGTCTTAAGGAGTTTCTCGATGTTATCTTGTCCGATGTTTTTGTCGCTATTGACTCTTGTCTGTCCGCCAGTTATGGTGTTGTAGGGGTCTGTCATTCGGCTGTTTCATCTGGGTTGTAGATGTCTGTTTCAGGAACAGCGTGGATGCTGTCGTCAGATAAAATGATTTGATAGACAGGGCCTTCGTCCGTTTGGCCAATAACGCCGTCTGGGCCGATTTCTACTTCTTCAAGTTCTCCGTCAGGGTGAATGACTTCTATCTTATCTCCGGGAGAGTACGTCTCGTCTGTTTCGTTTGTATCAGTGTTTGTCATTGTATTATTGGTAGTGCCTTCGGTGTTTTTCCCATGTGAATATTCGCTGCTTATCGAGTTCGCTTAGGTATTGGCGATCTAAGGTGATGAATTCTTCTTTTCTGTGTGTTTCGAGTTCGTCATCGGAAAGTTGTTGGAGGCTAAATAGATATTCATATGCTTGTTTTGGGGTGAGAACAAGTAGTTTCGTGAGTGGTGCATTTGCTATTGTGGGGCTTGCAACTCGTTTGACTGCTTGTTCAGTGGTGAACTTGCTGCTTGTGTTTTTCTGTGGTCGTGGGCGGTCTGTGGTTAGTTCTCGTGAAAACTCTGTTGGGTGTGGGAATGTGGAATGATCTGTAGAGTTTGTGTTTCGTGAAACTTGAGCAATGAGGTCTTCTATCTCGTCACTCTCGTTTGTGTCAGTCTTATTCATTGTGGTTAGTTCATTGGGCCAGTTGCCTCGATGGCGTTTTGTTCTGTGTTGAGGACTTCGGTGGCCACTTGTCTAACTGCTCGAAAGAGGTAATGTCGCACAGCGTCTTCGAAGTCGCTGTCTAGTTCATCGTGAAGGTCGATAGCGAAGGCACTGAGCTGTTCGCCACTAAAGGAGTCTACTTTCTTGTAATATTGGTCGTTTTCTTGAGAGACCCAGACGTACTCATCGTACTGTGGTGTTCCAGCGTATGCTTCTGGATTTTCGAAGTGGTGTTCAGTGATGTATTCGTTGACTGTGGTGGCAATCTGTCCGTTTATCCATCGGAGATCTTTATCTCGTTCGTCGTTGTGGTAGTCATAAAAGTGAAGATACACCTCTTTAGCAACAGTTTTAACCCATTCGTCTGTGATATGTGCTTCAATCTTGTCAGTGTCGACATCGAATATGCTCATTGTGAGTTGTGTTAGATCAGGTAGTAGAAGGTGTTTTCGTCGTTATCTGAGTCTGGGTCTACTTCCTGAAAGGTGGAATAGTGTTCCTCAAGAAGGTTTTCGAATTCGCTTTTCTTTTCACTAACATAGTTTCGATACGGTGGTGTTTCGGTGATGTTGAGTTTAAATAACGTGTTGTTCGCCTTCTCCGTGTGCGTGCAGTTAACGTGATGGGGGTTGTTTTGTTCGCTGAACGTTTCTTCAACAGTGTTGTTCTGGGGCGTCTGGGCGCTTGTGGAGGTTTTGGTTTCTGTAGTCATTATTAGTATCTTGGTGTCAGTAGTGTCGTTTGTTTGCTGCATTACGGACTTGTACGCAGTCACTTGTTCATGACCTGCGTACCTGCTGTCTAGCTGGTTCTTGTAGCTGCTTTTGAGAGTGGGATCCTCTTCTTTTTCTCTGTGTCTGTGGCCTTAGTTGTGTTTTCTGCAAGTGTGAACTGGAGGTTTTCGAGCTTCTCGATGAATTCTACAGGGGTATGGACACGGCAGTTGTTGAATTCATCGAGGGTCACTGTGGGTTCGCTATCGAATTTTGTGGAGACGATTAGTGGGGTTCCGGTGTGAGAAAGGTACGGTGTGTATCTTCGTTCTTCAGCTCCATTGTGACCGGTTGTATCATAGAATGTGTCATAGTCGGTTATATCGATCCATCCGAATGAGGTCTTCATGACGAGTGTTTCAACTGATCCATCGGCCATTTCAATTGTTTCACATCGGTCGTAGAATGTTTCTCGTGGTGAATGGCTTGCTAAAATACTGTTGTTGTATACATTTCGTATTTCGTGTTGCATTCCACCAAATTTTCGCATGAATTTTTTGATCTGTGATAGTGTTTGTTCTACGCGGTGTTCGAGGTTGGAATTTCCGTTATATATAGAAGTCGGTTTGCTTAGTCTGTGTACCGGTGCTGCTTCATTCTGGATCAGGGCATCGATAACTATGTGGGGTTCAAGGCGGTATGCGTCATCTATCCCATAGAGGTTGATGTTGAAATTTCGATAACTGTATGTGTCTTCATCATCGGGTGTTTCTTTTCTCGTTATGGTCTCGATGTTCATCCAGTAGATATCGATGCGTTGGTTTTGGTCTAGGTCATCGTTTTTGACTGCGAGGAATTGGTAATCAGAGAGCCGAAGTGTGTTTATCTGATTTTGTTTTATGTTTCTTGGCTCTCGTCCGATGTCTCGCTCATTTCCGGGAGAAATGGTGAGTTGGCATTCGTGTTTGTGATCTTCGAAACATGAGATTATCCGGTCTGCAATGACATCATCATCGTCATGTGTTGTTATGCCCTTAGTGGGTTCTATGTAGTCATATGAGTTACTGAGTCCGAGTTTTGCTTTGAGTGTGTGGTTTGTTTGATTGGATTGTGGGGTGTTCATTCTTATACGTAAGAGAGTTCTGAGAGGTCAAGAGTCTGTAGTTTTTGTGTCGAACCTGTGCTAATCCGCACCATATCGGGTTTGTCTTCTTTTTCTTGGAGATGGAGGGTATAGTATTCTGCGGTAAGGTCTTTTCCATTGGTTCTACTATATGGAGAAGAGCCTCCGTAGTTTTTCAGATGGAGGTTGACGCCGAATACTTTGCTTTCTTTGAGAGTGTCGTATTGCCAGTCGCCATGTTCGTAGTCATATTCTTTAGCTCTGACTGTTGGTGTTGCTGTTCGGCGACCAGACTCGATTTCGAGATCTCCAGTTAGTGCATCAGTGTTAGAGAGGAGTGTGCATTTTTCTAGATGACTGAGTGTGTTCCATTTGATACTGTATTCGCTTCCGTCTTTAGTAGCGAATGTGTGGTAGTTGCTCTTTGTGTCGACGTGTTTTGTGAAGGTGATAGAGTAGAGTGATTCGAGCTGGTCGAAGAGAATTTCAAGAGTCTCTTTCACCCGTGGATTGCTATCTGGTATCGTGATGCCTGCTACTGTTTGTGTTTCTGGGGTGTAGTTTGCATCAGCAACAGCGGGGTTGTTTAGCGCTCGTACTGGTTGTCCGAATAGGTATGTGGTGTTTGTTACTGTGTTTTCGATGATAGCGAATCCATTTTCGAGGGGTGTGATGCGTGTTTCTTCTGGAGAGATTCTTCCTTGTCCTTGGGTGAGTCTGTAAGCGGTTTCCAGCACGTGTTCATCGATTACTTTGTATCCATTGTAGACAATACTCTGTGCTGTTATCAAAGGATCAAATGGCTTTGCATCTTCATCATTGAGTTCAGCATACGTTGTTGGAAGATCGTTTCGGTGTGTTTTGAGAGAGTTGTATGGTGAGTTGAGTCGTGCGTTCGTTGCTTCGTTTTTGTTTGGTAGTACGGCAATTGTATCGAGGCGGATTTTGTAGTCTGGAGCAGGTTCTACGAAGTATGTATCTGAGATCTGTTTTGGAAATACAGCGGTAAGACCATCGATTTCGACGGCATGTGTTTCCCATGTGGTCCAATCGGGGAGATGTTGATGTGAAACGGTTTCTCCGGGAGTGATGTTGTCTGGCTCGTCAGAATCTTCGGTGGTTGTGTCTGTCGGCGTTTTTGCTTCTGTATCTTTAGACCCTGATTCTGTCTGTGTGTTTGGATCGAAGTCTGTGAGAGAGTGGTTGGGTGAGCTCATGGTTAGAATCCTTCATCCTCGTCGCCGTATTCTTCGAGTTCGAATCCGAGTCGAGTGGTATGGCCGCATTCATCACATCGTGCATCTGCTTCTCCGGTATGGCCTTCTTCGCCGCAGTTATCACAGGTAAACTGTCGAGTGCATTGGAGCGATTTGTCGTGCCATCGTTCGTCGCCGGGTTCAACATATACCATTGTTAGTACCCCGTGAGTCGTGCTTGATCTTTCTCGTATTCTTCTGTTTCTGGGTTGTACATTCGTTGTGCCTGTTTGATTTTCTGTTGGCGTTCTTCGTCTCGGATTGCTTCTGCGTTGTCTCGGATCTGTTCGACTCCCTTGTTGATTAACTCAATGAGTGTCTCGTGGGAGAGTGCTTCTTCTGCGTTCTGGTGAAGTATTGTTTTTCGATTGATCTCTTTTGTGTCGTGTTTGTTGATTCGGTCTTCTGTGGGCTTTATCGGTGTGAATGAGAGATAGATGTATGCCCCGTAGACGGTGTTATCTTCTGGTTCGATAGTGAGTGGTGGTTCGTGTTTGAAAGAGACATTCAGTGTTGCACAGTACCACTCCGGTTTGTGATCGCTGACTTGGAAGGTGTATGATGATGTATCAACGTAGGTCGAGCGGACGTATTCGTCTGGGTCAGATGGTTGTACACTAGTTGAATCTGGCCGATAACTGTGATAGACATTACAAGATACAGTTGGTGATTCGCCGGGTGCGTGGGGGTTTGGCTCGGACATGTTTTCTATTTCTGTGTGGATCGGGTGCCTGTCGCTCACTGAGTATCGAGCCCATTCCCAGAGCTGTGTTTTGATCGCATCAATTCCATCTGCATTTGTTCGGTCTGTCTGTGGACCGTATTTGATTGTTCGCGTCTGGATAGTTTCTCTCGTAGGGGATTCGAGTGTTAGTGAATAATGATCCGCAGATGTAGTGTCGTCGCCACTAGCGTGTGTTATAGTTGCGTAGTAGCCCTCATCGTCTTGATATACGACAGTGCCATCTGTTGTTTGTGTAGGCTTTATCGAGAAGTCATTGATTTTTGTTGGGAGTGTTTCTTCTGGGTTGTTTGCGTCAATAGTCACTTGGCTCTGTTCTGGCTTGCTTGTTTGTTGAGAAGACATGTGTGTATGGGCGTATCGCTTCATGTGTTGAAAAGGCGATACGCCCCGTGGTGCGGTTGCGGGTTAGATCTGTACCGCTTGTGGGAGTGATATTGGTTCTTTTTGCTCGGGGTCGTTTGGATTGATTAATTTGAATTGGATGTTATCGAGTTTGTGGACGAATTCAATGGGAGTGTGAATTCGGCAGTTGCGTGCTTCTGTTATGGGGTAGAACTTGTCGTCAGTAAATTCTGGTTTCAGATTGTTGATCGCTTTCTTTGAAGAAATGATGGAATCGCGTGTATCATTCCATGGGACAGACATGATGAGTGGTGTTCCTGCATCGTTGACGAATGCTTTGAAGTATCGCATTTCAATTTTCGAGCTGTCTTCTTCTGTGCTTGTTGAGTCGTAATATGCGCGAAAGTCAGTGAGATCTATGATGCCGAATTCGGTGACGAGGCTCAACTCAGTTACTTTTCCGTTTCTATTGGTATTGAAGCCTTCGAGGTAGTCGGTTATTGGGTTGAGTTCTGTGAACCAATCGTGCTTTTCTTTGAGGTATAGTTGTTTTTTCGAGACGATATCAGCAAAGTGATTCCGTGAGATATAGGATAAAATGTTATCGTCGCCACATACAGGAACAACTTCGCGTTTAGAGAGTCCTTCAAGTGCGTTTTTCAGTGATAATGTGAGAGATTCTTTGGCTCCATGTATTGTGACGGTGAATGTTCGAACTTTGACATCGGTTGTTTTGTGATATTCAAATTCTTTAATATCTCCGTCGATCTCATAGTAGTAGACATTGTTTTCTTCTGATTCGAGGTTGTCTGTACAGACAAATAGAGAGCAGTTGTGTAATGAGACTATATTCAGATCGTCATAGGATGTATTTGTGGGAAGTCTTGACTCATCTACTTCATTTCCGATTGATAGTGTGACCTTGAATTTGTTGCTGTGATTTGTAATGAGTTCATCAACGCGTTCTGCTACGTCAGGGTCGTTAGTATTATTGCCGAATTCATTTAGTGGCGTGAGATGTTTTATCGCAGTCATTATCTATTGTTGGTGGTGATCAGTCGCTGTTTGGGTAATTAAGAATGACTGTTTCACCAGCGAGCTCTTCTGCCCATGGAGTTAGTATGGTTCCGTCTCGGGTTTTCTTCGAGCCGGTGATAGTGATCCATTCGATTCCTTCGCAGGGTTCTGGGTATTCATCGCCAATCGGGAAGTCTGGTTCTTCATCAGTCCGAATGGCGTCTAATTTTTTCTGGTGGTAATTATACCGTTCGAAAGCGAATGATAATTCTTCTTCAATAGTAGCCCAGATGTCTTCTAAACCGTCCCAGACACGGGTCATGTCGTTCGAGTTCATAACACTTCCATCGGGGCAGTAATTCCACTGGCGAAGTTCATCGATAAGGTCTGCGTGTCCGTAACACCAGCCACCGTTGTTGAGCCAGTATCGGTATTCTTCCCAATTATAGAACTGTACGGGGTCGCGTTCGGTTACCCAAGGTGGGAGTGATTCGTAGTCTTCTTCAGGAATTGTTTCGAGATCAACGTTTGTGACAGGGTGTTTTTCTTCAAGCGGGATTCCGCCTTCAGTTTCATTTTGGGGGTACCAATCAGGATAGTCACGGTAGATACTTGGCTGTTTGAGAGGGAGGAATACGCCACTAAATTCGAGTTGATAACAAGAGACACCGCCTGTTTGCGACCGGATGTTGAACCCTGTTTCGCTGGGGAAGACGATCCCAAACTCGTGGTCAAGAAAGCCGATATCGATGGGGGCTGTACTGTCGAAAGCGTAGTTTGAGGTACCGGGCATGTGGGTGAGTAAACCGTAACTGTTGAGTAAAGATTCGTCCACGCACTTTAGTGCGTGGATTCCTCTGGAAGCACGGAGTGCCGGGTCTTTACCAACAGTCCGGTGAAACGGCACGCCCGGTACCCCGTGTTGTAGTGTGAAGTGAGCTGTCTGTTCTTTTATTAGGAATTGTCATTTGGGTTGACAGTGTTGATGTATAGTGGGACATCTTCGTGAGAAGAGACATAGTGGTATCCGTCTGTGAGTTCAAGGTTGGTATCTTTTTTACATCGCTCGCAAGTGATGTTTGAGAGAAGCGTTCTGAACTCCTCATCGGTGATTGTTCCGATTGTAACCCAGAAGTCGTGGTAGCACTCTCGGCATTTAAACATGCGATAGCGGGTGCCATCAACAGATACACCTGTTGGTTCTATTTGGCCGCCAGAGAATTTAGACTGTTGTGTGAGGCTCCAATCGGTAGAGTCACAGTTGTCACAAGAGATTGTATTAAGGTGTTCAGAGATGGTGTCTAATGAGTGGTTGTCGAGGCGGTTCCACCATCTAGAGTCGCAATCGTTACACTCGAATTTCGTGTATCTGACACCCATTATTTGTTTTGTGTGAGATCGAGGTCGGTTGCGTTCTTCAGTTCTGTTTCGATTTTGGTGTGTTGTCTGAAGGTTTCTGTGGCTACTGAATCGATATCATCGTATCGGAATCGGATTGAGAGCAGTTCTCGGTGTCGGTTTGTGAAGTAGTGTTCCCAGTTTTGTCCTGTTCCACGCCAATTGGAGCCGTCTCCTGCGAGTGTTTCTTCATCTGGTGCGAGATCCCAATCGTGGGTTGAGCGGAACGTGAGTTCCCATTGTTCTTCGATGAAGTTGTACATCCAGTCTTCAGAGACTTCTCTGACGAATGCGTTGTGGTTGGTGTATCTTCGGATGACTGCTGCGTTCCCAGACTCGTTTTGATAGCTCAGTGTGAGTTGGCTATTCGTTTGTTTGGGGGATGTATTCCGTTTGTCTGGCGAATCAGTCTCAGTGGGTTCTGAGGTTGTTTGTGTGAGTGTTGTTTGTGTCATTGTCAGTTGACGAGATTGAGTGTGATGAGGTCGTATTCCTTGAGTACGTCAAGGCGGATCATGTTATTCTCTATATCTTCGTCGTGTATGTCGATGTGGTGTCGAAGAGTTTCTGCCTCGATGATTTCTACATTCCCGTCATCGTTTATATGAGTCATTAAGACGGTGTTGTCTTCGTCTGTGTCATAGGTGAGGTAATCACCATCGATATACGGTTTGAGGTCGGGGCGTTCTTCACAGATGTAGACCCCATCACCGGGATTGAATGCGTAGAGTCCATGTCCGTCGTTTTCGATTCGGTCGATTTCGATGTTAATGCGTTCTGCCATTGTTGGAGTAGTTTATTTGGTTGTGTGGTTGTGTGTTAGTTCGGCCAGAAAGCGAAGGAGTATCTGGTGCCTTCGTCTGGGTGGAATACATCGATTTCGGGGAAGTCGTTTTCGTCACTTTCAGCGAAGTCTCCGTTCTCGATTATATGCGCCGTGTCGTTTGGTGTGTAGTCGGTTTCGAGTGTGAGATCCATGGTAAAGCCGAACATGTTTGGTCCCTGTCGCACGTTCTTTTTGTATAGGGTTGGGTGGGGAACACGTCCAGCGAGACTTTGTTCTGGGTCTGTTAGTGTTTCTTGACGTTCATTGGAGTCGTTTTTCTTTGCTTCTCTGAAGCCATAGTTGAATAGTTGTGTTTCTATCTCGTTGTAATCGCTTAGTGTGTGGTCTGCATTTTTGTGGTAGGCTCTGTATCCTTCGAAGAGAGCATTGAGTTCGTCCTGTGTTAGTTCACGGGTTACGAGTGCGGGGGTGAATTCAGCGATGACTGTTTGTCTGTGATATTCTACATTTGGGTCGAAGAGAAATTCATCACTGTGTTGGAGGGCGTTGATTACGTCATCAGGAACTGAATCTCGCAAGACGCCGAGGTTCAGTTTGACTGTGAGTGTGTCCTCAGAGAATTCGAGGGCGTCCCATCCATGCTCTGAGAGCGCAGTATTGAATATTGAATTTGCGGCGAGGTGGGCGTTGTCTTTCATTGTTGGTGAGTTGTTTGTTCTGACTGTGGTATGGGAGTGTATTCCACTTTATTATTTAGATACACCTAGCGGTTGGGCTGTTACTGCATGTTTTCTGTCAGTGAGAGGTCTAGTGGGACGGATAGTGTTTCGAGTTCATCATAGGAAAGGGAGGGTGTGTTGAGGATGGTTGTTGCGTTGTCGAACGGTGCTGGGTAGTTTTCTGTCGTTTGGATCATGGCCGCTAGGGCGTAGTGCCATTGTTCGTCGTAGAGATCTCGATATCGGTTAGAGTCGTTTTGATTTGGTGTAGAGGTGAAATGACGGTCGCGTGTTCCGTCTTCGTTGTATGTATATCCAGAGATGGTGATGGAGCCGGTCGAATCGATTTTTAGATCACACTTGTACCAATCGCTATCGTTGTTGATGTTCGTGTATTCTGCCCATGTAGTGTATCTATCTGAGAGTACCCAGTCCCCAAGGCGTTGTGGGAGCTTTTCTGGGGGCTGTTGACGTGTGGTGTCTTCAGAGAGTTCTTCTGGGTTTTCGAGTGTATACGGTCGTTGGAATTCAGATGGATCAATAGCGTTCATTGCCTGAATAGCAGTGTCGATGATGTCGTCAGTAGTTACAATGCCGTTGTTGACATCATATTCGTAGAGTGCGACATCATCGCTGTTACCATCATCGAATACTGGTTTTGGAGTAGAAAGCCGCCAGCAGTGGAATACTGGTCGCCACCTAGCAGTGATTGAGGTGCCGTCATCGTTGTTGGACCAGACGATTTCGTCGTATGTGTCTGCAAGTGCGTTTCCTACGGTGGGAGTGTCATTCGGGTCTTTGCTTCGGTAGTCAGCTGTTGTTGCCTTTTCAAGAGTCCAGCCATTTACGCCGTTAGGGATGTCGATTGAATCGCGTGTTTCGACTGTGTATCGGTGACGGAGGTCATCGATTCGAGTTGATTCAGATACGAGTGTTGATGTTTCTGCGGGTGGCTTTCGTGTTGTGTTTGTGTTATTACCCTTGCCAATATTGTCTCGGGTGGGGTTTGGGGTTGTTCTGAATGAATACGTGCTAAGAGAGGTAACGTATCGCTCAAGGGTGTGTGAAGATCGAGTGTGGCCCCATCCGGTTCCAGAGACTTCGACTTCTCGGAGGTCTCCGAGTTTGATTATTTCTCCATATGGGGTGAGGGTGGTGAGAATCAGGTCTTCGCCGTATTTGCTGATCGTTTCAAGCGGTGTGTTTGCTGGTTCGAAATTGTGGACTGAAGCGTTTGTGAGCTCGGAGTGGGTATGTTCGAAGGGGAGTGATTCTGCGAGGGTGGTCCACTCTTCGTTTTTCAGATGTGTTTCGAGGAATGAGAGTGCAGTTTGGTCTTTTTCTGAGAGTGTGGAGCGTTGGTTTCGTGAGTAGAGAAGGTTTTCTAGTTGTGCGTTTGTATAGATGCCTCGTTCAATGAGGTTGTCTTGTATGGTTTCGCGTGTTTGGAGGAATGAATTGTTTGTGAATGGCTTTTCATCTTCAGAGAGATTGTACGTTGTTCCATCGGGGATGATGATCAGACCTGTTGATGGGGTCTGGAGTCGCTCTGGAAGAACGCGTGTGGGGCTGGTGGCGGTTTTTGGTGCAATCGTGGACCAGTCAAGGCTTGCTGCGAGTTCGACGTACTGTGGGATTGTGAGCGCTTCTGAGAGGGCGCTGTCTGCATTGAGAAGTTTGGTAGCGAGTTTTTGGTTGGTGTAGATATTTTCGTTGTTTAGTTCTGCTTCGAATTCGGCATCGATGTGTGGATGAACAGTGAGATCGTTGCTGTTCTGTCCGTGAAAGTCGTTGAGTGTGCTCATTGTGGTGTGTTGTTTGTTATGGTTGCGTTTGGTGTGACTCGTGGCACTCTACCCCGTATGTATGGTGCCACAGCGGTTGTTGTGTGTATTTGTGATGGGGTGTCCTCTAGGGGTCGTTTCTATCTTTGGTTGCTGTATGTGTCGTAGATTTCCTCTACGAGAGGTTCTGAAACCACGTGGTCAAAATCGAATGTGTTATCAGTGTGTATAAGATCTTCATTGTTCATGGGTGCAAATTCTTCGAGGAGTTGTGTTTGGTGAAGATGTCCACCGGCATCAAACAATTCTCCATCAATAGAGATGGTGATGTGTAGTGGCAGGCAGTGTGGGTCGTTGATGAATTGTTCTTCTGCGTATATACTGTAGAATTGGATGTCGTGATTGTGGAATATTCGAGAGAGGGCAAGTGCAATTTCGAAGCAATTGCCGTTGTATGGATGGCATATCTGTTTGATGTCTTTTTCTGACTCCTGTAGGAGGGTGTTTATCGAGTGGGTGTCGGGGGGTTTCATATATTGAGATGGGTATCAGGCAGAATCGATTTGGTACGAAGATGTGGCTTGTGCAAGATCGAATTCAGTCACACTTCCGAGTGGGGCATCGACATCGAATGTACAGAGTGAGAACTGCATGCTTTCAAGATGAGCGATGAATGATTTCAGTGAGTAGACTTGGGTGTAGTGGGGTTTGGTGGTACGTTTTGTTTTTATTATCGGGTGTCCTGAAGATGTTATTAGTGGTTTGTAGGTTCTGAGTATGTTTTCTCCAAAGGTGTGTGTTCTGATTCCAGTATAATTGGTTAGGTCAATTGGGCCGAGTTTTGTGTTTACGTGTAGTTCATTGAGTTGGTGTCTGTCATTTTGGGTTTTGGTAGAGATGTTGTTGGCAGACTGAGCGTGGTCATACTTTTCTCTATATTTTTCTTGGGCATCTTTGATGTAGTCTGTTTTTCCAGAAAAGACGGCTGGGGATTTGTAGAAGATCTCACTGATGTGGTCGCCCAGCTTTGATGGCGAGTGATACAACACGAATTCATCGAGGTATAGGAGGGGGTAGATGAATCCGTGGTGAACGCCTTTGATGAATGTTGTAAGTGGAAAATCAAGGTGGTTGTTTTGTCCGTGAAGTGTGATCGAAAAGTCTCGATTGTCGCGCTGTGGAGGGTGTTTATTGTTAATTTCTATCCAATAGAGTGCTGGGCTTTCAGCGTCTTCTTCATGGCTAAATCCGACTAAATAGTGATTGCTGAGGTCGATTGTGGTGTCGTAGAAACTATCTTCTGGGTACTGATTTCCTGACTCCCATGTGTTTGTTATTGGGAGTGTGGGTTTTCGGATCGGCTCGTCTTCTTTCGTAGAGCCATGGGTGGGTTCATAGACGCCGGGTTTGATTAACAGTGGGTTGCTGTGTTGGCAATTTCGGCCAAGGGTATCCAGCCTGTTTTTTAGTTCACCTCTATCTTCATTTGAGAGTGGTAGTGGGGAAATCTGGTTATCGGAGATGACTGGTGAGAGTGCGTTTTGGATTGTTTGTTTCATGTGCTGTTGTGGTACTGTGTGTGTATGTGTCTATGGGGAATAAATGCACATATAGATTGATTGGGAGTTTTGTTAGCAGTTAGGTTTAAAATCAAGGATGCTAAACAAGAGTGTATGGATATGAATGATTGTAAGGTCCAGTTAGATGGCGATGTGGTAGTGTTGAGTCCGACTGACGTTCCAGTGAGACCGTTTTCGCCCGATTGGGATTTTCCAATTTATGAGTCATCTGGAGGGTTATTTGGAGATGTTGGCAGCAGTGGTCTGGATTCAATGTTATCCGCGCTTGCAGAGAGTGAAAATGTAGATAGAAGTAGTTTGTCGGGAGATCACCAAACATTATTTGACCTTATTTGTGCTGGCTATCGACAATATGCTGATGGAATTGGGCTTGATGTTAGCTGTGAGCCTCGTGTCGCGTTTGCTGTTAGAGAGACAACAACGAGTGGCGAAGTGTTTTCTGATGATGGATCGGTAGGGTCACTGTTTGATGAGTCCATTTCGTTTGTCTATTTCCCGGCTGAAACCGTTGACGTTCTTTTTCAGGTGAATATTCCCGGGTTCAAGAATGAAAAGCATGATGTGGTAGTGAGCTCGCCAACGCTCGTTATGTTTCCATCATGGGTGAGTGTAGAGCTGTCATCATTGAGCGATGCCGGTGAGGGTGACCATGATCATCATGGTCCACCAAAAGAAGTTGAAGATGTCGTTTTGAGTGATGATAGCTATTTGTGTGGTGAGATTGCTATTACAGAAACAGATGTTTCTGATAATCTGCTTTTGCTGTGTGATTGAGCGGTAATTCTTTTTCTGGCTTGATTTGTAGGTTTATGAGTGTCTAGTCTAAATGTTCGGTATGCATCCATCATATCCCAATCTTACACTTCAGACAGAACGTGTGGTTTTAGAACCTGAGAGTGAGAGAGAGTTTCCAGAGTTAGGTGTTGATTTTGAGGTGCCATTATATATATGTCAATTAGAAGGCGGTGATTTGGAGCGGTTGAATCAAGATTTGTATGATATTTCTTCTAGTCTGCGCGAACGGTTTATTGAGTATGGGACATGGGATGGAGAATCAAGCCGGAGAGTATCTGCGGATACGGATTTTTTCACACAGTATGACCAATTTTATAACATTTTCTGTATTGATGATCCTGCTATTGAGACTTTATTCTTCGCAACACGAGAGGCCCATGAGCGTATGTTAGATGATTTTGGTGTGGATCATGATCCTACTTCATTTACAATTCAGGGTTGGGGAAATTTGCTTCATCCGTCTCAAAATGGTAATTTTGGGTCGCACACCCATATTAATAACCCTAGGCCGTCGTATATGACTGCAAATTATTGTGTGAATGCTGATAGTGAGACGGCAACTGTGATGGAGCTTCCCGGTCCGTATTCTGAAGAGTATAAAATAGTAAATCAACCGGGTCAGATGTCGTTTTTCCCAGTCACGCTTCCGCATTATACTACACCTGAAACGAGAGATCGATGGCGTGCGACCATCTCAAGTAATATTATCCCGATTATGTCTAGTATTCAGTATGATGATCTGTCTAGTTTGCGGAGTGCCGGGGGTTTCGGACGACATCAATTGCCGTTCTATTTACCGCCTCATTTGTGGGCTGAAATGAATGGACATTCTGTTCATGATTTTATGTTTGTTCATGGTGATACCGTTGATTTCTTGAATTTACCGCAAAAGGAACTTCCTGACGATGGATGGGATTTGTCGTTGAAATGGGATCTGTGATATTGAATCTTTGTGTTTCAGGGATTAATCTGGGCTGCTTCTATTAGCGTATATTTGGTTGTGTTTTCCTCTGTTGGATCGTTATTATGGTTACAGAGTGTGATCTGCATATTTTCCAGAAGTGTGATGAACGTTGGTACTGTGTAGACGTGGGCGTGATGTTTTTGATCTTCCGCAATTTCTTCAGTGGGTGTTTTGGATCTCTGTTTCAGTTCATCACCAGCTTTGTTTACTGGGATTGTGATGATAATCGGTCTGGCCTTACCGTCAGGTGTTGTCGCCTGTCTGAATTGGAGTGTTCGTAATGTGTCATCGCGGAATGTATGTTCTGTAACGCCATCGAATTCAGTGAGGGGGATTGTTCCGAATTGGCTTGTTGCTTCAAGGAGTTGTACTGTATTTCCAGAGCTTGAGATTGCCATTTGTTCGACAAATTGTGTGCTTGTCTGTCCAACTCGTGATTTTGATTCATCACTCAATTTGTTAGCGTATTTTTGTTGTGATGCTCCAAGGTATTCGAGGGCGCGATCATCTGATTTGGTCTCTGTGAGTGTGTTGGTTATTGTATCAGGCAGTGTGGCTCTATCATTTGCTATCTCAGTTGGCGTCTGAGGGTAGAGAATTATCTGGTTAGTGGCAATCGCCTTCACCACCGTTTCAAGTGGGATTGTTGATTGTGTATGTTGTCCATGAAGTCGGACATTGAATGTTCGTGTTTGTTCTTCTGTACTTTTATTGGAGCTGTTTTGTATATCTGTATAGAAGGCAGTGTTTTGAATCTCAAGCCAGAAAATCTGTGGCGAGAGGGGGTCATGGTTCATATTGACTTCTACTAGTTGATGATTGGATAGATCAACGGTAGTATCATAGAAGGGTGGGTGTCCACTGGGTTCATTATTTGGGTATTCTCGCCAGTTTTGTCGGCCTATCAGTAGCGGCTTCTTTTTGGTTATGTGTTGTGGCTTTGTGTTTTTGCCGATGTGTACACCGGGTTGGATAAATAAGGGGTTTGAGTGGGTGTATTCCCGTTTGAGGTATGAAATTCGGCCTTTAAATTCTTCTTTTCGTGTGATGTCGAGGCCTTCGATCCGTTCATTAGATTCGTATTCTTGGAGAGAGGATTTGAGGTTTGACTCAATTGTGTTTGCGGAGAGATTGTTTATGGTGTCTTTCATAGATCGATATTTTGTTGTTGTTTGTTTTCGTGGTTATACTGAGGTATGCGTGGCTACTACACTTTGAGCACGCATATTACTGTAGGGCGCTTGGATCATTTCTGGGGTGATTTCTGGACTGCCTGTGGGAGAGTAAATGTATTGATGTCTCTTTTTGGGTGGTATTTATTCCGTGTACAGAGTGTGAGTTGCATGTTCTCTAGCATGTTGACGAACGTTGGGACAGAGTATACGTGGGCGTTGTATTCTTTATCAGCGTTTATCTTATCGAGGGTTACATTGAGTAGTTGACCGATGTTTGCAGTGATTGAATCTTTGGGGAGGGTGACAATGATGTTTTGGCCAATCCCGTTTTTGTGGGGTAATACCGTCCGTATTTCTTCATTTTGGAAAGTGTGTGTTAGTATCCCATCGAATTTGTGAAGATCAATCTTCCCGAGTTGTGTTTGTACTGTGAGTTCTGTGATGTCTGGTCCTCTAGATTTCATATTAACGATTGGTGTTCCTGAGTTGGATTCTCTGTATTGTTGTATTGCTTTGTTGTATAGTAGTTCTGTGCGTGTTTTTCGGGGGTTGTCAGTTAGTTCTTGTAGTTCCCGTATTCTATTCAATACCTGTTCGGGCTCTCTTTGGAGTTGATCAAGGTTGTGTGGGTAGAGGATGATATTTTTCTCTGAGATGTGTTTGATGAATGTTTTGAGGTTGAATGGGGTTTGCGCTATTTGGCCGTGGAGTATGATGTTAAATCTTCTATGTTGATTGTCGCTATCGGAGTCGGATTTTTGTTGGTTGGTTATTTCAAGCCAATAGATTTGAGGTGGGTCGTAGTCATTTTTGTTGAGTTCTATTAGATGATAGTTACTCAGATCTATTGTGGTGTCGTGGAATGTATTCTTGCTATTTTCTGCCCAGTTTTGTGTATTAGGAAGGCGTGGTGGTTTTTCGAAGGTGTCAAATGGTGTTTCTGCATCAACTGTGTCTTCGTTATTTGGTGCTCTTATATCAATCCCAGATTGGATATAGAGTGGGTTTGAGTGAGTGTTCTCGGTAGATAATGTATCAATGAGGTTTTTGAAAGCTTCTGTATCACTGATATCGATTGGTTCTGGGTGCATTGTCGTCTGGAATAGTCTGTGTTCTCTTGGTTTCTTATCGTAGTGTGTGGGTTAAACCGTTGTGATCAAATGGTGATCAGTGTATGAATGAGACAGAAGGAGATATGTTAGTAGTAGTAGTTATTCATCGATGTCTGCGGTGTCTGCCTTCATGTGGGTGAGGGCAGTCATTCCGATCATGGATTCATCTGCGAGGGTGACGACGTGTTCTTCGGCGTCCATGTCAGAGTCGCCTGTGTAGATGCCGTATTCAGTTCCCCAGCCATCGACTTCTCGAATCTCGACTCGGGAGTCAGTTTTCGGGTTGACCCACGCGTAGGTTGCGTCATCGGAGTTCGCCGAAGTCCACTGATGGGTTAGTTCTTCAGGAATCTCACCAAGTGTTTCAAATCCATCAACGGTGAGTGCAGAGTTGGTTCCGTTGATGGTGAGGTCGATGTTCTGGAGTGTGAATCGGTCGGGTTCGCTCGGGGTGACCGACTGGATGACTTTCGGGTCAGAGGAGTTTTCTTTGTTCCTCGTGTTTTCCTGCTCGTAGATGTTTTTTGAGGGAGTTGCGAGGTATTCATCGAGCGTTGCAGAGATGTCGTCAGTAGGCTCGTTTTCATCATCGAGCTCTTCTGTGATTTCGCTTGTTTCGCAGATTTGCTTGATGATGCTTCCGGTTGCACTGATCGGGCGACCGTGTTCGATGAAGGTTGCGATAATCGCGGGAATGGCGTCCGTGTTGACTTCCCAGTGTTTGTTCTCTCCGTTCCATGAGTAGCCGACTTTGCTCCAGCGAAGGCTTTTCAGCGTGCTTGCGCTTTCTTGCGGACAATCGAAGTGTGCGGTGTCGCCGTTGATGCTAGCGAAGTGGTTTTCGGCGGGAGTGTGGTTGATCGATGTCGAGGCAGTGTTGTCGTCGGCGTTGGGGTTGAGGATGACAACATCAGAAGCATCGAAGGATTTCGAGATCGTGTGGTTGATCCCGGGGATTGTTTGTACCTCGGTGGTGGTTGTTTTCGAGAACGCGATTTCGATCAGGTCTTCTGCGGTGGTATCGATTGTCTCTTCAGAGACTCGCTTTCGCTCGCTGGTGGCGACGTGCTTGAATGCGTTTGTATCGAGGGTGACAGAGAACTCATTGGAGAGGGAGGCGACGAGTTCGGCCAGAACTTCATCACGGAGCACAGCAGTCCATTCGCCTGCATCGTTGTTCCATCGAGTGTCAGCTGATTTGCTAGCGAACTTGATGATGTCTTTTGCATCGAATGGTGAGTCAATGAAGTAGCGTCGGTCACCGTAGTGCATTCCAGTGGTGATGTGAACATCGCCCTTGGAGGCGGCCTTCGTTGCGGATCCCGTGTATTCAGAGTCGGTCTCAGTTGCTTCGAGAGAGATGAAATCAGTTGGTGAAAGTTCTCCGGTCATCGATGTGTTGAGGACATCGATGGAATGGTGCATTTCGCTGGTGTAGTCAGCGTTGGTTAGGTTCGGGAATTTGTGCGTGAGTTCGGATTCGTCTTTGATCCGGTTACCTGCGTCTTCGGATGGGTCGTACCATCCGAGCAATTCGTAGGAATCACCGGGTGCGAGTTCTTCGTAGGCGACCTGTGGGCGCTCGAAGATCAGGAGGGGTGCAGTGTATCCGTTCTCATCGGTGAGGATGGATTTTTGGAATTGCGGGGGCGAAAGGTTGGTGACTTCGCTGTCAGAAGGTTGTTTGAGGGGAACCATCATTTCCATGTGCTGGTTGGGTCGAGCAGCGGTTCGCTCGACAAAGGAAATGAAGTATTGTTCTATCACACCGCCCCAGTCACAGCCTTCAACACGGTCGTATTTGTACGCCATGCTTTCCTCGTAATCGGTTTTCTTCTCCTCGTAGAGCATCGTGGGGCCGTCGATGCGGTGAAGCATTTCGTGGAATGCGCCGGTTGCGACGTTGAGGATGGCGCGGCCCGGTTCGAGTTCGGGGAATTCGATGTTCTTCTCGGTCTCGTCAGGTTGCGTGTCGAGGTTGTTTTTATCGGGTTTGGTTTCTGTGAGTGCGAATCGTTCGACGCCGATTTGAGTTCCTTCTGACATGGGTTTTTGTGGACGCCTCCGGTGTCTGTCTCTGCTGCGACCCGGAGCGCGCTTCAGTTCACCCAGCGCGCTCCCGGGAAGCAGAGCAGACACAGGTGTTTGTTTTGCGGTTACTACCCACAACCCGGATATGTAGTCAGCGCGCGCGGTGAGGGCGTGGTCCAGCACATAATCCCTTCTGTGTCCGTCCAGTGTACTGGACGCAACCAGCACGGGATTAGTGCTGGCGGGTCGGCCTGTTACCGACCCGAGCAGATCTCGCCGCGCGCGATGCTGTATCAAAACGAGGTTTGGTTGTTCTGTTGAAGGCTTCTTTCTGTGGCCTTCGAGTAGGTGTTACGCTCACAGAGTGAGCACCCGTCTTGCCGGGTGGGTGAAGCCCGAAACACCATACCGAAGGCCCACACTGGTACGGCCAGTGTGAAGAAACATCAGTTGAGGTGTCTTTGTGGAGTCTCTTGGCCGTGTGGTTGTCCTTTTCGACTCATTTTCAACTGAATTCGGCGACGGTTGTTTGGCTGTTGCTTCTCGCGTCGTTCAATTTCTTCCGAAGTTCTTCAGGAGATTGTTCAAGCCCCTCGATGTCTTGAAGTGAGACACCATGCAACTGTGACAGTAGCGCTGCACTTTCCATATCGTCCTGAATACTTTGCCGTCTGTCCTCCTCGATTGCTTCTTCTCGTTCTGTAACGGAAAGGTCAAAGAACGTATCGCGTGCCATCGGCGGGAATGGGGGTACCCACTTCCTACTGTGGTTTTCGGGGTGGAGATATTGCTCGAAGGCAACTCTGATGTTGTCAATGACGATGTTGCGCTCTGAGTCTCGATCAAAATGCTGATCAAGCTGTTTGTGGAACACAACAAGTTTGTGTCTGTCTTCTTTTGTTGGGCTTTCGTAACTCACGGTGGGTATGATTTGTATGAGTAATTGCTGTTTGTTTCTTTGTTGAGGATTCGAACAGCTTCAGCAGCTGCTCTCTCACTGTCGATGGGGCCACCAACTTTGTCGTGTTGTGGTCCGTAAATCCAGAAACGTCGTGCCATGCCAATAATCAGTCTCGTACCTTATTGGTGGTACTGAGGATTTCGCTGTCGAGGATGTAGTCTGGGATTCGCTTTTCAGCTTCTTCGACCGCTTTTTCTTCGTCATCTGTGCCGAGTTGTTCCAAGTAACTGTATCCGCTTGAGTTGTACTTCCAAAGGCAGTATTCATCAGAGTCAGTGGTATCTGGGTGAGAACTTGGAGTTTCTATCTTGAATAGTTCTGTAAACGTTCGCTCGCCAGTGATGCTCGAATCAGATTCTGTTTCGACTTTGATGATCGCGTGTGTCTTTTTCATTGGATGTGGTGTTAGTGTTCGACAACGGTCACTTTGCCCTTGATCTCGTGGGCGTCATGGTGCGCTTGGGGTTGGTCGAGTTGTCGACTTTCAAGTGTGTATTCTGTACCGTTATAGAGGTATGTTCGAGATAGAATGTAATCGGTTATCTCTTCGGGGTCTTCTTCGAGCCCGGTGTATGGAAGGGTGGTGATTTCTACAGAGACGAAGAAAGTGGGTTCGCTCAAGTTTTCATATCCATCTTGAGTGGGGGAGTGGACGGTGATGTTACTGTTTGTTCCGAGATCCCGTGCGAGTGTATTCCTAATGCGGGTAGCGGCCTCAACTAACACTGGATCAGGATCAGAAACGGATTCTGTGTTTGTCATTGTATTGGTGTGGTTGTTGTATGTGATCGGGTGGGGTTGAGTGCTGTTAGGCGCTCACCGGCTCGGAGAAGTTCGGTTGTGTGTCGGGGACTGACGCGTTAAGCCGGGATGCGAGTTCTTCTTGGGTAGCGCTGATTGCTTCGGGGTCGGGAACTTCGACTTCTTCGATTTCTCCGGTTTCGGTTTCCTGTTCGATGGTGGTTGTCTGGAGCACGCCTTCGATCTGTTCGATGACGTAGTTGATGAATCTCTCAGTGGAGAATCGGTCACATCGGTCGAAGAGTCGGAGTGTGGTTCGGAAGAAGATGCCATCTTCGCCGTTCTGTTCTCGGATCTGCTGTCGCTTGTTCAGGGCAAACTGGATGACCTGAAGTTCTCGCTCGGAGGGCATCTCTGAGAGGATGGTGTCTTGTCGGTACGGGAAGTTGCGGTAGAAGTAATCGTCCTGATCCGGGGTTCGGTCTCCCTTGAATTCGTACTTGGCAGTGAAGGTATCGAAGAGCCATTCGGCTGCTGCTTCGGCGTCAGTGTAATCGACTTCTTCGCGGAAGGCGGAAACGAACTGTCGCTGCGCCTTGTTATCGTATACGGTTCCAGCGTAGGTGATGGTTGTGAAGTTCTGTTCCCACTTTGTGGGGTCTTCTGGGTGGTACTTAGGGATGCCGCCGTCCATGTCGAGGCAGGTTCGTTCGCTCTCTACGAATGCGGGGTGTTCACTCGGGTGGGTAGCGTTGTCCCATTCTTCACAGATTGCGCTTCCAACCACGTTACTCGGGTTGGTCTTGCTCCGCCAATACATCTTCCGCTGCTCGGTCTTTTCGGACTTGCTTCGTGCGTCTCGCTTGAATGCGTTCTTGAATTCGTTCATGGGTAGTATAACCTTTCAGAGACACGTGTTTCAACCGTGTCGCGTCTCTCACTTAGACAGAGAGGCGCGACCCCGGTGGGTTATCTGGGGTGTGTCCTTGTTACAGACTGCTGTCTAGTCGATTGTGATAGGCTTGCTTTTGTGGTGTGGTCAAATCGATGTAGTATTGTTGTTTGTACAGAGCTCGTTTTCGTAGCTGCTAGCTATTTGTTCTGGGAGTTGTCGGTATCTGATCGCTGTGTGTGGTGGTCTGTGTCTTGTCGGGTCTTGTCTGGAATTATCGTGTTCGGATTTTTCCTGTTGTGTGTGAATGGGTTTGGTTTGTCAGGACGATCTGCGGGTGTGTTGGGGGATGAGGGCTTCTGTGATTGTTTTTCTGTGTGAGCCATCAGGTGTCGATGTCTATTTTTTGCTTGCTTGTGTTCTAGCGTCGACGTATATAGAATGAATATGGAGACGAGTGCGAGGAACAAGTAAAACGTATAGAGGGTGATAATGATCGCAACAACACCGATTACTTGTGAGATCCGGGTAACTGTTTTTGTTGCAGTAAGTGGGTCTGTTTTGTGTTGAAGTGCTGCTCGTACTATACGCCCACCGTCGAGAGGGAATATAGGGAGTAAGTTAAATGCGAGTATGAATAGATTGATCGAGGCTAAACAAAATAATAGTAGCGTGAGTGTCTCTAGCCCAAGGAAGGCAGAAAACAGCGAGGAAATACCAAACAGTACACAAAGTGCCCCGCTAACAAGTGGGCCTGCGATTGCGATGGCAAATTCTTCTGTGGGTGTATCGTCAAATTGGTCAATATGTGCGGCTCCACCTAAGAGCCAGAGTGTGATCGCGTCTGATTCAAGGCCATAATACGAGGCTGCACTCGTGTGGCCAATTTCATGAGAGAGTGTGCTAATGTAGACACCGGCTATGAGTACGATCATAAAGAGAAGTGTTTCGTATGGGGTGGAGGTGATTGGCACTGAAAGATCTATGATTCCAAGTTGGGAGACGGCATCTGCGATTGAGTTTGGGACGCCTGTAAGGGTGCTATAGCCGAGTATTACTGCGACAAAAACTGCCCAGAGAATGGTAATTCGTATCTCTGTATTGTTTACTGTGGCTATTTTGTAGGAAAACATTGGAATTGGCTACTACTCATTCGTACAGCTCATATAGAGGTCAAAACTCGTTGTAGAGATGCGTGAAAGAGGTCCAATGATTGATGGTTGGGTAAGGTCAAAGTATGGGATGGCGTCGGTGTGTTGTTCGGTGAGTGTTTCTTTAACCGTTTTAATATTAAACTTGCCCGGGAAGCGACTTCGTGTGACTCTGTAGACTCTAATAATATAGGCTGGTTCATCTTCTGTGGCAGGGTCAGGCTCAGTTGTCGTTTTGATATGCTGGTATGCGATCAGCTCCCCGTTGTAGTGGGCGAGTTTTGCGTCTCCGGGGTTTATTTGCTTGGTATTGGTTGCTGTCGTCGGATGGTCACTCTCCTCATATTGAGAAATGATTTTGTAATCTGCTTTGATGAGCTTTGAGATCCGTTTTTGCTGTTTTGAACGGGACGACATTGCGGAGGGCCTTACATATGAGTAAAACGGCTGAAGATAAAAAGGTTAGATAGATATCACAGAGTCCGTCCCCATTGCCGTAGTCCAGTTTCCATTTTGTCTTGTCCTGATCCATGTTTCTTGATGAGTTCCTCTGGGGACGGCAGTTCACCATCTGGGTCGCCCATATAGACAATTGAGCCACAGTAGAGACTTCTTTTGTCTCCGTTTTTGTCAATGACGTGGATGGTGTGTTCTTTTTCTGTGTTGTCTCGGTAGGCTCCTTTAGCGTTTGGAAACCAGTGCAATACAGAGCCAGTGTCATTGACAACAATCAGGTTGTCGATTGCGTGGAACGCTAGCTGTTCATACTCTGTGACTTCTGCTGGAAGGGGTTGAATTGACATCGGTGAATGGTAATTTATACTGAGGCTGTGAGCACGATAGCAACGAGGACAGCTATCGCTGTGAGTGAGATACCACCACAAACTAAGAAAATGGTGCTGATGAGTGTGTTGTGGGTGTGGATGCCTTTACTATTTGTTGGGTTGCTTTTGATGCTGTGTGGCGGGATCATATGTATATGAGCGCGAAGCGCGTATATTGAATCTTGACGCGAGAACCGGAGTAACCTTTTCGTCTGTGTCGGTTTTACCGACCGAACAGGTTACCTGTGTTCTCGCGTCTTTGATGTTACTACATATGTTGTGTTGTCACTCAAATACCTTGTGTTTTTCACAGGTCGGTGAGTTCTGTTTGGGTGTCGTCCTCGTTATCTTCTGTGTCGGTTGTCGTGAGTTCCATATCAGCCCTGTTATCGACTTTCTCGTATGAGGGGATGTGTTGGAGGTTTCGCTCAAAAGATTCGAGTCCGAGCCTTCTGCGGCCTTCTGAGACGAACTTGCTTTTGAGTTCGGTTCCGATTCCGATCCGGTTGAGCCGGTCTGCAACTTTGATTGTTGTTCCGCTGCCGCTCAATGGGTCACAAACGATGTCGTTTGGTGTTGAATAGAGTGCAGTGAGTCGGTACACAAGTTCTTCAGGGAACGGACACGGGTGGTCGAATTTTCCATGTGGGACTGTTGGAATGGTCCACACGTTGGTTTTGAGTTCTTTCATCATGAGGTCTGAGAGGATGAGCTCTTCGTCGGTCTCTGGTTTGTTAACGAGATTCCCCTTTCGCCAAATCTGTATTTCTTCGTGGACTTGGTTCGGGTAGTAGTAGGTGGGTTTGTTGTTTTGGATAGTTGTTCCGAAGCGTTGCCCTTCGGCTCCGAGCTTGTTCCAGACGATTTTTTCGTGGAATGTCCATCCGATCTCTCTCATGACGGTCGAGAAGTGACCCGGGACATCAACCCATTCATTTTTGTTTTCACCTTTCACGTGACCGATGACGACAGCACAGTATCCACCGTTCTGTGTTGCGTTGTAGAGTGGGGTGAAGATGTTTTCTTGTTGCTGTTTCCATGCGTCGATGAGTTTGTCTGTGTCTGTATCGAGGGCTGATTCGTCTGAGCCACTCCAGTCTTCATCGCTATTTTCTGCGAAGCTATCGTAGTCGATTGCGTTTAGGTAGACTGGTGAGGTAATACTGAGTTGAATTCCAGTTGGGTCATCGGTTGGCGTGTTATCCCCAGTGAGCGTGATCTGGTTTGTATTGTCAGCGTTTTTTTCGGAATCGTTTATTTTCGGTCGCAGAGAGGTGATTAGCTCTTCAATATCGGTTGCGGAGGTGTTGTATATGGCACTCAATTCGTGTGTTCGCTCTGTTCGTGGAGTGAAGTCGATTTTGTAGAGTGTATTTTCCGAACTGATCGATGTGTGGGGGGAGGTTTCTGGGTCAATGCTGTTTATCTGGGTGAGGTATTCCCACGGTGTTGTTGTGATTAGTTCCTCGTGGAGTGCGTTCGCTGTTTTACTCGATTGGGAGTCTGTTGCTGTGCTTGTGAATGAGAGGTAGAGTGGTGCGAGTGTGTCCCAATCGGTACTGTATGAGGACATTCCAAGGGCAGTTCCAGTTTCGTCCCATGTGATTTTATATTGGTCGACGCTGTTCAGGTTGTTTAATAGACAGCGGAGATCTGGAAGGAGGGGGTGTTGATAGACACGGATACTGAGCGTTGGATTTTGAGGTGGGCGTGCGGATGAGTTTGAGTGAGCAGGCTTTGTTGCGGTTGTGTACGCATGCCCATCTGGGAGAATGGATGGGGTGTTTGAGAGAATTCGAACGAGTTCTTCTGGCGAAGTGGTTTCTGAGTAGAGAAGAAATTCAAGCGGGCCGTTGTTTTGTGGGCTTGTTTGTCGGGCGAAGACAGAAGAAACAGCGTCAATCTCCGAAAGTGTATGAGAGATGTTTTGTTGAATGGTTGCAGACTGGGGTCCGAGGATGATTGCGGTTGGGTCTGCATTTTTCACCCGTTTGTTTAGCGGGAAATCTTCTGGGACAGCTTTGATCTTTTTGGTTGGATCGGTTGTACCGTTATTATTGAGTCGAGACTGTTCAGTTGTGTTTGACGGGGCAATGGCTGATTGCTGGGTGTTTTTCATTAGTGTGGTTGTGAATCCGAGTTATGTTGTTAAGACTGTCCGTTACTGTAGTTGTTTGTGTTTATTTTCTGGATCAGCATCTAGGGGAGAATGGTCTGGGAGGTAGATGGGAATATCTCTTTTTTGTGCAAGTGTTATTGCTCGCTGGAGAGCATGTTCTTTTGATTCTGCTTGGCGTTCCTCGTGTTGTGTGTTCGGAGAGTTTTCTGGTTGAATGTAGCTGTACCATGCGTTTGAGATCACAGTTTCGTACTGTTCAACGACGATGACTTCGCTCGGTGGGTTCTCTATATCTGTCTCTGGCGGAGTGGTAAATAATACTGTAACATCAGGTGGGATTTGGACTGTCTTTGAATGTGCTGTATCCATGTGTATGGAGTCGGTCTTATTGAGAAGTTTTTCAGAGAGTTGTTTGATGGCAGTAGATTCACGAAGTGATTGAAACCGGTTGGCTTCTATTTGGGATGTGAGTTGCTTATAGAGAATGCTGATGGTCTCTTGTGGAACTGTTTTGCACTGTTCAACAGAAGAAATGCTCTCTTCGAGTAATTCTGTCTTAGTGTTGTCGTCGTAGGAGTTGTACTGTGCGGATTCGAGAAGATATGCTGCAAGTTGTTGTTCAGTATGTGTATTGAGAGTGAGATCTGTCATAGTTCTGTGTAGGTGTTTTACGTGGGTTGTTGAAACGGTATCTATTTGCAAGCCTTGCTTGCGACATCTAAAACTACCTTTCAAGGGGGAGTATTACTACTGGTCCGTCGTTGTGACGCAACCAGTACGTATTACCCTCCTTGAAAGGATAAAAACGGCTGTATTTCTGGTTGTATGTGTCTGTTTATTTTGAAATCCAATCATTTATTATCGGCCAGATGCCTCTCATACATATGGACCGAAGAGACTTTATCGGAGCGGTCGCCGTAGGTACAGTAATAACAGCAGCAGGATGTGTTGATCTTGCTGTTGGTGATGGTATCGAAGAGACAGCCCACCAAGCAACAATAGCACCGTCATCGTTGCAACAAAATGGGTTTGTAGAAGACGATGTTGATGAATTTGTAATCGATGAAACGATTGAAGTGAGTGATGTTGAACGTGATGTTCATATCACATCGTGGATTTCGACGTTTAGGCGTGCAGATTCAGATGTGGAAATAGATGGTGACTCGTTTGGCTTTGAGGTGGAAAATGAGTCGGTAACCCTTGATGAGATCGATGATGAACAGTTGGGGATCGATGCTGAACAGCTGCGGTCGGCATCGTCAGTTGCTATTTTCTCAACGGTAAGTGCGGCAGTGGCTGGGCGAGAGTTAAATCCGGTTGCTCAGTTCACTGACGAAGAGCTGATCGATCAAGTGGCCAGTGAGTTCTCTGATGGAGATATTGAGGAAATCTCCGAGGAAGAAACATTTGTGATTGAGTCGTTAGGAGAGGATGTAGAGATAACGAAATTGAATGCGGTTGCAGTTATTAATGAGGAAGAGGTTGAATTGGATGTATATACGGGAGAAGTAGCTCATGAAGACGATCTCTTGTTGTATTTGGGGGTTCATCATACTGCCTTGAATGAAGAAGAGACGGTTCGTGATCTGTTTTCGGAGGTGGAGCACCCTGTGGAACTCTGAAAAATGACGCTGGGTTTTAATTTTTGACTGAAAACCAATTTCTTTTTAAGTAAGAAGATTAGTTGTTAATATGTATCAGATATGGACTCTTCAGCTAGAAAAGAGAGCAGTCGAAATGGTGTAGATATCAACCGACTTCGCGGCGGGAATACTGAACGAATGTCGCGTGTTACTTTTCGGATTCCAGAAGATCGTGTTGATGAATTAGAGGATTTAGTTGATGAGGGGATGTTTCCAAATCGAAGTGAGGCGATCCGTTCGTCTGTTCGTTCGCTAATTGACGAAAAATCGTCTTCTCAGTAAAACTGTCGAGGGTTACGTTTTCACGGTTGTTGGAATGGAAGTCCTGTTTGTTGGTTTTTCATCGTCATCGAGTAGGTGGAATTTCTGTGATTGGATGACGAAGGTCATGGCGTTGTAAATGGTATTGAATTCTGCAAATAATTGCTGCGTGTTTTCTTTGTATTCTGTGACGTAGAACGAGGTGTAGTTTTTATTGGCGAAAATGATTATCCTGATGTCTCCTTCAGTTTGTTCTGTATAGAAGTAGACGTAGTGGTCATCTGGTGCTGATGTATTAATCCCGTCTGGGGTTTTTCCACGGTATATTTTCCACCCATGCTGTTTCACTGTGTTAGCAATTTTAGAATCCATGTCAGCGTATTACAGGGTAGAATATTAAACGGTTTCTATTAAACCATTTGTCTTGTTGGTGTTTTTGTTCAGTATGAAAAGAATTCGAAGTTATATACCTCTTCTTGGGTTGGGTCTTCCTCAATGATTGTTAACTGGTCAGGGTCTTTTGTCGGGACAGTATCTCTATCTTTGATGAATTGTGTTGCCTGTTGGAGTGCTCTGAAGTTTTCGCATGGAATGACCACTGTGTGTGAGTCGTTGTTCCATGTAATCGCATCTTCGAGTGTTTCTTCGTTAAGTAGAGATTCTTCTCCAGCAGTGATCAGAGTGCCTTTGACTGGTGTTTCGAAGTTACATAATGGAGACCAGTAGGGCCAAAAGAGGAGGTATCCGTCGTCCTCTTTTTGGAGATCTGAAACGCCGAAGAAGTCGTATTGCTGTGTGGTACCGTCGTCTGTTTGTTGTTCTATGGATACGTGCATAGTTGATTGTTTTAGCGGCTACTCAGTCGGTGGTAGCCACTTTCCTTTTTGCTACCACCTGCTTGATCTGCTCAATGGCTGTGTGTTTTGTTTTGTAGATGGTACCATGGTGAGATGGTACCATCTGCATGGGTTCTGGACATTCGGTATGATTGAAGGCATATTTAGAGGGCATGCCCATGGTGCGTTGCCATGGGCATGCGCTCGCGTAGTGAACGAGAAAGCAGGTGGTGAGCTGTGTGTTACTCGTTTTTTGATTCTTTAAAGACGTATTTTCCCTCTTTTATTTTATTATAGAGATATTTCCCGGCGATGAGTAAAGCGATGAGTAGTCCTAAAAGTAGGATTTCAGGTGGGCCGATGAATCCGGGTGTAAATTGTTGAAGAAGCATATACTGGTGTGTTCAGTATATTGTTTTCAATCAGTATATTTGAGTATTGTTGTTGTCCGTTCGCTATTGATCTCGTTGTTCAGGTGTTTTTATGACTCTTATATTCGATTGTAATAGATGTAGATACATGGAGATAGAGAACCCAGAGAATGGTTTTTTGAGCCGCAGTACACATTAGAGTCGGTAGATAGGGTTCAGGGGGTTTTGATGGCAGAAATGTATGCGTCGTTATTCTCTTTGTGGTTCTTTCTGTGAAGTTTCTCTATATCGAAGAAATGTGAATATGCAGTGCAGAAGATAGAGTGGTGTTATTTTTGAGTATATAATTTTAAATAGTGTTCTGTTGTATCTATATTCATAGAGATGGAGAATCCAGAAGATAGCTTTATGAAGATGGAAAACCCGGAGAATAGCTTTTTCGAGCCGCAACTCAGCCCAGAGTCTGTTAAGAAGGGGCAGCGGTTGACAATTGCTCAAACGTTTATGTTAATGTTTGTAATAGTAGTGATAGAATGGGCCGATCTTCCGGGATTAGCAGAGTCTGTTGCGTATGGGATGGCTGTGTTATTTGTTTTTATATTTTTGGTGATGAACGTGAAATTCTTTTATATTGAGAGAAAACAGAGAGATTAGTTGAGCATATTTTCAGAAACGAAGATGGGGCAGATTCCGGGATTGATAGGGATGGTGTAGCCTTGTATATCAATGCGTTGTGTAGTGAGTGAAGCACTTTTCGTTGGGTGACTGTCATCATAGACGATCCAATCTGCGGTGTTTATGAACTCTTCATCAAGGAATACGGTGTTGTTTTCTACGGTGAAGAATTCGAGGGGAATATCACAGAAGTTGTCAGCTGTTTTCTGTTCGTTAAATGTGCTTTTGTTGATGGTGAGCGGTACTGGTTCGTCTGTTGAAAGTGTTCTAATCGTTCCAGTTGTCATTGTTTGATTTCCAATGGATTTTGAATCTTCAAAATCCACTATTCTTATTGAAGAGCGTGGATAGAGTATCCATTTCGTGTCCGTCGACGTGGGGAGACGCAACCGAATAGGTTACCTATCCACGCTCTTTCCGGTCCTAGTGTACGTCTAGGACTAGAATTTGAGGTAGGGTGTTGTGTTGGCGAAGACGGGCAAAGAGGGATTCGAACCCCCGATCCCCTGTTTAGAAGACAGGTGCTTTATCCGGGCTAAGCTATTTGCCCACGGTGATCATTGTGGGTTCGGTTGTTTAACTCTACGTAATCTCGTCTGTTTCTGTGTGAGTGTTTTCTATTTTTCTGGGCACTCTAGGAGGTGGCTTGCTAGTGGAGTATTGTTGAGAGGTTCGTCACACAGTGGGCAGGCTTCTATTGTTGTGGTTCCGGCACTCCCCTCTTCGTTGTTAGCAATATCAGTGTGAAACTCTCTGCTTGCTTTTTTGTATTCTGGTCCGTAGCTTGAGATGAGCCAATGGAGTGCTTTATCTGGTGTGTCTGTGAGTTTGTCTTCGTTGGTTTCTAGCCAAGATTCAACAATTTCAAAGGCAGTATGTTCCCCTTCAATGTAGTAAACTGATCTTGTTAGGCCACTTCCAGAGATTCTACTTCCAGCCCCTCCCGGCCTTGGGTTGAATTTTGTCACACCCGTTCTTTTATCATTTTCATTTATTCCGTTTTGATTGAACCCGTGGTCTCCTGAGGCAAGTGGCCCATGATCGAGGAGGAGGGCACGAATATTTGATGAGCGTGGTTTTCCGCGAGTCGGATCTGAATGTTGCTCTGTATTTTTCATCGAGTTAGTAGATGTAGTGTGTTTTGGAGTGCTGTGTGTGTCGCTGCTGTTGTTTTGGTATTATTATCGGGCCTTGCCCTTGTTTCACTGTACGGGGCAAGAGGGAATACTACTACCGTGTTGGAAACCGGTATGTTGTATCTCTCTTGCCCCGATGTGTGTTGTTGAGGCCTATATTGTTTTTGCAAACCAGTGTTGGTCTGTTTCGAGGTGGTCGAATGTACTGTATTCTGAAAGCGGTTTGAATTTCTGGGTTGATGCAGTCATGAGCTTTCTCCCCTTTTTCGAATATGCTTCTGAAAAGACCCAGTTGAGTGTGGGTTGTTTTCTGAGGCTGTCAAGGACTGCTTTTCGAATGGTTGAGCCGATCCTATTTTGTTGGTATTTTTGTTTGACCTTTGTCCAGTGAATATAGGCCACACCATCGGTTGGAGAGGTACACCATTCGATACGCGCGATTTCTGTGTCTATATCGATGTAGATGACGAGTTTGTTGCGTGTGACGTATTGTGTTGAGATCAGTCCGTGGTCGTGTAGTGTTCGGAGGTTTTCCCAATCTGTATACTCTGAGGTTTGTTCGTGTTTGCTAGTGAGTGGTTGGTTTGTCTCAAGCAAATTTGAGATGTTTCTAAGGTTCATCATAGGGATCATTTGGGGTTTTTCAGGCGTTAGATGCTGACCGATTCTGCGTATGAGAGTATTGGGAGCTGGTGTCGTTGGGCGAGTGTTATTGCTTTGTTCCAACCAGCTATTTGGTCAGCAACCTGTTTGCTTGTTGCTGGAGTTGCTCCCGGTGATTCGATTATCTCGACGTACCAAGCCGAACTGTTCATGTCTGTGTGATTGACCACCATGATGAAGGTGTGCTTTCCCCTGTAGGTATCGTAGTCGTTTGGAGAGCGGTATGGGGCTTCTTTTGGATCATCGATGGTGAATACATCATCTGGGATGGTGATCGTTGTTGGACCAACTGTGATCGATTGTTTTTGATTTTGGTTGTGTATATCGAGGCAGTCTGTACACATCTCATCATCGGGGACGGGTTGAGATCCCTGATGTGTTGGGATTTTTTCATCAAAACGACCGCAAAGCGTTGTTGATCTGGTTGTTCCATCAGATTCGTCTGTTTTGAGAATGTGAGTTTTACTACCGTTGTCTGCTTTGTAGGTTTTCATCATGATGTTACCGTTTCAGACGTTCGTTTAGTGCATCGGCAACGACGAGTGCAAGTGTGATTTGTCTGGCGGGGTCGTCTTGGGGGATAGAAATGTGTACGTTACAGAAGAAATCTGCATCTGAGTTTTCTCCTTCTTTTTCAATGGAGATTTCGGGATTTCCACCAAGCCATGATTCATACACATCGAACATGGCGAAGTTTGCTTCCTCTTCGATGTCGATCTCATCTGTGTTTTCGGAACGGTATGCCCATTCTTGGGTGTCGTTCATGACGTAATCAGCAAATGAGAGTGTTTCTCCTGTGTAGTTCAGGTTTGGAATGTCCTTGATCTTCCCACGGTAACGGCCTCGGAAGTAGTCTGCGAATTGGCTATCGTCGTCTTGGAGTTGTGGTGTTTCTTCCATTATGTTGGTCTATGTTGATTGTTTGCTGTCTGTTTGAACCGTGCTATTCACTTCTCTTTGAGTAGCACGCCGCCGTGTGTATTTTGTTCTGTTGGAATGTGATTGTCGCCACTGACGGGCGTTTCGTCAGTGGCTGATCGAGTGGCATTGAACGAACGTTCAATGCCCACTGTGCGTCACTCAAAGAGGAGTGGGTCGAAGATGATTAGTAATCCAAGGAGAATGATTAGTGGGGAGATGATGAGCATCAGTGGCCATGATGGGAGTAATGGGTGGTATGTGATAGAGAGTGCTGTGAGGATGGTGTGTATTGTAAGGATGGCACCGAAACTGCTGACAAAGATCCCAACCAATAGCGTATAAGATCGCATCTTCTCTGTGTCAGTGTCCATATTATCGAAGAGAGTCTACATCAATATATTCTCTTTTGTTGAGGTCATAGACGGTTGAATGTCCAGCATGAATTGAGCTTTCTTCAAGATGGGCGTGAACGTCTTTACCAGTGGGAAGAACACATGGGTCGATTTTCCACCAGCCATCGTGAGTGGGTAGATTTTCTTGTAAGTATTCGCTTGCTTTGTGTCCATCTAAGCGGGTGATGGATGTCAGACCGATTGTGATATCGAGGTCTGAGTCTTTGTGGGCGCATTTTGCGCCGAAGCTTCCATTGACGTGTATCGATGTGATTTCAGCTGAGTGATGGTCATTCTTATCGACCCACGTAGAGAGTGTGTTTCTAATCGTTTGCTCAAGTTCGTCAAGGTTTCCAAGTGAAGAGACATCAAAGTTGTCGTTTGGTTGTTTTGTCTCGTGGTCTTTGTCGTTGGGGTCGTGAAGTTCGGTTTCAGAGTATCCATTCACTTCCATATATCGTGGTCGGTCACAGCAATCCTGTTGGTGGTTGATGAATAGGGATGGGTTTGTGAATCCGAATTTATGTGTTGCCCATCGGAGATGGTTGAAATCAGATGGTCGGACGGTGATGTAGGAGCCACAGATACATTCGTATCTTGCGTGTGTGGTGTCCCGCTCGGATTGTGAGTTATTCATCATTTGGTTCATTAGAAAATGATGAGAGGCCGTGATTTTCTTCTGATCGTTGGTCTACTTTGGATTGTTCAACGCTGTCTGGTGAGTGCGCATTTTCTGTTTCGAGCTCGTCTCGATCAGGGGCATGCTTTTCGATGAGATCGTATCCGTGTTTGTTTTGGACGTGTCTTCGGGCTTGTTCGAGTGAGTTCATCGGACCGTGCCCGGTACATTCCTGACAGAGCCAATCGGTATTTCGGCGGATTACTCGGTCGTACAGTTCCTGCTGTTCTTCTTGAGACCACGCATCTGCGGGCTTTTGGGGTGGATCATAGGAGAACTGTCGGTTGTTCAACTCCCAGAGGTCTTCTCCTTTTGGGGGTGATTCGTCATCAGTGTAGATGACTGCATCGTGAGAGCGTCGACAGGCTGGGTCGGTACAAACCCAGTCGCCATTTTCATCTTTATCGCCACGATTTCCGGGGTATGAGAGAGAAATATCACACTCAACGCAATGGGTAGTGTATTTCGTGCTGTTTTGTGGTTCACTCATTGGTTTGTTCTGTGTTTTTGTTGTCGTCGTTAACGATTTCGAAACTGTCCTGACTGTTAATCAATGCAAGGCGTTCGCCTGAGTCCCAATCAACCCAGATCTGTTTCTCGGGTCTGTTTTGTGGGGTGATTTCTGCTGGAATTGTATCAACACCTGTGACTGTGCCGAGCGCACCGGTTGAAAGCGATGTATACTGGTCGTCTGTGTGGGTGAGTTTGATTCGATCTCCTATTGATGGTGTCATAGTAGTGGATTCAATGGGATTGTATTTGAGGGTTATCCCTTCACATGAGTGTTAGTAGCGAAAAGGAGTAGGTGTTCGTGGTCCGTTGATGGTGTAGAAACGCAACCCGAGACACCTACCCTTTTCGCCACTTGTCTGTTTGCTGTCTGCTGTTTCGAAGAATTCTCGGTAGTTTACGGAGTGTATTTCGTGTGGATGGTATATCGTGTAAGTCCAGATGAGTTGGATTTGACTCGTTCAATACCGTCGATGTTTCTGATGAATTCGTGAACCCGTCGAATTTCTCCAGTGTACTCTTTGTCATGGATAATCCGGGTTCCATTTTCGATGGTTACGTCAGTTGCCCAGTCGAGGATGATCATCAATCCGTTCAGTCTAGAATCTTCATTGTAAGGGACAACTTTGTGAATGTCGTCGTGGTCTTCGAGTGTTCTGATGAGATCTCGGTTGGTTTGTGAGCTGTGGCTACTGCTGTTGATGTGTGCGGCAGGCATCTCATGTAATAGTTTTGTTACTGGACCACCATGAATCATCTCCCAGAACGGAGAGAAGGGGTTGATTGATGGTTGGTCCAGTACATACGATAGCTGTATGTTTTGTTGGGGGTTTGTAATTAACCCTTATAACTGCGTGCGAGAATTCATTTGTAGACACCTAACATGGCGATCAATAAATCAAACAAAGTGGTTCTTGTTGTAGAAGATGAGGAGGCGTTGCGGAATCTATATGCCTCTTGGCTTGAAGACGAAGGGTACCAAACACGGCTAGCTAGTGATGGCTCAGTTGCGCTGAAAAAGTGGAATGATACCATCGATGTTGCATTAGTGGATCGGCGAATGCCAGATATGAGTGGTGATGATCTTGTTAATGAGATTCGAGAAAAGGGGTATCATACGCCAATTTCAATGGTGACAGCTGTCCAGCCGCAGATGGATCTAATTGAGTTGCAGTTTGACCGATATATTACGAAGCCAACTGAGCGGTTACAGTTTCTTGAAGTGGTTGAAGACCTTCTGAAAGTGTCTGAGGTACGATCTGTAGTTCGTGATTATGTTCGGACAGGGATTACTGTTCATGAAATCCAACAGTAACACCCCGATAGTGTGTTAGAGACGCATGCGGAGTTCCAAGAGTTGAATGATAAACTGAAGAAGTTGCATAAACAGGTTACAGAGAATATTGACAACCTCACAAAGTATGAAGAACAGATGCTCGTTGTAGCCCGAAACAAGGTGACATCTGTATAGTGAATAGCACTGTGGGTTGGTGATGACTAGATATCGATTAGCTTTTTGAAGTCGTCTGAGAGTTCGATCCGGTCTGGAATCCATGAGTCATTTTGTTTGATGAGTATCTCAGAGTATGGTACGCGTGTCCCCGTGTGTGCTTGTCGAATGTACCCCTCCTGTCCATCTGATAAGTTGAGTTGTTCCTGTTCTGTTTGAGTGAGATCTATATTGTGTAGAAATACCGTTTGGAGACGGTCAATAATTGAGAGGGTTGTGTTCTCTTGTTCGTTGTTAGAGAGTTCTTCGACTGTTTGGGTGATGAAATTGAGGTTGGTATTGTGTTGAGTTGCGTGTTCGATGAGCTCTGTCATGAGTGTGTTTCCGTTCTCGGGTCCGAATAGCTTGTGTGCTTTATCTAGGAGGAAGTGTGACTGGTCGATGTAGATCTCTGTTCGTGTGTTGTGTTGTGTTGCGAGGGCAACTGCTAAAACTGTCATAGCAGCAACTTCTGTTTGTGAGTTTGAAACGTTGCCTTCTCCACCAACACAGATGTTAAGCAGATTTGTTTCTGGTAGTGTTTGTATAGCTTCCTCTATTGGAGAATCTAAGATGGTAGAGATTTCTGTGGGGTCATCTGGGAATGTGAAATCTGGATCAATAAATTCATCAGATGGGATTGAAATGCCGTCGTGTCTTGTTGCAAATGATTCGTGACTTGAAAGTGGGTCAATGATGATAACGTTCGTTTCTGGGTGTTGTTCAAGGAGGTGGTGGATGTGGTATTTTGTTGTGACTGTTTTCCCAGAGCCGATCTTACCAAGGTAGGCTTTGTGTCCGTTATCGTCGTAGCTGTTTGGTGGTGATGTTGTTGGAGTGTTGTTCGTGGGGGTGAAATTGGTTACTGTATCTTGGTTTTGGAGATAAAATTCTCTGTAAAGAAGGAGTGATTTGATGACGGAATCTTTGGAGGTGTGTCCTTCGATGTCTGCTATGCGGTCGAGGTCTCGCTTGGTGTTTTCGTGCAATGACAGTGTTGTTGACATTGTTCCTATTGTCACAGTATGGTATGGCCATTTAAAAATGCTATGAAAATTTAGAAGTAGTTGTGTAATTTGGGTCGTGTAGTGGTGTAGTTCTCCTCGACGGGGTGAGGGTATTCGTTTCCATCTGTAATCTCAGCAATTCCATTTTTCACTGCTTTCCCCCAATCAAGTAGTATTTTAGTCCGAAGGAACGCCTGTGGAGACTGCGCTCCCTGCGGGAACCACCCCGGTTCCTGCAAAGCGCGTCTTGGAAGCAGGAAGCCCCACCCTCAGCGAGCGCGTCAGCGCGAGCAGGGTGGGGTAGTTCACTCCGCCGGGAGAAATAAATCTCCTACGCTGTAATCGATTTCGGTTCCTGAGGGGAGTCTGGTGACTGGGGAGAGTTCGGTGGATTTCTGGAATTGGCTATCTATTTCCCACCAAACGATATTGTATTCTTTTTCGAGCCCATCTTCAGTTTCGATGTATTCTTCATCTGTGTAGATGGTTCCTATCTGGAGACCTTTGAGAGCGAAGTTCTCTGGGAGATCAATGTTCTCCATAATGTCGTTGTATACGTCTACGTTGTTGATGGTGTGCGAATCAAGAATGGTTGTTGGGTTGCCAGTGTGTCTATCAATCCGAATGGCCCACGACCTGTACTTCTCTGAGCCGTATGTGTAGGATTTTTCGACAATGCGTGTGTTGTCGTATTCTTCGGCTTTATCTGTGCTTGCTGGTACGGGACTGTCTGGGGTGGCGTAATCGCTAATGCGTTCCCATTCATCATCTGTTTTCCCTTCGATCCACTGAATGTTGAATTCGGATCCGATGAACGGTTTATCGAGTCCGTCGTCGGTTGTTGTGGTGAATTCTCTGTCAGTGAACAGTTCTGAGAGGGAGACGGTTTCTTCATCCATATCTACGTCTGTTATTTCACAGAACGTGTGCCCCCAGTGCATGTGCCACTTGACGACTTCTCCGACTGCTTCGCTAGGAAGCCAGTACATCTCCCGAATGCCTTTAGCGTCTTTGTTATCGTCTGCCTGTGCTTGTTCTATAATCTCAGCAAGATCGGATCGACTGATAATGTCTTTGTAGGGCATGTGTGGTTGTGTTGTTGGGTTGTGTTTGTTTCAGGATCGTCGTGGGTTGTGTTGGTTGTTTTGATCCTGACCGCGCTTGCGCGGTTCTGACAGCATCTACAACGTATCCCGGAGTATTACTTGTCTGTCCGATCACCGAGCGCAACCGCAAGTAGTACCCGGGATGCGTTGACTGTTGTTCGCTGTGCCGAACGGAATGGAGTCAGTCTAGGTGTTTCTGTATTTCAGTCATGATGTCATCGGTGACATCGCCAATTGGTTGTTCTCCGTCTACGATAACGATGGTTTCATCGTTTTCCTGAAGGAGTGCAATGGCTTGTTCGTAGTATTGCTGAATGTTTTCAAGTTCACTTCGTGTCTCGAACCGTTCTTTGTCTTCGAGTCGGGTTTCCATTCGTTCGAGAGCTGTTTCAACGGAGATATCGAGGTAGATGGTGAGATCTGGCTCGGGTGCAAGTGTGTTTATTGTTTGAAGCCAGTCGACTGGGTTATCGAATGTGTCTTCCAGTGTGAGTGCTTGATAGGAGAGCGAAGAGAGATAGTATCGGTCGGTAATGAGCCATGCGCCATCATTGAGAATGGGAGAGATGGTGTACATATCATGGTCGAGTCTATCAGCAGCGAATAGGAGGGCGAGAGCAGCGTCTGGGAAGGTTTTCTCTTTGCGAAGGTGTTCGCGTATGAGTGAGCCAATAGGCCGGTCAGTGGGCTCGTGTGTCTGTGAGATGTATGTTGGCTTGGTTGTTAATGTGATATCGTCAGGGGGATCTCGGGTTACATCTGTGTATGCTGTGAGTATGTCGTAAATCTCGTTGACTTGTGTTGTTGTTCCTGAGGCGTCGATCCCTTCGATTGTGATCAGTTTTCCGTCAGTCATTGGTCTTCATGGGGGACTGCATCGTTGTAGAGCGATGCTGGGCAAAAGAATGGTGCATTTCCGTAGTGCATGCGGTTGACGAAATTTTCGTATTCTTCGCCGGAAGATTCTTCTCGTGCAAGGATGAGGAAGTCGTTCAGCTCGTCAGCGTCTCGTGCGTTCATCCCAATTGCTGTTAGGTCACCGTCGTGGGCACTGTCGTTGTGCTGTTCAGCTGTTTCTTCGGCACTGTTTCGGTCGTCTCGGCTCACTAACGACATACAAGCCGGACAGGCTGCGTAGTAGTCTTCCTCTGAAGTCATTGTTTTGTTGAGTGTGTTGGTTGTCGGTATGATCCTAACCGCGCTTGCGCGGTTCTGACAGCATCTACAACGCATCCCGGAGTATTACTTGTCTGCCCGGTCACCGAGCGCAACCGCAAGTAGTACCCGGGATGTGTTGACTTGTGTTGTTGTGTTTTGTTTTGCTCTCTCAGATAATTGTTTCTGGCGGGTGTTTGAACAGGAATAGATGAGGTCGCTCATATGCGTTCATTAGTGCTTCACTCAACTCTTTGGTCTGGGTATGGACTAACTCAAGGACATCTTCTGGTTCAGATGGTAACGTTGAGAAGTCGAGGTCCTGTTTTGGGTTTGAGGCGTATATCTGCTCTCCGTTGACAGTGGTGACTGTTACGTTGTTATACTTGGTATTGATCTTGAGGGGCAGGTGGTCGTTCCATAACATCACGTGCTGGGATCTGGATTGAATTGCATCGTATATTTCAGCAATGTTTGTGGTCTCTGTTTTGAGATCGGCTGGTTTGACTATTCGAAGGTTGTCAAAGTCATTTGCGCGGGGGCTTGTTGGGACATCTTCTGTGGTAATTGCGACCCAGTTTTCTTGGATATCTCCACAGATGAGGTTGTATTCTTCGTGATTATACTCTACGTTGATGTTGCTGTCGGGGTTTTCAGGAGTGCTCATTGGTAGTAATTGTTATGGGTGTATTTCTTTGTGATCTGACTTGAGTGGTGGGATGTTGTATTATTCGATTCGGGGGGTTCTCCATGCAGGGAATCCGTTTGGCGGGGATTCTGGGGCAGGGAGGGTTGTACCAACGGTTTCTGCAAGGTTGTGTTTGTTCCCGTCTTCGTGACTGGACATGTTGTGCCATCGGTGTTCTTTTTCGTTCCAATACATGGCGTTGATAGCCATATCAGTGCAGTACCAATCGCCGGTCGTATCTTGGATGAAATCAACGGACCACGAATGTGGGGCGAAGGCTTCTGCGACTTCTTTTGCGAGGGGTTCGAGGTACTCGATGTCGTCTTCTATTTTAGAGACTTGCTTGTTGTAGAAATCGAGGTTGTCGAATTCGTTTAGGAAGTTGTCTTTGTTCATCCGAGGGAAGTGGTAGAGGATTTCACCATCTTCAACAAAGAATCGGACTTCGGGGTGGAATGTGGTGTTTCCGGTTGTATCTTCGCGCTCTAGATGATCAGGGTAGAATTCGAGGTCGAGTTTCTCCCGGAATGCAACGCCCTTTCCGTGGGGCATGTTTTGCATGATGTGGCTATCGAAAAGGGTGACGAGGTTCTGTTTAATTGCCTGTTCAGATGCTTCGTTGATGAATGTTCCTTCATCACTGAGTGTGTCTGCGCTTTTGTAGAACGAGCGGATGAACACTGGAGTACCGTTGAGTTGTTCTTCCATCGCATCGCAGATCTGTTCGTAAGAGGGGAGCGGCGTTCCGAAAAAGTCCATCTTTCGCTGGGTGTCTTCGTCCATCAGAATCATGTTCATCTCTGTCTCTGGCATGTGTAGGTATGCTTGAGAGGAGTTAGTGAGTTCAACGAGGAATGTTTCTGGTGTTGGGACGTTTGTCTCTTCTTCGAGTTTGGGGTACCAGACTTCCATCGAGAGTGCGTTATCGAAGAAACTAGTGAGGATCGCATCGGTTTCCTCTTTGATTTCATCGAGAGGTACTCGGTCAAGCGATTCGTTTGTTTCTTCTATTTGTTCTGCTTGTTTGTTCAACTCGGCTTCGAGCTGTGCTTCTTCTTCTTGAAGAAGCCTTTCTAGCTCTTCCAAGTCTTCATCAGTCGATGCCTCTTCGGTTGTGTCGTCAGTTGGCGTATCAGTAGTCATTGTGTGTTTGGTGGTGTTGGGTATACACGGGCAACGTCTCGGCTCTAACTTCGGCGGAGAGGGGAGTATTCGTTACGGTCTGAGCACACAGTAGTTGCGCAAGACCGTCTCGATTACCCTCTCTCCGTCGTATGTGAACGGGGTGGTACTACTTTAGCGAATCGCGGATTTCAACGGTGAATATTTCTTCGTCTCCGCCTTGTGGCATAATAGAGACTTTATTTGGGTAGAGGTGTTCATTTCGACAGTCGGGGTCGGTGTCGAAGTCATCTGGTGTGATCACGGGGTAATGAACACCGAGATCTCCACCGTCAGATTCGAAGTGTTGGATCGTTATTTTGGGTGTTCGAAAGACGATCTGAGCAGTGAATTCTCGGAGGTGTTCTGGAATCCAGAGGCCGAGATCTTCACTGACGCTGAGGGTGTCAGGGGTGTCTCTTTCTGTCTTTTCCATGTTAGGCGTTTAGCTGTCTGTCTCCAGAGTTCTTAACGGGCCATTCTTCAGTAGAATCGAACGTGACCGTGCATCGCTCAAGCGCAGAGACTGCATCGGAAACGCTGGCGAAGGTATCAGTTCGATGTGTTTTGAAGCCGCCGGGTAAATTTGCGGATTCGCGGTGTTGGAGGTCTACACCGTTCGGGTGTTCTTTGATGATGGCGAATACGTCAGCGTCGGTGTGTCGCGCTATGATGAGTGTTCGGTCGTTGTGTGCGCCGATCTGTTCAGAGGTGACGTTCCAGTCGGCAGAAAGGGTGGGTGTTGTAGTCATTGGATTTGTGTTTGTTGAGTTAGTTCGGGTCAGGGAGAGTGGGGTACTTATTCATGTAGTTCTCTGCGTATTCTACTCCGTCCTCGATTGAATCGAAGTAGTGTAGGTTTTCGCCGTCTTCGTCAAGTGGGTGTTGGACACCGACCGGTTTGTCATTGCCCTCCTCAACACACGTATCCTCGGTGTGGAAGACAAGGACTTCATTATTCATCATGTAGTCGGTGTTTTCCCACCCACGGTGGATGTTTCGATAGCCGTTTCCAGTCAGGTGTTTTGCTAGCATTTCGTTCCAATTATCAGGTGTTTCAACTGTCATTGTGTATGTGTATGTGACCGCGCTTGCGCGGTCTCTATATTGGATAGCGCGTGATACCGGAGTATTACTGTTCGGTCTGTCGGAGACACAACCGACCGTATTACCCGGTATCACGCGTAAGTATGTTGGTGTAGCAGAGACGTTGATGCAGTATCTGTTTGTTTGTTTGTTTGATCGGTAGTAATATCAAATGGTGGGTCGTGATCATATACAAATTGTTATGGTGGAAGTTGATGGTCTACAGTCGTTAGTTTCAGAACGGATGTTTAGAGTTGGTGAAATAGTAAGTGTTCTTCCCATATTGGGCCTTTTTGGGCTTGCTGTGGTTCAGATCCTGACTGGGGATTCGGATCCACAGAGCGGTATGTTTGCTGCATATATGATTATCATTTGGCCACTTGTGAGCTCATTTTCTATTACGGCATTAGCGGTTCTCTGGGTATTTCAGCACTTGGTAAATATAACTATTAGTAAGGTTGATTTGGCACTGATATGCGTCCATACTCTTGCGGCAGTGTACATAATCATCCTCATTTCTATTGACGTTGGTATTGAACCAAATGAGTATACCGTACTAGCTCCTCTGGGTGTAGTTATTGGATCATCGATAGTTCTCAGTATCCACATACTGGTTCAAAATTGTAGGGGGCTTTTTTCGTGAATTGTTTTGTTGTGCTAGCGCCGAGAGGATGGATACGAGCCAGTGCGTAAGCGTTCTCCTGTGTTTGTGGGGAGGCCTGCTTTTTTGACATCGGCAACAACGGATTCGACATCATATTCAACACGGTGAAGTGAGACTGTTTCTGTATCGGTGTCAGCCACGGCATAGGCGGCACGTGGGTCTTTATCGCGTGGTTGGCCAACGCTTCCGGGGTTGAATACAACACCAGCTTCATCATGGAACTTAGATAGGTCCTGTTTGAATTGGACATGCGAGTGTCCTACAGCAAGAAGTGAAAAGCCACCCTTGCGGAAATATGGGACCATTTCGGTGACGTTCGAAGTGGTCACGTATTTGAATGGGGTTTCAGGATCTGGATGTCCATGAGCGAGGAACAATTCATTCTCAACCATATTGTGGTGTGGAGAGTTCACTGCCCAGTTGAACTGTTCATCGGTTAACTCTGAGCGGGCGTGAAGGATGCCTTCGTGTGCATCTGTGTTGTCTGAACAGAGTTCTGGATCGTTCAGATATGATTCGTGATTGCCGTAGAGGGAACAGCGTGCTTGTTCATGAACTGTCTCCACGACCTGTTGGGGGTGTGGTCCGTATCCAACGTTATCGCCGAGGGTGACTAGACAGTCAACCCTCGGCATGTCGTCAAGAACGGTTTCTAGTGCGGTGTAGTTACCGTGGACATCTGAGAGGACTCCGACTTTCATAGTGAATTTTGCCTATATGAGTGTTGGTACTGTAACAGTGTATTACTGTTCGGTCTGTCGGAGACACAACCGACCGTATTACCCGGTATCTCGCGTTATCTGTTGGTGTAGTCGTAGTTGTGGAGTAATTTGATGATGTCTGTGATCGGTCGAGTGTCACCCTGTTTGGCTGTTGGTGGCCATTGGATGTGTGGGATTGTTCCGTTTCGTTCTCGAACTGGTCGGAATACAAATCCTGAAAGGGTTTCTGTGTCGACAATGTCGTTGGGGTCAGGGTTTTTATCCTCTGTTACTGGGAGTCGGAGACAGCAAGATGTGATTCCGTGCTCCGTATGTGTGATCGAGCTTTTTGTTGTGAGATCTCGCCAGCTGGTATAGTCTTCTTTTACTCCGATTCGAAAGTCGATTGCTGTTTTCTCAGGAAATTGTGTGAGTAGAATGTCGTTACAAAAGTGTGGGAGTTCTGAGACCCAAGAAGGGGCATCGCTTGGGGCGGTATTCCCCAGCATTTTCTGTGATCTATTGTTTGTTGGCATGAGTAGTGTGTGATGAGCGTGGAGTGGGCCCACAGGGACTTGAACCCTGAACCACTACGTTATGAGCGTAGTGCTCTACCAGTTGAGCTATGGGCCCTTTGTTGAGCTGTGTTGCGGGCTTCGAGTGGGACCACCCGGATTCGAACCGGGGTCTACTGCACCCAAGGCAGCAAGGATACCACTACCCCATGGTCCCGAACGGCGTTTAGTTATTCGATTGGTGGTCATTTAGTCGCTCGGTTTTGCTTTTTGGCTCAAAAGACTCGTGCTAGGACACGAGTCTTCTGGGACTTTCACCCAGACGACGACCAGCCGAATAGAACCCATGTAAAGCCAACCAGCGACGGTTGACAGCACGGACATGGTGTTTCGTTTCGTTTGCGCCTCCTACGGTCAGGTTCCCACCCACTAGACATTACTAGCATAATGCCGAGATGATTTTCTCATCTTTGCAGGGTCATCACCTGAATCGTAGCGTTACGGCGCACGGTGAGAAGGGGATTTGAACCCCTGAGGCGTAGAACGCCACCGGTTTTCAAGACCGGCGCAATAGGCCACTCTGCCATCTCACCACTGTGGTGTATTTTTGGGTTATGTACTAAAGGTCTGTGGACCTCGGCAATGGATTTGCGCCATCACACCTCCGGTGGGAGGCATTCGAGTGGATGCGTCATTGCCTTGCCGTCTCCGGTGGGAGACGACTTGAAGCCAGAGCAGGGATTTGAACCCCGGAAGTCTCCATTACAAGTGGAGTGCATGAACCGCCCATGCTCCTCTGGCACGCTGCTGTTGCGTTCACTACATGTGAACGAACGGGACACTGGGTAATAATTCCGATCTGTCCGGCGACCTGCTGGTCGGCGCAACCGTCGTGTTTTATTACCCACGTGTCCCGCTTACGCGAGTGAACAGTGAACGCAACGGCCAGATCTGTGCGGTAGTTGCTAATCGAGGTCGAGAGATTGTATTGTTTCTGTGATTGCTGTCTTGACAGTGGAGTCAATCATTCTACTTGGGACATCTGAATAACTGAGGAAGTTTCTGACATCTATGTATTTTTGTTTGCAAATGATAATCTTGTATTCGCGTATCGGGTCGAGTGATGGGTTTTCTAGCGTTGGGTTTGTTGCTTTTCCAAGGAGTGTTTGGTATATTTTTGTGGCTTGTGTTTTTGTGAGTTGGTCTGCGATCAAGACTCTTCGTGTTGCAGTTTTGTAGAGAACACCGTACTTCTGGCGTGTTGATGCGAGGCTTCTACGGACATCTCTAAAAAGAGTGAATGGGAGGGTGCATGTTGTGAGTGTATGAAGAGACATCAGAGCTGTTGATATCTCTCATTTGTACCGGTTTGATATATACCTTTAGTCGAAACGGGGGTGGCGTATTGGGAAAAATGCTAGCGGAAGAAGTCGTAGATGGTGTATACCCAGCGTCCAACAGGTGTTCGGATAGCAAATAGCCAGATAGGAATGCCGATAATAAATAGCGCAACGAACCCACCGAGGAGGTAATACCATGGTTGGGTATGAGCAGCAAATCCAACGAATAGCGCGTATGATATTCCAAGAACACCGAATGGAAGTGCGCTACGGTTAGCGACTGTATTGTTGGCGTAGAATTGATTCATGCTGAATCCATAATCAGTTCGTGGGGTGAGAAAGTGAATTCCTGTCGGGGTGAATGTGTCGCCCACGCAATGGAACGTGACAGAACAGACCCCGGCAAGAAAGACAACGGGTAAGATCCCGAGTAGTGGGCCGTTGATCAGCATTTGTGCGGACTCGATGAAGGGGGTCTGGTAAAATTCGTCTAATAGAAGTGCGGTCCCGATGATGCTGGCAGTAACACCGACAAGTCCGACACCAAGAGCCATGCCAAACCAGAGTGTGTGCGTTATTCCTCGGTGCCCGATTGTTTTTCCAGAGTAGTGTCTGGGTACTCTTTTAATGAACCGCCCGTGGAATCGCATTATTGTTCCTGTTTTTGAGAGGATCGGAATCCATATCCAATGGCCTAAATCAACCGTTCGGAATGAGAGGGTGTCATAATTTTGGAGTGGAATGTCGATATCGGGGAGCGAACACCATTTCACGGTGATGATTCCAAAAACAGCTGCAAACAGATATAATTCTGCGAGTAGGAATACAGCGACGAAGGGTGCTGTGAGGAGAAGTGAGACTCCATAGTGGCCCTGTTTATGCATGTTAGTAGGTAGTAGGCTGTTGTTCCTTTTGGGCGTTTGCCTTTTCGATGCAACTGTTACATTGATAGAGATGTAGAATTTCTTTTCGGGGGTACTCGTTTTCTGGCAGATCAGAACACGTGATGCAGGTTACGAACGTTGGGACGCCTGTTTGATCTGTTTGTAGGGGAGGAATCTCGATTATCCTTGTAGGTGTATCTTCAGGCATTGTTTCTGTTAATGCCTGTTATGGTGGCTGTGTTTAAGTGGTTTTCAGGCGGAACCAGTTTGCATCTTCGCTTACCTTTTCGTGTTGTTCAATTGAGTCAGGGTCCACGCCTTTCTTCTTGAGAGAGGCGTTGGGGAGGAGAGTGGCTGCGTTTACTTCGATTGTTTCGCCATCATCATCGGACTCAACATCGTATGTATCTGCGCTGGGGAGTTCCGGGAGGTTCATCAATGGAGTCACTTTGATGGTAGCGATTATATCTGTGGGGTCATTTTTCTGTGTTGCTGGTCCAAGGATGTCTGTTTCTTCCCATGAATCTGTTCGCGTCATTTTGAGGAAGGTGATGAGGACACCGCCCGGGTGAGAGTCAGAGTCAACGTGGTAGGTGACGTTGATGGATCGACCGAGAATCTTTTCGTAGGGCGTTCGATTTCGGTCGTTATGTGTCGGTTGTGCTTTGGTGATGTCGATTCCGTTGGTCACAACGGGGCGTTCGACATCGTTGTCTCCGACTGTTCCGGCAACTGTTTCGTTTTGATCAACTTGGTGTTTTGATGCTCGAATCCAGCTGTCGCTTTGGGTTTCTTGTGACATTGGTGTATGTGGGTTTGTGTGGTGTGGAGTTGTTTCTGGTGAGGGTTCACCACACGTCAATGCAGTTTCCCGGTGTGGTGAACCTCATCCATGAATGGCTCTGTTTGGCCACGAGGAAGGCGCAAACGACCTCTCTGATAAGCAGTTATGAGTCTCTCGTGTCGTGACCGTGAGACTCATTCTGCTTACAGGAGCGTGCTCCTGAAGAGAGTCGTGCGGAAAGATGACTCGTGGGCAACAGTCAGTTATTTTGCCTCGCTTTCATCTGTGTCGGAGTCGCGTTTTTGTGGTGGGCGTGCGATATCAACTGGTTTGTCGTCTGTGAGGAGATCTCGCTCTGCGTAGCTGTTTATGCTGTCAGCAACGTATTCGTCTTCTTGTTGTTTGAGGTGGCGAGCGACCCGTGCGAATGCGATGGTTTCTGCGGCAGTGAGTTCAAGATCGTCAATGATGGCAGCGAAGGTCCGCTCAGTAGCTGTTGAGTTGTAACCTCTCATCTTCCGCCTCCATTCGCCTTTTGCTTCGTCTATAGTGTCGTGGTCAATTGTTTCATAATCTTCGCTGATCACAACATGGTCAATCTGAGTAGCGTCTCCAATGGGCCCGCAATAAGAGACATTCACGAATGGACTTCCCCGTCGCATCCTCTGGTATGTAGAGGTGAATGCGATCCTAACATCAGAACGCTTCTCATAGTAGTTCCCTTTGTGATTGAAGACGAGTTGTTTTGTAGAGTCAGTAACATCGACATCAAACGTTACTCTGAAGCCTTCACCGGGGAGTGCTTTTGGGTATGAGTCAGGGACATCGCGGATGTCGTAATCAGCTTCTTTGAATGGCCTGCTGTGTTCGTTCTCTTCACGAAATGGCTTGGTTTTGCAGATGATGTGTTCGATTGTGTGTTCTGCGTAATCCTGTGCGATGAGGTGGCAGGCTTCGAGCGCCCATTCTTCAGTAAAGTCTTTTTCGAGGACGTAGAGCGCGGTGGAGAAGTCGTATCCGTTCTCAATGTTCTCTCGGAATTCTTCTGCGGCTTTGTATGCAGGAGTCACCCAGTTATCGAGATCGTCTTCAGAGACGCCGTAGAGTGATATGGAGCTGGGGTCGGATTCGTTTTTCAGGGCTTGGAGTGCGCCGTCTCTGTCGGTTCCGTATGATCGTGTGTCGTCGTGAAGTTGGCCTCGTTTGTCCGATCCACAGTCAGGACAGACGGTTGTGAGTGCATAATTCGTAGCCGTGTTATGGCGACTGATCTGGACTGTCCACTCTCTAATTTTTGGCTCTTTTGTTTTTCCACACTCAGAGCAGACATCGATTGTTTGGAGTACGTCGACGCCTTTTGGGGTCGCTGCGTATCCCCATTTTGTTTCCTTGATTAGTTCGGTTTCAAGAGCACGGTCGAGAATGGCTTGTCGCATGCTCTTTGTTGCATTGTAGAGCGCACCGTCCTTAGATCGCCGCATCCCACTGCCGGGGCTTCCCACGTTTTGTCCCATAGATTTTCGAGCGCCCTTTCCGACCGGGGTTGGTCCGATGTAGTATGTGTCTCGGAGGAGTTTTCTAAGTCGTGTAGGGTTGAATGATTTTGTTTTATCGAGGAGTTTGGTTTGAACATCTTCAGGAAGGCTATCAAACCAGTCGTATTCATCGATTGGGGTGTCGTCTGTGTTGTCGTTGGACATGGGGTTGTAGTGGGTTGGTTGCGGTGTGCGCTCTCGGTCGCGCTTCAGGTAAGTGGTGGCGCGACCGGACGCACACAGGCGGTGTCGGTTGCTGGCTGGTTTTGAGAGCGACTGACGGGTTCTACCGCAGTAAATGTTCCCACTGCGTTCTGTGGGGGCATTTACGCGGTAGTCCACCCCGTTAGTGGTGGACCGTCAGTAGAGACTGTTGAGGTGGACCCGGTAGTGTTCTAGAGATGAAATGTTGGGGGTTGACTACCTGACTCAAGGAGAGAGTCCCGCCGTTCACGGCGAGGAGGATGTCATGGTGCGTATGGGTGGTCATCGGGTTCAAATACATTGATTTCTTTGAGTATTTCTGTCCATGTGTTTTGATCGAAATTTCGCTTGACAGCCACCAATGAGTAGTTTCCGTGTTTCTTGTAGTCAGTTGTTGATGGGGTGTTTTCAAGCAGTTCATCAACACGCTTGATGTCGTCAATGACATCTGATGTTGGAATTGAAACACGGTGTCGTTGGCTGATGGTATATCCGTAATATTTGATGACCTCTTTCCATGTGCTTGAGTCGTCGGGGGTGGTGTGCGAGATCTGGGAGTATGTGGTGTACACTCCAAACTCATCGTATTCGGCTTTTGTTGGTGGGTGTCCAAGAGCTCGTGTAGTGGCGTCAAAGTCTTGTCTGAGACGTTTTTCGGTGTCTTCACCATTTCTTGCTTTGTAGTTATAGCCGAGTGAGTTGAGTGTGTTTTCCCATGTTTCAGAGAGGGTTTGATAATATGTTGTGAGACTATATTTGCCATGAGTGTCGTATTCAGTGGTTGTCGGTGGATGTCCGAGTGAGTTGGCAACAGCTTTGATGTCTTGTTTAATGTCTTCTTCTGCTATTTTTGGGCGTCCAGTAACTTCTCTAAATTTTCGAGTGCTGGTGTCATACCCAAGTGTATCAAGAGCAGTAACCCATGATCCGTTGCCGAATCGTCGTCCAATTGTTCGAGTGCTAAACTGTCCGTGGGTGGTGTATTCTGTAGATAATGGAAGTTGGCCGAGTTTGTCAATAACACGTTCGAGATCTGTTTTCAGCTCTTCATCGCTAATTTTCTGAGAAGATTGTGTTGTGGCCATATGTGGGGTGAATGTAGAATCTGGTTGTTATCGTAGACTTTGCGTACTTAATCTATTAACAGGAGTTTATTTATAGTATTGTATTTTGGTTAGGGGGGTTTTGTTGGTTGTTTCTTGTGTCTCGAAATGGCAAGTGTTTATATGAGACCGGGAGCATTCTTGTCTTAGTATGGTCCAAAGAATCTACACAGAGGATAGTATCTTTTTCATAGGTTCTTGGATTACAGAATCCGTACTTCGGTACGTTGAAGGGGTTTCTGGTGTTGTCTCTTTGCCGGGTGTTGTTTTCTTTTCGCTAATCATTTCAGAAGGTGTGACAGCATCAAATCAAATGGCTGTTTTCACGTGGTTATTGTTTGGGTTGTATTTCGTCTCGTTTGTGTTTGCTATCAATGGAATTCGCCATTTTGGTTCTAAACGGCGCTTATCTATTGATCGGTTAGGGCTGTTTTTTGGTGTGTGTTATATCGGTGGGTGGCTTGGGATCGCTTCTGGTTGGTATTTTTCAGGTCAGATAATTCCTGTTGAAGGGGATCTGTATCTCTTCGTCTTATTTGGAGTGTTTGTGTGTAGCGCTGCTGTTTCTGTTTTGTCTATTCTGTTCATCTGTCGGGCGTTTGTAGAAGGAGTTCGGTGTGTGTATCAGTATCAGTCGTATGTGTGACTGATGGCGCAGCCCGAACGAGTGTGTGCTGTTTTTTGAGTGAGGGAGGGGAGAGGGGCAGGAGCAACGCGGAGGCCCTTCGAGGCCCCGGTGGGAGGGCGGTAACGTATCTGGGTGTTTTTGTTGTTGTTTCTCGGAAGATAATTATCTGGATTATCATAATCTAGATTATTATATTGTAGACAATTTTTTTCGGATTTGTTTCCTGAGGACTCAAGTAGGATGATGAAAGAATGGCAAGTAGACAATGACAGAGAAGTTGTTTAGTGATTCTGGAGACGATGGAACAGAGAATTTTTGGGGAGAATCACCGTATCGGGTTCAGTTTGCTGTGGGTGGTGTTACATGCCAGAGTAGTGGGTTGGATACTCGTGAAGAGGCAGTTGTTTTCCAGACGCAGTTAGAGTATCATTTGGATGGAGTTGATGATGTGGAGATCATCGATGTGGATTCGGCATCTGATGTCGATCCGTTTGATGGCCCTCACTCACTTCGTGTTCGGTTTCAACTGAATGGTGTTGACTGTTATACAGAGGGAGTGAGTGATGTTGATGAGGGTGTTGCTGTCAAAGAGGCTGTGAGGGGTGTAGAGAGTGTTTCTAATACAGACCTCGTTCGGGTTATGGGCAACGTTCATGCGATTGTCTCGGGGCGAGGGGGCGGTTTAGATGGGTCTGTTGATGGAGCGGCTGATGAGGAAGATAGTGACGCAACGGGAATGGTCAACATTCCGTTTGATACGCAATTTCTTGAACCGATTGGTCGTGGAGATAAGACAGCAACTCTTCGTGTTGGTCGTTACGATGTAGAGTCTGGTGATGAAGTTATTTTGGCTAATAGAGATCTATCTGTAGAGTGGGCAATTGCTGAGGTGTTGTATACATTCACCTGTCCAGCAGGTGATGCTCCAGAAATACTTCGAACGCTTGGAGCACGCCATTCAACGCTCAAGGAAGGAACGACAGTGCCAGAGGTGCTGCGCCCGCATTATGAGACGCCAGTTACTGAAGGGACAGTTGTTCAGGGGATTGTCTGGGAAGTCCAGATGTCGTTTGTGAGCGATTGTTGATTGGCTAGAGGATTCGTACTTCGTCTTTGGTTACATCGATCACATCGATTCCGTGATTTTCGGCATCGATTCCAAATCCGGCTTCGAGTTCTTCTGCTACCCAGTGGGTGATTGTTTTAACTGGCGTTTCGCTGTCGCCAGAGTAGATGTGAGTTTCAACATGGTCGACAACGGGATTTGATCCACGGACGAATGATTCTCGCTCAACAGTGACCCAACCGAAAACGGTACGCTCGTTTTCATTGGTATCGGTAACTGTAAGCCGGTCTCGGCGGCGAAATTCGCGTTTTTCTCCGGGCGTCATTGATGAGTTGTGTGGGTGTTATCGGGTTGTTGTTATAAAGAACAAGGAGAATACCTGCGCCTTTAGGCGCGGGATGAATACGACACTCTGACGGACACCCCACCGAAGCCACTCCAATCGGATATTCAGCGTCCAGTCATTGGTTTTAATATACACTCTCTCATAATGTGTTATGAGGAAAGTTCGATGGTGGAGACAACCCGCACCTACGTCGCACGCATCACGAACCACAGTGAGGTTCGTGACGAGCTCGACCAGTGTGGGTTCTCCGCATCCAAACTGTGGAATATCGGACGTTACTACATCCAAGAACGGTGGGAAGAAGACGGTGAGATACCCGACGAAGCCGAGCTGAAGTCGGAGTTGAAAGACCACGAACGCTACAGTGACCTACATTCTCAGTCAAGTCAGCGAGTTCTCGAAGAACTTGCTGAGGCGTTCAATGGCTGGTACAACTCCGACGACGACAATAACCCACCGGGCTACCGGAAACGTGGCGACCGACACCCACGCTCCACCGTCACATGGAAGAAACGAGCGATCAAGCACGATACGAAACACGGCCAGATCCGCCTCTCGAAAGGCTTCAACCTGAAAGAGAGTCGGTCTGACTTCATCCTCGCTGAGTACGAAACCCGCCCTGACGTAGAAGTTGAGAACATTCAGCAGGTGCGTGCCGTCTGGAACGGCGACCGTTGGGAACTCCACCTCGTCTGCAAGAAAGAAATTCCAGTCGAAGACGCACCCGGTGACAACACGGCAGGGATCGACCTCGGGATCAGCAACTATCTCGCCATCGACTACGAGGACGGCGAGAGTGAACTGTATCCGGGGAACACGCTAAAAGAAGACAAGCACTACTTCACCCGCGAGGAGTACCAGACCGAAGGCGAGAACGGGCCGTCAAAGCGTGCGCGGAAGGCTCGACAGAAACTCTCCCGGCGCAAAGA
>LFFM01000003.1_pt1 | contig 128094 bp, 111 predicted proteins | sample 643131 | NCBI WGS metagenome assembly LFFM01 (sample SAMN03777445, study PRJNA286221) | soda lake metagenome | biome: soda lake; feature: Kulunda steppe; material: water; isolation source: sample Tc-Br brine of Tanatar trona crystallizer | place: Russia: Kulunda steppe | collected 2011-07 | reverse complement strand
GCGCATAACCGCAATCTAAACGATCGCTCGGGTGAAACTCAACCCGAGGCGAACGCGCCAGGTTGCGTACAGCAGCGTGCCCGGACCGAACGAACCGATCCGCAGGGCTACATCGCCATTGTGAAATAATCCTGCCGTTCATCCTGATGGAATTTCAGGACGCTTGCCCGGGTTAACAGGATGAGCGTCTTCGAGGCCACTTGCAGCGAGAGATCAGCCATGGAGGCAAACTGATCGACCGTGATGTGCCCATAGGAGTCGAGGTAGCGCATGAGCAGCTTTTCCTTCTCTCCAAATTCGAACGCCACGCCATTCGGCGTCGCCTCGGCCTCCATGAGGGCCACCGCCTCTGGACTGGCTTCGACGCTCATGTCGCGGATGCGGACGTAGGCGGTGCGTTCGCCCTCGGGGGTGGTGGGCAGCAGGAAGTGCGGCTTGGTGGTACTCTGCGGCACGTTCACGATGATGACGAAGCGCCCGTCCTCCACCGCCGTGAGCTCGGTCGAGAACCGGACGGGCGGCGCGCAGAGCGTATCCAGCGCCCGGCGGAGCGCAAACTGCTCTTCCTCAGCGTCCCGCACGCCAACCAGCCGCCCGCTGTCCGTGACCCCCAGCAGCAAGCGCCCCCCGTGCGTGTTGGCCAGCGCAATCACTTCCTTGGCAATCCGGGCGGGCCGAGGAACGCGCCGTTTAAACTCTAAATGCGTGCTCTCGCCGAGCGCAACCAGTTGCGCCAGGTCGCGCATGGAAAAGTCGGAGACCACGCGACGCTGGTGTTCAGGCAAACGTGACATGTGGAACGATCGTGCTTGAAGAAAGGAAAACGCGGAGACCTGGCGATCAGTCAGCGGATAGCACGCACGATACCTCCAAAGATAATGAGTGAGACGCTGTGTCTTAACAACACAGGGTATTTGCTTCTAAAACACGGGCTTCCAACGAGGTAATCCCTGGGATTGCTCCCTGCTTCCGTCCACCGGCTCCCTACGGCTGCAGGCGCCGGCGCTACTGCGGCGGGGTCCCTACAGCCTGCTGCAGCTCATCGGGCAACCAGTCCTCGTGTTTAGCACTACGCGTCATGAGTTCCTCTACGGCGATGGTGGGGTCCTTTTGTTTAAACAGCACAGCATGCACCGCTTCTGTAATCGGCATCTCGATATTTTCGCGCTGCGCCAGTTGGTAGGTAGACTCGGTGGTGCGAATACCTTCCGCGACCATCTGCATGTTACGGGTGATGTCGTCGAGGGCGTGGCCGCGGCCGATCTGCTCGCCTACATGGCGGTTCCGGCTGTGGCTACTCATACACGTGACCACCAGGTCGCCCATCCCCGTGAGCCCGGTAAACGTGCGGGGTTGCGCGCCGAGCGCGATCCCCAGGCGCTGAATTTCGGCGATGCCGCGCGTGATCAGCGCCGCCTTCGCATTGTCGCCGTACCCAATGCCGTCCCCAATCCCAGCAGCGATGGCCAGGACATTCTTCACTGAGCCCCCGATTTCAACGCCCCGTACATCGTCGTTTGCGTAAACGCGCAGGCGCGGTGACATGAAGACTTGCTGCACCACCTCTGCCACGGCGGCCGACCGTGCGGCAGCCACCAACGTGGTGGGGCGACGATCGGCGACTTCCTCGGCATGGCTTGGCCCGTAGAGGGCAACCAGTTGCTGCTCGGGCACGGTAGGCAGCGTCTCTGCCAGGACGTCCGTCATCGTCAGCAGTGTGTCGTTTTCGATGCCCTTGGCCACCGACACAACGACGGTGCCCGGGGCGGCATGCGGCGCCAACTGCTCCGCCAGGGCCCGTACCGCGTGCGAGGGGGTAGCCACCACCCAGAGGGTATGGTCACGCGCTACAGCTGGCAAATCATGCGATAGGCGAAGGGCCGGCGGCAGCTCAGCCTTTGGTAGATAAGGCGCGTTACGCCGCGTCTCCCGCATAGCCTGTATCGCCTCCGGCCGGCGGGCCCAGAGCGTGGTGCGGTGCCCCTGCTCCACCAAACTCATGGCCAGGGCTGTGCCCCAGCTACCAGCCCCAAAGACAGCGATGTGTGGAGCAGATGTTGAGGACTCGGTCGTTGCCATAAAAACTCAATCTTCAGTGAATACCTAAACTGAACCATCACGCCGGTGGCACACGCTGTTGCCTCAAGGTAGGCAATGGCTACTGCTGCTCCAGTTCCCCGCGCCCAATCATGCCTTTAGCCGGACGGAACGACTTGAACTGGTTTTCCTCCCCGGCCAGCAACCGCTTAATGTTCGACCGGTGGGCAAACACAATACCCAGGGCGAGAAGCACACCCACGATGAGGATGCTCGGGTCCAGATCGGCACCGAACCCGTACTTCTGGATGGCAGCCGTGACCGGAAAGGAGATGGCGCTCAGCATAGAGGCCAGCGACACGTAGCCGGAAGGCAGCAGCACCGCTACAAAAACAGCCATCACGATGAGCATCGTAAAGGGCGTAATGGCGAGCAGCACGCCAGCCGTGGTGGCCACGCCCTTACCGCCGTCAAACCCGAGGTAGAGTGGAAACATATGCCCCAGAATGGCCGCCAACCCAGCCAGCAGTGCCACCACGGTGTCCAACTCCCAGGCCCCAAAAGCAGGCAATGCGTCTACCCGGATCAGCGCAAGCACGCCCGCTGCAAACGCACCCTTGCCCATATCAAACGCCAGTGCACTGGCGCCGACCTTCCAGCCCAGCACGCGAAACGCGTTGGTGGCACCAGCATTGCCGCTTCCGTGGTCGCGCACGTCGATGCCGTGCACCAGCTTGCCCAGCCACACGCTCGAAGGAATCGAGCCGATGAGGTAGCTAAGCACGAGAATAAGAAGAAGCGACAGCATGAGGAGGATGTCGATCTGATGAGGAGTCTAAAAGGGCCCACGGTGGAAGCACTCCCGCAGCGGGCCTTCATACGCGCCACTGTGCCGGATGTATCCGATTCCGCGGCAACCTGCGCGGAGGCTATACGGCGGACTGTACTTGCCCTATCCGCACAGGCTGCTCGCCATGTGCTTCAAGTACCTTTACAGCGGCTGGGACGCTCTGGGGGCGCACGACAGCGATAAGGCCGATTCCCAAGTTGAACGTCTGCCGCATGTCGCCTTCTGGCACATCGCCCAGGGTCTGGATCAGGTCGAACAGCGCCGGGCGCTCCCACGCCGCATAGTCAACGACCGCGGTCAGCCCGTCGGGTACCACGCGAGCGGTATTCCCCGGAATCCCGCCTCCGGTAACATGCACCAGGCCCTCGGCCAGTCCCTTGGTATGGAGCGCCTGGATCGGCTCCAGGTAGGAGCGGTGTACGGCCAACAGGGCGTCGCCGACGGACACGCCCTCAAGCGCCTCGGGCTGATCCTCTACCGAAAACTGTTCAAAGAGCACGTGGCGGGCGAGTGAGTAACCGTTGGTGTGCAGCCCGGTGCTGGATAGCCCCAAGAGCACATCTCCTTCCTCGATGGTGTGGCCATCCACGACGCGTGTTTTATCCACTACGCCTACAATCATGCCCGCCAGGTCGTATTCGCCCGCCTGATACAAGTCGGGCATCTCGGCCGTCTCTCCGCCAATAAGGGCACAGCCATTGGCCTTGCAGCCCCGCGCGAAACCACGGACGACGTCGAGCGCGACGTCCGGCTCCAACGTCCCAGTAGAGAAGTAGTCCAAAAAGAACAATGGCTGTGCACCACACACCGCGATGTCGTTTACGCAGTGGTTGACGAGGTCCTCCCCAACGGTATCGTGACGCCCCGCCCGAAAGGCGACTTTCAGTTTGGTGCCCACGCCGTCGACCGACGAAACGAGTACAGGCCTGTCGTACCCATCAAAGTCCGGTTCGAAGAACGCCCCAAACGCACCGATGTCGGTCAGCACGCCGGGCGTGAAGGTGTCGCGGACGAGCGGTTTGATGCGGTCGACCGTTTCGTCGGCTGCGGCGATGTCGACGCCAGCGTCTTTGTACGTAGCCATGTGTATAGGGGTATGAAGATAAGGAGGTTAGCCACTCAGCGCCGAGCGGCTGAACAGCGATTGCAGGCGAATACGCAGGCGATCGATGTGGCCGACCTGGATAGGGTTCGACCACACATCGAAATCGCGGCGTTCGATGCGCGCCAGGATGTCCAGCCCGCCAATCCAGTACCGCTTGTACGTGCCCCGGATGCGCCACGGCAAGTCGGCCGCCAGCGGCTCAGCCTGGGCCAGTTCGTCGCGGGCGCGGACCGTAAGCCGCCACAGCACGCGGCGGAGGGCCTCGTTCACCTCGCCCCGAAATAAGCGATGCTCTTCAATGTCATACGTTGCTAAGGCATTCAAGGGAATGTAGAGCCGCCCCCGCTGGACGTCATGCGGCAGCCGCATGAGCCGGCTGATGAGAAAGAGGGCACGAGCAAAGGCATGCGCATGCGGCAGCTGAAAGCGGTTGGCCATATCCAGCAGATGCATCAGGGCCTCGGCCAACTGGCAGACGCCGTCATGCATGAAGCGCTCAAGCTCGTCGTAGGTCTCAAAGCGGAGCTCTTCTCCCTCGCGGACAGCACTGCGGAGCTGCCGCGCAAAAACGTCCAGCGGCACACCCTGCGTGTCGGCATGCTGGTAGAGGCTTCGGGTAATTGATTCAGGCACATCGGGCAGCGGACGCTCCTCAAGCACAAGCGTGCGGAGGGCCTCCGTCGTGTGCTGCTGCCAGCCCGCCGGCGCCTCATTTGTGACCGCGTACCAGTCCCAGAACGCCTGTGCGGCGTTGCGCTGCGTCCCAGAGAAGCCGCCTGTGTAATACGGACGTGGGACAGCAGGAGGCGCAGCGGCAGAAGGCATGCAGATCAGCAGAGAAATAGCGGCACAGGTGTAGAGCCTGTACCAACGAAAAACGGGCGAGGGTTCCCCCGCCCGTTGGTTTGGTGGCTATGGCTGGAGGATCGGCCGATCCTATGCGTTCGACCGGTCTTTGACGACGTTAATGAGGCTTCCCTTCAACAGCATTTCGATCTCGCGAGGCGAGAGGTCATGCTCGGCCGTGTAGGTTTCGTCCTTGGTTTCATTGTAGACGTTCACCTTTGTGCCCGACTGAATGGCCGCCCGGGCGTTTTCCACGGTGAGGGTATCCCCTTCGTCGATGCGGTTGAAGTCATCCTCGTCGGCAAACATCAGCGGGAGGATGCCGAAGTTGGCGAGGTTTTGCCGGTGGATCCGGGCAAAGCTCTTCACCAGCTTCAGCCGGGTACCCAGCCAGCGCGGCGCAATGGCGGCGTGCTCCCGGCTCGACCCCTGGCCATAATTGGAACCAGCGACAATGGCGAAGCCCTCCTCCTGACGCTCCAGGGCGCGCTCGAAGAAGCTTTCATCCACGACTTCAAACACGAACTCCGAGATTTTCGGAATATTGGAGCGGTAGGGCAGAATGCGCGAACCGGCCGGCATGATTTCGTCCGTCGAGATGTCATCGCCTACCTTCAGCAGCACTGGCACGGTAAGGGACTCGGGCAGCGGCTCGAAGGATGGCAGCGAAACCACATTCGGGCCTTTCTCCAGCTCCTGCCGCTCGCCGTTAGTAGCCGGCGGCACGATTTGCTCCGTGTTGATGATGATATCCTCCGGCTCTTCCACGTGCGGATACGACATGCCGTACAGCTCTTCCAGATCCCGTGGATCCGTGATCTTACCCGTCAGCGCGGAAGCTGCGGCCGTTTCTGGACTCACAAGGTAGACGGCATCTTCCTTCGTACCAGAGCGGCCGGGGAAGTTGCGTGGCACCGTGCGCAGACTGATGCGTCCGGTTGCCGGCGCCTGCCCCATGCCGATGCAGCCGTTACAGCCCGCCTGATGAATCCGTGCACCGGCCCGCGTCAGCTTCTGCAGGTGACCCGTGTGCATCAGGTTTTCCAGAATCTGCCGGGACGTGGGATTCACGTCAAACGAGACGCGATCGTGCACTTGCTTGCCTTCCACAATGTCGGCCGCCACCGCGAAGTCACGGAAGCCCGGATTGGCTGAGGAGCCAACGTACGACTGGTAGATCTCCTGCCCCTCCACCTCACGTACGGGCACTACGTTGCCCGGGCTACTTGGCTTGGCAATCATGGGGACGACGTCATCGAGGTGGATCTCCTCGTGCACGTCGTACGTCGCATCCGGGTCGGCCTTAAGCTCGGACCAGTCTTCCTCTCGTCCTTGCGAGCGGAGGAAGCGCTTCACCTCGTCATCTGAAGGGAAAACCGTGCTGGTGGCGCCCAGCTCCGTGCCCATGTTGGCGATCACGTGGCGGTCCATGCAGCTGAGGGAATCCAGGCCAGGGCCGTAATATTCGATAATACGGTTGACGCCTCCATCGACATCGTGGCGCCGCAGCATCTCCAAAATCACATCTTTTGCACTTACCCAGTCCGGCAACTCGCCCGTCAGCTTCACGCCCCAAACCTCAGGCATCCGAATGGTATACGGCTCGCCCGCCATCGCCATCGCTACGTCGAGACCACCAGCGCCGATTGCCAGCATCCCGATGGCGCCGGCCGCCGGGGTATGGCTGTCAGATCCAATCAACGTTTTGCCCGGCACGCCAAACCGCTCCTGATGCACCGGGTGGCTTACGCCGTTACCGGGACGGCTGTAATGCACCCCATACTTCTTGCACGCGCTGCGTAAGAAGAGATGGTCATCCGGATTCTTGTAGTCGGACTGGATCAGGTTATGATCCACGTACTGCGCGGACACTTCAGTCTGGACCTGCGGAAGCCCCATGGCCTCAAACTCCAGCATGACCATGGTGCCTGTCGCATCCTGTGTCAGCGTCTGGTCCATCTTTAGCGAGATCTCCTCTCCCACCTCCATCTCACCGTCCACAAGATGGGATTTGATGAGTTTTTCCGTGACGTTGCGTCCCATGATACCATGACGTTTGTTGGTAAATGTCTATGGATCTATTCGAACAGACGTTTACGTCGAATGATGCGCCTCCGCCCGTACCAGGCAGGGCTTCACACATTTGTATCGGTTGCCGGTGCCACAGTAACCACGGCCTACCTCCGACGATGGCGCCGGGCGGCGGCGGAATTTTTGCTCGCACGTTCCCTCGCTGCTTCCTATGTTGAGCAGCGCCGCTCATTTTTGCACATGGCTAAGGGGCCGACTGCGTGGGGATGCTGAATTACATCTGGGCCGGGCTGATTGTGTTTAGCCTGGTGTTTGCACTGGCTACGGATACCCGGGAGATAGCCCAGGACCGTTACCGCAATGATGCGGCGCTTCCGGTTGAACTCCACTTCCCCGACGGCTATGCCGCTGATGCCCGGCGGCAGTCCGTGGAGGTGCGTATACGGCCGGAGGTCTACCAGGCCTTCTACGACACCGACGCCACCCCGGAGCGCGCGTACGATGGCACGCTCGTGCAAACCCAGGATGGGCGGCAGGTACGATTTGATGCAGGCGCGTCGCTACCCGAACCAATGGCAACCATCCGCGAAGTAACGGCGGGTTCGGACGGCGAACTGCGGGCAGTTCTGCAAGACTTCGTCCCTAACGGGCGCACGGTCGCGGCGTCGGTCGCCTTCGAGCCCGTCCGCTTTGTTAAGATGACAGCCATCACGCAGGCCGCTTTCGACTTCGCAGATACGGCCGTGAACATTATCATCGGGCTTATCGGCGCGCTGGCGCTCTGGCTGGGGCTGCTGCGCATCGCGGAGAAGTCGGGCCTGGTCGGCATCATCGTCCGGCTCGTGCGCCCCGTACTGCGCCCCCTCTTCCCCGGCGTACCGAAAGACCACCCCGCTCTCGGCGTGATTGCCCTGAACCTCTCAGCCAATATGCTGGGCCTGGGCAACGCCGCAACGCCGCTGGGCATCAAGGCGATGGAAGAGCTCCATAAGCTTAACGAGAGCGAAGACACCGCCACTGATGACATGGTGATGCTGCTGGCGATGAATACGGCGAGCGTGCAACTCGTCCCCCCGGTCTTGCTCGTGGCCATCATGGGACTGCAGATCAATGAGCTGATCTTCAGCATCATCATCGTCACCGGATGCTCGTTGCTCGTGGCCATCACGGCGGCCAAGCTGTTATCGAAGATGCGCCGCTATCGCGCGACGGACCCAAACCGTAAGACCGCGGTGAGGCTGGAAGAAAACAATCCCTCAGACGCTGCTGATGTGGATGATCCTGATGCTCCGCCATCAAACACCTGATTCACCCCCTGAGCTTAACCCAACGCTTCATTCCCTGATATGGAAACGTTTCGCAGTATTGTTGAACTCATGGCGGTGTTTGTATTGCCGGCTATCATTGTCGGGTTTCCGCTGTATGGCCTTTATAAAAAAGTGCCCGTTTATGAGGAATTTGTGGAAGGCGCAAAGGAGGGATTCAAGGTGGCAGTGCAGATTATTCCCTACCTGGTGGCCATTCTCTTTGCGATCGGCATGTTTCGGGCGTCTGGCGCGATGGAGTTTCTTGTAGAAGGTCTGCGCCCCGTCCTCAGCCTCGTAAATATTCCGCCCGAGGTGATCCCCATGGGCATCATCCGGCCCCTGACCGGCTCAGGGTCAGCGGGCGTAGTTGTCGACCTGATCAACACGTACGGAGAAGATTCTCTTATAGTAAAAATCGCCGCTACCATGTTTGGCTCTACCGAAACGACCTTTTACGTGATCGCGGTCTACTTTGGCGCCATCAACGTGCAGAAGACCCGGCACGCCGTACCGGCCGGGTTGATCGCGGACTTTACCGCTATGGTGCTCGCGGTCTACGTGGTGCAACTACTTTTTGGGTAGCCAGACCGGTCGCACGCGCCCACCAATGAGAAGAGCGAAGCACAGTCGGTCTGCGCTCCGCTCTCCGAGGCTTTGGTCTGGGGCGGCGTTATTCCACCGGGTTGACGGGCCTGCCTGAAAGCTACAGGTTCAGCATACTGTTTTCTGTGCCGTGCTCATTGGGCACGTACCCATCGGCTTCCTCGTCGTTACGCCACTCGGCACCGTCGACCCAGTACTTGAACTCGACATCGGTACCAGGCTTGAACGAAATCCGCTTCTTCCAGATGCCGTTGACCGGCTGCAGCTCCATGAGGTCGGCCTCGGGATCCCAGTCGTTAAAATCGCCAACAATAGCAATGCTCTCTTCGGCAACCTCAGCGGGCAGCGTGAAGTGAACGCGCATCGATTTTCCTGCAGGGCTTAAGTCTTTTTCAATCATGTGTAGGGAGGACCAGGTGTGGATTAAAGGGGCGTGCCGTGCGGCGCACGCACGATCACACCATAAGAACCGGTATAATCAGGCACGCCGTCAACTTCGCATCAGGTGGTAAGCGCTTCCACGCGAAAAGCTTAACGGAAAGCTCATATCAACTTCATAACGAGAGATCAGCGGAAGCGCTTTTGCGCGGTAGTGATGCTGTGCATGATGACGAGGAGCTGCAACCGGATCGCCTCCCGCAGGGGCAGCGGCGCCAGCCCAAACCTGGCCCGGACCTCCTCCAGCGCGTCGTCGGAGTCGGCAGAAGAGGCCAGGGCCAGCTCAGCCAGGGCTTGCCGGCACGCCAGATAAGTGGCCGGACGCCCGGGGGCATCGGTGCTGGGCGTGTCGGTTGTGGGGGTGATTCGGAAAAGGGGCAGCTCGGTCACCAGGCAAAGCGGGTCGCCGCCCAGGGACCGGACGAATTCCATGGAGCTCTGGTGGAAGCGGCGTGCCTCCTTCGGGTTGTTCTTGGCGCGGAAAAACGTCCGCATAGCCGTGCCTTCAGGTGTAGTATTGAATCCCGGGCCAAGGTAGAAGAAGCCCTTCTCCCCTTGGCGATTATGATCGTGGAGCCCAAGCTCCATCTGCTCTGCCTCGGCCTTGAGGGCGTCCTGCAGTGCTTCTGTGCGAAAGCCCCAGTGCCGTTCAATCAACAGGAAGAACCCTTCCGACACCCCCATGCCGTGCAGGCTAAGGTGCAGATCCATGGGCCCGTGGCGTCGCAGAAAGTGGCTGACCGCCCGGTTTTCGGGCCGCATGGTAGGAAATCCAAACTCCAGGTCATCCCCCGGCTTTTCCCGAACCCGTTCCTGCAGATAGGCCGAGAGCGATGGCCACGCGTCCATCCAGGACCGGTTGCGCGCCTCGCCGTCTGGATTGATGTGCGGTACAACGAGAAAGCGCACCTGCTGGAGGAGGTCCGCCAAGGCCTCCGGCGCATCGCAGGCGGCAAGCACAAGGGTGCGCAGCGTTTCGGGGCCAACCGGTTCGTCGGCGTGTGCCCCCGCGATGAGGCTTACCGTGAGCGGCCCCTCACCCAGCACCACCCCGCCCAGCGGCCGCCCCTCCCGGCTCTCGCCGATGTCGTGGAACGATGCAGGCACATCGGTATCGGCGCAGGCGGCGCGTATCTGCTGTAGACTTTCGTCATGGGTACGAAACGTTGGGGGAGCGGTGGCGGCAAGGGGTGAGAGCATGGCAAGTGAGGTCAATTCAATAAAAAAGCCGGCCGTACGCAAACCTGCTGCGTCCGGCCGGCCCATGGTGCATCCAGCAAGCAGCCCGCTTACGCGTCGCCGTCCAGGATGTCGTTAATGCGCACCAGCGCGTCTTGCAGGTGCAGCTGCGTGGTGCGGTCGTTGGCGCGGCGCTCGGCGCGCTCGATGTCAGAGCGCAGCGTCATCAGTTCGCCACGCACAAACGCGCGAATATCAGACTGCGCAACGTTCACCGGCGTAAAGCCGAGAAACGCCCGGAACTGCGCCGGAGGGGCACTGACTTCAGCCGTCATGAGGTTCCCCAGCCGGTCGATGTGCGTGCGCTGCAGGTTGCGGCGGAACGGATCGACAGCTTCGGCGCGGCTGAGCTCATGCCAGATGCCCTCACGCAGATCGGCCAGCATGGCCGGTGCGCTGTACGCGTCCGTACCCAACCGGGCTTCGGCCTCAATCAGGCGGGCCAGGCGCTGCGGCTCCATCAGCAGATTGAGCACCCGGGCCTGCCGGGTACGGATGCGTTCGATGAAGCCGCCGTGCTCGAGGCGTTGCACCAGGTCTTCCTCCAGCATCCATGTGGGCGTTTCAAACGCCTGGGCCTGCAGGAAGGCCATCGCGTCGCGTTGATACTGCGCGTCAACCACCTCGTACACTACGCCGTCCTGATCGTACGTCTTATGGTTCTCATAGACACCGCCGACGTAGCGACCCACATGACCCATGTAGAGGTCCCACTGGCCAATGAGGCGGTTGAAGATACCACCCGCCTGATCGAAGTTTTCGCCCTCGCGGTACGTCCATTCGATAATGTTGGGCAGGATGCGCTTCAGGTTTTCCACGCCCAGGCGGCTGGCCTCGATGGTATCATCGCCGAGGGCTTCGCGCTGGGACCGCGGATCGATCGGATTACCGGTCTGCCGGCCGTAGAAGTAGCGCGGGTCATCGGCGCGGGCCTTGATCCACTCGTTGATGATGGGCCGCTCCTCGTCCGGTGTGGACGCCTCGGGAATGGGGCGATAGCCAAACTCTACCGACCACAGGTCATACGGGCCGAGCTTCGCCATGAAGTCCGTGACACCGTCCTCGGGCTGAGCCACGTAGTTGAACCGGGCATAGTCCATGATAGAAGCCGCTGTGCCGTTGTTCGCAGTGTACGTTGGCGAGCGCAGCGAATCAACCGGGGTGGCGACGGCCGAACCCCAGTTATGCGGCAGGCCAATCGTATGGCCGACCTCGTGGGCAGATACGAACCGGATCAGTTCGCCCATGACCTCCTCTTCGAACTCGACGCCTCGGGCCTCGGGGTTCGCTGCAGCCGTCTGCACAAAGTACCAGTCGCGCAGCAGATTCATGACGTTGTGGTACCAGCCGATATCCGAGCCCAGGATCTCACCAGTGCGCGGGTCTACGGTACGGGGGCCGTAGGCATTCTGCGTCTGCGATGCGAAGTACCGAATCGTAGAGTAGCGGATATCCTCCGGGCTAAACTCCGGGTCTTCCTCAGCGGTGGGCGGGTCCTTCGCCATAATGGCGTTCTTGAAGCCGGCAGCTTCAAAGGCTACGTTCCAGTCCTCCACGCCTTGTTTCAGGTAGGGTCGCCACTGCTCGGGCGTGGCCGGGTCGATGTAGTACACGATGGGCTTCACGGGCTCCACCAGTTCACCCCGCTCGAAGGCCTCCATATCGCTTGGCTCCAGGCGCCAGCGGGAAATGTAGGTACGTTCCTCCGCGCGCTGGGTATCGCGACCAAAATCAACCTGCTGTATGCTGAAGAAGCCCACCCGCTCATCGGCCAAACGGCGCTGCATGGGCTCGGCCGGGAGCAGCACCATCGACTGATTCATCATCAGCGATATGGCGTTGGTGGAGCTATTGGAGGGCGGATTCTGCGCCTCGTAGGTGAGCAGATGCCGCACCTCGATGTTTTCTGGGAAGCTGCGCACGGATTCCAGATACGTCCGTGACGCGTCCAGGCGACGCACCCCGTAGGCTGACCGGCGGCCCTGCTGCAAGCCGAGCGCCGGGACGTCCGATGTGTACAGGCTCGTCACGTCGATCACAACGCCCTCCTCGTCCTCCGAGAGGGCCTCAATATCGAACGACATGATGATTGGTTCGAAGTTGGAGTTGCGCACGGCCTGGTAGATGGGCGTGTCTGGATCAGCCACGTTGGAGTACTGCGCCACACGCAAGAGTACTTTGTCAAACTGCCGCTCCCAGCGCACGACTTGCTCATTGGCCTTTTCCCCACCATAGCCGATATTATCGGCTGTCTGGGCAATACGCGTCACGAGGAGCATCTCCTTGCCCAGCAGCGAGTCGGGGATCTCGTAGTACAGGTTGTCGTCGATGCGATGGCTGGTGAACAGGCCCTCATCGCTTTCAGCCGCATCCGTGATCACCTCACTGTAGGGCGTGAAGGGCGTATCGTTCGTCTCTTGTTCAGGTTCTGGGGGAGCATCGGTAGCCGCCTCCTGTGCACCGGTGCAGCCTGCAAAAAGCAGGGTTACAACGAGCATCAGCGCAGGCAGGCGCAGATTGGTACCAAAAGTCATGGGGTATGAGGTTAAGTCATGGAAAACATAAAACCGCACGCGGTGCGCATCCGGTCTGCACAGTGCATCAAACCACATTGAGGCCTAAAACGCAACTCGGCGTGGCTGTAGGGACGCTACGGGCGAGCCAGGTCGTCGGTCACGGCAATGAGGCGGTCGGTGTTGCGTTGGGGATCACGATAATAGATAAAGGCGGTGTACTGCGAGCGCTGTGGCGGTAGGCCCTCGGCGAGGCTCCGCATCTGGCGATCCCCGGCCCGCACGTAGCGGTATTCGTACTCGCCCTGCTTAAGTGTTGCCACCCCCACATACCGGTCCGCTGCGGCGTCCCATGTAAGCGTCGGGGCCTGGTCGTTCGCCGTCCAGTTGTTGAAGCTGCCCACCAGCACAACGTCTCCGTTGATGGGCTCCTCCTCAGGTGGTACGTACTGGAACGTGGCCTGCACGTACTCGCCGTTGGTTTCGGGGCTGGGCACATCACGGACCCGAGAGATTACCGGTTGGCCGTTGAGCGGTACATCGGTGCCCGGGTCAGGAAAGCGCGCGAGGTCAGGCGCCAGGCGTACGCGAAAGGGTACCGGCGCCCGGTCAACCGTCTCAATCTGCCGGGTCGTGCGCAGCGCCCGTAGATCCAGTCGGTAATCGCTCCCTACCGGCGCAAAGCTTTGCCGCCGGTCCAGCTCGAACTGAAGCGTCGGTTGGTCCATGAGCTGCGGGCGGTCGGCACAGCGGGTGCGGTTCACACGACCGTCGCGAATAAAGCACGCTGTGAAGTCAAAGACGCGGCCTTCCAGGTCTCGAGGCGGGCGTATGCGTACCAGCGGCTGGACGGCCAGACCGTTGAGGCCGGCCACAGGAATCCTATCGAACCGGAGATCGATACGCCCTTCCTGCTCGGAGACGAAAAAGGCGCGCTCAAATAGTACAGCCTCCTCATTGCCCTGCTCGGTCACCCGGACGATGTAGTTCCCGCTTACCGTGAAGCCAATACGCTCATTCGGAAAGGTGTAGGTGTAGTGCGTATAGTTCACCTGGGTGGCCTCTGAGGGCTGATAGTCCGTCAGGTCATCCCGCTGAAACCCGCGCATGTACTCGCTTGGCGAGAGCCGACGCTCCCAGAGGCGCGTGGCCTGATAGAAATGGACATTCAGCGGGCGCCCCCGGGGCTCCATAAGATCAAACGAAAGCTGGAGCTGCTCCCCCGAGTTGAGCGTTATCACCGGAAGCTGGGCATCGACCGGGATGCTGCTTCGCTGCTGCCGGGTGGGGTGCAGGCGGATGGTGCGGAAATCGGTCGCGTCGGAGGCCATGTGGGGCGCAATATCCTCCGGACCGGCGGGCTCCTGCCTAGCTCCCTCGTTGTCCTGTGTACTGGCACATCCAGCAAGCAGCAGCATCAGAACGATGGCCCAGCTACTTTTGCTGAAGCTACGATACCAGCCCGACCGGTGAAACAGCATAGCGAGGTAGACGAGCAAAGAAAGCGCGAAAGGCGGTCGGGTACATGCGTCAGTATAACGAATTACGAACTCCATTTTGTATATCCTCTGATGAAGACGCTTCGGGCGGCGCATCAACCCACGACAGAAACGCCTGGAACGCCTGCGCTTCCGCCGAGGCTTCAGCGGCCCCCATCGCACGAAACGCGCGGCTCGCCATCGCGGCTTCTGTCTGGGCCTGAGCCAGCGTCCCGTGCCGGTAGGCCCACATGGCGCGGTGGGCATGCACCTGCGCCTGCAGTCGCCGCCCGGGCCCAGCCGTCAGGCCAAGAGCGTCTCTCCCATCACGGCCGGAAGCTGCGGCGTGTAGCGCGCCCTCCCAATCCTGAGCATCTGCCAGAAGGAGGGCCAGTAGAAAGCGCCCAGGGGTACGCCCATCAAGCGCCATAGCCAACTGTTCTGCGCGCTCAGGCGGTGGGCGCACCGGTTGAAGGGCGAGAAACACATCCGGGACGTCGGTGAGCGCCCGCTCCAACTGGAGCTGCATCCACAACGCGTGTTGATGAACCGGTAGCCGCCGTAGCAACGTGTCGTATTGCTCAGTGGCCTCGGTCCCCCTCCCCATTATGGCGAGCGCCTGGGCATAGCGTAGCTGCATACGCCAATCCATGCTACCCCGGCCTGTCGGTTCGATGCGCTCCACTACCGCTTGCGCCTCCCCCGCTGCTATCTGGAACGCCGCCCAGAGCGCCTGTGCGCCAGGATGCGCCGGCTCGTGGGCCAGTGCCTCAAGCACGTAGCCACGCGCCTCGTCGAATCGGTCATCTGCCAGGGCCGCCTGTGCCTTGCGGTAGACCGCGGTGGCGGGCGGGAGCTGAAATGGGCACGGCTGTTCGAACACCGAAGGGCGTGCAAACCGGGCAGCCATCACGGGACGCGCTGCTCGACTTACGGAAGGGCGCTCGGCCAGAAACGACTGCCACTCGGCCGTCAACTCGGGCAACGAGCGGCCGTACGCCGACGTAAAATCTGCCCAGGCGTAGGCCTGCTTGAGTGGTGCTGGACCGTAGGTGTCGAGTAAATACTGTACGAATGAGCCCATCACGGTATACGACACGGCCCCCCGCCCCGTCCAGAACCCGAGTGGGGACAGCCGTGCGGCCACGTCGGCCGAAAGGTCGGGGTTAAGCGCGTCGCGTGCTCCGCCCGGTGCCGCTACCTGCGCTGCTACCACCTGATCGTGTACGGAGGGCCGTCCGCTGGGCGGCTCCAGTGCCACGGCCAGCCCCTCCACCAGCCCAACCGATACCGAGGCGCGCACGAGGGGAAGCCCGAACGGCCGTGATGCTACATGAGCGAGCTCGTGGGCAACCACCCGCTCGGCCACAGATTGCAGCACGTGAATCTGTGGCGTGGCCAGCCATACCGGGGCCGTGTTGGTGGTGCGGGCACCAGTCAGCGCTGCCTTCGTGGCTTCATCCGGATAGAGAAAGCTATGCACCGGTACGTCAAGCGTCACCTCCAGCCGATCCGCCAACCGCTCCACCTGATACGTGTGATACCGCGCCCAATGCGCCACCTCAGCATCGGAGAGCGCCTCCGGGTCGTAGTGTAGCACCACGCGATCCGTGGACACCCGGCCGGTGAGTTGCCGCTCCAGATGCGTCATCGATGTATTGAGGCCAAGCGGAGAGGCGAAAGCGTAGATGCCTGCGATAAGCAAGGCCAGCGCGCCTACCGCTGGCGGCCCCTGTATCCACCAGGCACGGGTGGCCGGAGCCGGAAATCCCTTCCGGAGCCACCGCCCGAACAGTAGCAGCCCAGCCGCCCAGCAAAGCGTAAGCCCGCGGAACCAGAATAGGCCTGGACGAAGCGCCAGCGTCTCGTCGTAAATCGGCCCCAGCACACCGCCGAACACGTGATTGTACGTGTAGAACTGGGGATGGAACCCCAGGTCGTACACCGGCCCCATGAGCATCAGTGCCACGCCTATCCCACTCAGCGACCAGCGAGCGCTCATCGGGCCCCAGGCGGTGAGAACGTAGGCCACGGCTACAGCAAACACCACAGTGACGACTGGAAAGAGCACCCAAAACAAAACCCCCTGAAGAAACCCGCAGGCGGGCGCCCATAGCAACGCTACACCAAACAATAGAAGCGGCCACACCAGGACCAGCGTCTGCCGCTGCCATACAGAGACGACAGATCTCCCCGACCGGAAGGAACCCACAGCCACCCAGCCCACCGTGAAGAAGGCAACGGTGGCCAGGACCGCCATGCTAAATGCATTGAGCTGATGGAGCAACGGCACCATCCAGCACAGCAACACGACAGCCGTGTAAATAAGCAGCGGCCCGAGGACTCCTCCGGCAACGCTGGTCCTGCCATTCAAACCGTCGGCCATACGAACTGAACCACAAGAAAAGGTCCTCCCGCGATCAGAGAATGCTAAACGACACGCCGACGGCCAACACTTCCTTCAGCTGTAGCGCGGCACTTACGTCGCGGTCATAATACGCTGTAAACTCGAAGCGCACATCTAAAAAGCTGTTGACGGACATCCGGATCTGGTTTTCCCACAGCATGTCTGGCAGGTCGTCCTGGTCGAACGCTGCGAAGAGGGTAAGGCCCGAGATGTAGCGGACGTTTTCAGCGATCTCTACATCTAATGCCGTGGTGGACTCCACGCCGACCTGAAACCGGATGAGATCATCCGGGTCAACGCCGTATAATTCGCGCAGGCGCGGGATTGCTACGATGGTTTCCTTTGCACCAACCCCGAGCCGCTGCTGAAACCACGACGTGGGTTCGTAGGTGAGGCCCACCGACTGGGTGAACGTGGCTGGTGAGAAGAACTCTGACACCTTTACCGGGGGGTCCCGATCTTCGCCGAAAGGATCGGAGCTAAAATTAAAGCCAGAGGCAAACTGCGTCCGTAACTCGGCTGATATCGTGGGTTGGAAGAGCTGGAAGAAGTCCTCCCCGCGGTAGAGAAAGGCCCCGGCCAACCGAATAATGTCCTCTGACTTGCGGAACGACTCGCCATCCTGGTTGATGAGGCCAAACCCAAGCCGCATGCGATACGACTGACGCCAGCTATTGCCGCCGCGCATCGCATGGCCATCGAGGCGCGTAGATACGGAGAACGAGTTTACCCCGCCTTCCGCCCAGTTCTGAAACCCTACCTGCGTGGCCGACAGATCGAACCGCAGCCCCGTCATCCACTCAGCGACGGACACCGTGTCAGCCGCCTGTTGCGCATCCGGCGCAGCTACCATGTCGACGTCTTGCGCTGACACGCGCGGCACGATGGCAATCAGTAAGGCATATACAATAAACAGTGCGAGCACACGAGCAGAGAGGGGCACAGCCGAGTAGTGTTTACTTCAGAGTATGGCGTGGGAGCAGCATGCCCACCCAGTATACAAAACCATCTGTATACAGTACCACCGAGGTGGGGGCACACAGGGTACATAAGCGAAAAGGCTATGCCGTGGATGACATAGCCTTCCGCGCAATCGCAATGCTTTCAGGCGATGCTTACAGCTCGTTCTTCTTAATGTCCTGTACTTCGACGCGAATGTCTTGCGCCTTCTTCTTCAGCTCCTGCATGACCTTACGAACGCGCGTGCCGGCGGCTTTTACACCACTGTTGTAGAACTTGTCAAAGTCTTCTTCGGCTTCGCCTACGAGGTCAAGAAGCTCCTGATACCGATTACTCATAAATTCCTCCTTATTCAACAAAGTATGGGAAGTGGAAAAGTGCGTGCCTTTCCGTTGGATCAGCGCAAAACATAGGGCACGGGGGCAGGGCTGTCAAGCCGTAGATGGCCATTTAAGCGGATATACGCGCAGGGGACGGCCGAATCTGGTCTATTTCATGGAAACTCTACCGTTGAACCCTGCGCCCGCGCAGCGAACCGGGCGTCAGGAGCAATTGCGGCGTGGACAGCAGCACCGAAATGCCCGCTTCAGCGGCCTGTCGGAGAGCTGCAGCGGCCGGCACCGCTTTGGCCGGTGGAAGATCTTCGATCGGAAGGGGCGCAGCGGACGCCTCTTCTGAGAGCAACGATCGACCGCCTTTCCGCACAAAGCCCACGACGGTCACGGTATCCTCAGCAAGGGCCTGCGCCAGCGCTGTGACGGCATCGCCCAGGGCCACCTCGCGGCTGCCGCCCGAGGACGGATCACGGGCCAGCGCCGAGACCACCGGAAGCGCCTCCTGCACCACAAGCTGACGCAACCACGCCACCGCTCCCACGCGTACGCCCGGGCCGTCATGGACCAGCAGGCCGCGCGCGTCCCCCGGGATGCTCACCGCAGGCAACACGGCATCCGTAAGCCGGTCGACAAGCTGCTGGTTGGCCTCGCGCGTGGCCCGGTCCACCACCGCGGCTTCCTGTGCGGAGGCCACCTGCAACACCCCGCCCGATCGCTCACGGAACAGCCCCTGCCCCTCCAGCGCGCGCTCCGCGGCCTCTCCACTGCCATGGATGAGCAGTAGTGGTGGTAGCTGCTGACGGTTGGCGCTCAACTCGCGCCCCAGCTCGTCTATGAAGAGGGGGTCAGCCAGGTGATAATCGTCGATGCACAGCAAATACATAAGCAGTCAGGCGTGGGTGGAGTGATCTATCGCACAGGCGCAAGCAACGCCCGCAGCTAACATTCGCTAAAGAGTGGGCCGGGCTCTTGATCCGCGGCGCTGCATCCCCGACCTTAGCTAACTGCATGTTCTCTCCGTCTTCCCTGCCCCAGCCCCTACCCTATGGCTGATTTTTGCCATCTCCACTGCCATACGCAGTACTCCCTACTCGACGGCGCCGCGCAAATCAAACAGCTCATCCAGCGCGCCCAGCAGCTCGAGATGCCTGCCGTCGGCATCACCGATCATGGCAATCTCTTTGGCGTGCCCGAGTTCTACACCACAGCCCGCCGAGCAGGCATTCAGCCGGTGATCGGCTCGGAGTTCTACATCACCCCCAGTGGGATGGATGACACGGACGACGCCACACGCTACCACCAGGTCCTGTTTGCCAAAGGGCGCACGGGATACCAAAACCTGATTCAGCTGTCCTCGCTCTCCTACACCGACGGCTTCTACTACAAGCCTCGCATCGATAAAGAGGTGCTCCGCGCGCACAGCGAAGGACTGGTCGCCACGACTTGCTGCCTCCAGGGCGAGGTGCTGCAGACCATCCTTAAAAAAGGCGAGGCCGCCGGGCGGGAGGTCTTCGAGCACTACCTCGATATATTCGGCGACGACTACTACATCGAATTACAGGACCATGGCATTGAGGAGCAGCATCAGTGCAACGCGGTATTGCTGCGCTGGGCCAAGGAATACGATGTAAAGGTGCTCGCCACCAACGACGTCCACTACGTCAACCAGGAGGACGCCGAGGCGCAGGACGTGCTGCTGTGTCTGCAAACCGGGAAGGACTACAACGACCCCAACCGGATGCGCTTCGAGAACGATCAGTTCTTTCTGAAGAGCACCGAAGAGATGGCCGCGGCGCTCGATTCGGTACCGGCGGACATCCGGCAGGAGGCCATGGAAACCTCCCGCGAGATTGCCGACAAGTGCAAGTTTGAACTGCCCATGGGCGACCTGCTCATGCCCCACTACCCCATTCCGCAGGATTTTGATAACGACATGGATGCCTACCTGCGGCATCTCGTGTATGAGGGCGCTCGCCGTCGGTATGGAGAAATCACAGAGGAAATCCGCGAACGGCTCGACCACGAGTTGGGGATCATCAAAGAGATGGGCTATGCGGGCTATTTCCTCATCGTGCAAGACTTCACCGATGCGGCACGCGACCTTGGCGTGCGCGTGGGACCGGGGCGTGGCTCGGCCGCGGGAAGCGCCGTATCGTATGCCCTTGGCATCACCAACATCGACCCGCTGACGTACGATCTCCTCTTTGAGCGCTTCCTGAACCCCGACCGCGTGTCGATGCCGGACATCGACATTGACTTCGACGACCGCGGGCGTAGCAAAGTCATCGACTACGTGGTGCAGAAGTACGGCCGGGAAAACGTCTGCCAGATTGTGACCTTCGGGACGATGGGCCCACGCTCCGTCATCCGCGACGTGGCGCGCGTGCTGAACATCCCCCTCAGCGAAGCTGACCGCATCGCGAAGCTTGTGCCGGATGGCCCCGGCGTGGACCTCGACTCGGCCCTGAAGGAGGTGCCCGAGCTGCGGCAACTCAAGCAGCACGATGACAAGCAGGTGCGCCGTCTGATGCATTACGCCGAAGTGCTGGAAGGCTCCGCCCGCCACACCGGGGTACACGCCGCCGGGGTCATCATTGCCCCGGGCGAGGTGAGCGAGTATGTGCCCGTGGCGGTGGCCAAAAGCAAGGGCGAAAAGACCATCACTACCCAGTACGACGGCGACTGGGTCGAGAAGTTTGGCCTGCTGAAGATGGACTTCCTGGGCCTGAAGACGCTGACCGTGCTCAACGATACGTTAGATCTTATCCGCGAGAATCACGGGGTAGACATCAACCTGGATGAAATCCCCCTCGATGACGAGGCGACATACGAACTCTTTCAGCGGGGCGAAACCGTAGCGGTGTTTCAGTTCGAATCGGAGGGGATGCGTGAGTGGCTGCGCAAACTACAGCCCACCTCCATCAACGACCTCATCGCCATGAACGCCCTGTACCGGCCGGGGCCCATGGACCTCATACCGGACTACATCGACCGCAAGCACGGGCGCGAAGAGGTGGCCTTCCCCCACCCCCTGCTGGAAGACATCCTGGAGCCGACCTATGGCATACCCGTCTACCAGGAGCAGGTCATGAAGATGGCCCAGGTGATGGGCGGCTACTCGCTGGGGCAAGCCGACCTGCTGCGGCGCGCTATGGGCAAGAAGAAGCAGAAGGAGATGGACAAGCAGCGCGAGGTGTTTGTGGCTGGCGCCGCCGAGAAGGGCGTGCAGGAGCAGAAGGCCCACGAAGTCTTCGATATGATGGCCAAGTTTGCTGGCTACGGTTTTAACAAGAGCCACAGCGCAGCCTACTCCGTCGTCGCATACCAGACCGGCTACCTGAAGGCCCACTACCCGGCCGAGTTCATGGCTGCTGCCATGACCAATGACATGGGCGACACTAAAAAACTCACGGTGGTACTGGACGAGGCGCAGCGTATGGGTCTTGACGTGCTGCCGGCTTCCGTGAACGGCAGCGAAGCCCGTTTTAACGTAGAGGACGGACAGATCCGCATGGGCATGGGCGCCATCAAAGGCGTGGGCCTCGGCGCTATTGAGGAACTCGTCGACACCCGTGCCAAGGAAGGACCGTTTGAGACCATCTTTGACATTGTGACGACGGTCAACTTGCGCACCGTCAACAAGAAGGCGCTGGAGAGCCTGGCCCGGGTGGGCGCCATGGACGACCTTGAAGGGCATCGCGCGCAGTTTGTGGAGGCGCTGGACGATGCGGTACGCTACGGACAGAAAGTGCAGGCGGACCGCGCTGCGGGGCAGAACTCCCTCTTTGGTGACGCCTCATCCCCCGGCACCACGATGGAACCCAACCTACCGGTGGTCGAGCCGTGGTCCACGGGGCGTATCCTGAAAGAAGAACGCGAACTGACCGGCATGTACGTGTCCGGGCATCCCCTGGACAAGTACCGGCCCGAGATTGAGGCGTTTGCTTCTGCCCCTCTCGGCGACGCCGATGCGCTCTTTGACCCAAATGCAGTACCTGATGATGACCAGCAAAATGGCCGCTACGGCCGGCAAAAACCCTCACACACCGTGTTTGGCATCGTCACGGAGGTGCAGCAGCGGACCACCCGCTCCGGCAAGCCGATCATGTTTGCGCAACTCGAAGATTACACCGGGCAGGCCGAGCTCGTGTGCTTCTCCAGCATTCTCGATCGCGTACAGCAACACCTGACCGTGGATAACATCGTGCTGGTGCGTGGCGAGGTGGAGCAGCGAGGCGGCGGCACGAAGATCCTCGTCCGCGAGGTCATGCCCATGTGGCAGGTGCGCGAGAAAATGGTGCGCAATATTATCCTCACGATCGACCGCCGCCGCGTAGGCGCAGAGCACATGAACCGCCTGCATCAGCTGTGCGACCGCAACCGTGGCAACACCCGGCTCTTCTTCGACGTCGTCGATCCCCAACTTCCCGCAGGCGTCCAGCGGGTCCGGGCGCGCAGCTGCGTCGTGGACGCTTCGCCTGAGTTGCTTGATGGGATGGCCTCCCTCTTTGGGCGGCATGCCGTGACGCTCGAAAACGAGGAGTAGGAATACCCATGCTGCCCTGCTCGGCCAGCGAATAGCACAATGGCTGGCCGCGCGCCCTTCACACACAAAAACGCCCCGTCACCAGAACCGGCGACGGGGCGTTATAAGGGGAGGCGCCACGGCAATCAGCCGCAGCACGTGACGCGTTACACGAGGTACACGTCCTTGGCGTTGAGCCCCTTGGGGCCTTCCGCGACTTCGTACTCTACGCGGTCACCTTCGTCGAGGGCCTTAAAGCCATCTACGTTGATTTCACTAAAGTGGACAAACAGATCCTTGCCGCCGTGGTCCGGGGTGATGAATCCATAGCCTTTGTCGTTGCTGAACCACTTGACGGTTCCTTGTTCTCGAGCTTCCATAATTCGCTGCTTTTCAAAATGATACTGTTACGCGGTAGTATCGCCTTTCCTTCCTTCGTGGACACATACCGCGATGCCTGAGCGTCGCTCAAGAGTCGCTTGCTGCCAACACGGTTGGAAAACCGACGTTACGCCGGGTCAGATTAAGCTGTGATACCTACCTTAATGAATTTGGGCTAACAACACGCCATTCTGTTTGTTACCACGTGTGCCATGGTGCCTGTTGGAATCATAAAATTTACACACATTATCCTTTGGGGGCACCACGTGGAGTAGTGCCGACATTAAGCCCACGGATACGCCATCGCGAAGCAAAAAAGCGCCCCCTCCAAAAGGAAAGGGACGCCGGTTGTGCAGAAGCACTGGGGTAGGTGACCAAATGTGACGAGTGCACGTCCTCAGGCAAGCACATTCACGTCCTGGGCATTTAGGCCCTTCGGTCCTTCACCTACCTCATACTCTACGCGGTCGCCTTCGTCGAGGGCTTTGAAGCCATCGCTGTTGATTTCGCTAAAGTGGACAAACAGATCCTTGCCGCCATGATCTGGCGTGATGAATCCGTAGCCCTTTTCGTTGCTAAACCATTTGACGGTTCCTTGCTCACGGCCTTCCATAATTGCTGCGGTGTCAAGTGATACATGTAGTGCGGCAGCAGCAGCCTCTACTCGGTCCTGCGTGGACTACAACATTGCCAGGGACAGGCCCGGGCCGATAGATACGTCAAAGAAGACGCGCGGCCTTCTTTTCTCCATGTAGGGGGAATAGTGCGGTACTACCTTAATGGATTCTTAGTATACGCCGCGCGCTTGCCCATAGTCAAGTCCGATCCCTGCCACGGGCCGGGGACGTCGACCACCAGTGGACGCAGGCCTACCCGTAAAGCGGACGAACCATTGGCTCACGCCTGCATCTGTTCATCCAGATTGTAGCGCTTCCGCTTTTCCCAGAGGGTTTTCTTAGAGATGCCAAGCACTTCGGAAACCTCCGCATACGTAGCGTCCATCGTCTCCAATGCGTGTTTGATGTAGGCGCACTCCAGATCCTCCAGGGTCCGGCCTTCAGGAAAATGAAAGGCGCCGGCACTGCTTGAGGCCAGCAATGCCTCGTCGGGGCCACCGAGGGAGAGGTCGTCGGCATCGACCTGAGGACCCGTCGCGAAGATGGCGGCCCGCTCCAAGACGTTCCGCAACTCGCGGACGTTGCCCGTCCACGGATGGGCCTGCAGGCGTTCTTCTGCCGCTGGTGTAAACCCTTCGAGACTACGCCCCAGTTCGTCGCTAAAGGACAGAAGCACGTGCTCCGCGATGGCCAGCACATCGTCACCCATCCGGCGCAACGGCGGTAGGTGCAGGTTGACCACATTGATGCGATAGTATAGGTCGCGCCGAAACTCCTTGTCGGCCACACGCTGGACGAGATTCGCGTTGGTGGCACACAGGATGCGCGTGGTCACGCGGATATCGTCCACGCCCCCCAGCCGCCTGAACGTGCGGCTCTCCAGAAACGAAAGGAGCTTGGCCTGGAGCGCCATGCTCATCGAGTCTACTTCGTCAAGAAATACCGTTCCTCCATCGGCTACTTCCAAGAGCCCCGGCTTACTGTCGCGCGCATCTGTGAATGCTCCTTTCTCGTACCCGAACAGCTCGGCCTCCAGCAGATTATCCGGAAGAGCCGCGCAATTAATGTCCATGAACCGCCCGGCATTGTAAGCAGACGTATCATGAATCGTGCGTGCCACGAGGTTCTTTCCGGTCCCCGTTTCGCCGCTGATAAGGACGATTGTGTTGGGTACATCCTGCAAGGTCTGGATGGTGTCCCGAACGCTCTGGATGGCTGCACTCTCCCCCAGGATGCTATCGAGGGTGTGGGAGGCCGCCACATGATTCGTTTTTTTCTTTGGCTTCCGCGTCCGTGCGGCGTTGGCCGGCGTCTCCGACGTTTCTGCTGCCGGGGTCGTATCGTAGAGGGCCAGCGCCTTTTTCAGAAGCGCGCGCATCTCCTCCAGGTTCACGGGTTTCTGCAGGTAGTGAAACGCGCCCAGCCGCATGGCCTCAACAGCGGTTTGAACCGATGAGTGAGCCGTCATAATGAGAACAGGGAGTGACAACTCACGCGCCTTAAGCTCTTCAAGAAGCTCGATCCCGTTCATATCGGGCATCATCAAGTCGGCGATGATGACGTCGGGAATCGTTCCATCGTCAATGGTGGTCAGCATATCCCCGGGGCTAACGAAGGCCTCGGCCTCAAAACCATCGCGCTGCAGTACGTTAACGAACAGTTGCCCAATCTTGGGCTCGTCATCGACAATGTATATGCGTTTTTTCATGAGGCAGAAGCGTCAGCGGGTGTGCACAGAGGGGAGCGCGGTGGTTGGGTAACTTTTTCCGCCCGAGATATGCGGGTAGCGAAGCCGGTGGCGTGCACCCGGGCGGCGGCCTTCGAGCCGGTTATCGTCTAAATGCGCCGATTTTAAATGGGTCGCGGCTCCGTTACAAGACGGATGGTCTGCACACCGGGTAGGCCCGCCAGGTCACGACCGGTAATTGCGTGACGCCCTGCGGGTGGTTTCACCAGACCTCATTATAGGAGCGCACACCGCCAGCTGAATACCGACCGGGCGGATCATGCCACTACCGATTGCATTCATCACGCGCCCGTTCCTAACTGTCCTTCGTGTTCATGTCTCGTCTTTTCCGTAGGTATCTGCCTGCCCTCCTGCTTGCCGCAGCCTTCATGGCAAGTTGCGGGCCTGCAGCGACGGAAGAGCCCACCGTAACGGACGACCTGGAGCGCCAGGTCTCGTTTAGTCCACCGGCAACCCGTATCTTCCCGCTGGCGCCGAACGTCACGGAGCAGATCGTCGCGGCCGGAGGCGCCGACCAGTTGGTGGCGGTAAGCACAGCAGACACCTATCCCCCATGGGTGGATGAGCTTCCCCGCATCGGCACGCTACCGCTCGATTTCGAAGCACTCGTAGCGGAGGAGCCCGACCTTGTGGTCGCCAATGCGGAGATCAACCCGGAGCGCGACGCGGAGACACTCGATGCCCTGGGCATCCCGACGCTGTTTCTCACCTACACGACGGTGGCGGACGTGCCGCGCACGATTCGGCTACTTGGTACGTGGCTGGGCACAGAGGCGGAAGCCGACGCGACCGCCGATACGTTAACGGCGCAATTTGATGCCTTTCGCGCCGCTGCGGACACCGTGAAGCATCGACCGCGGGTGCTCTTCCTGATTGGGGACGAGACGCTGTACGCCTATGGAGCGGGAAGCTATGTGCATGAGCTTATTGCCATGGCGGGCGGCGAGAGCATCACCGCCACCTTACCCGCCGCCGCGCCGGTGCTGAGCGAGGAGTTTGTCCTTACCCAGCGGCCTGACGTCATCGTGGGATCATTTGGTGAGGGGTACACCACCGCGGACCTGCTGGCCAAGCATCCCACCTGGGACATCGTACCGGCGGTGCGTGACGGGCGCGTGTACTCCATTGACGGGGCGCTCATCAGCCGACCCGGACCGCGGCTACTGCGCGGCGTGCAGGCGCTGCGTGCAGCCATTCATGGCGATACGCTCGACGTTCCCCTCTACCTGCCCCACCTTCCATGATACGCCCATCCGTACTTGCGGGCGGTCTTGTGGTGGCCCTTTCCGTGTCGCTCGGGATGGCCGTGGCCTTGGGGAGTACATCGGTGGCGCTCGGTGACGTGTACCATGTGCTGGCCTACCGCCTTGGATGGACGAGCCTGGGGGCGCCCGAGGGTACGGTGGAACGCATCGTGTGGGACCTGCGCCTACCACGCGTGCTGGCGGCTATGCTGGTAGGCGGGGGCCTCTCCATCATTGGCGTGGCGATGCAGACCCTGGTGCGCAATCCGCTGGCCGAGCCGTATCTGCTGGGCATTTCCAGTGGCGCCTCCGCCGGGGCATCCCTCTTTTACCTTGGCTTCTTCCCTGCGCTGGTCGCACGCACGCTTTCCATGCCCATCGCGGCGTTTCTTGGCGGACTGCTGGCCATCAGCATCGTGTACCTCGTAGCGCGCGATCGCTCCGGCCTCTCCGTAGCCCGGCTGTTGCTGGCTGGCGTGGCGATGTCTGCCCTCATGGCTTCCATCACGTCGTTCATCACCCTGGCCTCGCCAGAGCCCGACAAGCTGCGTGCGATTCTGTTCTGGCTCCTGGGATCGCTGAGCGGGATGCGCTGGGAGATGCTCATTGCGCCCACGCTGGTCACTACCTTCGGGCTGGTGGTGCTCATCGGCCTCGCCCGCCCGCTGGATGCCATGCTTGTGGGTGAGGAGCCCGCGCAAAGCCTCGGCGTGCGCGTCGAGTGGGCGAAGCGCGCCCTCATCGGGTTGGCGGCTCTTGTCACAGGCACGCTCGTGGCGATCTCTGGGGCCATCGGGTTTGTGGGCCTGATCGTCCCGCATGCGGTGCGCCTGCTGGTAGGTGTGCCCCATCGTCGGCTCGTACCGCTCAGCTTCTTGGCCGGGGCCCTGTTTCTCGTGTGGGCCGATCTTGTGGCGCGATCGGCCCTGCCCACGGAGCTGCCCGTCGGCGTCGTCACCGCACTCTGTGGCGTTCCTTTTTTCCTGATTTTACTTCGCCAAAGCGCGTATCGGTTTGGCTGAGTGGGCCACGTATGAGTCAAACACTATCCCGGGTCCAGCGTATAGCATTTTACTTTCACTAATTTCTGAAAGGGTGGCAATGGCGCACTCTAATCTGACCTCTCCGCAGCGGCGTGCAGCCCTGCTCGATCAGTCCGGCCCTCTCTCGCTGTTTGATATCCAGCGGGTGGTGGAGGATGAACTGCGGGCGTTTGAGCACCGCTTCCGCGAGGCCATGCGCTCTGACGTTGGCCTGCTCGACAAAATCACGCAGTACATCCTGCGCCAGAAGGGCAAGCGCATCCGGCCCACCCTGGTCCTACTCACGGCGAAGGCCTGCGGACAAATCAACGATACCAGCTACCGCGGCGCGGCCCTCGTGGAGTTGATGCACACCGCTACACTGGTGCACGACGACGTTGTGGATGACGCCGAGACGCGCCGCGGGTTGTTCTCCATCAATGCGCTGTGGAAAAACAAAATCGCCGTGTTGATGGGCGATTTTCTCCTGAGCCAGGGCCTCCTCCTCTCGCTGGAGAACAACGACTACCAACTGCTGCACATCCTCTCCGATGCCGTCCGGCGGATGAGTGAAGGCGAGCTGCTGCAGATCGAAAAATCGCGCCATCTCAACATTGATGAGGCCACCTACTTCCGGATCATCTCGGATAAGACGGCCTCGCTGATTGCGGCCTGCACGATGAGCGGCGCTTACAGCGCAGGCGCCTCTGACGAACGCCTCGCAGAAATGCGCCGCTTTGGCGAATCGCTGGGATTGGCGTTCCAGATTCGGGACGATCTGTTTGATTACGGGACCACCGACGTCGGCAAGCCTATTGGTATCGATCTTCAGGAGAAAAAGATGACGCTCCCGCTGATTTACGCCCTCCGCACAACGGATAAGCGCACGCGGAATCGCATGCTGAAGATCGTCCGTATGGACGAGAAAAGCTGGGCCGATATCCGCAAGGTTCGTTCGTTTGTGGAGGCCAACGGGGGCATCGCCTACGCACAGGATGCTATGCGTACCCATGCCGACGAAGCCCTTCAGCAGTTGGCTTCGCTCCCGCCTACGCCGGCCCGTGATGCGTTATCGGACCTTGTCGCCTTCACCGTCGCTCGTACCCGCTAAGCCTACCCCCCCTTCCCGTGGCTACGCTTCATCTACTTGGCACCGGCGCTGCCCTATCTGACCCGCACCGCACCACGACGATGCTGGCCGTGTCTAACGGCACCTCGTCTGTGCTGGTCGATTGCGGAGGCGATGCGTTGCAACGATTCCAGGCCGCCGGTCTGTCGCTCGATTCGCTTGACGCCCTCATCCTGACGCATGCCCACGCCGACCATGTGAGCGGCTTTCCCCTCCTGATGGAAAAGCTGTGGCTATCGGGGCGGGAACGCCCACTTCCTATCTATGGCATTGCCCAAGCGCTGGGGCAGGCGCAGCGCTCCTTTGAGACGTACGATACATCGGGTTGGGATGGGCTCTTTGCCGTTGCGTGGCATGAGGTCCCGTTCGAAGAACAAGCACCTGTGCTGGAGACGGAACAGTGGACCATTTCAGCATCCCCTGGCTCGCACAGCGTCCGCGTCGTAGGGTTGCGCATAGAGAGCCGTAGCTCGGGCGGCGTGGTCGGCTACTCGTGCGATACTGAGCCCAGCCCGGAGATCGCGCGCCTGGCCCACCAGGCGGATATTCTGGTACATGAGGCCAATGGAGAGTACCCCGGACACTCGTCGGCTGAAGGCGCCGCTTCAGTGGCGAAGCAGGCGGAAGCCGGGCGGCTGCTCCTGGTACACTTGCCGCCGGGCGACAAGACAGCCGACGTGTTTGCAGCGCGAACAATTTTCCCCCGCACTGACCTGGGTGAAGAGTTGGGAGCCTACCCCTTTTAGCGCACGGCCGCAGCGGCCTTGAAGCTCTCTGTAATGAGCATCGGCTATTCAAAGCCGCCACTGGATGGACAAGAGGGCATAATGCAGGAGAGCAAAGTTGTACACCTGCGGTACGTCCGCCCCTCCTTCCAAGACGCGGTATCCGACGTTCAGGGTCCACTGTGTGCTGAGATCGTAGCCTGCGGTGAGCGCCGCATCTACGGCGCGCCCAGGACCGCCCGCGAGCGCATCGGCCTCAAGGCGCACCTGCCATCGGTCAGCCGGCTGCCAGTGGGCCGCAAGGTGCACGAGCGGTAGCACCCCAAGGTCGTCGTCGAACGCGCGCTGGTCCCCCTGTTCGAGCCGCACTTCAGCATCGCGTATTTTAGCCGTCAAGCCGATGCTTCCCTGAAAGGAGTCCGTATTCAACAGGCGGTATCGATACGTGAGTCGGTACGAGTTGAACTGGTAGCGCGCATCGATGGGCGTATCGGCCGTGAACGTTTCGCCGGCAAACTGTATCGGAGCAGTGCGCGTGCCCGTTTCGCTAATTGCCAGCGGAGCCGCCAGGGCACGCACACTGTGGCGCGCCGTGATACCCCACGTCAGGGTAAGCCGTCCCGCCGGTGCAGCGCCGCGTCCCGTAAGGCCCGTCAGGGCAAACCGCGTGGCCGTCCCATCATTCGGCACTTCTACGGTATTCGACCCCTGCCAGACGGGTCCTGCTTCAGCTTCGATGGTGATGCCGACCTGCGCAGTAGCCATTGAGGGTAGCAGCAACAGGGCAAACAGTACAAGCAAGAGCGAGGGGTAGCGCATCGTTAGGGAACGCTGGAGACGGGGACATAAACACAGGCTTGTTTACGGCATATCCGGTGGGGCTGGTTCGATAAACGGTTGGCGATCTCGCATTCGTTTGCCATACCTGTAAAAAATATAGACGAGGGGCCGCGCCTCTGGGATGGCACGGCCCCTCGTACAGCTTTTCAGGATACCCCTTACTCTAATAGTTCAGATGGTCGAGGTCGCCGCCTGCCGCAGCCTTGCGCTTAGACTTAGCGGGCCGCTCAGCAATGATGCTCTCGGTGGTGAGCAGCAAACTCGCCACCGAGGCCGCATTTTCAAGCGCCGTCCGCGCAACCTTGGTGGGATCCAAGACCCCTTCGTCCAGCAGGTTACCGTAGATTTCGGTGCGAGCATTGAAACCGTAATCGCCCGAGCCTTCCCGAACGCGCCCGACCACAATCGAGCCTTCGAGGCCGGCGTTATGGACGATCTGGCGCAGCGGCTCTTCCAGCGCTCGGTGCACAATGCGTACGCCATGCTGCTGATCTTCATTATCCAGCGCCAGATTGTTGAGCGCTTCTTGCGCACGGATAAAGGCCACGCCACCGCCTGGCACCACGCCCTCCTCTACAGCCGCGCGGGTGGCATGTAGCGCATCCTCTACCCGGGCCTTCTTCTCTTTCAGTTCGATTTCGGTAGCCGCGCCAATCTTCAGCACGGCGACCCCGCCAGCCAGTTTGGCCAGGCGCTCCTGCAATTTCTCGCCGTCGTAATCACTGGTCGATGCCTCGATTTGCTGCCGGATTTGCTGTACCCGTGCCTTTATCTGCTCCGGCTCGCCAGCCCCATCAACCACCGTGGTGTTATCCTTGGTGATCACGATGCGCTGCGCCCGGCCCAGCGCTTCCAGGGTCGCGTTCTCCAGGCGATAGCCCTTCTCTTCGCTGATCACCGTGCCGCCGGTAAGAACGGCCAGGTCTTCCAGCATCGCTTTACGCCGGTCGCCAAACCCCGGGGCTTTGACGGCCGCTACGTTTAGCGTACCACGGAGCTTGTTAACGACCAACGTGGCCAGCGCCTCGCCTTCAATGTTCTCCGCCACAATGAGCAGCGGCTTGCTGAGCTGCGCCACCTTCTCCAGGATAGGCAGCACATCCTTCATCGTGGAGATCTTCTTGTCGTGAATCAGGATGTAGGGATCCTCAAGCACAGCTTCCATCGTGTCGGGATCCGTGACGAAATAGGGCGAGAGGTAGCCGCGGTCGAACTGCATTCCTTCCACTACGTCAAGAAGCGTATCGGTACCCTTCGCGCTTTCCACCGTGATGACGCCATCCTTGCCTACGCGGTCGAACGCGTCGGCCAGCAACGAGCCAATCGTGTCGTCATTGTTCGCGGAGATAGCCGCCACCTGCGCAATTTCGTCCTTGCCGTCGATCTCGCGGCTCTGCTCCCGCAGGCGGGCCACAACGGCCGTAACGGCTGCGTCTACCCCGCGCTTCAGGTCCATCGGATTGACGCCAGAGGTCACCGACTTCATGCCGGAGGTGAGGATAGCCTGCGCCAGCACCGTGGCTGTGGTGGTCCCATCCCCCGCTACGTCGCTGGTTTTGGACGCCACCTCTTTGACCATCTGCGCGCCTACGTTTTCGAGGCGATCGGCGAGCTCGATCTCCTTCGCCACCGTCACCCCGTCCTTAGTCACCGTCGGGGAGCCAAAGCTTTTCTCGATTAGCACGTTGCGGCCTTTGGGGCCGAGCGTCACTTTCACAGCGTTTGCCAAGGTATCGACGCCTCGCTTAAGCGCGTTGCGTGCCTCCGCATCAAAAATTATCTGTTTTGACATGTTCATAGCATAGGTTTGGGGCTGACCGGGGTCTCAACGATCCGCGGCCACGTGCCAGTGAATGGAAAACGGCGTTAGGCCTCAACAACGCCCAGGATATCGGTCTCCCGCATGATGAGGAGATCCTCGCCGTCGAGTGTCACCTCCGTTCCTGCGTACTTTCCGTAGAGGACCGCATCGCCGTCGTTTACAGACATCTCGACGCGCACGCCGTTTTCTGTCGTGCCAGGTCCTACGGATACCACAGTACCCTGCTGCGGCTTCTCCTTTGCGGTGTCGGGAATGAAGAGTCCGCCAGCCGTGGTTTCGTCTGCGGGGTTGGGGCGGACCAATACGCGGTCTCCCAGAGGCTTGAGTTGGGTCATAGATTGCATGGGACAAGTTATTAACGTGGGACCCTCACCACACGGAAACCCGCATGTGCGATGAGTGGAGTTTATCTGAACTGCACAATATCAAACGACGTGCCGCAACGAATGCTACGGTAACGGAGCGGCCAACATGGCAGCCTGTAACGTAACCATCCCCCACCCGCAGCACCAAGGGGTGCAACGGGCACCTGAACTGCTAATCTGTCAACAGCTCGTGTAATGAATCCTGACGCATTTTCCATGCAGCCTCCAATGGCAACTGCCACGCCTTCGTTGGAATGTCATTTGTTGCTGTATTTCAGTGGAGTTGTTAATCATTGCCGCTATCATTTCATACGAACAAATAGGTGATGACCATGACACGTCTACTGACACGCAACACCGGACTTCTTCCACGCACACGGTTGTTCAGCGAGCCTTTTGATACCCCGCGTGAGGTCGAATCCACCGTGTGGTCGCCCACCCTGGATATTGCAGAAACAAGCAATGGATACCAGGTGGCGCTTGACCTGCCGGGCCTCTCCCGTGAGGATGTGACCCTAACGTTTGAGGACGGCATCCTGAAGATCAGCGGTGAACGCACGCTTCCACAGCAAGACACCGATCCGCAGTACCACCGGCTGGAGCGCTGGCAGGGCCGCTTTTTCCGGCGCCTCCGCTTCGGTGAAGGGATCAACCCGGACGGCATTGAAGCGCGCTTTACAGATGGCGTCTTAAACGTCTTCGTTCCGAAGGCAGCGGAACGCCAGCCCCGGCGCATTGCCATTCAGTAAAAACGAGTCCGCGTACGCTGTTAAATCCAGCGACAGCCCCGTCGACACGTTTTGTCGGCGGGGCTTTTTTGTATCGCACTTTTCCGCATACGCGTCCGGTTCTTGGTCACACGTACGCATTTACAAGCGAACGCCCCCACCGTGCCAAGTACGCTCAACGCAGCGCGTGGACATGTCATAGCACCCGCTGCGGCGATGCGCGATCTTCTGACCAGACGTTTTTACCGTAACCTCATGCTTCGACTCAACTTCCGAAAAGACGGCTCTAACAACTCGAATGGTCCATTACAGCGAGTGAAGCATGGCATTGCGCTGCTGATTGGTGCCGCCATGGTCCTTGTCGCGCTTTATTTACTGTACCCTTTTGCGTCTGCTTTCCTTGACACGGGTTCTCTGGAGGGCACAGACATGGAGCTGCTGTTCATCGGGCTGATCATGCTCGTTATTGGGATTGTCTTTTTGCTTGGCACGCGGTCCAACATGCGCGAGCAGCGGCGCTACGATAAGGCCTTCGCCCATGAGGAACCGTGGAAGCTCCGCGAGTCCTGGCGGGAAAACCTGATGACCCACCGCACGCGGCCAATACGCGCACTCATCGTTTTGGGGGTCATTTTCACGGTGATGGGATTGTTCGGCACTGTGAGCATTCTGGATGAGGCCATCTTCTCCAGCGAGGATCCGGAGTATGCCGCGCTGCTAATTCTCATATTTCCAACAGCTGGCCTCATCATGCTTGGCGTTGCGTATCGGCAGTGGCAGCGAGGCAAGCGGTTTGGCGTTTCAGAGCTGCGGCTTGACGAGGTGCCGGCGCGGCTTGGTGCGACCGTCCGGGGACGTGTGTTGGCTCAATTGCCAGCCGACGATTTGCCCCGCCATGGAATTCGCGTTGAATGCTCTTGCTATCGCCGCTCCGTACGGTACGAACGCAGCGGTGGCAAAAACAACAGCCGGACGAAGCGCGTGGACATGAATCTTCTCTGGCGCGATGAACACCACATGCGCCCCAAAAGCGTTACGTCTGAAGGGGTGGAGATTCCCTTTACCTTCGACCTCCCAGAGGACTACCCCACCTCTACGCCTATCCGTCGGTCTGATAGTTACCTCGCCCGGACGCGGGAGAACGACATACGCTGGAAGGTAGAGGTGCACGCCGAGTTGCCGGGTCCAAATTATGATGCCGCGTTCGAAATCCCGGTCTTTGCCCCCGCCGATGCGGATGCGCCGGAGCGCACGGTAGAGGAGGCCTCTGATGAAGCCACCGAAGGCAAACCCGTGATTCCTGCCAGCGCGCTCACGGGTAGTATGATGGCCGGCGCCTCGCCCGAGGACCCGTACGCGGAGTACGTCATTCAGCCGAACCTTGACGCGCCAATCAGCAAGAACATCTCGCTTGAGCAGCTCCCTGACGAAGGGCTGCGCCTCCATGTGGCGTCCCAGCGTGATTCGTGGACACCGTACGTCATCGGCGCTATTGGTGCACTGCTTGTATTAATTGCCCTGCCCGGGCTTATCCTTGGGATGGGCTTTTTCGGGTCGCTCATTTTCGCCGGTTTTGGAGGACTCATGTTGTACGGGGCAAAGACCATGCTCACGCACGAAACCATTCTCACCATCGAAAACGGAACAGCCACCGTGCAAACAGGCGCGGGCGGTAAGAAAAAAACCAGCATCCCGGTGCGCGACCTCAAAGATGCCGAGGTTGAGATCACAGGGACTCAGGGCCAGTCGCATTACCGAATCATTCTGCATCGCTACGAGGACACGGTGGATCAACCCGAAGGAGTGGCCGGACAATTACTGAACGATGTGGGCTCCTTTCTTGGGGAGGAGCGGGCCAATAGCCTCGCCAGCGGCATCCAACAATTCCGTACGATGGCGGCACAAATAGACAACCTGCACGATAAGCGTGAAGCCGACTGGATTGCCAAGCAAATCAACAAGACACTGGACCGGCAGTTGGCGTAGCGCTACGGCCCATATTTCAACCGAGAAACACCCGGGGATCCCCGATCGCTTGCCGCCTGTTGAGCAGGTAGACGCATGCATCTATCCACTCCTACGCTATGAAGGTCGTCCATGGACCGGTCTCCGGGGTTCGCTCAGGGCGCATCGATCGCGGCATCAACACCCAGAGTTACTGCTACCGTTTTGGCAATGCGCTGATCGACACGGGCCCGCCGGCGGGCTGGCGCACCGTCCGCACGTTTGTTGAAGCAGAGCACGCGCGGCGACCGATTGAGCAAATCGTCCTGACGCACCACCATGAGGACCATGCCGGCAACGCCGCCCGCCTGCAGGAGATGCTTGGGTGCCCTGTGTACGCTCCTGCGGATAGTCTGGAACGGCTGCGTAAGGGCTATCCGCAGGAGCTGTATCGGCGCTTTGTCTGGGGCAAACCGTCTGCCGTCACGGCCAGCCCCCTCTCGGATACATTGGACGTCGGGTCAGGCGAGCAGCTCTCGGTCATTCCTGCGCCCGGCCACGCCGACGATATGGTGTGCCTGTTCGAACGGTCACGCGGTTGGCTTTTTAGCGCTGACCTGTTTCTGACGCGCCGCCCGCTCTACCTCCGCTTCGACGAGGACCTCTCTGCACTTATCGATTCACTCCGCGCCCTGCGCGCCCGCCCCATTGACACCCTGTTCTGCGGACATGCCGGCCTTGTGCCAGAGGGGGCCCGAGCGCTCAAGTCGAAACTGCACTACCTCGTCGCCCTCTGTGCTCGCGCCCAGGCCATGCGGGCCGAAGGAAAACCTGCTGATGCCACCCGCGCAGATCTCCTGGGTCGGGAGGGCTTGCTGTACTACGTCAGCACAGGCGACTTTTCGAAGCAGCATCTCATTGAAGCCGGGCTACAGGTCGATCTGCATGTGCCTGAAGGGGCATCGACCGATGACGGATAGGCACCGCTACTACGCCGCTCGCACCGCGTCGTCAATCGCGTACTGCTGATGCGCCCAGTGCTGCACGCGCCCCGTGCCGTCGACGACCACATCGATCCGCCCCAGCCGGATACCGGCAAAGCCCACCTGCGCGATCTGCGTAGCCGCCGCATGTTCGTGCGGAATCACGTGTGGCTCATCCAGAAAGGTGTGGGTGTGCCCCCCAAGAATAAGGTCAATGCCCTCCACGTCTTCGGCCACCCGAACATCGCTCGGACGGTCGCTTTGGTATCGGTAGCCGAGATGAGAGAGGCAGACAATCAGGTCGCATCCGTCTGCCCGTAGCTGGTGCACCATCTCCCGCGCGACGCCCGTCGGATCTTCGTACGTGATGCCTTGATGGAGCGATGGAAGCACCAGCCCATCAAATGCGATCCCGAGACCAAACAGGCCCACCTTCAGCCCACCGAAGCTGCGCGTCGTGTAGGGGCTGACGTGCGGTGCGAGGGGCGAGCCGTGCACATTGTAATTCGCGGAAATGAACTCAAAATCAGCATGGGACACCACGTCCATGAAACCGCTCACGCCATTGTCGAAGTCGTGATTACCCAGTGTGGCGACGTCGTACTGCATTTTTGACATCGCTTTAAACTCAAGCTCGCCGTCGAAAAAGTTGAAGTACGGCGTCCCCTGAAAGATATCGCCGCTATCGACGAGCAGCACATGGTCGTGCTGGGCCCGGATAGCGTTGATGAGCGCTGCCCGCCGCGCTACCCCCCCAAGCCCAGCGTATCGTCCCCCATCATTGGGAAAGGGATCGATGCGGGAGTGCGTGTCATTGGTGTGCAGGATGACCAGGTGGGTACGGTCGGCGGCAGCAGCACTTAGACCGGGCCAGAGGGCGGTACCTGCCACACCAGCCGTTAGCGTGCGAAGGAAGTGGCGGCGTGAGGTTGGCATGCGGTAATGCAGTTAGTGGAAAGCAGGGAAGACCAGGCGGGGCAATTACTCTATTGGAGTGATGCGGCCCTCGATTTCATGGGTAAGAGTGCCCATGGACTCAAAGTAGGTGATGAACGCATCGCGCAGGAGCATAGGCAGCTCCTCGCGGGGCAGCCCTTCCAACATGGGCGGCCCGCCCCCGTCAGCCAAGTAATCCGAGGTTACAAGCCGATAGTGCGCCGCCGGGTCCATCGGGGTTCCTCCAATGCGAATGTTACCAACGGTGTCAGTATCAGGATCGAACGCAAAGGAGAAGCCAGCAATGGGCTCGCCTCCATACTGCGTCACCAGTTGCTCAGCCAGCGTCTCTACCTCGGCACCAGACAGCACAAGCACGACCATTCGGTTTTCGAAAGGCATGAGTTCGTAGACGGCGCCTACCGTGATATCACCAGGACCCAGCGGTACCCGCAGCCCGCCATTGTTCGTGAGCGCCATATCGACAGGTTCCTCCGCAAGCTGCCGGGCGTGGTGTAGCATCGCATCCGCGGCCAGGTTGCCAAGTCGCCCCTCTGGCCTGCCTTCTCTGAGTTCTTCCGGGGCGTGTGCAATGACCCTCTCTACCTCCTCCTGCATTTCATCCCGATACGGCGCGACAAGGGACGCCATGTCGCTGTCCGTAGCCGCGGTTGAGTCGACGACTGTATGCGACACGGTGAGGGTAGCCTCGTCAGCTGTTTCCGCTGTCGGGGCCGCCGTGCCGCACGCGGCCAGCACACTCAACAAAAGGGTGAGGGCAAGAAGCCGCGTGGTTTGCGTCAATGCGTTAGCCATGGGTTAGAGGAGAGCAGGTATGTGTGGACGATGCCAGTGAACGTAGGTCGGGGCACAGGGCCTTGGGCTATGACGGCACCGAGGGATCCGGGCGTGTAATATAATAATACCCGAGTGCCAGAAAATCATAGAGGGCATGCACGACGATGGGGATAAGCAGGTTGCCCGTCCAGAGGTACAGGCCGCCAAGGTATGCGCCCATCACCGTGGCCAGGATGAAGTAAGCGGGCGTGATGAAGTGCGCCAGCCCAAAGGCTACACTGGCTACCACAAGCGCCCCCAGTTCACCCATCCAGCCCTCGAGACCAGCCTGCAGCACCCCACGAAAGAGCATCTCCTCGCCGACCCCGGCCATCATGGAGAGCAGCGCGATGCCCCAGAGCCCTGAGCGCTCAAACATCGGCAGCAGGAGCTCTCGGACCAACGCCATCAGGTCTTTTAACCAGGAATAAGGCAGTCGCAGGAGCCCCCAGAACAGCACCACCATGGGGAGGGTACCGGCCACGCTAACGGCCAGCGCTTCTGCAGACCACGTGACGTCCAGCCAAGGGGTGAGCCCAAACGCAAGGGCCAACACGAGAGCGGCAACAAGCAACCCCCCCTCTACCAGAAGGCCCTGCCGCAGGGTTGGAGCGGCGTCAGGTGTGGGTGCATTCATTACGATGGCAGGCCAGCGGTTAGAGGCTTGACGATGGTGTCCCCTGCTGCAACGCATCCGTCTCGGTTACGGTCTCCTGGTCTGAATCCTCCTCCAGTGCTCCCCAAGCCACCATCAGCGCTTCCTGGAACCGTGCCATGGGCTGGTTGCCATAGAACGATACCACCCCGGCATAGGGCCCGGGCACGTTGTACACAAACGTCGGAGTACCTTCTACCTGAGCCTGCGCAGCCAACTGCAAATCACCGAGAATCAGCGGTGCTGTCGCGCTGCGGTCGAGGCAATCAAGAAATACATCGATGGGCAGATTCAGGTCGTCGGCGTAGGACACAAACTGTGCCTGCGGATTGTGAAGCTGACGCCATTGGTCCTGCTCGCGCAACAGGCGATCTTGCATCCCCTCAAACGCGGCGCGTCCACCAAACGCGCCCGCACAGAGGGCCGCTTCTGCCGCATGAAAACCGCGCATGAGGCGCGGGATCGGGTAGAACCGTACGACAAAGTTAAATTGGCCGGTGTCTACAAACTGGGTGCGGAGCGAGTCCATCCGCTCTACATGGAAGTCGGCGCAGTCGGGGCATGCGTAATCAACATACTCATCCACTGTTACCCGCGTCGTATCGGTGCCATACATACGTGCCCGGTCGGCTCGTTGAATGAGCTGGGTGTCGTTTTCGAAGGACCGGTCATCGGCTACGCTGGGCAGGGCGTCGTCATTATTACAGGCAGCCAGCAGAACGAGTAGCGGCAAAAGCAAGTAGAGCGTGTGGCGCATGGGCATCGGGTGGGGATCGGTTCAGTAAAGCCAGGGGAATAGGACCCCTGCTCCTCCTATCTGATTCAGGCTCATGAAAAGCTCGCACAGGGCCCTCAGGCGGCGGCTGCGATACGCCCGGCAGCCTGCCGTGCGCCAACGATATTACCCGCTACAGGCCCGATCTCCAACTCGGCCAGCGGTCCCGTGACGAAGAGCCCCGGGTGCCACTGCAACGAGGCGTCCACGATGGGATAGCCACAGGAAGCACAGGCAAGGCCAAGCGTATGAATAGCGCGCGCAAGCCACGCCCCGCCAGGCCGGACCCGCGCGAAACCGGTGGCTAACAGAATGCGATCTGCTGTGATGGGGTCGCCGTTGCGCGCAAGGCAACCGACAAAGTGTCCGTTCGCCGCGTACTCCATCCGCGCCAGCTCTCCGGTCTGAATCGTTAGGCGATCCCGCTGCCCAATCCGCATGAGACGCCGGTGTAATCGTGGAGGAACGGCGCCCCGATGCCGCGCTTTATCAACCGCTGCACGCCGGGCATCCCAATCGGCTATTTTTTGGAAGGCCGTTTGATACTTGGGCCCCATCCAGCCGGGATCGCTGTCAAGTTGGTGCACACGCGCGGCGTGCCGGCGGAGCAGCGTCAACTGATCTGCGCCGGCTCGGTACAGGGCCATAGCGATCTGCGCTGCGGATATGCCCCCTCCCACAATAAGGGTGTGCCCCTCCAGTGGCCAGGCGGTGCGCTCGAACGACGGTTCAAAAATATGCTGGATGGGCGCAGTCTCATTGCGTAGGCGCGTCGCCCAATCGGGCCAGCAGGGCTGCTCGCTCGTCCCAAGCGCCAGCAGCACCCGCCGCGTCCGGAGGGCACCATCGGATGTCTCAACGACATATCCATCGCCGCCCGCGCATGCCTGCAGCCCAGAGGCGCGGCCCTGCAAGCGCAGGTCCCGTAAGCCGTGCGTCGCGATGACGTGGCGGCAATGATCCGCAAAGAGTGCACGCGAAGGGCGCTTGTACGGGTGCGCAAAAGGGTGCCCCGTGCCGTCCTCGCGTTCAGCAAAGTGCTTCAGGTCAAACGGATGCAGCGCCAGATGGTGGACCAAGCTGGAGCGCAGGTAGCCCATGCCGGTATTTTGCGTACAGGCGTGCCATCGAGCGAGCGGTTCCTGCCAGGGGTCCAGCACCCGGATGCGGTGGCGTTGGACGCCAGCCTGCGCCGTTAACACGTGCGAGAGATGCGTACCATGGATCCCTCCGCCTACAATTAACCAGTCAAGCATCCGATCCCACGGCCATTGTACGGCGTACGGACTGGCTGGCACGGTAGTGAATCCAATGCCCCGCGACTACGAGGACACTGCCGATGGCCGTAACGGCCGTTTCAGTCCAGGCACTTACAAACGGATCAAGCAGAATCGCTCCGACGATGCAGGCGCTTCCTAAAAGGAGCAAGGGCCCCACCCACCGGTGCCGGTGCGTCCGGTGTGCATTCCACGCAACGACGCCGGCGATGGGGACGATCAGTAGGGCAAGCCAGAGGTGTAGGTCTACGGCTGCCCAGATGGCCAACCCTGACGCAACAACAGGAAGGGTCAGGCAGTGAATCAAGCAGGCCAGCGAAAGACCGATACCCAAGCGATCCCAAAAAGGATGGGCCCCTTCGTCATCTTTGGAGGGAGTGCAGGTGGGACATTTCGACGACATACCGCTATACGGGTAGATAGAAAATAAACTTACGTGTGTATATATATACACACATGCAAGGTTCCACGCGCGCTGAAGGCTACGTTTGTATGTGGCTTAATTGGCAACGTTGTTACCGGGGTGGTGTTTTGAATCCGTCTCGCAGGGCGCTGTACGCAGGTCATATTTGGAAACTATGGTTCCGCCTGCGTGTGTACATTATACGCATAGCCAGACACAAGGGAGCTGTGTTTGGAGGCGACAGCGTAGCTGTGCACGAGACCCCCACCCGATTCGCCCTCCATTAACACTCGTTAGGAGCAAAACGAATGAAACGACTTAACTTCACGCTCGACGAGGCAACGATCGAGCTGCTCGAAAATATTTCGAAGACGTACTACAGCGGTAACAAATCGCAGACGGTACGCGCCGCCCTGGAGAGCCTGGCCACCCACATCGGGCATGATGGCTGGGTGGTAGCCGGCTACTCGCCAACACGCATCGACCACGAGGCCGCGTGCCATACGTGCAGCACCGTGCACGAGGAGGGCGACGTCCTTTTCCGACCCGTGTTTGAACGCGGGCGCAGCCCCAAAGCCCTCGATCGCATTCCAAATGAACAGTGGCTGGAATGTCCACAATGTGCAGAAGAGCAGTTAGTGTAGCAGCAGGCCTTATGCCTCAGCATCCGTAGCCCCTCTCTTGACGTCTGCCCCTGAAGCAGCAATGGTATTATGACGGCCCCCTCCTCCACACCTAAAGCCACACGCCCGGATGGCACGCCGGATCGCGGTGAACGCTCGTTCAAACGGCGCTGGATTGCCGTAATCGTCGTGTTACTCCTGCTCGCGTATGCTATGACCGATGTCATCGACCCCTTTGGCGGCGAGCCTTACATCGCGATTCCGCATGGGGACCATGTGCACTACGTACCCGAGGACCGCAACCCCGATGTACCGCTCTCAAGTTTCCCGACGACCAAGCCACGAGAAGGGGAACGCATCACGCCCACGGGGCAAGTGGTTCCTGTCGAGGACGAGTGAGAAGGCGCGTCGCTGTGAGGATGCCTCACCGCTGAGCAATGACCATGTCCCGCAACACGTTCGCTTCGTCTTTGATGGCTTGCATGCGCTGCTTGACCAGGTCGCCGATGCTTACGATCCCCAATAACTTCGTACCCTCCACTACCGGCAGGTGCCGCACGCGCTCCCGCGTCATCCAGTTCATAGCGGTATTTACGTCATCGGAAGGAGCGCACGTGTAAACATCTTCTGTTGCGCACCGCTCCAGCGGTTCAGTAAGTGCGGCCTGTCCTCTCATGGCGAGCGCACCTACCACGTCGCGCTCCGATACGATACCGGCGATTTCGTCATTGTCGCCCAAAACCACGAGCGCACCAATTTCCTTCTCGTGCAACCGTTCAATGGCCACGGCTAAGGGTTGCTGGCACTGGACCGTGTACACCACGGTGCCTTTCGTTTTTAGAACGTCGTTAATCGTCATAGCAAAAGGGTAGAAAGTCGAAGAGAGAAGCGTTCGTACGTGCCAGCGTTATTCATTGTCGTCGGTGTGCCATTGCTCGCGAAGGGGCTCCTCAAGCTCGGTAAGCCCGGATGCGCGCCCTACGCTAAGCGCCTGCTCGGGGTCGTCGCCCGCCAGGTAAAATGCGCGAGCGGCAAACAAGGCCCCCACGCGGTTCCCGCTGCTGCAATGCATCAGGACGGGAAACATGTCAGCATCGTCAACGATAGCGGCAAGCTCCTCTGCATTTTCTTCTGTCACATCATCGGCACCGGCAACCGGAATGCGGTGGTAGCGCAGGCCGAGTTCGTCCTCAATGAAGGAGCGTGTATACCATGCGGGTAATTCGTCATCAGGGCGTAGGTTCACCACCGTGGTGTAGCCCTCCTCCGCCGCCCGACGAAGGTCGTCCTGCGTTGGCTGCCCGCCGATGAGCAAGTCGTCAAACGGCATGACAGCGTTCGGGATGTCAATGAGAGGGACCGTTGCTTCTGCCTCCATCTGCCCAATGGGCTCGCCCGGTTCATCCATCGGTGGCCCATCGCGGTCGGGCTCCTCCGCGGTCTCCGTGGCACACCCGATAAGCAGTAGCGAAGCACTCAACAATCCAAGGAAAAGGCGCAGGGGAAGCGACATGGGAATGGTGGGTTTGGTCATCATGCGTTAGTTGAAGTCGCAGCTACCTATGATATGCTCGCTGCCGTATGCGGTTCGGCATTGGCCTTTGCGGCTATACGCTCGGCGCGTATACCGCTCGCACCTCTCCGCCGCCGTGCCTATACTGTGCGTTCGTCCTCTTGTATACATTAGCCTTCTACACCCCGGCCCATGCCTTCCGGTCCCCCCCTCAAACCCGATACTCCGCGTCATGAACAGGTTAGCGATTGGCTGCGAGAGCAAATCCAGTCCGGCGTATACGAACCGGGCGATCAGCTGCCATCAGAAAGCGCCTTAGGCGATCAGTTTGGTGTTAGCCGGGTGACGGTCCGGCGCGCGTTACAGACCGTCGAAAACGAAGGCTACATTTATCGGCGGCAAGGGCTGGGTTCGTTCGTGCAAACGCCTCCTGTGAGGCAAGGCCTGGTGCGTCTGACGGATTTCGCACAGGACATGCGCCAAGCCGGGCTCGAGGCCCGATCGGATGTGTTGGCGCAAGAGCTGGAGCCAGCCACGCCACGTGTGGCCAATCTGCTGGGGCTGGAACCAGGGGACAAGGTGCAACGCCTGGACCGCCTGCGGCTGGCGGATGACACCCCCATTGCATTCGATCGGACGTTTCTGCCCGTGTTTTACGCGCAACTCCTGCGCGGCCATGACCTGGAGCGTGAGACCATCTACGCTGTCCTGGCGAGCTACGACATTGAGGTCGAACGAGGGCGCTATCGTATTGAAGCTGTTGACGCACCAGGCGATGTGGCTGAACCCCTCCGCATAGCCGAAGGCACCGCCGTCCTGCGCATTGCGCGGACCTCGTTCGCCACAGGCGATAAGATCATCTACTACCAGCAGCGCTACTACCGGAGCGACCGCGTAGCGTATGAGTTAGAGCTGGAGCGGGACCCATCTGGCCAAGACATCTCCAAGGGCATGTCGCTGCAAGAGTTTGAGCCGGTGTTCAGATCTGATCAGTCGCCGGACTCATAACTCATCAGCTTGTACTGCTCGGGGCCCGCACCACGGGTCCCCTGCCTGCATATCGTCCATCCATTGCGCTCCTACTTGTTTTTGGCCACCGCCCGTGCGGGGCCCGACCGATAGATCGCGGGCACCTGTTGCGGTCCGTCGATAGACGCATCCATGTCACGAATCAGCCCCTCGTCAAGCCGATAGATCCACCCGTGGATGGTCAGTTCATGCCCTCGCTGCCATGCCTTCTGGACAATCGTGGAGCAGGCTACATCGCGGATCTGCTTTCGAACATTCAGTTCGCAGAGCCGATCCCAGCGGGCCTGTTCAGTATCCATGACCTCCAGTTCATCGGCATGGCGATGGTAGATATCCTTGATGGGCCGCAACCAGTTGTCGATGAGTCCGTGGTCGGTGTGCTCCATGGCTGCCCGCACACCACCGCACTGGTAATGGCCACAAACGATAATGTGCGGTACCGCTAAGACGTCTACCGCATACTGCAGCACTGAAAGGGCGTTAAGATCCCCATGGTCGATGAGGTTGGCGATGTTGCGATGTACAAAGAGGTCTCCGGGTTCGCAACCCACAATTTCATTGGCAGGCACACGACTATCGGAGCAGCTCACCCATAGGAATCGTGGCGTCTGACGCTCGGTGAGCTTGTCGAAAAAACCTGGCGTGTGGCCTGCCGCCCACTCCCGGTTGCGCTGCAGCAAACGATCGGGCATGTATCCACGCCAGATGTGAAGGTAGTGTGGATGAGGTCGTATGACCCTGCCAACGGTATGATCCGCCTCCGTGCCGGCGCCCCGCGCATCGTCGGTGTGCCTACGAGCCGTCGTCTTGCTGACCTTCCGCGCTCAAGAACTTTGTCAGCCGAACAACCTTGGTGTCAGATACAAACATGACACCAGAGCTGCTTTCAAACAGCGGCGATAGCCCGTTGATGATCGCCTGTATTTTGCTTTGGTCACTAACGGCGAAAAACATCACCAGGCTGGCCTCATCATTGAATAACAGATGACCTTCGTGGAAGCCACTGGCTCCTTTGCCGGCCACGTTTCGGTGGATCGTATATCCGCTCACCCCGGATTTCTCCAAGAGGTCTTGCACGAAATGTTCGCGCTTGCCCTTAACGATGATCTCAATCTTTTTGAGCGGATGTAGCGTGTGCTCTATGTTATGCGACGTATCACTCATGGCACCAGGGTTCTGTCAGTGTAACGGTAGCGGTATACGGGATCTTATAGCGCGAGGGCAGGCTCTGTGTCCTGATCGTCCCGGGATTCAGTAGAAGGCGTTGCCCACGTGCCACCCGGCTGGTACACATACCGCCTGTTACTGTGCTCCGGATCCAGGACGGTGAGGGCCATCCACTCATGGTCGAAGAGCGAACGGAGCTGGGCGTTCCGCTCTATGACCCGGCTGACCCGTGCTCGAGGCGCATACACTACCGCCAACAGCCGAAGCGGATGATGGTAGGGTGTCGCATCATCAACCTGCAGGGACTGGAGCGGGAGCCCGGTCATTAAGTCCCCCCCGTTCCCCTGCCAGACCCCCACGTTTCCGACCACGTTCTGCGTGATTTTAGAACCGCTGCCGTAGACGGCATTGTCCACCGTCGAGAAATAGTACTGCATGTTAATCCATTCGCCTACGACTAAGGGCCCTGTCATGATTGTTTCCAGCGCGGTGCCTCGGTCGTCGGTCTGCCAGTTGTAGGCATGCAGGAATGCGCGGCCGTCCAATGAGAACTCAGCGGTAAGTGCTCGTGGGGCCATAATGAAAGCGGCGTTGCCGGAGAGCCCCCACTCGGGGCGCGTTTCTGCCCAGTCGGCGGCACGGCGCGCGGTATCGGCTACCGCATGGCTGCGGCGCGCCCCCTGGAGGGCCGGCGCACGCTCGGCCGCAGCCTGGACTCGAGCAGTATGAAGGTCCCGGCGAAGCTGGTCTACAATCTTGGCCTGCCGCTCGGTTAGCGTAGGCGGGTGAAAGAGCCGCACCGCATCGGTGGTGGTGGTATGCTCAGCCGCCAGAAATACCGTATCCTCGGGGATAACGATGCCGCGCTCGGAAAGCACCTCGCGGACGGCAGGGTCGTTACAGATTGCCGCAAGGATTCGCGCGTTGGGGCCGCCCGGATGCCCGGCACAGGCGCCGCAGTCCAGACTTGAGGCGTATGGATTATTGACGGTTTCGCTGCCATGCCCTGTAAAGACTACCACCGGGGCAAACTGCTGCCATCCCATCAGGCGAAAGGCAGCCTCTGCGTAATACGACCGCTCCTCGGCGCTCAGCCCCACAGGCAATCCATCGGCATGGTCGGCCGCGGGCGCGCGGTCAAGGGAGAGATCACAGAAGGTATCCGACGTAGGCACGCGCTTCGCCCACGCCTGATGCTGGGTCCGGAGCCATCCAGGAATCAGCGTCCGAGCAGCCATGGCCACCCCGAAGAGTCCGCCGGAGCCTTCTACAAAGCCAAAAGCAGCAGCTACGTTGTGCTTGAGCGATTTGATGAGCCGCTGCCATGCCCGTCCAAGCGCTACCCATCGCTCATGCGCAGCCGCAGCATCAGGCCGGTGATCGCCGCATACCTCCTGGATGCGGTGTTTCGGATCCACGATAGGTGGACACGCGGTAATCCGGTTGTCGCTGTCGTAGGGCTGAAACTGCATCGGCAGCCCGAAGAATCCCGCATAGCCGAACGTCTGATACGGGCCCGCCTGCTCAACATGCCGCCGGATCACCTCCGAGCGGACGTCGATGCAAAACACGAGCTGGGCCTTTGGCCGGTCAGGCGCGGCCCCGGTGTGGATCGTCGCGGCGGCCGCCTGCACGTCATGTAGCAGCTGCTCGCGATAGGTGGCTTCCCAGGCCTCCAACCAGGGCGCCGCCATCGCGGGGCGGTCGCGGCCATTACGCGAAGCGCCCACTGCCGCCTCGGCTACGCCATCCGGAGCAACCGGTAGCCCGATAGCGCGTGCCGTGTGCAGGCGCGCCGCAAGGTACCCCGTCATCGTAATGGGATGGGCGGCTTGCCACGCGTCGTGCCGATCTTGCGACCGCCACTTGATAAACGATGCCCAGCCGGGCAAGGCCGTGAGGTGATGCCGAAGGACCCGCTCCCATTGCGATGGCTCAACATCTGACAGGGCCGCAGCTAACGCCTCCAGGGGACGCTCTGGAAGGTCATGGAGGCAGTCGCGATGGGCAAGTGTGGTGTCGTATGGTGCGACGGCGCGCCAGGCGGCATAAAAGCCCTCTTGGCGACGAGGCATAGTCCACGTGGCTTGTCCCTGGTCCACAAACACGGCCAGCCATTTCGCCATGACACGATTCAGCAGACTATCGTTTGATCGGTTCACGGAGGGTGGGGTAGCAGCCTCCATCCGATCCAGAAGGTGCGCTGGAGATTCCGTAAAGCCATAGGCCTCCAGCCGATCGGCCAGATGGTTGGCGTTAATTGCTCCGGCGTCCCACGCCGCGCGTAGTTGCGCTACGCTGGGATACCCGCGCCCGCCGTAGAGCGCTTGGCCCTCAGCGACTGCTTCGTCAAACGGGAGTTTTTCAAGCCCGGCCAGCGGGTTAGCAGCGATGTAGGACTGCAAAGGCCAGCAGCGCCCAAGCACTTTGGCAGCATTCTCGACGCGGGCGCGGAGGGCAGACAAATCAGTGGGCATGATACTCGGTGCGATGCGTAGTAACAGTGGAAGCCGCGGGTTGCGACGTATTCAGCAGCAGCGTGTAGAGGCGCGGCCGCTCGAGGTGCCAGCCCCGTTCAACAGCAATGTACGCCAGCACGAAGAGTGCGCCTACCAGGCCATGAACCACAGAGCCCTCGGCGGGAGCCGTAGCCATAGGCGTGGTAGCCGTCAGGGCGACGATGCCGTTATACACCAGGGCATATAATGCCAGGGCAGGGAGCACCACGAGCGGCACCGCAACGGCCCGCGTTGGCGCGCTAAGCGCTGTGGTGCGCAGCATGGTATGCGCTGCATGCAATACAGCCAGCACCACCACAAGCGTTAGGAGCAATCCGCCATCAGGCGCGGCAATCGACTTGCCCGTGAACCACATGAAGAGCCCACCCCCCGCTACCGCCGTCAGACCTGTCACCACGAGCGCAGGCCCGCCTGAGGCGTCCCTGGCTTCGGCGCCGGGCGGCTTCATCACTACGGTCGACCCCGACGAAAGGAACAGGTAGGCTTTGTAGAAGCCGTGCAAAACCAGGTGAGCGATCGCCGCAGCGAAATAGCCAAGCCCGCACTGCAGTACCATAAAGCCCATCTGCGCCACGGTGGAACAGCCGAGCTGTCGCTTTACATCCACCTGCACCAGCATCCACGCCTGCGCAAGCAGGGCGCTGAGGGCGCCTACCACCACCACGGCGAGCATCACCTCAGGCAATCCGGCCACGACAGGAGCAAAGCGCGCCAGTAATAGACCGCCGGCGTTCACCAACCCCGCGTGCATAAACGCTGAAACCGGGGTGGGCGCCGTCATTGAGGATAGCAACCAACGGTGAAACGGAATGAGGGCCGACTGGATCATGGCCGCTACAATGAGCAATCCAGCGATACTGGCAAGCGTCCCTACTGGCAGGCTCTCGATGCGGCTTAGCGCCGCGGAAATAGTTGTCGCGCCCGTCTGCCCCGCCAGCAAGGCAAGCGCAGCAGCCAGCAGTACACTACCGCCGAGGAACGACCAGCGCGCGTGGCGAGCCGCTGCTCGGGCCTGTGGCCAGCCTCGGATGAGCCCGATGAGATCAGCCAGCAACCAGCCCATGAGCGCCCAACAGCCGGCGAACAGCGCCAGGTGATCTGCCGCCGTGAGGAGTAAAACGACGAGTGTAAGGCCGAAGAGCCGACTAAAGAAACGGCCACCGTGGTGGCTGCCGGCCATATAGCGCCGGGCAAAGCTATGTACGATACCGCTCACAAAGGTGACCACGACGGCCATGATGAGCGTCAGGCCATCAATACGCAGCAGTGCGCCGAGGGACACATCAAGACCCGCTACGGCATGGACGACCAGTGCGCCGACGGTACACAGGAAGAGCAACCACGTGAGGCGTGTGGTGAAGCTGGATAGCATGGGATAATGGATCAACTGTGCCAGAAACAAAAATAGCCGACTTTCAACGCCACAGGAGGCGTGAGAAGTCGGCTTACAATCGTTGCACCCGCCCCAGGGGAGCGTGTACGCGGCTTGTGCCGGTGGCTATGTAGGGTGCGCGTGCAGCTCGCCGATGGGCGCTCCGAACGCACAACCCGCAAACGATAGGCTTCGACAGCGCCATGCGCAAGGGCGCCGATCAACGCTCACGAGAAATTAACAGTTGCGCATGCATCAGCGATCGAACGTGTCTTCCAGGCTCTCAGTCAAGCTAAACACAAACACGCGCTCGCCGGTTCGGGCGCTGATATCGGTATGCATGCTGATAACCTCCGCACCAGTCTCCTCTTCCACAAACCCGCGCAGCGCATCGCTGGAGCTCTCGATGAGACGCGTTCGCATTTGCTTGATGAGCTCGACGCCGCCGCTTTCGTGGCTTAGCTGCCGCTCGGCGGGACTCAGAATACCTTGGAGGCGCACCACGACCAGGTCTTCGACGATAAATGTGCGGGCTTCCTTCGGACCACGTCCTAAGTAATCGCGCTCGAACCGAGCAATCGCTGCTGTGAGTTCACTCTCGACCTGGCCTTTGGTCCGTTTAACCATGGCTGATGAGGGCTGGCTGATGGGTATACACTTTCTCGCATAGGTTCTACTATGGGCGTACAGCGGCAGCATGGCCGCCCCTACGCAGCGCACCTGTCGGGACCCCTCACCGCGGGCGGCACAGATCACGTGCTTATCTGCGATGGACCGCTTTCTTATCCACCGGTATACAGAGAGGCGAGGCCCGTTAGAATGGACGCCCTACAGGTTTGTGGGCGAGGCTGCCGCATCGCTCGCCGGAAACGTTTCCTTTAGGGCCGTATCCTGCGCATCAGCGTCAGCCTGCAAGAGATCCCGGCTCTCCTCCCCGATCAGCACAGCGCAGAAGGAATCGAGCTGCACCACCGCGGCATAGGCGGCACGGTAGGTATCATCGGCATCCGTCGCGTGGGCCAGCGTGTCCTTTGAGGCGGCGAGCAGGGCGCGCAAGGCCTCCCCAACAACATCTGCATGTGCAGACGAGCGATCAAGAAACGTCGCCAGCAAGACTGCGCACTCGCTAACGTCCATAAGGGTAGACGCCAGGGCCTGATGCTTTTCGGAGGCCTCGTTCACCTGGACTCGTGCACGGAGGCACAGGGCCGCTGTCGTCCGGGCCTGGTCGGCAATGGCGTGATGATCGGCGAGGCTCAGGGCTGAAGTTGAAGGCATAGGTAGAGCAGACTGAGGACAATTGGTATGGAACTACGCATAGGGCTATACTCTACAGCCGTGGTATCCGGTTCATCTGCTGTCAAAGAAATCTGAGCGACCTGAAGTGGTACGCCCGGCCATCGCTTGCTGGCACGATACTGGATGTGATATCAGAAACCCATTCTTATCTATGGTCACACACGTCGCTATGCATATGCGCACCCTTCTCACCGCCCTCTTGAGCAGTCTGGTGCTCCTAAGTACTGCCGGCATGATGGCATCTGCGCAGGCGCAGGATCCTGCAGCGGCGTTCGCCGACCTTCGAGACGTCTATGACGCGACGTCTTCCCTTACCGCGTCGTTTACCCAAGAGGTACAAAGCCCATTTGGCGGGACGCAGCGAGCCTCGGGCCAGTTGTTTGTTCAAGGCGATGCGTTTCGGATTGAAATGGACGACCAGACCATTGTTGCCGACGGGCACACCACATGGATTCATGACCACGTGAACGAACAGGTCCTGGTGAGCCCGTATGAAGAAGACGACGCGACCTTTGCACCCAGTGCGCTCCTGCTCCGCCTTGATGACTCGTTTGAGGCTATAGATGCGGGCGTGGAAGAACGCGACGGCCGCCGCCTGCGCACGCTGACGATCACCTCAGAAGCGCCGGACGCCATGTTCACTTCGCTTACGCTCTGGTATGAACCCGACACGCAGCACGTCGTCCGTGTTCGAGCCGAAGATGTGAACGAGACCGTGCTCACCTTCGACCTGGCGGACGTCACGCTGGACCCCGACATGGATGCCGCCCTCTTCTCCTTCGAGATTCCGGACGACGTGGACGTCATCGACCTGCGTTCCTGACCCCTTTGCTTCTTACCGTGACCACGCGCGTTCGTACCGCTCTTACCACTGGCGGTGGCCTTCTACTGGCCGCGCTGCTGCTGTACCTGGCCCTTCGCGGCATTGACCTGACGGCTATGATGGGCGCGCTTCGTACCGCGGCCTATGGCTGGCTGGTACCGCTGTGCGCACTTATTCTATTAAGCGTGGGGCTACGCGCTTGGCGCTGGTTGCTGCTCCTTCGCGCGCTTCCGGCGGGGCCCGCAGACGCGTGCCCGGCGACCCTCCGCACGGCGACGTATTCCGTAATGATCGGCTATATGGTAAACTATGCCGCTCCGCGGGTGGGCGAGGTAGCCCGGACGGTGAACCTCTCAGCGCAGACGCACCATGGCGTGTCGAGCGTGCTCGGTACCGTGGTAAGTGAACGCGTACTGGATGTTGTGGTGCTGGCCCTGGCGCTCATCTCCTCCGCCGTGCTGCTCCTCGACCGACTACCGGTAGTCCAGGAGCTTTTCTTGGATCCGGCCCAGAGCCAACTGGAACGGCTCCCCTGGCTACTGATTGGCGCCGGGATGCTGGTCTCCCTTGCTGGAGCCGTGCTTCTTCTGCGCTATGTGCAGCGCCTGAGGCCGATGCTTCGCTCATTCTGGGAGGGCCTGCAGACGGTGTGGCGCTCGCCTGAACGCGGCGGGCTATTGCTCAGCACAGTCCTCATCTGGGGCTGCTATCTGGGAATGGCCTTCCTTCCCTTCGTCATGCTGGGGATGACGGGCCCCTACAACCTGACGCTGCTGGATACGTGGGTGATCATGGCCTTGGGCGCGCTTGGCATTGTGGTGCCCTCGCCGGGAGGGGCGGGCTCGTACCACTACATCACCATCCAGACGCTCGTGGTGGTGTACGGCGTTGATGCAGCCGCCGCTGCGGGGTACGCTATCATCGCACATGGCGTGCAGCTGGTGTTTTACGTAGCGGGCGGCGCGCTCTGCCTCGCCTTGCAAGGCATTCCGCTGCGTGACTTGCTACAGCGCAAGCGTCCCACCCCAGATAAGGCGTAACCCGTATTACAGGCGCACCCGGGCGGCTTCGAAAAGCAGGATACCAGCCGCAACGGATACGTTTAGCGATTCCATGGGGCCCAGCATCGGGATCGACACCAGGTAATCGCAGCGGGCGGCCACGTCGTGCCGCAAGCCTTTGCCCTCACTGCCCATGACGAGCACCGTAGGGCGGTCCCATTGGGTGTCCCAAACGGAAGTCTCGGCTTCCCCACTGGCCCCGGCCACCCAGTAGCCGCGTTCCTTCATGTGGTAGAGGCGCTCGGCCAGGTCGCCGACGCGCGCCACCGGCACCCGGCGGGCCGCCCCCGCACTGGCTTTGATGACCGTTGCGTTGAGGGGAGCCATGTGCGTATCTGGCACGATCACGCCGGCCACGCCCGAGGCCACCGCTGTACGAAGCAACGCACCGAAATTATACGGATCAGAGATGCGATCCAACGCGAGTAGCATCGGCTTGCGCTGCTGCACTTCGTTGAGCGTCGGCGCGATGGTGGCCAGCATGTCGTCCAGCTCATGGTAGCTGATGGGCAGGGCCACCGCCACAGCGCCCTGGTGATTAGCGCCGCTGGTCATACGGTTTAGGCGGGCCTCCGGCACGTATTGCACGGGCACCTCCAGGCGGTCGGCCGCGCCGCGTATAGCCCCGATCACCTCCCCCTGGGCCCCCTGTTGCAGTAGTACCTTATCGATTTCATCTGCCCGGGCGTCAAGCGCCTCGCGGACAGGCTTGCGCCCAATGATCAGTGTTACATCGTCAACCGTGCTCATGCAGCCCTCTCAAATGTGGCAGTTGTGAATAGCGTCAGGCACGCCCGGCAACTTACGCCATACCTTGCGCCAGCATGCCCGTAGTCGATATCCCCGGCGCGGGAGTCCTGATCGTCACAGGAATTGTGGTGAGGTATGCCAACCTATGAAACCGTGGATGCATTGGCAACGACGCGGCACGTGATGCATACCGTTCCTGGTTCTTGTCGCAAAACTCACGCGCTGTGCCCTTGTATGCCCCGACTGTTTATTGCCCTTGACCCCTCACAGGCGCAGCGCGACGCGCTGGCACGCTTGAAGACCGACACCTTCGCGGCCCGCTGGACGCCGCCGGCGCAATACCACCTGACGCTACGTTTTCTGGGTGATACCACGCCGGAAACTACAGCCACCGTGTGCGACGCGCTGGCGGAAATCACCGCTTCCCCATGCCCCATTGAAGGCACCGGGCTTGGCACATTTCCCTCACTGCGCAACCCCCGCGTGCTGTTCGCTCGCGTCGAACCGAACCCAGCATTGATAGCCTTGCAGGATCAGGTTGAGGCGCTGTGCCAGCGCCTGGGGTTTCCTGCAGAGCGCCACTCGTTTACGCCGCACCTCACCGTGGCCCGGTTGCAGAAAGCCGATCCGGCTACCGTGTACCGGTTTGTCCAGAACCACGCCGATTGGACCTATCCATCACATCGGGCGAAAAAGGTGACACTGTATAAGAGCACCCTGCATCCGGAGGGTGCCCAGCACACCGCGGTGACGCACATCCCGTTACGGGAATGAGCAAGTGGAGTGGAATCTCTATGCGTTTGCCCTACGTTACCGTTGGTATCTTACCCCAAAGGTTTTTCATGTCCCAATGACAAGAAAAGAGTTTTTCCGCTACGCCTGGATGGTCCCGGCCGCCCCCCTCCTCTTGCAGGCCTGCGCGGGGGGCCAGTCGCAGACGGCAAACACAAGCGACGATCCGGTCACGCCGGACTCCCTGGTGGTGCACGCGCCGCCTGAATCGTTCGATACCTTCGAGCAATCGGAGCAGGCCTGGCGCGATCAACTGTCGGATACAGCCTTCCACATTCTACGAGAAGAAGGCACGGAGCGTCCCTATGCCAGCCCGCTCCTCAATGAGAAACGCGAGGGCACCTTCATCTGCAAGGGCTGCAACCTCCCGCTGTTTTCCTCACAGACGATGTACGACAGCGGTACGGGCTGGCCGAGCTACTGGGCGCCACTGGCAGGGGTATTGGGCACGAAGCTCGATACCAAACTATTGACACCGCGTACGGAGTACCACTGCATTCGATGTGAAGGCCACCAGGGGCATGTGTTTGAGGATGGCCCCGACCCTACGGGATTGCGGTACTGTAACAATGGCGCGGCTCTCCGCTTCGTCCCAGCTGACGAAGAGCTGCCACCGCTCCGCACGTAGCTGCGCACCCAACCCCCACTTGTTTCTTCACCAGTCCGCACCCACTCCGCATGAAACGCCTCTCCCTGTTAGGGCTCGCCGCCGTTCTTCTCGTGTCGATGACCGGCTATTTCTTGTTCGCCTCCACGCCGCCGCCGAATCAACAGACGGATACTTCCCCCGACACCCTTGCCATCGATCCTAACGTCGCGGATACAGCCACGTTTGCCGGCGGCTGCTTCTGGTGCATGGAACCGCCCTTTGATCGTATGGACGGCGTAGCTGCCACTATTTCCGGATTTTCTGGGGGGCACGTCGAGAACCCTTCCTATCGACAGGTAACCTCCGGCGGCACGGGCCACACCGAGTCCGTGCAGATCATTTACGACCGCACGGTGGTGGATTACGACGAGCTCCTTTACGTGTACTGGCGCAATGTGGACCCGCTGGACGACGGCGGCCAGTTTTGCGATCGGGGCGATTACTACCGCCCGGCTATTTTTGCGCACAACGAGGAGCAGCGCGCGGCAGCTGAGGCATCGAAGGTAGCCTTAGAGGAGGACGGGCGCTTCAACTCCCCGATCGTTGTCACTATTGACGACTTTGATGCATTCTATGCTGCCGAGGAGTATCACCAGGGGTATTACCTGAAAAACCCCGGGCACTACAACCGCTATCGGCAGGCGTGCGGCCGAGATGCACGGCTTGAGCAGCTGTGGGGCGATGAGGCGAACCCGTCCTGAGGTTCGCTAAAACCGAACCAGCTACAGACCTGACGCTACCCTTTGATTTCCGTCACCAGTTGAATCTCGCGCAGCACACCCTGCACCTGGAAGCACTCCTCAAACGTGCCCTTGTAGATGACGTCTTTCCCCTTGGTGTGGACCGTCCACGCATGCTTCTCCGCCTGTTTCACGGAGCAATGCGTGGCCTTCACCAGCTGCTCGATGACCTCGTCAAAGCTGTGAATATCGTCGTTGTACAGAATGACTACCCACGGGTCGTTTAGGCGCTCTTCAGTTTCTTCTTCCTCCATCACCTCCACATCAGGTGACGCTGGTGCGGGCTCGGCACGCTCTGGAGCACCAGCAGCAGACGTGAAGGGCCACGGCCTCGCGGGATGGGTATGGGACGAGCGGATAACAGACATAACAAACGGCGTTGGTCAAACAGCCAGCGATCTCAACAGGGCATGCAGCGGGCCACCTACGCAGCCGTCGGCGTTTCCACCGGGGACACCTCTACGGAGAAGTCCTCCATCACCGGATTTGCCAGCAGCTTCTCGGCCACTTCCTCGGCAATTCGTTCGGCCTCAGATCGTTCGGCCACGTCAATTTCAAGATCAGCAAGTTTGCCCATCCGGACGGTAGTGACCTCGTCGTAATCGAGGGTCCCCAGCGCTTGCTTGATGGCGCGTCCTTCAGGCTCCAGGATAGAAGGGCGGCGGGTTACAAAGATGCGTGCGTGAAACATGGGCAGGGAAATCGTGGAGGCAGGTTACTCGATTGGGGTGTTTAATACATCGCGGATGAACGCGAGCACGGCGCGACCGATCCCGACGGCCAGGTAGACGCTAATCACCACCACAAAGCCAAAGTGCGGGTGGCTGGTGAACGCAAACAGGATGATCAGCACCCCGCCGAGAGCAAACAGGCTGGACCGGACCGGATGCAGGCGCAGGTGCGCCGGGGTGGGTGTGGGGATCGAATCAAACGGGATACTTGATATCATCAATAGAGCAAGCAGCACCACGATCGGAATCAAGATGGCCATGTTTTCTTGCCCGGGCATCGAAAACCAGTCCGGATGGTTGAAATTAAGTACCAAAACGGCCAGGAAGAGCGCCTGAGCCGGGATAGGCAGGCCGGAGAAGTGGTCCTTCTTCTCGCCATCGAACTGGAGATTGAAGCGGGCCAGGCGCACAACGCCACAAATAGCGGGGAGCGAGGACACGATGAGGCCCAGCATGCCAAAGTTGTGGAGCCCAAACGTCCACACCAGGAAGGCAGGCGCGGCACCGAACGATACAGCGTCGGCCAAGGAGTCCAGCTCTACCCCAAACAGGCTGGTACCATTTGTGAGGCGGGCCATCATGCCATCCAGCGCATCGAAAAAGCCCGCCAGCAAAATCAGCCAGCAGGCGGCATCGAAGTTACCCTCATGGGCCTGCGTGATGGCAATGAAGCCACTGAGCAGGTTCATCAGCGTAAAGAACGAGGGCACAGCCGTCCGCGGAATTCGGCGCGTCCGGCCGCCGCTGCGGAGGTCCCGGTAGCGCCGCAGACGCTTGCGAAACTGGCGCTGCGACGCCGGGGGCCAGCGGCGGCCCTTTCCTTTCGACGATCGATCAGCCATTACGCCCCCATCGTCGCAGCTGCTGCAGGTTGGGCGGGAGCCTCGTTCGTCGGCGTGGTCTGTGGAATGGTGCCGAGCACCGTCTCGCCGGCCACCACGCGCTGCCCAACGGAGACGTCGAGGGCGACGTCGGAGGGTACCAGCACATCCATCCGGGAGCCAAACTTAACAATGCCGAACCGCTCCCCGGCTTTCACTGTGTCGCCGGTGCTAATGTGGTAGACAATCCGGCGGGCCATAGCGCCTGCAATCTGCTTGAACAGGATTTTGCGACCGGTCGGGTGCACCAATCCCAGTTGCGACCGCTCGTTTTTCTCGCTCGCCTTGGGATGCCAGGCCACAAGGTAGTCGCCCGGCACATATTCGTCGAACGCGATCGTGCCATCCGCCGGGGCGCGGTTTACGTGCACGTTGAGGGGGGACAGAAAGATGGAGACCTGCTGCGCCCTGCTTTTGAGAAAAAGCGGCTCATGCACCTCGTCCACAACCACGACCTTTCCATCTGCCGGAGCGAGCAGCAAGTTGCGGGCGTCGGGGGGCGGGGTACGTGTGGGGTCGCGGAAAAACCAGGTGGTAAACCCCAGTGCGGCCACACCAGCAGCAGCAATGGGCCAGCCGTACGGGCGTGGTGTTTTCCGTGCCACCGCCAGCGCACCTGCACATAGCCCGGCCGCGCCGGCCATCAGTCGATATCCTTCAGGAGCAAGCACAGATCATTGGTTGGTTCGTGAGAAATCGGGGAGCGGTAGGAACGTACTACATCTCGCCACAGGATGCGAGTGTACGGCACCTTTCCTCGTTCGTTCACGCCCCGGCGCAGGTGGCCCGTATCCCACACCTCAGGCCCCGCGAACAAAGCCACGCCGGCCGGTCTGCTCACGCCCTGTCAGCCAGCCCGTCCCTACCCATGCCACCAATCGCGATCCAGCGACCGGTACTGGATGGCTTCTGACAGATGGGCTGGCGTAATGGAGGCCTCCCCCTCGAGGTCAGCGATGGTCCGGCTCACTTTCAGGATACGGTCGAAGGCGCGCGCGCTCAGCCCCAACCTCCGGATGGCCGTCTTCAGCAATTGCTTCCCACGGGTATCCAGCGCGCAGTGGCGCCGGACGAGCGTGGAGCCCATCTGCGCATTGCAGTGAACGCCGTGGTGCGCTGCATAGCGTTGCGCCTGAAGGTCCCGGGCCTGGATGACGCGCTCTCGTACCGCGGCACTGGGCTCGCCATCCTGCGGCTTGTCAAGCTCATCGAACGACACCGGTGTTACCTCAATGTGCAGATCGATACGGTCCAGCAGCGGACCGCTGATCTTACCCAGGTAGCGCTGCACCTGCGGTGGGGCGCAAACGCATTCGCGGTTCGGATCGGTGAGGTAGCCGCAGGGGCACGGGTTCATGCTGGCGAGCATCATGAAGCGGGCCGGGTACTCGACCGTGAAGCGCGCCCTGCTGATCGTGATGCGCCCCTCCTCCAACGGTTGCCGCAGCACCTCCAGCACCTGCCGCTTGAATTCCGGCAGCTCGTCCATAAAAAGGACGCCATGGTGCGCAAGGGAAATTTCGCCAGGCATGGGATGGGCACCGCCGCCACACAGGCCGGCATCCGAAATCGTGTGATGGGGCGCGCGAAACGGACGCGTGGCCACCAGCCCCCGCCCATTGAGCTTGCCGTCGATGGAGTGGATCTTGGTCGTTTCCAGAGCCTCGTCCGGGCTGAGGGGCGGCAGGATGGTAGGCAAGCGCCGCGCGAGCATGGTCTTGCCCGAGCCGGGTGGCCCAACGAGCAGTCCATTGTGCCCGCCCGCGGCGGCTACCTCCAGGGCACGCTTTACATTGTGCTGCCCCCGGACCTCGGCGAAGTCCACGACGTGCTGCTGCGCTTGCTTGAAGAGCGCGCGCACATCCTGCTCAAAAGGCGCGGGCCCACCCGTGCCGCGGATCACCTCCACCGCCTCCGGAAGCGAGGCGACCGGGTACACGGCCAACCCCTCTACCACTGCAGCCTCAGCCGCGTTCTCTTTGGGTACCACCAGCGCCTCCCGGCCGGCCGAGCGGGCTTCGAGCGCCATCGGTAGCACACCGCGCACCGGCCGCACCTGTCCGTCAAGCGCCAGCTCCCCCATGATGGCGACGCGCTCCAGCGCCGCTTTCGACAAATTATCTCCATACGCGGCCAAGAGCCCGATCGCAATGGGCAAATCAAAGGCCGCCCCCTCCTTCCGCACATCAGCGGGCGCTAAGTTGACGGTTATTTTTCCGCGTGGGCGCGGGAGCCCCGTGTTGGAGAGCGCTGCAAAAATCCGATCTAGACTCTCGCGCACGGCTCCGTTCGGGAGGCCCACCACGGTGTACTTGGGCATACCGCCCGAGATGTGTGTTTCAATGACAATGGGGAGCGCGTCCACCCCGATCGTAGTAGAGGACCAGACTTTTGAAAACATGGCACAGGCGACGCGTGAGGGGTCGTCGGAGGCTCTATAGACACATTCCGTGCGAAAAACATAACCCCCGGTTTCGGGAGCCGTGGCAACGGGACCTTTCAGTCCAGAAGCCGTTGCAAGCCCTTCGCTGTTCATCACCCCGCACTCCACGCTTTTTCTGCGTCCATGCCTACTGCATCCGACACCCCCGACAGCCGCTCACATTTCATCCGCAACATCATTGAGGCGGACCTTGCCGACGGCACGCATGAGACGGTAGTGACCCGGTTTCCGCCGGAGCCAAACGGGTTTCTGCACATCGGCCACGCCAAGTCCATTTGCCTAAATTTTGGTATGGCCCGTGATTATGATGGTCGGTGTCACCTCCGCTTTGATGATACCAACCCAACGACGGAAGACGAGCGGTACGTAGCGTCGATTCAGGAAGATGTGCGGTGGCTGGGCTTTGATTGGGGCGACCACCTGTACCATGCCTCAGACTACTTTGAGCAGCTCTACGCCTATGCCGAACACTTGATTACGCAGGGCGATGCCTATGTGGATAGCCAGGACGGCGAAGCCATTCGGGACAACCGAGGCACCGTCACGGAGCCGGGGACGCCAAGTCCCTATCGCGACCGATCCCCCGAGGCAAACCTGCGCCTCTTCCGCGAAATGCGGACCGGCGCGCATGCAGATGGCGCCCACGTGCTGCGCGCGAAGATTGACATGGCTTCCCCCCACATGATCATGCGGGATCCCATCCTCTATCGCATCCGCCATGCCAACCATTACCGCACGGGGGATGACTGGTGCATCTACCCGATGTACGACTTTGCGCATTGCCTCTCCGACGCCATCGAGGACATCACGCACTCGCTTTGCACCCTGGAGTTTGAAAATAACCGGCGGCTCTACGACTGGATTTTGGAGCGGTGCCTGCCCGAGGAGCAGCAGGCCACACGGCCGCATCAGTACGAATTCGCGCGGCTTAACATGGACTACACCGTGATGAGCAAGCGCAAGCTGCTGCGCCTGGTGGAGGAAGGCTTGGTGAACGGGTGGGACGACCCCCGCCTCCCCACCCTGGCGGGGCTGCGCCGCCGGGGCGTGCCCCCCTCAGCCATCCGCACCTTCTGCGAGCGGATTGGCGTGGCGAAGGCTAACAGTCGGGTTGATATCGCCCTTTTTGAACACGTCCTGCGCGACGACCTGAACTACCGGTCGCCGCGCATCATGGGCGTGCTCGATCCGCTAAAGGTAACGATCACCAACTACCCGGAAGGCGAAACCGAGCACATCGAGGCGCCCCATTGGCCCCGCGATATTGACAAAGAGGCCCACCGCGCCGTGCCGTTTGGTCGCGAGCTGTATATTGAGCGCGACGACTTTCGGATGGACCCGCCTGATGGGTTCTATCGCCTCGCGCCCGGCCGTGAGGTGCGCCTGCGCCATGCCTACTTCCTCCGTTGCGACGAGGTCGTCCAGGATGCCGATGGGCGCGTCACCGAACTTCGGTGCACCTACGACCCGGAGACGAAAGGCCAGGCCAAGGCCAGCGACGGCCGCCGCCCCAAGGGCATCATCCACTGGGTGAGCGCGGCGCATGCGGTGCCTGCTGAGGTGCGCATGGTGGACCGCCTGTTTTCTGTGCCCGACCCCGAGGCCCACGAGGACGACTTCACGGCCTTTCTGAACCCGCAATCCATGCCCGTAGCTGATGCTCTGCTGGAGCCCGCCGTGCGCGGCTTTTCTGGCGAGCAGCGGCTGCAGTTTGAGCGGCAGGGCTACTTCTGGCGCGACACCGACGCCACCGATGATACGCTCATCTTCAATCAGATCATCCCGCTGCGCGACTCCTGGAGCACCGATGATGACCCGGAAGACGCGGCGACCGGTCCAACGAAGGAAGAGATCGAGGCCGCGAATCCGCAGATCCATGCCGACCCGGCCGAGTCGTTTACCGAAGCACAGCATGCACGGCTGGAGCACTTCACAGAAGCGCTCGGCATCGCGCGGGACGATGCCGTTCAACTCATCGACACGCCGCCCCTTGCCGATTACCTCGAAGCTGCCCTGGATGGCCACCACGAAGCGCAGGCCGTCACCAACTGGATCCTCAACGAGCTGATGGGGCTGGTACCGCCGGCGGACCTACCGGACCTGCCCTTTACCCCGGAGCAGTTTGGCGTCCTGGTGCGGCAGGTAGCCACCGACGAAATCACTGGGCGGGTGGGCAAGGACGTCCTCACGGCGATGCTGGAGGACGGCGTCGATCCGCAAGAGTACATCGCGGCCGAGGGCCTGCGCAACATCAGCGATGAGGACGCGCTGCGCGAGATTATCGACGGACAACTCGCCGCCTATCCGGGCAAGGTGGAAGCCTACCGCAACGGCAAAGAGGGGTTGCTGGGCTTCTTCATGGGACAGGTGATGCGGGAAACTGGCGGGCAGGCTGACCCTAAAACGGCACAGAAGCTCCTCCGCGAGGCACTCACCACGGACACCTCCCCTGCCGCGCAGTAACGCAGCAGAGAAGGTGCGGAGGACATCTTGTTGTAGCCGACTGCCGTCAGGCTACCCGAGTTCTTCGATAGCCGTTCGCATGCGCTCCACGCAGGTCGCGCGGCCGAGCACCTCCATCATGGCGAAGAGGCTTGGGCCAAACGTGACGCCGCTGAGCGCAAGGCGGGTGGGGTGAATGATACGCCCAGCGCCGCAACCATGGGCGTCGGCGATGTCCCGCAATGTCTGCTCCGCCGTCGCCTCTGTGAACGTGTCAAGTGCTTCCAGGGCCTCCGCATAAGCGCTCAGCAGCGCCGGCGCGTCGTCCTTCCAGCGCTTCTTGACGCCTTTCTGATCGTACGATGTTGGCGCCTCAAAGAAATACCGACTCTCGGTAAACACTTCGTGTGCAAAGGACACCCGTTCGTGCATGAGGGCGCACACCTGCTGCAGATAATCCTTGTCGACATCGTCGAGGCCGTGGGCGTCGGCGTGTGCGGCCACACGGGCGGTAAACGTACCCAGATCAAGCGCTCGCAGATGCTGCTCATTAAACCAGCGGAGCTTGTCCATATCGAACTGCACCCCGCTGGAGCCCACCCGGTCCAGTGAAAAGGCCTCGGCGAGCTCCTCCAGTGAAAACACCTCCTCCTCCGTTCCTGGATTCCAACCAAGCAGGGCCAGGAAGTTGAGCAGGGCCTCTGGCTCATAGCCCGCCTCTGCGTAATCGCTTACCGAGACCGGAATCCCAAGCGCCTCTGCGTCGCGCTTGGAGAGCTTGCCGCCCTCCGGGCTCAGGATCAGTGGCAGATGCGCAAACGCCGGCGGCTCCCACCCGAAGTAGCGGTACAGGAGGATGTGCTTGGGCGTTGACGGCAGCCACTCTTCCCCACGAATGACGTGCGTAATGGCCATCAGATGGTCGTCTACGACGTTGGCCAGATGATACGTAGGCATACCGTCGGATTTCAGCAGCACCTGATCATCCACCTTTTCAGAGGCGAAGCTGACGGTCCCCCGCACCGTGTCCTCAAACCGAATAGAGCTTTCGGGCGCTACCTTCATGCGGACCACGTACGGGTCGCCATGGGCAATACGCCGCGTGACCTCCTCATCCGGCAGCGTGAGGCTGTTTTCCATCTCGCCTCGCGTGGCCGCGTTGTACGAAAAGCCGTGCTCTGCTTCCTCACGCCGCGCATCCAGTGTCTCCGGCGTGTCGAATGCATAGTACGCGTGTCCACTATCCAGCAGTTGCTGTACATACTGCTGGTAGAGCTCCTTTCGGGCCGACTGGTAGTACGGCCCTACATCGCCCCCAACCGTTGGTCCCTCATCATAGGACAACCCCGCCCATTCCAAAGCCGCCGTGATGTCAGTTTCCGCATCTTCGACGTAGCGCTCCCGATCCGTGTCTTCAATGCGAAGGACGAACGTCCCCGCATGCTTTCGCGCCAACAGGTAATTGTAGAGCGCTGTACGAAGCCCTCCGATGTGAAGATACCCCGTGGGGCTGGGGGCAAAGCGAACGCGAACCGGGCGACTACACATGTGCGAAGCGGCGAGTACAGTTAACAGCATGATGAGCATGTAACCTACTCATCAGCGCCATTCCGTTCGCAAAGATCAAACAAAGAACCTCTGACGATTCCGCTACGAATCGTCCAGCCCCTCGTTCTGCAGTCGGAAATGACACCTCCGGATCCATCACGTCACATGGATTCCTGGTCGCGGACCGTTTCTGCATCAGGAAGCCGCTCGGCCTCTACTGTGATTCCCGGGTAGTACACATAGATGGGCCCCGTGACTGAGGCTGAGGGCTGATCTGAGGGCTGGGTGGATGAGACGTGTCGAAACTCCACGCGCTCTTCAACGCCTTCCACGGTGAAAGGCACCGCCTCGGTTGACTCTGTGCGGTCAGTGCCGGAGGTGAGAAACCCTGCGATAAACATTGCGACCGCCGCTGTAAGCGCAACCCCTGCGGAGACGGGATGCCGGGCCTGCCAGAGCGGATTCCGGTCCGCCGCGCGATCGACAAGTGCGTTACGGTCTTGCTGCTCGGACAGCCGTTCCAAGAAGTGCTCATCTACCGCAGGCGGTACGACGAGGCGCTCGTGCCGCAACATGCGACGAAAAACAAGGGTGGTTTCCAACGCATCGCGACACGCGGCACAGGCGGAGAGATGCGTGAACAAGTCCGCATGTTCGCTCAGAGGGAGTTCCCCATCCAGATAGGCATCCACTCGGGCCTCATCCGGGCAGGGCGTGTGTCTCGGCTGCTGCTCTTTCCGATCCCCGTGCATGGCGGTTGTCCGTGGTTAATCGTGTGTCGCGGTTGTTCTCCTGTTTACGTCTTGCCCTCGGCCCGTGCACGCCGCTGCTCGACTGCAGGCTTAATAAACGTCGCCAGTTTTCGCCGGGCCTTAAACAGACGCGATTTTACAGCGCTCAGCGTGCTCCGGGTAACGGCTGCAATCTCTTTGTACGACAGGTTCTGGTACTCGCGGAGAATGATGACTTCGCGATAATCGGGTTTTAGTTGCGCCAGGCAGTGATTCACCAGCTCCACTTGCTCGCTTTTCTCCAAGGGTGCACTCGGCTTTTGCGAAGCCTTCATGCTCGCATCCTCGCGCATTGCTGGCTCCAGGCTCACCTGCCGTTTTTCACGCCGGATAACGTTCAGGCATTGATTGCGCGCAATGGTGAAGAGCCACGACCGAAAGGACCCCACATTTAGCAGCCGCTCGCGGTTTTCATACACGCGCAAAAACGTGTCTTGCATCACATCTGCGGCGCGCTCTTTGTCAAGCAGCATCTTCAGACAAAAGCCGTAGACCTGGTCTTTGTAGCGGTTATACAGCGACACAAATGCCAGCTCGTCGCCGTCCCGCATGGCCTCAATAAGTGCGCGATCGTCGGTGGTCATAGCGGGGGAAAGAAAGCACAGCGAGACAGGTCTGCGCGGGTTTTTGTCTTGACTACGATTTATTTTCGGCCTGAGGGGCGTGATGGGAGGACACGTGCAGCCCCTAAAAGTTGCTTTCCCCTTGCAAGACGGCTACCGTCACCGGGCAACCACATAGCAATGGCGCACGTACAGGCTGTCGCTTTGTGCTTTCGGTGCCTCCCTGATAGATATGCATCTACAAACATGCGTCTACCCGCTGGCGTTGCGGTCTGCATTCTCGCGCTTGGCCTATGGCTGACCGGCTGCGGACCCGCCGATGAGTCTGATGACTACGTTGCCCGCGTACACGACACCACCCTCTCACATGCCGACGTGCAGCAGATGATGCGGAACGTCGGGGCGCAGCAAGACTCTGCCGGCATGGCCGAACAGGTCATTAGCCAGTGGGTGCGCAACGAACTCCTCTATCACGAGGCGCAGCGACGAGGCCTACACAACACTCCAGCCGTGCAGGAGCAACTCCGTGAAAGCGAACGCACGATTCTGATTAACGCGCTGGTGTCGGATCTCCACGACGCGGATGATATCGAGCCTACAGACGAGGAAGTGCAACAATACTACGACCGTCATCAGGAGCAATTACGGCTACGCGAGCCGTACGTTTACATCCGGTTTGCACAAACCCGGAGCCCGGTGGCAGCCGACAGCCTGCAAGCCGCTTTGGAGGGGGAAGCGCTCTCTCTCCCCCGGTGGGAACGACTGGTACGGGAGCTTGCGACGGATCCAGCCGCTGCCCTTGAACTTTCGACCCACTATCATCCCGAGCGCCACGTCTTCCCTACAGACGAGGCGCTTCGTAGTCAACTACAACGGATGAGCCCGGGCGACGTAGCCCGGGTAGCCGCCGGCGATTCGATTGCGCTCCTACGGCTTGAGGACCGGGCTGAACCAGGAACAGTGCCCGAATTGACGTGGGTTGAGGATGTGATCCGAGACCGCTTGACCATTCAAAAACGGAAACAGTCATTCGCGCGTCAGGTTCAACGGCTGCACGTTGATGCAGCGTCTCGCGACTTGCTTGACGTGCCCGACAGGATAGATCCGTCGGCCCAACCGTAGACGCGCTTGCTGGTTTTCCTTTTCAAGAAGGTCGAGCAGTCTGCCTCGACCTCCATGGTGTTGTAGTTTTTCCCACTGACCGTATGTACCGTCGCATGGATCCGTATGCCCTTCAGCCGCGCCATCGCCTCTGCGGTGTGCTGCTCTTCGTTCTTCTCGTCTCGTATGGTTGGAGCCCGCTCGCGCCCACCGCGTTCGGACAATCCGCTGACGATGAGGTTATCGACGAGATTGTTGCCGTCGTTGACGATGACATCGTGCTCCGCTCTGAGGTCGACGGCCTGGTGCAGAATATGGCCCAGCAGCAAAATATGCAGCCCAACGACCGCATGTGGCTGCAGGCCCTCAACCAGGTCGTGAACCAGCAGGTGCTTGCCGCGCAGGCCCGACAGGACACCACCATCCAGGTGACCGAGCAGCAAGTGGAGCAGGCCATGGATCGCCAGATCAACCAGATGGTGCAGCAAATGGGAGGAGAAGAGCAACTGGAGCAGATGTACGGCCAGTCCCTGCTCCAAATTCGAGAGGACCTGCGCGACGATTTTCGCAACCAGCTGCTCGCACAGCGGATGCAGCAGCGACGTATGCAATCGGTGCGCATCACGCCTTCCGAAGTGGAAGCCTGGTTTAGCCAGTTTCCCGAAGAAGAACTGCCCGAGCTTCCCGACATCGTTCGCGTTGCTCACATCGTGAAGTACCCGGCCGTAAGCGAAGCCGCACGAGAGGAAGCCCGCGAAATCGTTTCGTCGATCCGTGACTCCATCGTCGTTGGAGGAGCCAATTTTGAAGAGATGGCCCAGCAATTTTCGGACGACCAGGGCTCGGTGCAACAGGGCGGCCGATACCCTGATTATGAAATTGGCGATCTCGTCCCAGAGTTTGGTGCCGTCGCCGCTCGCCTACCGGAGGGCGAGATTTCGGAGCCTTTTCGGACGCAGTTTGGCTATCACATCATGCGCGTGAATTCGCGGCGTGGCGATCAGGTGGACTTCAACCATATCCTGATCCAGGTAGATGAACGGTCGGCTGATATTGAGCCCGCCCTGGAATCGCTCGCCACCATCCGCGACTCTATCGTCACGCACAACCAACCATTTGACCGTATGGCCCGCCGCCATTCAGAAGAAGAGCGGTCGGCCGAGTTCGGGGGGCGCGTGCTGGATCCGCAGTCGGGCGAGCGGGACCTCTTTTTGGACCGCCTGGACCGGTCCTGGCAACGCACCATCCGGAATCTCGAACCGGGGGAGATTAGCGAGCCGCGCGAGGTACAGCTCCTCGATGGCGCGCGCGCAGCCCACATCGTGCGGCTACAGCAGTTCACCCCGGCACACCGGGTAAGCCTGGAGACCGACTATGAACGCATTCGGGAGTTTGCCCTGCAGGACAAGCGCGCCGAGCGTATGCAACGCTGGATCGAAGGCTTGCGCGACGACATGCACGTGGAGCTGCGCGGCAAAGCGGCACGGCTCGAGGATGCCTTGCCGGACGACCTGATGGAGCCCGACGTTGAACCTGGGGATTTGGATGCCACACCGCCCGGCCAGGGACGCCAGCCTCCGCCTCCGCCGCAGCAGCAAGCCCCCCCACCGCCGCCCAGCCCGTAACACGGCCGCGCTGCGCGCTCTCCTCGTCGTATCGCGCGTCGTCCTTTCCAGCCCCTGACCACCTGCCTGTATTCATGGCCGAACCCACATCCGTCGACACGACGCCGGACGCCGACCCCCAAACGCTGGATGCGCTGCAAACCTCCGTTCAGCAACTCCGCGAAGAGGTCGGAAAGGTCATCATCGGCCAAGAAACGATCGTCCGCAACGTGACCGTCAGCCTGCTGGCCCGTGGGCACGTGCTGCTTATCGGGGTCCCGGGACTGGCGAAAACGCTCCTGATTCGCACGCTCGCCGATGCGTTGGACCTCTCGTTCAGCCGCATCCAGTTCACCCCTGATCTGATGCCGAGCGACATCACCGGGACGGAGATTATTGACGAGGACCGCACCACCGGACGCCGCTCGTTTCGGTTTGTGGAAGGGCCTGTGTTTGCAAACATCATCCTGGCCGACGAGATCAACCGGACGCCGCCGAAAACGCAGGCCGCTTTGCTGGAAGCCATGCAGGAGCGCCACGTCACCGCTGCCGGCCAAACCCTGCCCCTGCCCGCCCCCTTCTTTGTGCTCGCCACGCAAAACCCGATTGAGCAAGAAGGAACGTATCCTCTGCCCGAGGCGCAGCTCGATCGCTTTATGCTCAACCTCTGGCTGGATTATCCCGCTTTTGACCAAGAGGTGGAGGTGGTACGCTCAACCACTGGCGCGCGCCCAGAGCCGGTTTCCGCTGTGATGACGGGCGAAGAACTGCAGACCTACCAGCAGTTTGTGCGCCAGCTACCCGTGGCGGACAACGTTATCCAGTACGCCGTACGCCTGGTGAGCAGCACGCGTCCGCAGAGCGATGATGCCCCCGCGTATGTCACGTCGTACCTCAGCTATGGCGCCGGCCCCCGGGCGTCGCAGTACCTCATCCTGGGCGCCAAAGCATTGGCCGCCATGGATGGCCGGCTGACGCCCCTCATCAGTGACGTGCGTAAGGTGGCGATCCCTGTGCTGCGGCACCGTATCGTGTCGAACTTTAATGCCGAAGCCGATGGCGTTACAGGACTGGAACTCATCGACCGCCTGGTGGAAGACACGGCGACCACCTCATGAAGACATCAGACAGATCAACGACCAGCACGCCGCCTAAGCGCGCCGTGTTGGTGGGCGGCGGTCATGCCATGTTACCCACCCTGCAGGCAGCCCATCACTGGACGGACGCAGGCCATGAGGTTACCTTGATCAACCCCGGGCGCTTCCTCTACTACTCTGGCATGGTGCCGGAGTACCTCGGCGGGGTGTACCGGGAGCCTGACGTCCGCATCGACCTGCAGGCGCTGTGCACAGCTGCCGGGGTTCGCTTTGTGGACGCTCCCGCTACCGCGCTGGATGCAGCAGGCAAACGCGTTCGTGCTGACGCGCAGTGGCATGCCTACGATGTTGCGGCGCTGGACGTCGGAGCCACGCCCCCAGGCCGTCCAGCAGCAGCCATTCCAACGAAACCCTTACACGGACTCAAGGCGCTGGACGCTTCGCTGCGTGCGGTACTCCACGACCCGCACGTCAGGCGCCACCTGCTGATCGTAGGAGCGGGGGCCGCCGGCGTAGAGCTAAGCCTGAACCTTTCGGCGCGTCTGCACCGGGCAGGAAAGGCTTCTCAACTGAAGTTGACCATCGTTGATCAGGCCGATCGGGTGCTACCGCGGTTTCCCGTAGGCGCCAGTCGCTACGTGAAGCGCCTGCTGCTGCAGCGTGGCGTGCGGCTGCACCTGGAGGCGGAGGTGGACGCCCTCACCCCAGAAAACGGAGCCGTGCGGGCCGTTCTCTCGAGTGATGCCCCCGACCTTGTTGTGGACGACGTCGTCTGGGCGACGGGCGCTGCGGCACCCGCCCTGTTGCGCGACAGCGGTCTCCCGTGCACGAACGACGGCTTTGTGCACGTGGACGAGCACCTGCAAGTAGACGGACACCCGTCGCTGTTCGCTGCTGGCGACTGCGCCAAAGTGGACGGTTACGCCGATCTGGCGCGGATTGGCGTTCATGCCGTGAAGCAAGGCCCCGTGCTCCGGGACAACATTGCGCAGGCCCTGCACAGCCGCACGGACTCAGCCTTAAGGAAGTTCAAGCCATACACCATCGCCCCGCTGATTCTGTCGACAGGCACTCCCCACGGGCTTTGGATCGCTGGACCGCTGTGGCTGGCCGCTACGCCGATGTTGCGGCTCAAGCACTACATCGACCGCTCGTGGATTCAGTCTTATCAGGGGCCGGTGCATGCCCCGAGCAGGCACGATCTATGGGATGCCCGTGCCCCGCTGCCTAAACCGCCGTTTTCGGTGGTGAAGGACGCCTATACGACGCTGTAAGCGGGCGTACACGCTACCATTGAGCGCTGTACGGTGCGCTCGGGTCAGCGCTGCTCTGCCAACGCCCCATACTGCAACATCTCTGCGGCAGCGTCCAGCCCACTTTGCAGCGCGTGAGGTACGCGAGCCTGACCCACCATGAAGTCACCCGCAAAAAATAGCCCATGCGGTGCGGCCTGTGCAAGCACGGCCGTTGCGGCCCCGCTGGTCGGCTGCGAATAGCGCCAGCGCTGATGGTCTACCCAGGCTGGTTGGGCCGCCGCCGGCGCCTCCAGCACGTCAGCAGCATGTGCAGCCACTACCGGCGCCAACTCCTCGTGCGGTGCATCGAACCGCTCTTCGGTCCAGGAAGGCTGCATCTGGCATATGAGGACCCGGCGACCCGGGGGTACATGCCCCGGTTTATCTTCCTCAAAGCTAAGCCACGCAATCGGATGGGCTCCATCTGTGTTGACAAACCCATAGAACGGCTGGGCCCGCGTCCAGCGCTTTTCGTATCCAAGAACCAGGGTGTGCTGCGACTGATAGGAAGCCACACGAAGGGCTTCGACGAGCGCATCCTCGAGGGATGCCGGTAGATCGCTATCGTCGAGCAGGTCGGCGGTCTGCGGCGCTGGCGGGGTGAGCAAGAGCTGGTCGAAGGGCCCGAAGGATGAGCCATCCGTAGCGGTGGCGGTCCATTCCCCATCAGCGTGATGGATGCGGGCAATGCGCGTCTGTAAGTGGACCTCAGCGCCTGAGGCCGTGGCCAGATGCTTTCCCAACATGTGGATGCCGTCGCGATACGTCCAGGGCTGGTTGGCTTCGGTTTGGCGGATGGGCGTAAGGTCTCCCGAGGCGGTGAACGTGCACAATGGCCGTTGGATAACCTCGAGCCCGTCTGTAGGCAACGCCTCGCGGACCAACGCTCGGTGATGTGCCTTCTTTAGCTTGAAGAAGTTGGCGCCGTGGTCGTAGTGAACCCCGTCACGGCGACGCGTGGTGGCGCGCCCCGACACCCCACGCGCCTTGTCTATCAGTGTAACGTGGACTGCGCGGTCGCGCAAGGCAAATGCAGCGGCACATCCGGCGATGCCCGCCCCTATGACTCCAATCCGTGGTGTTGCCATAACTACGCTGTAGGTACATCGAAGAAACTGAACACCGACTGCAGGAGCCTTTTGCCCACGCAATCGTTAGCCGCGTCCTTTACTGTTCGAGATAGTGTGCGTTCTCATGCTTGCCCGTATTCTGGCGCTGTTTCTTATCCTACCGGCCATCGAGCTTGCCCTGCTCATGTATGTGAGCACCATCATCGGCTTCTGGGAGACGGTAGCGATTATCGTCGTGACCGGCCTCGTCGGTGGACTGTTGGCGAAGCAACAGGGCGTTTCCGCATGGAACCGCCTGAACCGAAAGATGGCGGGTGGGGGCTTGCCCGGCAACGAACTGGTCGATGGCGTCATCATCCTGATTGCCGGTGCCCTTCTCGTGACACCGGGCGTGCTCACCGACGTGGTGGGCTTTATGGGCTTAATTCCGGTGTCGCGCCGTCTTATCCGCCGTTATGCCCTCAAACGGTTTCAGCAGAAGGCCGAGCAAGGCCAGATGGGCTTTTACATGGGTGGATTCGGAGAAGCGCCCGGTGCCTCTCCCTACGATGCGCCGCCGTATGACGCCCCACCCTTCGAAGGGCGACGCCCGGCAAATGGCTTTCCGGAAGCCGACGTAGAGGTTGAGGAGCAAGCGGATGACAGCGCATCTAACGAACCATCAGATACCAACGCATCAGACGGCGACGCCCCAGACGCTAATTCAAAAGCGGACCGTGACGCCCAGCCCTCCTGGGATGGCGCCGGCCGACGTATCCCCCGGCATAGTGACGAGTTCTCCGAGCCGGGATCGGGAGGCGACCCAGCTGACCGCGTCTAACACAAAAAGGCCCAGCCCCTGCAGAATGAGCGCAGTGCCATGCCCGCGCCAGGCGTCCCCGCGGTCTACACCCTCCCCGGCCGCCACCACCATGGCCGTCCCCACGCCCATGTAGCCCACGTTCAGCCCCAGGTTGGCCAGCAAGATGTCATGGTACCGCCGCTCGGCGCGCACGGCCTCCCCGAAACCGGCATCCGGTTCCGCGTCGCCGCCAAGCAGTCCAACCGCTGCGATGCCCATATTGACCGCCCCCCATAGCGCCGATTGCTGGCCGAACCCTCGGACGGCATCGTCCCGCCCGGTGGCCCACAGCGCGCTGCCACCGATGACGTTGGATCCCCCCCACGCCAGCACACGGATCAGATGCCGGCGCTCCGAGGCCAAGCGCTGTTCAGACAGGGCCGTGATATTCGTTGTTTGAGGCTGCATGGTGGTATCCGCATCCGTGAGAGAAACAGGGGTGGCATGCACCCGCGGCGCGAGTGCGCCGGCCATTGCCAGAAGGAAACCCGCCCATAGGCATACTGCAATCTGACGCATAAGGCCCCCGCTGAATAATAAGGTCGTGAACCACACGGTACGAGCCCGGAGGCGCAAGCGGAAGCTGCGGCGGCGAATTCATCCGAACCGTTACGTTCGGCGGGCGACCGGGGCCGCGCTACCGTCACCTTCGACGCTCGATAGCACACGCGTGCGGTGCTTCCGCGTTATTGCCCCGCTGGCACTGAGGCTTTCAACAGCGTAAGCAGCTCCTCCTCCACGTCCTGATATCCGCCCTCTTCGTACCATGCGATGAGCGGCTCCACCACGTCCCTGCCTTCTGCCCCCTCTGCGATAAGGTTTTCACGGAGGGCAGCAGCTGCCGCCGGGCGGGGACCCCAATCAAAGATCTCCTCCCCGTCCTCAGTAAACGCCACCAGCTTTGGAATGCTGCGAGAGCCGTTGGTAAGGTATTGATCCATGATGTCCAGGTTATCATCACGGCGCAAAATACGCAGGGTGACGTGATCGGACAGGGATGCTGCCCGTGCAATCACGGGCAGGCTAAAGGCCGAGTCGCCGCACCAGTCGTCCGTAAGCACCATCCACAGGTGCGGGGTGTCGATGGCGGCCATTATCTCTTTGAGTTCCTCACTCGCTGTATATTGCTCCTCTACCGCTTCGGCCCGTTCCCAGTTGTACCGGGCATAATGCTGATAGCGTCGCTCGTCGCTTGAAAGCTCGGCCATCGACCGGCGCAGCTTTTCCTGCCACGCGTCTTTGTAGGCATCGTAGGTGAGGCCCTCGTGCGGGCGACGATCATCGAAGAACGTAGGCATAGAAGTGTCACAGATGAAAGGAGGTACGAAATGACGGGGTCCAGTCACGGCCCCACGCGGAGTACAATCTTGCCTATATTCTGATTGGCCTCCATGCGCTCATGCGCCTCTTGGACTTCCGTCCATGGGTGCACCGAATCAATCACAGGCTGCAGGGTTTTGTTTTGCAATAGCGGCAAATAATCGGCGGCGAAGGCGGCCACAAGCTCCTGCTTGTAGGCCAGCGGACGGTTTCGGAGGGTGGACGTGCGCAGCGTCCCCCGCTTTCGAAAGAGCTGCCCCAACGGAAAGGCCTCTACGGTGGCCCCGCCCATGAGGGCGAGCACCACCCAGCGCCCATCGTGTGCCAGCGCCCGGACGTTCTGTTGGGCATACCCGGCCCCGATGAAGTCAAGAATCACATCGGCGCCATGGCCAGCAGTAGCATCAAGTAGCCGATCGGCGAAGTCCTCCCGTTCATAGTCAATGGTGGTCACCGCGCCCAGCGTGCGACACGCCGCGTGCTTCCCTGCAGAGGCCGTTATGTGTGATGTCGCACCTGCAGCGCGCGTGAGTTGTAGCGCTGCGGTGCCAACCCCGCTGCCACCTGCATGAATGAGGGCGTGGTCACCCGCAGACAGCTCCCCAAGCCAGAACAACGCCTGGTACGCGGTGAGAAAAACTTCTGGAATAGCCGCAGCTTCTACAAAGGAAAGCTCCGCCGGCTTTGGCAGCAGCAGCTCCTCATCAACCGCAACGTATTCTGCGTAGCCGCCGCCTGCCAGGAGCCCGAAGACGGCAGCGCCGGCGTGCCATCGCGAGACTCCAGGACCCGCCCCGACGACTTCGCCGGCCATCTCCAGACCCAGGATAGGCGAGGCGCCTGGCGGCGGATCGTAGTGGCCACGCCGCTGATAGGTATCGGCGCGGTTGAGTGCCGTGGCCCGAACACGAACCAGTACCTCTCTGGGCCCTGGTGTGGGTCGCTCAACGGCACCGATGGTAAGTTGCTCTGGACCGCCCGGGGCCCGAACCTGTACGGCTTGCATCCGCTCCATCAGGCTTCCTCCGTGTCTACCACGATTTCGCTGTGGAGCGTCTGATGGACCGGACATCGATTGGCGATTTGCACCAAGCGCTGACGCTGTTCCTCGGTAAGGTCGCCCGTCAGGGTCAACACGCGGGCGATGTGGTCCACCTTGCCCTCCTCCGTATCGCACGACGCACAGTCGCGGGCATGGATTTTATCGTGGGAGAGTTCAACAGATACGCCGTCCAACGGCCACTCCTTTCGATCGGCGTACATGCGCAGGGTCATTGCAGTGCAGGACCCGAGCGCACCCAGCAGGTAATCGTACGGGGTCGGACCCGTCTCTGTCCCTCCCACGGAGGACGGCTCATCGGCACGGAGGGTAAAGCCGCGCGTCTGCATATCGGTCTGGAATCCGTTCCGCAGGGTCGCCTCCAGCGTATTGTCGTCGTAGCTTCCTGCCGTGTCTTGGTCGTTGACATCCGGGGCCGTATCCTTTGCTTCATCCTCAACGTCGACGTACTTCGCTGCCCAGGCGCCAATCACCCGCCCTACGTACCGAGCATCATCGCGATCGGACAGCAGGTGATCGGCTGTGTCCAGTGACATAAAGCTTTTTGGATGCTTAGCCGCCTGAAAGATCTTCGCTGCGTTGTCGATGCCGACAATTTTATCGATCGGAGAATGAAAGATGAGCAGCGCCCGTCCCAGCGAGCCCAGCACCTCAGCACTCGATTTTTCGCGCAAATCGTCGATGAACTGCTTTTTCACAGTAAACGGCCGCCCGCCGATGTTGACTTCTGCCTGGCCCTTTTCCTCGATCGTTTCCAGGTCGTTTTCGAAAATATGCAATACATGATCGGGGGCGTACGGCGCACCAATCGTAGCCACCGCCTCGATGGACGGCAGGTGGGTGGCTGCCCGAATGACCGCGGCGCCGCCCAGCGAATGGCCGATGAAGAGCATTGGGGCGGTATGATTCTCCTCAAGAAAGTGTGCCGCAGCCAACAAATCGCTGATATTTTTGGAGAAGTTGGTGTCCTCGAAGTCCCCCTCACTCTCCCCCAGCCCCGTAAAGTCGAAGCGGAGCACTCCCACGCCCTCCGCCGCCAGCGCCTGGCTGATGAGGCGCACAGCGCGCAGATTTTTCGTGCAGGTAAAGCAGTGCGCAAAGATGGCAAATGTGGAGGGGTGCCGGCCGTCTGGCAGCTCCAGTTCAGCGCTTAGGCGCTGGCCGCTTTCGTTGGCAAAGGAGACGTTCTCGCGAGTAGTCATCTATTGGATCAGGGTTAGTGGAGAATCAGGGCGGTAACGGGAAGCGCTGGCGCCTGCTAACAGCTCCGTCAGGGGTGTAGGTTTGCTCTACGAGCGTCCCGCCCCCGGTACGATTCAGTAGCAGGACCGTCGAGGCCCGCGTGCCATACCGCGGAGAGGAAATAAAAATTGGTGAAAGGACGCGTTCCCAGTCATGGGAGACCCCGGTTTCGGGCAGCGCATCATCGGGCGCTGGGGTATCGTCCTGGAGCAGGTCAAAGAGGGCCGGCACAAGCGCATCGTCTCCGGACAGGATGGTACGTAGCCGCTCCTTAGCTCGCGTTACTTTTGGCCAGGGTGTATCCAGGACAGCGTTCGACAAACCGTACAGTCCGGGTGCAATAGCGTGCGCAGCAGCGGCTGTGCTTGTGTAGTGCACGGAGCTGGCATCTCCAATCAGGAGATTGTAGCCGTTGTACTGTGATTGTGTGCGCGCCACCGCCTTACGATACGCCATAGCGGAGTTATCGCCAAGAAGATAGCCCGTGACGAGCCCCCCGCGTGAGGGTGCGGTTGTTTTCTGCGCTTCGGGATCTCGCACGTTGGTGATTACACAGAAGCGCTGCCCCTTGCCCGCCCCCATCCACGTCCCCCCCGCCCGAAGGTCACGCCCGGCCACCATGCCGGCCTGCTCCGGCCACCGCGCTGCAGCCGCCGTAGGCCGTGCGAAAAACTCATCGCGGTTGCCAGCCAGCACCAGACGGTACCGCGGATGCATGTCGTACGCCCACACAAGAAGGCACATGAAAGGAGTTAGGCCGCATGGTGATGTATCGCGAGTAGCTCGGGCGGGGCGTTGACCTGGTTGATAAAGCGATAGGAAAGCACCTGCACGGCCGCCTGATCCAGCCCGGCCGCCCACTTCATGACTGCACGTGCCTCGGCTGATCCGCCAGGATGCCCGGTGTAGAGTACAACCGTAATAACGCCACCTGGCTGCAGAAAGGCCAGCGCCTGTTCCAGGGCGTCGATGGTGGTTTCTGGAGTGGTGGTAATCGCGTGGTCGGCTCCCGGGAGGTAGCCGAGGTTGAACATAACCGCGCTCACCTCGCCGCGCAACGTCTTGGGAAGCGTGGCGGCCATCGTGGCGTGGGAAGCCTCATGAAGGTCCACCCGCTCTGCGACCCCCGCCGTAGCCAGGCGCTGCCGCGTTCGTTGGATGGCGATGGCCTGCCGATCAAACCCATGCACGTGGCCGCCCGGGCCCACGGCGCTTGCCAGGTGCAGGGTATCGTGCCCGTTACCGACAGTGGCATCGATCGCCACGGCTCCTGCGGACAGTGCGCGGGCCGTGAGGTGATGGGCAAAGTCGAGGACTGAGTACATGGGCGGTGCTGATAACACACAGAAACGAAATGTTGGACGACGGCTCTCGCTGGATGTTCACCGCTGGCGCCTGCGTCGCGGGACCGTATCTCCCAGGTTAAGGTACGATTCGTACTGTCTTTTCAATGCTTCGTGTACGGCATGTCTTCCCCCGCACCCTTTCATACCCTTGCGCTGCCCCATCATCCCTACGGGCTATATGCCGAGCGGCTGGCGACCGTGCCGGCCCTGCTGGATGCGCATGCGCTCGATAGCCCGCAGGTGATAGTCGTCACGGATGAGCATGTCGCTGCGCACTACCTGCGCCCGCTGACCCATCAGCTTGAGAAAGCAGGGCGCACGGTGGTGCCTATTGTTCTACCACCCGGGGAGCAGACGAAGGCGCCCGTTCCCTTGCAGCGTATCTACGATACGACGCTCACCGCCGGTATCGACCGGGCGACGCCCGTGTTGGCGCTCGGCGGCGGTGTGGTCGGGGATCTGGCAGGCTTTGCCGCTGCCACCCTCTTGCGCGGCCTTCCGCTGGTACACTTACCGACCTCCCTCATCGCACAAGTCGACAGCAGCATTGGCGGCAAAACCGGAATCAATCATGCCGTCGGAAAAAATCTTATCGGTGCGTTCTATCAGCCCGTCTTCGTAAACGCCGACCCTACCACGCTTAATTCGCTACCGCTCCGCGAATGGCAGAGCGGTCTCGCGGAGGTGGTAAAACATGCCCTCATCGCAGCCCCCGATTTCTTTGACGAATTGGAAACCTACCATGCCGACGTGCTCAGCCGAGAGCCGCAGCGCGTATCGTCGGTGGTGCAACGCGCAGCGGCAATAAAGGCCGGCCTTGTGGCCGATGATGTGCACGAGCAGGGGCAGCGCGCGCTGCTCAACTTCGGGCACACCTTCGGGCACGCGCTCGAATCCGTCTGCGGCTATGGCGTCCTGACCCACGGCGAGGCCGTCTTCCTCGGGATGCGCGTGGCGCTGCGCGTGTCGCACCGGCTGACCCCCCATCCGTCGCTTGTGCGGGCGCTGGAAATAGTGCAGGGATTCCCGGTCGATGCCTCGGTTCAGTCGGTCGCGCGCGGCGATCTGATGGCGTCTATGCAGCACGACAAGAAGGTGAAGAACGGAACGGTGCGGTACGTGCTGCTGCGCGCCATTGGCGACCCGTACATCACGACGGACGTCCCCGCGCAAGTAATCTACGACGCCTGGGCCGACACCCTCGCCGAGAGTCCCCTTCGCCTCACCACCACGGCCGCATCGAACGAATAATTGGCCGAAACAGCCGTAGGTGACGCGTTTTACGGCACACAAGGTTAAAGGAGCCGTTCCGTGTTAAGCGATTGCTTTGATACGTCCGCCCCACTCGTCTGTGGGCGGCCTTTTTGCTGAACGTCCGCCTCCATGCTCCGCTACCTGCTCAAGATTCCTGCCTGGCTCATCAAGGGGGCGTTATGGACGCTCCTGCTGGGCGCACTTCTGTACTTTGGTCTGACGCGCACACAAGTAGGCCGCGACGCGCTGCAAGTAGAAATTGAGCGACAGTTCGACCAGCAATTTGCCGGGGAGCTCCGGATCGGAAAGCTGACGGGCAACCTCGCGCAAGATCTGTTTGCCACGGACGTCGAGCTCCGCGACCCGGCCGGCCGGGTGGTCGTTACGGTGGATTCGGTGGTGGCCCGACCGTCGTGGCGTGCCCTCTGGGGGCGGGAGATAGCGGTGCGCGCGCTGCACCTCCATCAGCCTACCCTATCGGTTGTGGAGGACAGCGCCGGTACCTGGAATATCGCGGCTGCACTCACGCAGCGCAATCCGGCCTCTGCGGAGATCGACACGGAGACGAGCCGTCCCTGGGCCTTTACCTCTTCCCTGGTCCAGATATATAATGGGACCCTCGAAACGACCAGTACCACCGCACAGCCGGCGCAGAATGATCCCGCGCTGGTGTTCAACTGGCGGAACGATCGGGTAGAGGCGCTGGATCTGGAGACGACGGTGGAGTGGGCCGACGGGGTTGGGTTGCTGGATGTGCGCGCCCTGAGCGCCCACCTGCCGACGCACGACTTGCCGCTCCGCAAGCTCTCGGGCCAAATCGTTTTTGAAGACGCCCTTGTTGCGCTCAATGCGTTGCACATGGAGCTTGGCGGTACCGCGCTACAGGCAAGCGCCTCGCTTGATGGCGGTCGCTCTCGGGAGGCGCTGCCGTCTGCCAACGTACGCGTTGACGTGGAGCCCTCCCGGCTACAGTTCACCGAACTACAGCGGCTCTTTCCGGCCTTGCCCCTACGCGATGAGGCACAACTCCAGGGTACCCTTCGTGGACCGCTGGAGGAGTTGCTGATCGACTCCCTGACGGTGGCCCGTGGCGCTTCTCGGGCAACGCTCAGCGGCACCGTGTTCGGCTGGCCCACCATGGTGGATGCCGACGTCGCCCTTACCGATCTGTACGTCGACGCAGACGATGTGGCCGCGCTATATCCAGCGGGTGACGTATCCCGTTTACGGACGGTGGGTCCCGTTGAGGGGCGACTCGAAACGGTTGGCACCCTCGAATGGGCCACGGACCAGCCGTGGCGCCTTACCTCCAGGCATCAGCTTGAGCTCCAGACCGGTGCCGGGCAGATGGCGGGAGATGTTGCCTTCTCCCGCACGCCGAAGCAGGCATACGTGGGATCGGCGGACGTCGGATTCGAAAACGTCAATCCTGCGGCGTGGACGGTCCAGCCTCGGCTGGAAGGCGCGCTGACAGGGCGGCTGGAGGCCGAGGCGGAAGGCCGTACGTGGGCATCCCTGCAAAGCTCCGCTGCCCTACAACTTGGCACCTCCTCAATCGGCGACGTGCACCTGGATGCCACAGCTGCCTCCCTTGACGTATCCGATGAAGTAGCGTATGTATCGGTTGACCTGGCCCAGTTTCCTGGCCGAATCGCCGATATCCGGCGGGACCTTTCACCAGCAAACGGACACCGCCTCCAGGTGCAGGGCCGGCTTTCCTGGAGCGATAGCACACCGGCATACACGGCAGAAGCGTCACTGCAAGACTTTGACCTCGGTCACCTGCTCTCGCGAGAGGACGTCCGCTCCCGCCTGAATCTCACGGCGACGGTAGAAGGTACCGGGCGCTCGGAGGATGCGCTTGGTGCGACCGCTACCGTGGCATTCGCGCCCTCCCTCCTCGCCTATGACACACGCCTGGCCGAAATCCCGTCCTTTGATACGGAATTCACGCTATCTCCCCCGGGCTCTGGCCAGCCGCAGTTTTCTCTTACCGGTGACCTTGGCCAGTTACAGGTGGACACCGACGACTCGTGGAGCGCAATACAGACCACTGCCACGCGATGGATCACAGCCGTACGCGAGCGGATCGCCACTGAAAGCGCAAAAACACGGGCGGGACAGGAGGTCTCCGATTCTGAGCTACGCGCTACGCTGACCGCCGACCGATTACCAAACACTCGCGACGCCCCTGCCCTGCCGTCCATAGCGCTGGACGCCACACTGGACCTGGACCGACCCGATATCATCCGGGCGCTGGTGCCTGTTGCGTTGCCACGCCTGGACCATCTGAATGGAGCAATTACGCTTAGCGCTGCTGCTGACACACTCGCGCTGGACGGTATGCTGCAAGCGCAGCGCTTCGACGAGGCCTCGGTGCTCCTGCATATGCCCCGTCTGGCGTTTCAACTGAACACCTCGGAGCAGCCCGGCGAGCCGTTCGCGCCCACGGCGTCTGCACAGCTCACCGCAGACTCCATGCACGTAGGCGGGCAGGTGGTGGGCCGGTCACACACCGACCTCCACACCGACGGGCACATTGCCACGCTCAGCCATCAGTCGGAGCGGTTGCGGCAGGAGGACCCATTGCAGGTGGACCTCCGCCTGGAGTCGCTCCCGGACCGTCAGCGGTTGACGCTGGAGACCCTCCGATGGGCCACTGGGCCCTACGTCTGGGAAACAGGCTCGGCAGGCGCCACGGCTGACTGGTACAGCGATGCGCTGGTGGTCCCCGAGATTGCCTTGGAAAGCCGACATCCCGTGACAGACGAGCAACAGCGGATCGCCGTGGAGGGGGCATGGTCGAACCTCCCAGACGACACGCTGCACGTAGCGTTTAATACGGTCGGCTTGCAACCGATTGCAGATATCTTTGCCGGTGGACGCCCGATTGGGGGGCTGGCCAGTGGTACCCTGGCTCTCACCAATCGGCAAGCCCCGGAGGTTACCGGGCAGGTGGAGGTGGACGCGGTGAGCTATGACGACCGCCTCCTCGGCCGGCTCCAGCTTCGAAGCGGGTACCAGACGCGCGGTACCGGGGTAGCCGTGGAGGCGGCCCTGACGCCGTATGCCGATGGAGAGGCGCCAGCGATGATCTACGGGACCTCCACCCAAGCACGCATCGAGCGCAACGATATTCGCGTCGCGGGCACATTCGAGTTACCTACCCCCGGCGATGAGGACACCCCGCCCACGCCCAGTGACCTGGACCTGTCGCTGGAGGTTGATGCCCTTAGCGCCTTCTTTTTCGATTTTCTGTTTCCCGATGTGGTCTCCGATGTGAAGGGCACATTCAGCGGGCGCGGGACCGTCACGGGTCCGTTCACTGACCCCACGTTCGACGCAAACCTTACCCTGAGCGACGGGGGGCTATCCATCCCGCGGTTTAATCTGGCGTATGATGTCAGCGGGCCCGTAGCGGTGACCCGGGAGGGTATTGTGCTTGAGGAGGTGACCGTCCGCGACCCCACCGCCGGAGAAGGCCAGGTCTCTGGTATCGTGAACTTCAACGCGTACGAGTTTTTCTCCTTCAACCTGGACGCGCGGCTGGATGAGCTCCGCATCATGAATGTGCGGGACGACCGCGCGCTGCCCTTTTACGGTGAGATCTGGGCCTCAGGCGAGGCGAGCCTCACCGGGCCCGTCTTTGAGGCGGTACTTTCCGCACCGGACGCTGAGACCAGTCCCCGGAGCGAAGTGTTTATCCCCATTGTCGACGCTGAAGATGCGGTCGATTCAGGCTTTATCGTCTACGCCGATGAAGCCGATGAGCAAGCCGATCGGATGCAGCTGGCACGCCGCGCCAACATTTTTGCCGACCGCCCCGAGACGGAGCGCTCCTTTCTGGATGGCCTTGACCTCGACCTTAACTTTAATGCCCCTGAAGGCTCCACCGTTAACCTCGTCATCGACCCGCTACTGGGCGAGGTTGTGCGTGCGGTAGGAGGTGGTCGTATTCAGTTGCAGCGCCAGGAAGGCGAGTGGCTCACCTTCGGTACGTTTGCCGTGACCTCCGGGGACTACCTGTTTACCGCCGGCGAGGTGTTTGTTCGCCGCTTCAACATCAACGAGGGCACCATCACCTGGGATGGCGACCCCATTGACGCCAGCCTCGATATCCAGGCGGCTTTTCGTACCCGGGCCTCCCGTGCCGGGCTCCCGGCGGGCCAATCCGATGGCCCACCCATCCCCCTCTCCGTGTTGCTGGACATTACCGGCCGCGTCTCCAGTCCGCAGATTGACCTCAGCCTGCAGCTTGATGCCCGCGACCGGAGTGGGCTGGCCACCGAGCAGCTCCAGGCCCTCCTGAACCAGCCCGGCCTCTCTACGGAACTGGCGACCAGCGTGCTCATCACCAATTCGTTCTTGCTCACCACCGAAACCGGCGACGGCGCCTTCCTGACCGGCTCGGCGTTCAACAGCCTCTCGCAACTCGTGGGCAGCCAGCTCAACCGATACATTAACGAGGTGCTGCCAAACGTGGACGTCACGCTGGGCGTGCAGGGCGATGAGAACGTCCAGGACTTGGACGTCACCTACGGGCTCGCGCTTCGCTTGCTCGACGACCGGCTGCTCATTCGTGGGCAGGGGGTTTACTCCGGTGGACGTGAGCTGCGCGACGACGCCAGTGGCGACCTCAGCCAGCAAGGGCTGGAGGGGGAGTTTGTGGTGGAGGTCCGGCTCTCACGTGCTGTTTCGGTAGAGGTCTTCTACAGGCGCGAGGGCGACCTGCTGGATGCCAACCAATTTATCAACACCACCGGTGCCGGGCTCTCCTATCAGCGCCAGTTCACATCCTTCACGTCGCTGTTCCGCACCGATCACGAAAGCACAGAGGAGCCTGCGCCTCCACCCGACGAGGCCGACCTGCCTCCGCCCGTATCGTCCAACTGAGCCGCTTGAGCTGTTGCGGTGTTAACGTTTGGCTAATGGTGACCTTTTAGTCCACCGCTTCGTGAAAGCCATGAATCATATTTACAAACCCGCACCGCAGCTGTCGCCTGGCGGCAACCCTTGGTGCAGTTCCCCTTTGATGGCTACCGGCCATCAGCCTTTTATCTACAGTTGACATCACACGACGTTGAGTTATTTCCCCAGCCGCAAACAGATGCGGCGCGACATCATCGAGCTCCTCAAGAACAAGAATGGCGAAGCCCTTCGCCCCAAGCAGATCGCCAACGAGCTCGGCATTGAGGACCGGAAGGCGTACCAGCAGTTCCAGTCGGTACTGGCCGAGATGGAAAACAAAAACGTGATTGGCAAGACCAAGGGTAGGTTCACGCTCCAGTCCACCAAGTCTACCACGGAGGGCCTCTTACATGTAAATGCCAAAGGCTTTGGCTTTGTCGATGTGGAAGGTTTTGAGGAGGACCTCTTTGTGCGTGAGGCCAACATGGGCACCGCTCTGGATGGCGACCTCGTACGCGTAACCATGGGCGCCCCCGCCCGTGGCGATAAACGCCGGGAAGCCCGTGTCGACGAAGTGGTAGAGCGGAACCGGACGCAAGTCGTGGGTACCTTTCTGAGCAAAGGGGACTATGCGTTTGTAAAGCCAGACAATCAGCGCATTACGCAGGATGTGTTTATTCCGGGGAAGGCGTTCAATGGCGCCACGGATGGCAAGAAGGTCATGGCCTCCATTGACAAGTTTGAAAGCCGAAAAGCATCTCCGGAAGGGCGGGTGCTGCAGGTTATAGGCGATGCCGAAGACCCTGGCGTACAGGTGCTGTCCGTCGCGCTCAGCCTTGACGTCCGAGCCGACTTTCCCGACGGTGTCGAGGACGAGGCCGCGGCGATTCCCGATGAAATTCCGGCGCGTGAGATCGAGCGCCGCCTGGATCTACGTGACACGTTCGTCTTCACCATTGACCCGGAAGACGCCAAAGATTTCGATGACGCGATCCACATCGAGCAGCAAGAGGATGGCACCTACGAAATTGGCGTGCACATTGCCGATGTGAGCTACTACGTAGAACCTAACACTAAGCTGGACGACGAAGGCTTTGAGCGTGGTAACAGTGTGTATCTCGTGGACCGCACGATTCCCATGCTGCCCGAAAAACTCTCGAACAAGGTATGCTCGCTTCGCCCCAACGAAGATAAACTGGCCTACTCCTGCATCATGCAGGTAACCCCGCAGGGCGACGTCGTGGACTACAAGATCGCAGAGACCGTCATCCACTCAGATCACCGCTTCACCTACGATGACGCACAGAACTTCATCGATGGCGGCTATCCCGAGCACGACGCCGCCGCGCGCATCGTACAGGCCAACCGCCTGGCCAAGACGCTTACCAAAAAGCGCATGCGTACGGGCTCGGTTGACTTCGACTTGCCCGAGGTAAAGGTCATCCTGGATGATGAAGGCCACCCGGAGAATATCGTCAAGAAGGAGCGCATGCCCGCCAACCGGCTCGTGGAAGAGTTCATGTTGCTGGCGAACCAAACGGTGGCGCGGCATATTGCCGACCGCAAGAACCCCAAACCGTTTGTGTATCGGATTCATGCGAAGCCCGATCAGGAACGCATCCAGCAGTTAAGCTCCTACGTCCGGGCCTTCGGGTACGACATGGAGCTTTCGGAGGGCAACGTTCGTTCGACGGAACTGAACCGTATGCTGGAAACGGTACGCGGCGCTCCGGAAGCCAGCGTCATTGAGACGGCAGCCCTCCGCGCCATGTCGAAGGCCATCTACTCCACCGACAACATCGGGCACTACGGCTTGGGCTTTCCTTTCTACAGCCACTTCACCAGCCCCATCCGCCGGTATCCGGATTTGATGGTGCATCGCCTGCTGAAGCATTACGCCGAGAGCGACAAACCGGCCAATGCGGATGCTCTTGAGTCGAAGTGTGAGCACTGCTCGGCGCGGGAGCGCGTTGCGGTGGAAGCCGAACGCGAGTCCGTCAAGCTGAAGAAGGTAGAGTACGTTCGCGCGCATCTGGGCGAGACGTTTGACGGGGTAGTCTCCGGCGCGACCAACTTCGGCATCTTCGTAGAGCTTACCGATCTGCTCGTCGAAGGCCTTGTGCACGTTAGCGATCTGGACGACGACTACTACGAGTACGATGAAGAGAACTACAGCCTCGTCGGGAAGAATTCGGGACGTGCGTTCAAGCCAGGGACCGATGTGCGGGTGACGGTTACGAGTGCGAATATCGAGAAACGCCAGGTGGACTTGATGCTGGCCTGATTCCATGGCCTCAGCGTCCTCATACCCCACCACTCCGGTTAGCGTTGGGATCCTGATTTTTCCCGAGGTCGATCTGCTGGACGCCACCGGCCCGGCGGAGGTGTTTGGCTCTGTAGCCCCAGCCACCACAACCGCCGGGTTCAGGGTATCGCTGATCGCCCAAACCCCGGCGTCGATACGCACGACCGTTGGGGTGCAGCTGCTCCCAGATCGCACGGTAGACGACGTAGCACAGCTGGACCTGCTTGTGCTGCCGGGCGGCAACGGTTCACGCGTGCTGGTAGACGACGCCCGGCAGCTGCAGAGCGTCCGGATGATCGTACAGCGGACCTCCCAGGTGCTGTCGGTTTGCACAGGCGCCCGCATATTGGCGGCCCTGGGCCTGCTTGATGGGTGCGACGTCACGACACATCGAACGGCACTCGCGGAAATAGCCGAGCGCGCCCCCACGGCCGTCGTTCACCCAGACCACCGCTATACGGACAACGGGGCTGTGCTAACGGCGGGCGGGGTAACGGCCGGCATGGACCTGGCGCTGCATCTGGTGGCGCAAAGGTACGGTAGACCTGCAGCCGAAGCCACGGCCGCCTATCTCGAACATACGTGGCAGCGGGTGCCACAGAGCCGGTAAATATCACCCGCTACATCGTGGTTGGGCCGGTCCCCTCCGCGTTTGTACGGCGTAGGCACAGGCGCCTGGAATGGCGTCATTTTTGCACCCCGCGACACCCCACCCCATGCTGATTCCTCCGCGCTGCCTGTGCACACGTACGCCCTTCTGCTGCGCCATCACTGGCAGAGCTTTTACCGCCATGTGGTACGTCCTCGTTGGTGGCTTGGCTTTGCCGTGGTTCCGCTCTTGCTGTACATTGCCGCCACGCTGGTCGGGGCTGGCTACTTTGCCGACCGGTTTTTGGAGTTCCTGTCGATCGACACCACGGCGCTGGCGCTGTTAAACGACTACCTTCTCGGGCTGCTCGTAGGGTTGCTGGGCGCGCGCTTCTTTTTTCAGCGTCCACCGCGGCTGCGAATGACGCCGTATCTGCACCTTCCGCTGCCCCGCACGTCGCTGGTCGCCTACTTTCAGTGGAGTTCGCTTGTCAGCCTCCATAATATCCTCCCCCTGCTTTTCCTTGTGCCCTTCTGGCTGCAGCACGTGCGTCCGGTAGTGCCGATCGGAGGAGCCGTCGTATGGGGATTGGGCGTGCTGGCGTGCCTGGCGCTCAGTCATCTCGGAACGCTGGCGTTTCGCCTCTTGCTCGACCGCAGGCTGCGGGTGGCCGGGGCCCTGCTGATCCTTCTGGCCGTGACACAAATCATCGACCAGTGGATTGGGGCTGGGTGGACGAGCGTGGCATCGGCGCAACTGTTCAACAGCCTGGCTGCTGGCAATGGGCTGCTGCTCGGCATACTGGGGGTGCTGATTGGGAGCCTGGCGCTCCTTACGACACAGGGCCTTCACTCCGCGCTACGATCCTCACGACACGTGCAGCGACGTCCCTCGCTCTGGAGCCGCCTCGTACGGTTTCGATCAGGACTGGTGCATAACCTCGTGGTGCTGGAGCTGAAGATGATGCTCCGCACCAAACGGCCCAAGCAGTACGCCTATGTCTCCGTAGTCCTTGCTGTGCTCTACACAGGGCTGCTGCTTTCCGACTACAACGTGATCCGCGGCCCGCTCATGGATGCGTTTCTGGGGCTTTTTGCCTCCGGTGCATTCGCACTTAATTATGGCCAGCTGATGTTCGCCTGGGAAAGCCGGCACTTTGATGGGCTACTCAGCCGCGATCTGTCCCCGCAGCAGTTGGTCCTCGCCAAGCTGATGGTGTTGCAGCTGTCCTGCCTGGCCATGTTCTTGATCTGCCTGCCCTTCTTCTGGTGGCTGGCACCACGACTGCTGACGCTACATGTGGCCTTTCTGTTTTACAATGTGGGGGTCACAAGTGTGCTCATGCTAACGCTGGCCGTGCGTAACCAGAAGCGGGTGAGCACCAGTGAAGGGCACTTTTTTAACTACCAGGGTTTCTCCCTCTGGCACTGGCTGTGGCTCCTCCCTACCGTGGCGCCGCCTGCCGCGCTGCTTGTCGGCTTTGGCAGCACGCCTGCCACCGCCATCACACTGGTCGCCGCTCTTGGGCTTTTCAACATGCTGCTGGCTTGGCCCTGGGCTCACCTCCTCGGGCGGCAACTCACGCAGCGCCGCTACATCATGGCTGCCGGATTTCGGACAGCAGAGGACTGAGCCGAACCCAGAGATAAGGGCTCATATCCGTTGAGGCCTGTGCCAACTGCCGGTTATGCCGCTGGCGCGTGTGCCCGCTCCAGCGCCTTTCGGTTGGCTTTTAGGGTACGCTCCAGCTCGTCTTCACCGTGGCGCAGGGAGAAGAAGTAGGCCTCGTATTGGGAGGGAGCGAGATAGACGCCTTCCTCCAGCATCGCGTGGAAGTAGCGGCCGTACCGCTTCAAATCACACTGCTGTGCTGTGTCGAAGTCCACTACGCGGTCTTCGTTGAAAAAGAGACAGCCCATGGAGCCCACCCGCGTCATGTAATAGTTCAAGCCGAGGTCCTCCATGTTTTTCCGCATACCGTCTTCCAGGGCTGCGCCGTACGTTTCCAGTCGGTCGTACAGATCAGGGGTTTCGGCTATCTTTTTTAGCACCGTGAAGCCTGCTCGCATCGCCAGGGGATTGCCGGAGAGCGTGCCCGCTTGGTAGACGGGCCCCGTAGGGGAGACAAAGTCCATGATCTCCTTGCGACCGCCGTAAGCTCCAACGGGCAGCCCACCGCCGATGATCTTACCGAGCGTGGTCAGGTCCGGGGTAACGCCAAACCGCTCCTGCACCCCGCCTCGGGCTACGCGAAAGCCCGTCATTACCTCATCGAAGATCAGCACAATGTCGTGTTTGTCACAGATCGCGCGCAGGCCTTCCAGAAAGCCGGGCTCAGGCAGCACACAGCCCATGTTTCCGGCCAGCGGCTCCAGGATGATGCAGGCCACCTCATCTGGATTCGCTTCGACCAGTGACTCGACATGATCCAGGTCATTGTAGCGCGCAAGCAGCGTGTCTTTGGCATTGCCCGGCGTCACGCCGGGTGAGTTCGGCTCGCCAAACGTGGCCGCGCCCGAGCCGGCCGCGATCAGGAAGAAATCCCCGTGCCCGTGGTAGTTGCCCTCAAACTTGATGATCTTATCGCGCCCAGTGAACCCACGGGCAAGCCGCGCGGCACTCATGGTAGCCTCGGTACCGGAGTTCACCATGCGCACCTTCTCCACCGACGGCACCATGTCCACCACCAACTGCGCCACATCGATCTCAATACGTGTGGGCGCCCCGAATGAGGTGGAGTCTTCGGCTGCGCGTTGCACAGCCGACACCACATCCTCATCCCCGTGCCCGAAGAGCATGGGCCCCCACGAGCCGATGTAATCGACGTACTGGTTGCCATCGGCGTCAGTCATGTACGCCCCGTGGGCTTTGTCGATGAACAGGGGCGTGCCGCCCACACTTTTGAAGGCGCGCACCGGCGAATTCACGCCGCCGGGAATCACCTCCTGCGCCTGCTCAAAAAACGCTGCACTGGTGGTGGTGGAGGGCTTGGGTTCGGTAGCTACGGACATTGGGTATGGCTCTCAGATCGGAGTGCACGTCGGTGATGCTATCATGCGTATAGTCCTATGCCACGGGCCCCATGGCGTTTCTGAATCGGACGCTGCCGGGCGGCAGTGGCAGCCGTAACCACAAAGGAATCACAACCTTGCTACACGCCGAGCTTACACAGGCGTATCGGATTCGACTCGGCGGTAGATCGCGTGCAGCGCCTCCTCTTCAGCGACATACCATGGAGTGGCAGCCTCTACGAGTTGCGCGGTGTCAGCCCATGCCGTTAAGTGACGCGGGGCGTACGGCCGTGCCGTCGAAGCTGCTTGGTCTTCGGACGCGACGGACCCCTCCGGGCTGAAAAGGTAGCACCATCCTCCCGGACGGAGGGCAGTACGGATACGCGCAAGCTCGGCGGCAATGGCGCCTGGGGACGGGTCGGCAGGTAGGGCCCACACCACCCAGTCGAACGCAGCCTCTGCCAGCGGCTCGCCGATGGCGTGTACACTCCACGACAGGGGCCCGGGGTGGTGCGCGATAAGCTCGCGCTCGACCAGTGCTTGTTCTGCTACCGGCACACGGACCTCCACTGCAAAACCCAATCGCACGAGGGCTTCGGCATGGCCCGCGGGTTGGTCTTCTCGTACCAGCAGGGCCGATGCCACAGGCACCGCAGCAAAGGTCTTCAGCAGCTCATGCGAAAACGCCACACGTCTTTCGGATGATGAATGCATGGCTGACCTTGGTGCGCGCTTGGGCTTATTGCTCTTGTGGCGGGTTGGCCGATACCGTGGGTACCTCGTCCTCCCCATTCGTCGTCCAGCGACGCGCTTCGGTGATGAGCTCGCACTGATGGCAACGCGTGTACCGGTGTTTTGCCGAGTAGCGCGGCATCTCGCAAAGCGGGCGCAAGGGGTAATCCGTGGCCATCCCATCCCCACCAAGACTTGTCGGCGGTTTCTGGCCTGGTAGTTCTACCTGCGCAACGGTAGCCTCGGCCAGGGCGTCAATGAACAGCGGGTGGCAATTAAGCGCCGGCATAACCTCGTAGTGCTCGATGCCCGCCTCCTCAGCCTCCTCGCGCACTTCGATGTCGAGCTCGTACGATGTCTCTACGTGCTCTGTCACAAACGCCACCGGGATCACGAGCGTCGCGGTGTGCCCTTGGTGGGCCAGCTCCTCCAGCTTGTCGGGCGTACCCGGCGTGAGCCACTCGGCAGGCCCCACCTTGCTCTGAAAGGCCACGTGGTACGGCATGTCGTAACCGCGCTGCGCCATCACCCGCTCCACGGTGGAGTGCACGAGGCAGCAGTATGGATCGCGGCGGTCGATCATCTCATTGAGGGGCGTGCCGTGGGCGCTGAAGACAAAGTGGACGTCGTCACGGATGTGCTTCGGAAAGCGCTGTAGCCCCTCATCAATGCGCTCGCTGATGGCCTGAATATACTTGGGATTGGCCGCATACTCAAAAACATACGAAACCGGCCACGAGGGAATCTCGCCCTTTTCCTCGAGCATCCACCAGTAAATGAGCGAGGAGCCGGTGGTCGTCTTCGAGTATTGCGGATAGAGCGGCAGCAGGACCACCTTATCCACCTCGTCAGCTTCCATCTGCGCGGCCGCTTCCTCAGTGAACGGATGCCAGTACCGCATGGCAATGTACGTCCGGAACGTGACCCCCGCCTCATCGCCAAAGTTGGCGTTTAGCGTCCGCTCAAGGCTTTCCGACTGCTCTTCCGTAAGCCGATTGATTGGCGATCCGCCGCCAATCAACTCGTAATCCTCCGCCACGGAGCGCGCACGCAGCGACGAAATCGCTTTGCACAACCAATGCCGTGCCCGACCCTTCACCGGAATATCGATGATGGCCGGGTCCATGAACAGGTTGTAGAGAAACGGCTGTACGTCATCGGTGGTGTTCGGCCCCCCGAGGTTCATCAGCACGACGCCCACGGTGTCCCCTTCTTCTACTTGGACTGGGTCATCGGAGTAATATTCACCCGTCACCAGCCGTTCGTCGTACGCGTAATCCTTGAGAAACTCCAGAGGCGTCATAGCAGGGCAGGTTTGGGTTGAAGCAGTATCTATAAAGGTACAGGAATTAGAACTTTGGCGGGGGCGGCAGTTCCTATCCACTGTTGAAGTTTTACCTAAGGCTACCAGCGTAAGAGCCGGTAAAACGATGTAGCGGGTGGGCGATCACTCTGCGGGGGGCACATCGGCCGCCGAGAGCTGAAGCCAGTCCCGCGGGGTAAAAAACCACGCAGCCCGGGCCTCCGGGGTGCCGGGCTCCGGGGTGTGGTTGTACGGCCACCGTGCCCGCAACGGCAGGCTCATGAGGATGCTCTCCGTCCGTCCCTTGGTCTCCAGTCCAAACTTCGTCCCGCGGTCGTATACGAGGTTGAACTCCACGTACCGCCCCCGTCGGATGCGCTGAAACGCTACCTCCGGAGGTCCGTACGTCCGATCTTTGCGCCGCTGGACGATGGGCCGGTACGCGGGTACGAAAGACTGAATGGCGTCCTTCGTGAAGGCAAGCAAGGCTTCTGGGTCAGAACGCAGATAGTCGTAGAAGATTCCGCCCACGCCGCGTGACTCTTCACGGTGCGGCAAATAGAAATAGGTGTCGCACTGCTCTTTAAAGTCAGGATAGTCGGCAACCGCTTCGTGCCGTTCACACACGTCCTTCCACTGCTGATGGAAGTGCTGGACATCCTCCAGTGTGGGGTAGACGGGTGTAAGGTCAGCGCCGCCGCCAAACCATTCGTCCTCTGGCGTGCTCAGGTCCTCGCCGAGCGCAAAGTAGCGGAAGTTCGCATGCACTGTAGGGACGTATGGCGACTGCGGATGGACGACGAGCGAGACGCCCGTCGCAAAGAACGGGAGCGCATCTACCTTCAACACCTCGGCCATACGTGCAGGCAGCGTGCCCCATACCGCCGACGTATTGACGCCCCCTTTCTCGAAGACCTGCCCCTCCTCCAGCACGCGCGTCAGGCCTCCCCCGCCCTCCTCGCGTGTCCACCGGTCGGGGCGGAAGCGCGCCTCCGGCTCGAAGGCCTCCAGGCCCTCGCAGATCTGCTGCTGCCCCTCCTCCACGGCCTGCTGCATGCGCTGCGCCATCGAGCCTTCGTAACCGGCGGGTAAGGGCGAATCTGTTGCCTGGTGGGGTGCGTTCACGGGCCCTCTTGACAAAAGTGAATAAGGCTGATCGATACCGTCATGACTATTTTTGAGTATGCTCCGTCGCGGGATGAGATTCTGGAATTTGTGACCAACAGCATCCGCCAACTTCGGGATGCAGACACCGAGCCAGCCTACATTGTGGTGGGTCCCGACGCCTACATGCATCTCCGCAAAGCCATCGGCGCACAGTTCCAACGGGGAGCAGGCCAGTTTGCAACCTATCAGAACATCCCCATTGTGGTCGATCCCTTTCGTACAGATACCGCGTGCGTCCTCCCCGGTCCCTCCACCTGCGCTACGGATGTGCGCCCCTATCGCATGGACGCCTAAGCAGCTACTCGTATGCCCGCAAGCGTGAGGCTAAGGCCTCGTGTGCAAATGCCGGCCAGGTGTCGGGGAGCGGCGCCTGATTACGTATGGGGCGTTGCGCTTCAGGGTGCTCTACTTCCAGGGCATAACAGTGCAGCGCAATGGTGCGACGGTCGAACGCATCGGAGCCACCGTAGCGGACATCTCCCACCAGCGGATGCCCACGCGTGGCCAGTTGAATCCGAACCTGGTGCGGGCGCCCCGTGAGCAGGGTCACATCCAGAAGCGAGCGTCCGTCTTGCCTGGCAAGCCGCTGATACCGAAGCTCCGCCCGTTTGCCCTGCGGGTCCGACGGAGCTACGATCCGCACGGTGCGGTCTATCTTGGCGATGTAGTCTTCGCAGGTGCCAAGCAGTGGCGTTTCGCCCCGTACCAGTGCGGCATAGCGTTTGGTGGGCAGCCGCTCACGAAACTGCCGGGACAGCTCCCGCGCGGTCGCCCGGGTCTTTGCTAACACCATCACACCGGATGCCGGCCGATCCAGCCGATGCACCAGCCCCACATACGGGTCTGGGCGGGTCGCGCTACGCAGATAGGCCTTCGCCCAGGCGACAAGGTCCTGATCGCCTGTCTCATCCGCCTGGGAAAGCATCCCTCCCGGCTTGCACACAACAAGGAGCTGGGCGTCTTCATGCAGGATGGGGACGTTCATCGCTAACCCGTTCGGATGACAGAGGGGATGGTCCAAGAGAATACTCATCCGCCCGCCGGGGCATCGGCTGCGCGGAGCTCTTCCGAAATAGCATGCACCGCGTCAACAAACGCGCCGGCATGCGCTGGTTGGTGGTCGGGGTGCATGCCGTGCCCGAGGTTGGCAATATGACCGGTGGGTCCGAAGGCGTCCAGCATACGGCGGACCTGCGCGCGGATGTCGTCGGGGGTAGCATACAGGGCCGATGGATCGAGATTGCCCTGCAAGGCCGCCCGTGAGCCGACCGTCGCGCGGGCCTCGGCAGGGTCCATCGTCCAGTCAAGGCTGATCACCGAGTAGTCCGTGTCTGCCAGTGCGTCGAGCGCATAGTGCGCTCCCTTGGCAAACACCACACGAGGGACGTCGGGATGGCGCTCGGTCAGGGCCTCCGCAATCTGGGCAAGGTACGGCAATGCAAACGTCTCAAAGAGGGGTTGCGGCAGCAGGCCTGCCCAACTATCAAACACCTGTACGTATTGCGCACCCGCCTGAATCTGATGATCCAGATAGTCGATTACGGTGTCTGTTATGCGCTGCAGCAGTTCGTGACTGGCTTCCGGGTACCGATACAGCCAGCGCTTAGAGGCGGAGAAGTTTTTGCTTCCCCCGCCCTCGATGGAGTACGCCATCAGCGTCCAGGGGGCCCCAGAAAACCCAATGAGGGGGCAGCGGCCGTTCAGACGTTGGCGCGTCAGGGTGAGGGCTTCCAGCACATAGTCCAAATCGGTCGCGGGGTCCGGGGTGCGCAGCCGCGAGAGATCAGCGGGCTCGGCCAGCGGATCGGGGAAGTGTGGCCCCTTACCCTTTACCATTTGCACTTCCAGCCCCAGCACCTGCGGGATCACCAGAATATCAGAGAAGATGATCGCGGCATCGATCGGAAAGCGCTCCACCGGTTGCAGTGTGACCTCAGCAGCCAGTGCTGGGGTGCGCACCACATCAAAGAATTCATGCGTGCTGCGGACGGCCTGGTACTCGGGAAGATACCGTCCTGCCTGGCGCATCATCCAGACGGGCGTACGCGGAATGGGCTCCTGCCGCGCAGCGCGCAAGAGCAGGTCGTTGGTCAGTGGTGGAAATGATGACATAGGCAGGCACGCGGTGGTCAGCGGAAATGGGGCGTCGGGGGACGCCTTCGGAATCACCCAGCCCCGCCATTGATCCGCGCTTCCACACGCCCCGCGCCGCTACGCTATGGCAAACGACACTTTTCGACCAAAAACCACGGGCGCAGCCTGCTGCAGGAGGAGATGGGCCCAGACCAACGAAAACGCAAACAGACAAAGCGCCCCCAGGGCCGCCCCCGGAGCCTCCTGTAACATGAACAGGTTCGTCCCCGCATGCGCAATAAAACTCCAGCCCACTGCCAGAACGACGACCGTGCGTGCCCCGCGTTGCCAAGCCAGAAGACCGCACACGCAGATGACCGTGTAGGCCATGTGCGCGGGCGCCGTCCACAGCATCCGCACCCACAGCACATCGGCCCCGAACTGCCAGATATACAAGATGGCCTCGGCTGACGCGAACCCGAGCCCCACCAATGCGGCAAGCCGCACCATCTGCTGAGGCCGGTGTTGCTGAACCAACACCATCACGGTAAGGGCAGCGATCGCTTTAAGGATTTCCTCACCCACTGCGGAGATGAAGATAGCCGTGGCTCCTGTACCCGCAGCAAGCATCGCGCCGATGCCCATGTTCACAAAAACGGCCCCAACGAGCGCTACCGCGCCGCTAAATAACGCGGCGGCGGTGATCATCACAACGGCGCGCGGCATTCCGTCATCTGCTTGGACTGCCCCACCGGATACGTAGCAGCGAAGACCAAGGACCCAACAGCCCATGAGGGCGAGCAGCAGCAGTGTGGTGGACAAGGTCATGTGCGTAACGGAGGAGATCCAAGTGCGTGTGGGTACCAGGAAACCCCACACAGCCGTCACGGCCATGCCCCAACTACGCAGATTGGGTGCGCTTCCGGCGTAAGCCTGTTGTGTCATTCACCCTTCTACCGATAAGCGCTGGCTTATTTGATCAGCTGCTTGTTTTCAGTTAAGGCATCTTGCAATAACAGCATAAAGACGCGGATCCCACGGCCTCACCCATGGTTTCCGTCGCGTTCCTCAGATTGGCTCATGCTCATGCCCACCCCGTCCTCCTCGTCCCCGCCCCTGTCGCTCCACAGCGAACTACGCCGGAAGGCCATCCACCTGTTGGCGCTTATCCTTCCCCTGGGCATGGTGACGCTTCCCCCAAGGTGGGCGCTGCTCCTGCTCACGATCGGCGCGCTGCTTGGCGTGATGGGCGATGTGATTCGGTCCCGTAGCGCCTCCTTTGCCCGGTTCATCGACTACGTGTTTGGTGCGCTTATGCGGGGCGAGGAGCGACAGCCCGTAGGCCATGGAGTCGTACTCAACGGTGCCACCTGGGTCTTGCTGTCGGCTTTGCTGCTGCTCGTCGTGTTTCCCGCCCGGATTGGCGCCCTGGCGCTGACCATCTTCATGATCGCCGATGCAGCCGCTGCCCTGGTGGGCCGGCGCTATGGGCAGACGCCGTGGCACATAAGCGACCGTACGCTGGAGGGCTCAGCAGCGTTTATCGTGGTTGGTGTGTGTCTGGTGGTGGCGCTACCTACCCGCTCGGTTGCCGCCGGCGCTATCGTTGTCGGCGTGGGCGCGCTAATGGAGGCCGTTCCCCGGCCCTTTAACGATAACCTGCGCGTCCCCTTTGTGATGGCTGCGACGCTGCTGGTGATCGAGCACATATGGTTTGAAGAAGCCCTCACGGTGTTTCCATATATTACCGGGTAGGCACAGTAGTCATGATCATGGCTGCATCTGCAAGATGAGGCTCGTATCTTACCCCCTGACCTACTTCACTGTCATCTCCCCCGACGCTATGGTTGCCCAGCCTACGCTTGAGCGGTTTTTCCAGATCGACCCCTTCCCCCAACCGCCCGTTGCCCCGACGCGGTATCCCGTGGTGCTGATGCATGGCTTTGGCATGCTTGCCTCGATCAGCCGACCAGGACACCTGCATGATGTAGCGATGGATCTGCGCAAGCGCGGCATTCTGGCTTTCGCGCCGAACGTGTCACCCTACGCCACGATTGAAGAGCGGTCCCGGATGTGGCGTGAACGGCTGCAACGCGTGCAGGAAGAGTCCCAGGCCGACCGTATGCACCTCATTGCACACTCCATGGGGGGGCTGGATGCCCGCTACCTCGTGCGTGCGTTTAACCTGCATCGCACCATCGCCTCTGTCACTACGGTGGCTACACCGCACCGTGGCACTGCCGTTGCCGAGTTCATCTTGGAGCAGCCCCAGCGCGTCCAGTCCTGGCTGGCTGATCTGGTGAACCGCGTGGGAGAAGTGGCTATGGCGGGGCCCAAGCAGGACGTCACGGAGGCCGTACGCCAGCTTACGCCGTCCTATGTGCAGCAGACCTTCAACCCGGAGGTGCCTAATCACTCGGCCGTGTCGTATCGCTCGTATGCCGGCCGCGCGGGGCGTGGGACGGATGTGCCGATCAACCCGTTTCTCCGCCCCCTCAACCAGGTGCTGTATGAGCGCGAAGGCGTCAATGATGGGTACGTGTCGGTGCGCAATGCCCGGTGGGGCACGTATCAGGGCCTTGTGGACGCCGATCACACCCATCAGATAGGCATTCGGTTGACGAATTCTTCCTTCGACCACTTGGCGTTCTATCGTAGGCTGGTTGACGATCTGCGCCAACTGGAGCACGAGGCGTAGAAGGCATCGGAAGCGGTCGCCGGCTCCCGGCCCACGGCCACCGCCTCGTTGTCCCCGCCCTGTTGCAGCAAACGATTTTAGGCGTGGTGCCGCCTGCCGATACCTACAGGGTCCACCCTCGACTCACGCTTCTGGTATCTGGTATGGCTCTTCGCTCGGCGTTCCTGCTCCTCCTGTGCGCTGCTCTCCTGTTTGGGGGCTGCAATGTGTTTGAATCCTTTTACGAAGAAGGCAGCAGCAACAGTGCGGAAGTGCTGATGCAGGACGCCCGCGCTGCGCTGGAGCGGGGCGACACAGAAAAAGCCAAAGCGTATCTGGAGCGTGCCCACGAAAACGACCCCGAAAATGCGGAGGTGCGCGTGGAGCTTAGCGCCGTTGAGCTGCAGACCAGCGACGTCACCGTGCTTCGCATCAAGGAATTGGCCGATTACTTGCGCGAAGCAGACCAGACGATAGGGCAAGGCACGTACGCGGCGACCCGTGCGCTGCAGGCGCATGGCACCTACACATTCAGCAACACAGGCCGCCGGTGTAATTTCGACCGTGAACAGGTTCCCGCCCCTCCGGTGTTTGATTACACCACGCTGGAGGCGTTTCAGCACATCGTTCAACAGGACGCGGTGCTGGCACGGGTGCAGGAGTTGCTGCGCGAGGTAGACGGTGCCTCGCTCAACCGGCGGCAGCATGCGCGGCTCTTGCTCATGGACTCTATCGTGCGTATCGCACGCACGACGGTAACGTTGCAGGACGCCGCCGAGCGCGCGGGGGTGACCCTCTATCGGCTGCCAAGCAACAGCATTGGCGCCTGTGCCACGACCAACGAACTGCTAAACGCCTTTGAGGGTGTCCTCAAGTGCGAACTCGTGGCCGACCTCATCCGGGCCCGCGACAGCTTGCAGGCACGTCTGGACCTACTCGACAACCCGCGCGGCTCTGCCTCCGCTGAGATCCTCGAGGTGCTGGACGAAGGCATTTCCCGCCTGGAGGCCCAGGTGGACCTCGATTGCGCCTAAACTTCCCCTCTTGCTCTACACTCTTGCTATGCGCCCTCTCCCGTACGCTGTCGCTCTTCTACTCGTCGTGCTCATCTGGCCTCAGACGGCTGATGCACAAAACTACTACCAAAATCCGCGCGCATTCGTGCGCTCTTCCCAGGTTATTGGCGCTGGGGATGCCACCGTAGCGTTCCCAACGCGCGAGACCGTGTTCTTCTACAATCCCGCGCACCTGATTGAAGCTACCGGCCTCCGGCCTCGCGTCACCATCATCGGGGTACAGGGCGCGCTCAGCACCACGATTTTCGACCAGGTTGACTTTTACAACGAGCGTCTGGACCCCGCCATTGAACGTGGGTTTGACAACATACCAAATAGCGAACTGCAGGAACTGTATGATGACGCCCTTGCGGTTGGGCGGCGGCGGGCCTTCCTGGGTGGCGACGTGCTGCTTCCCTCCGTTATGTTTCGCACCGGACCGCTCGCGCTGGGGGCGGGAATCTTCGGTCACTCCTCCGGCACGTACCGATTTGCCGATGGGGGCTCCGGCGTACCCGAGGTTGATTTGGCGGGACGCGTGGATGCCATGGGCGTCTTTTCCGGAGCGCTCGACGCCACCGTGCTTGGCTTTGAGGGGCTATCCCTCGGCATCACGGCCAAGTACAACCGGCGTTATGTGACGGTGAAGAACCGTCCCCTGGACCTCATCGATGAGGATGAACCGCTGTTGGTATTCGTCGGCGACGCCGTGAGTATCGACTATGGCATGCAGTACACGCTCGACCTTCCCTTGCCCGGCTCGCTGTCGCTGGGGCTCGCACTGTACGACATCGCCTCCTCAGATTATGAGTTCACCCTCGACGAGGTGCTGACCGGCGCGGAGCCTACCGATCCCGCCACCGATAGCCGGGTGCAGAACGAGTGGGCGGACATCAATGAGCGCTATCAGCCGCGGACGTCCTACCGCTTCGGTGCAGCCTACACGGTCCCGAGTCTACTGGGCATCTTTGGCGAGAGCGGCGTGATGATTGACTACGTGGGATATCAGGACCCCGTCATCGAGCAGCGTACCCTCGCGGGGCTGCACCTTGGCGCACAGGTAGAGCTACTCCGGCTGCTGTCGGTACGGACCGGTTTGTCACAGGGCTACCCCTCCATTGGCGCTGGCCTCGGCCTGGGGCCCGTGAAGATCGACTACGCCTTTTTCGGCCAAGAAGAAGGCCGCATCCCGGGCCAAACGCCGGGATGGCAGCACCTTCTCAACGTTCGCCTGACGCTGTAGGCCACGGCAGTGCACTAATGACTGGGTGCACCAACGACGGCTCTGCGCGTGCGGCCACTATCGACGAATCTCCGTCGTTACGTGCGGGGCGATCTCCTCCTGATACCGTGCCATGGACTGGCGGATGACGGCCCGCGCCCGGTCGGGGCCTTCATAATCTTTCACGGCCACCTCTTTATTTTCCAGCGCCTTGTAGTCTTCAAAAAAGCGGCTGAGCTCATTCAGGCGGTGATCGGGGATCTCGCCAATCGAGTAGAAGGTGTTGAACGCCGGATCATCCAGGTGGACACAGATGATTTTTTCGTCGTTCTGGCCATCATCAATCATATTCATCATGCCGATGGGACGCGCGCTTAGCAGGCTCAGCGGCTGCACGGGCTCCTGCATGAGCACCAGCACATCCAGCGGGTCCTCATCGTCGCCATACGTCTGCGGGATGAACCCATAGTTGGCAGGGTACACAACGGAGGAGTACAGCACCCGGTCTACACGGACCAGGCCGCTCTCCTTATCCAACTCATACTTCACCTTCCCACCTGCCGGGATCTCGATAACAGCGGTAAATCTCTCCGGGGCATCCTCTCCAATGGGTACCTGGTGCCAAGCGTGCGCGGTCATAAAAGATGGGCTATTGTTTTAGATGATGGCACCGGCGTATGCATTGGCGCCTCGACATAGTATCGATCTAAACGTAGGACGAAGAGGATACAGGTGCACCTTTCCGGTTCGAATAATCTGGAAAGATCACGGCCGCTACGATCTACAGGGTGTAGAACGTCGGCGCCTCAGGCCCAACCGGGAGGCCAAGGAAGAACACCCAGACGTAAAAGAGGATTATCCAACCACAGAGAAAGAGGATGCTGTACGGCAACATCATGGAGATGACGGTGCCGATCCCCAGATTTTTGACGTAGCGCTCGGCGAATGCGAGGATCAGCCCAAAGTAGCTCATCATGGGCGTGATGATATTCGTCACCGAGTCCCCGATCCGGTACGCCGCCTGAATGACTTCCGGGCTGTACCCGGTGAGCATCAGCATGGGCACAAAGATCGGCGCGGTGACGGCCCACTGAGCGGAGGCGGACCCCAGCATCAGATTGACAAAGCCGGAGACGAAGATAAAGCCGACGAACACGAGCGGCCCGGTAAGGCCTACGTTCTCCAAGAACTCGGCGCCCGTGACGGCAAGGATTTGCCCGAGGTTAGTCCACCCAAAGAAGGCCACAAACTGCGCGGCAAAAAACACGATGACGATGTAAAGACCGAGGGTACTCATCGCCTCCGCCATCCCGTCGACCACATCCCGGTCGCTCGTCATCGTGCCGGTCGCGTAGCCGTACACAAAGCCAGGGATGATGAATCCGATGAAGATGATGGCGACGATGCCATTGAGGAAGGGGGAGTCAAGCATTTCGCCGGTTTCCGGGTTGCGAAGCACGCCCCACTCCGGCACGATGGTAAGGGCCAACACGCCAATCATGGCCAGCACCGCCAGCCCCGTCCATCGCAGCCCGCGGCGCTCGTTTTCCGTGAGCGGATCCAGCTCCGCATCGTCGCTCAGGTCCTCCGATGCCTGCGTGGGGTCGTATTCGCCCAGCCAGGGCTCCACAATGCTAAGGGTAACCCATACGCCGATTCCCGTGATGAGAAAGGTGCTGGCGATCATGAAGTAGTAGTTGACGGCTGCATGCACGGCGTAGCCGGGGTCGATGAGACGTGCCGCTTCCTGCGTAAGCCCTGCCAGCAACGGGTCGATGGTGCCCAAGAGGAGGTTGGCGCTGTAGCCCCCGGAGACCCCGGCAAACGCAGCCGCCAGCCCGGCCAGCGGATGCCGCCCCATCGACAGAAAGACAATGGCGCCCAGCGGCACGAGCACCACATAGCCCAGCTCCGAGGCCGTATTGGAGACAATACCCGTAAAGACCACCGCGATGGTAACGAGGCGTTTGGGCTCCAGCACAAAGGCGCCAATCTTGACGAACACCTGTTGCACATAGTTGACCACACCCATCGACGGCTCGAACTTTGGCTCGCGCGGCCGGACCGAAGCCGCGGCCAGCACGATCCCGCGGATGCACGCTTTAATCAGGCCCGAGTGCTGTGCGACACCAACACCCAACAGGGCCACCAGTACGGTGCCCAGCGGTGCAAACGAGGTGAAATTCTCCACCAGGTTCTCGATGATACGGCGTAGCCCCTCCCCGTTTAGCAGGCTAACCACCTCAATGATGCCCTCCGCCGACCGCCCCGGCGAACCTTCCGGACGGGGGTCTTCCACCGCCAGTCCAAACCAGTCGGCAATACCGCTGATAAAGATGACACTCACCGCAAATATCGCGAAGAGCGTTACCGGGTGCGGCAGCAGGTTGCCCAGCCACTCCACGGCTGAGAGGAATTTCTCAAACCAACCATCGGGCTCTTCCTCTCCAACCTGTGGGACCTGCTCGGAGACGTCGTTGGTAGGGGGCGATGCAGCGGCGTCCGTAGCAGACGGGGCGCGTGAGGACTCATTGGGCGGCATGAACAGATAACACCGGACTGTGACCAGAAGCTGAGCGTATGGCGCGTAACCATACCAGAAAAAGCTTCAAGGGCACGTGAAGATCAGGCCCTTGTTCCAGCAACCGAGCGCTGAAGCATCAGGTAAGGTACTGCACGCTAAAATACGCCTTCTCGTCCGTCCATACGTCAGCGACGGTCCATCCGGCCGCTGCCGCGAGTGCTTCAAAGCCGTGTAGGGTATACTTATAGGAGTTCTCCGTGTGAATACTCTCGCCCGATGCGAGCGCAAATCCCCTCCCCCCAACCCGGATGGTTTGGTCCCGGTCGCTGACCAGATGCATCTCTATCCGCCCCTGCTCGGCATTGTAGCGGGCCTCGTGCGAGAAGCCACCGGGGTCGACCTCGGCGTCCAGTTCGCGAGCCATGCGATGCAGTATGTTTTTGTTGAACGCTGCGGTGACCCCTTCCTCGTCATCATAGGCAGCTTGGAGCACCGCCGGGTCTTTTTGAAGGTCAACGCCGATGAGCGCCGCGCCGTGTTCTCCAACAACGGTACGCATATCGCGAAGAAACGCCCGGGCCGACGCTGGCTCAAAATTGCCGATGGTTGACCCCGGGTAATACGCCACGCGTCGTTCGCACGGGACGTCCGGCACGTTAAAGGGCGCCGTATAGTCAGCGCAGATCGGGAGGACGGGAAGCGAGGGATAGGCCCGCGCAATACGCGTTGCCGCATTGAGCAGATGCTCGCGCGAAATATCAACCGGCACGTAGGCTGCCGGATTGGCCAGGGCATCCAACAAGCGCGTAGTCTTGAGGCTGCTCCCACTGCCGTACTCTACCACGAGTGCGCCCGCCCCTATCGCCAGCGCCATGTCGCCGGCATGCACTTGCATGATTTCCAGTTCCGTCCGGGTAGGATAGTATGCCGGTACCCGGCAGATGTCATCGAATAGCGCCGACCCACGGGCATCATAGAAATATTTAGCCGGAAGGGTCTTGGGTCTGGCTGAAAGCCCGGCACGCGCATCTTCCGCAAAGGAGCCGGTGTTCGGGGCATAGTCGTAAAACCGTAGCGGCGAGCGGCCCTCGACGGGAATTTGCTGAACCTCGCGTAGTACGTCAGTCGAACTCACAGGGGGGCGTGGTGCGTGATAGAGGTGCGGGAAAACGCTGTTACCGGACATCCTTGGCCAGCCGGAGCCCGGTGAACTGCCAGGCTTCATCCGGATGGAAGAAGTTGCGGTACGTAGAGCGGATGTGGGACTGCGACGTTGCACACGACCCACCACGCAAGACGAACTGATTACACATAAACTTGCCATTGTATTCCCCAATAGCTCCTGGCAGCGGTTCATAGCCAGGGTAGGGCTGATATTGGCTGCGCGTCCACTCCCAGACGTCACCAAACAGCTGTAGCAGCGGGCCATCGCCGTTCTGTATTCCCGCGGTTCGGACCGGGTGAAAAGCGCCTTCGTCGACGAAGTTACCCTGCATCGGATAGGTGCGTGCCGCTACCTCCCACTCCTGCTCAAACGGAAGCCGCGCCCCTTTCCATTGGGCAAACGCGTCAGCTTCGAAGTAGGTGAGGTGACACACGGGCTCCTGGGGATCTACCGGCCGCATGCCACCAAGTGTGTAAAGCGCCCAATCGTCCCCCTCCGGCTCCCAGTAAAACGGCTCGCTCCATTCTCGCTCTTGAACGGTCGCCCAACCGGCGGAGAGCCACAGCTCCGGTCGCTCGTAGCCGCCATCCTCGATAAACTCCAGGTAATCACCGTTGGTGACAAGGCGGTTGGCCAGCAGAAACTCGTGCTGATAATGCCGATGGCGCGGGAGTTCGTTGTCGTAGCAAAACCCGTTGCCGTCATGCCCGATTTCCACGACGCCCTCATCGAAGTGCACCCAGTCCAGCGGCGGGATCGGGGTGTCCGGTCCGGTTTTGACGTCGCGATAGGCCGGACGCAGCGGGTTCACCGAAAATACGTGCTTGATATCCGTCACGAGCAGTTCCTGATGCTGCTGCTCATGGTGTAAGCCGATTTCCACGACACCCGCCAGTTCGGGCCGCGCCTCGGGCTCCAGCCCGTCGAGCAACTTCGCCATGTGGTCGTCGACATACGCCCGGTAGTCCATGACCTCCTGCACGGTGGGGCGCGAAATGTACCCTCGGCGGTCGCGGCAATGGCGCTCCCCCGCCTGGATGTAGTAGGAGTTAAACAGGTAGGCATACGCGTCATTGAGCGGGGTGTACGCGGGGTCGTACTCCTTAAGCACAAACGTCTCGAAGAACCAGCTCACGTGCGCCAGATGCCACTTGGTAGGACTGACGTTGTCCATGGTTTGCACGACCATATCCTCTGGGGCCAGGGGGGCCGCCAGTTCACGCGTAAAGCCTCGCACCGTGCGGTACCGATCCAGCAGTGTCGGTGCTGCCGTATCTGTGGAGCGCACGTCTTGGGAAGCCTGCAGGGTAGCTGTTTCAGACATTGATTGCACGTTGAGGCAGTAGTTTGAGATATATGCACTACATGACAATAGCAGTACACACAGAGGGAATCAAGCGTATACATGTTCGTCGCATTCGACCACCAACGAGCCGCAACACATTACGTTACGGCCTGCATGGGATTGGGGAATTCAAACGTGTAGTTCACGCACTCTTGCAGGTGTGCAATATTGACTACTTTGTTTGGCCGCGGCGTTGCTGCATCGAAAGTGGGCGGAGGTTGCCCTACCGCTTTGGCAGCCGCCTGGTAGAACGGTTCGCGCCGTGGATGCTCAGGGGCGCACACGTTAAAGATATCGTTGCGCACCTCTTGTGTCAGCACAGCCTGCGCTACCCCCACCGCATCGGTCTGATGGATGAGGTTGAGCCGGGCGTCGCCTCCAGCCACCTGGGTACGCCCGGCCAGGAATCGGCCCGGGTGTCGCTCGCCGCCAATGAGCCCGGCGTAGCGGAGAATCGTATAGTCGCACCCACTTTCCCGCACCACACGCTCAGCCTCTAATAGTACCCGCGCCCGTTCGGAATGGGGTGTCGCGTCGTCCTCAACGACCTCTTGCCCCGCAGAAGGATACACCGATGTGGCGCTCACAAACACGATCCACGAGATGCCATACTGCACCGCAGCTTCTGTGGCTGCGCGAACCTGGGTACGGTAGCGGGCTACCGGATCGTTGGCCGTGCGGTCGGGCGGGATGTTGAGGAAGAGGACATCGGCGTCAAAAAACGAGGCCGCCTCCGCGGTCTCCAGTTCCGGCGTGAGGCGCAATAGGTAAGGGCGGATGCCATCAACCTGGAGCGTGCTGATCTTTTCCGGCGTCGTCGTCGACCCGTTCACCTGGTGTCCGGCCTCCACAAGCCGCCGGCCCAGCGGATGGCCCAGCCAGCCACAGCCTAAAATACTGATGGTGTGCGTCGAATGCGTCATTGAAAAAAGGATGCGGATACGGTTGACAACGATGCCCCCTGACGAAGCGCCAGTATTAGGACTTGGCTACGCATGTATTCCCGTGGCAGGGTTCTTGTTTTGATGGATCGCGCGGCGGGCTTTGTGTAACACCGGCTTGCGCACGGATGCGACACACACCGTGAGGCCTCGGCTCCAGCGAACCCTCACGCGCTCCAATGGTCTTATCTCCTGACTCTTTGTTGCCCGACTCCTTCTACGCCTTGGACACGCCTACAAATCCATCCTCAGCGCCGACAGCGGATGCCGCCTCGTTCGAATCCGGACCGTCTGCCTCTGCAGCAACAGGAGCTGCTGCGCCCCCCGCCGATCCAATGGCGTATGATAACATGCGCAAGCTTCATCCTTCGGCCAAGAGCGTCTGGATGATTAAATACGCCATCCTGACGACGGTGGTAGCTCTGGGCGTTGGCGCATACGAGATAACACAAATTTTCTCGTCTGCTGACCGCTTCTTTCCGGTTGGGACGTACACCGCTGTGGTGCTGGTCTTAGGCGCACTGGTCACCATTGCCATTCCTCTACTGCGCTACAAATACTGGCGGTTTACACTGATGGACGAAGAGCTTTTTCTGGAGCGGGGCATCCTCAACCGGGTACGCACGGTGGTGCCCCTGCGCCGCATCCAACACCTGGACGTGTCGCAGGACGTGCTTGAGCGCGAGTTTGATCTTGGCAAGCTGATCGTGCACACCGCAGGCACCCGCAGTGCCGATGTGGTGGTACCGGGACTGGATTATGCCGAAGCAGAGCAGTTCAGGGACGATCTCCGAAACTACATTACCGAAGACGCCCTGTAACCCGGTACGTCTCGCGTCTCGACCTCCGTTTACGGCCTTGCGCATGGCTTCGCTCAGTGACTTCTCGGCCCCCCGTTCGCTGCATCCGCTTACGCTGGTGATGCAGTTTTTGCGGAGCCTTCCGGCGTTGCTGCTCCTGCTGGCCCCCACCATTATCCGGGGCTCGGCTGGAGAGACCCGCCTGACGCTCACCTTCGCGCTGATGTACGCGGTGATTACTGTGCCGCTCATCATCATCCGTTATCTGCGCTTTCGGTATTGGATCGAGGATGACGAGATTGTGGTCCACAGCGGCGTCCTCACGCGGCGCAAGCGCAACATCCCGGTTGACCGGATTCAAAATATCGAGATCCAGCAATCCCTGCTGCCCCGCCTGATGGGGATGGCGCAGGTCCGGCTCGATACCGCCGGCTCGACCTCCTCAGAGGGCCAGCTGGAATATGTATCCCTGAAGGAGGCGCATACCATTCGGCGCATCGTGCGCGAGTTTCAGCGGGCAGAGCAGATGCAGGCGAGCCTGGCGCAGACGGGCGGCAGGCAAGGCAACAAGGCACGCGCTGCGGCCCCGCTCACGCCACCTCCGGCCCTCTCGCCGGAAGGGCTGCAGGCGGGAACGCTCCACGCTGCAGACACCGGGGAAGGCAAAGCGACCCCCACCAACGAAGGGGACGAGTCCTCTACGCCGCTGCTAACCATGCCCCCACTCCGCGTCGTGCTCATGGGCGCGTACCGGTTTTCGCTTCTGTTCATCGTGCTACTGCTCTCGGCCACGCAATACCTGCAGCTCGACCCAGAGCAACTGGCCGACCTGCTATTTCGGGGGCCGCTCCAGGATGCAGCTACGGTAATCGCGGAATCGCCGTGGCTGTACGGAAGCCTGGTGGTATTCACTGCGGCGGTGCTCTCGTGGCTCACCGGTATCCTCACGACGTTTGTTCGTTATTACGGCTTCAAGCTATGGCTGGAGGGCGACAAGCTTCAGCGGAAGCATGGACTCCTCACGCTGCAGGAAGGCACCATTCCCCTAAAGCGCGTGCAGACCCTCATCCTGCGCTCCAACCCTTTCATGGAGCTCCGGGGATGGTTTCGGCTGGAGCTCCAAACGATGGGCTACGACGTAGACGAGCAGGGGTATCACGTGGTGGTGCCGTTCGCGCAGCGTAACGAGCTCCTTTCCATCGCCCGCAACATCCGTCCTCTCGCGCTACCCGAAACGTTCCATTCAGTCTCGCCCATCACCATCCGGCGCCACTTTGTCCGGTACACCGTGGCGCTGCTGGCCATCGTGATTCCACTGGCACAGCTTTGGAGCACCGCCTGGTGGGGGCTCGGGCTGGTCCCCTTCCTTGGGCTGTTTGCGTACCTGCACTACCGCAACCATGGGTACGCGACCACCGGCAACATGCTGTTCATCCGGCGCGGTGTGATTCGCCGCTACATCTTTGCCGTGCCGCTCGACAAGATGCAGGTATTCATGAACCGAGCCTCCATTTTTCAGCGGCGCCTGGGGCTGAAGTCGCTGTCGGTAGACACCGCGGGGTCGGGGTCGGTCGCCTATCCTGAAATCGTGGATATGCCTGATGCGGCGGCCGATGCCCTGCTGCAGACCCTACACAGCCGGTTTCAGCGGTACTTCCGGGCACGTAAGGACGAAGGGGCTCCCAGCGACTTGCTGGACGGCGCTGCCGCGAAGGCCTTCGCCACAGGAAAGCCGGAAGCAGACCCTACTGCTGGTGCCACCAACGCTTCAGACGAAGATACGCCGGTAAACCATGAGAACGGCACACAGCCAACGGAGCCCACGCCAACGGAGCCCACGCCACCGGAGGCGCAGGCCGAGCCCTCATCGTTGTCTTCAACCGAAAAATGATATGAGGGGGCGGTGCGATCAGCCCGAGGGTAACGACAGCATCCCGGTCTACCGCAACCCCGGATGGTTGAAGCAACGCCGGCCGCTCGCTGCTTCATGAGATGAATGGGGCTCATTCACCCGAGACGCGCCGTGGGACATGCCCACGGACCCGATGGCAAGCTCCGGACCCCATCGGCAGGCCGTCTGTTTCTGGAGGCTGTTTGGCCACTCACTTATATTCCCACAGTCTCCTCCCCGCATGCAGCTTCCACGGTCCAGCGGCGTTCTGTGCCACATTAGCTCCCTTCCTTCCCGCTTCGGCATCGGCGATTTAGGCCCCGCCGCCCGCACGTTCGTCGATTTTCTTGCCCGTACCGAACAGCGCTACTGGCAGGTCCTGCCCATCGGGCCCGTTGGTTATGGTGCCTCACCGTACGCCAGCCCCTCCACCTTCGCCGGGAACCCCGCGTTCATCAGCCCCGAGCTGCTCGTAGACGATGGGCTGCTTTCAAAAACTGACCTGAAGGAGGCCCCCCAGTTGCCCCACGAGCATGTCGATTTTCAGCGGGCGCATGCGGTAAAAGAAGAGCTGCTGCGGAGGGCTTTTAAAGCCTTCAACAACGGCAAAGCCCCTCGCCTCCGCGAGCCATTTTCCGAGTACTGCGCTGAAGAGACGACCTGGCTCGAATCCTACGCGCTGTACACGGCCCTGAAACACGCGCACGACGAGGTTGCCTGGACGGATTGGGCGCCAGCCTATGCTCAGCGGGAGGAAGACGCGCTGCGAACGTTTCGCGCCTCGCACGGCCACGAGCTCCGCTACCACAAGTTCAACCAGTTTCTGTTCGACCGGCAATGGCGTAAGCTACGTGCCTATTGCCACGCGCAGGACGTCCAGATCTTCGGCGATCTTCCCATCTACGTAGCCCACGATAGCGCCGACGTGTGGAGCAACCAAGAGCTTTTCCACCTTGATGAGGAGGGACACGCCACCGTTGTGGCAGGCGTACCCCCTGATTATTTTAGCGAAACAGGCCAGCGCTGGGGCAATCCGCTGTACCGCTGGGAGCGTCTACGCGCCACCGATTACGACTGGTGGGTCCGGCGGCTGGCGTCGGTGCTCCGACGCATGGATGTGATACGACTTGATCACTTCCGCGCGTTTGCTGGCTATTGGGAGATTCCCAGTCACGAGCCGACCGCCGAGAATGGACGCTGGGTGGAAGGACCCGGCGCGCATTTTTTCCAGACGGTCCGCAACCGCCTGGGCGATCTGCCCATCGTGGCCGAGGACCTGGGCATCATCACCGACGACGTGAGGGACCTCATGGCACAGTTCGACCTCCCCGGTATGGTCGTCCTCCAGTTTGCCTTTGGCGGGGGAACGGACAGTATCTTCCTCCCTCATAACTACCAGAAAAATGTGGTGGCCTACACCGGAACCCACGACAACGATACCCTGCTGGGCTGGTGGCACGCCGAGGACAGCACCCAAGACGCGGAAAAAGTAGCCGCCGCCCGGGCGTATGCCACCGCCTACCTCGACCTCGAGGACGCAGACAGCCCCACGACCTGGCCGTTTATCCGAAGCGTCATGCGGTCCAGCGCTAACCTGGCCCTCTTTCCGGTGCAGGACCTGCTGCAGTTGGACAGCAGCGCGCGCATGAACACGCCCGGCAACTCCGGAGAAAACTGGGCGTGGCGCATGAAGCCCGGCGCGCTAACCGATGCTGTAGCTGACCGTCTGCATCAAGAGACGCGGCTCTTTGGCCGTGGCACCTCCACTGCCCCCTTTACCTGATTCCGCCCCCATGCCCCCCACTCCGTACAATCGCCCCCGCCTTGGCGCTATCCCTGAAGATGAAGGCACCCGCTTCACGGTATGGGCACCAGGCGCGCAGCAGGTAACCCTGACGACAAACCCTAACGGGACGGCAACAACGCACGCGCTCGAACGCCTGGACGACGGCTACTTTACCGCCCTCCTCGCTGATGCCCCACCTGGCACGCGCTACGGCTACCATCTGAACGAGGGGCCCCTGTTTCCAGACCCAGCTTCGCGTTTTCAGCCCGATGGGGTGCACGGCCCGTCGGAGGTGATTGACCCTACATCTTTCGCGTGGACGGACGAGAACTGGGCCGGCATCCCCCACGAGGACCTGGTGCTGTACGAGCTGCACGTCGGGACCTTCACCGAGGCGGGCACCTATGAGGGCGTCAGGCAGCGCCTGGACCACCTCGTCTCGCTTGGCATCACCGCGATTGAGCTTCTGCCCGTGGCCGACTTCCCCGGGCGCTGGAACTGGGGCTACGACCATGCCGCGCTGTTTGCCCCTTCACGGGCCTATGGCCGGCCCGATGACCTCCGCCGCCTGATCGATGCTGCCCATCAGAAAGGGCTGGCCGTATACCTCGATGTCATCTACAACCACCTCGGGCCCGATGGTGCCTATGCGGCAGCCTTCCAGCCCATGTTTACGGATAATCACACGACTCCGTGGGGGGCGGCGATCAACTTCGATGATGCCCACGCGGCAGGCGTCCGCGACTTCTTCCTGCAAAATGCCCGGCACTGGCTGGAAGAATACCACATCGACGGCTTTCGACTCGACGCCATCCAGACGATTTATGACGACTCCGATCCCCATTTTCTGGCGGAGCTTGGCCAGCTCGCTACGTCAGTTGAGGGGCCCGAACGGTTGGTCATTGCCGAAGACGACCGCAATCTGAACACGGTGGTACAGCCGCGGTCGGACGGCGGCTATGGGCTCGACGCCATGTGGATTGAGGACTTCAACCACCTCATTCGTACCCACACCGCCGGCCCGGACCGGGGGATTTTCGCTCCATTCGCTGCCCTGGATGCCACCGCCCTCGCCGAGACGATCAAACGCGGCTGGTACTACGACGGCAAGGAAGCCCCCGATGGCGCGCGCCGCGGCACCTCTACCGACGGCATTCGCGCGCAGCAGTGCGTGTTTTACATTCAGAATCACGACCAGGTGGGCAACCGGCCGCACGGCGAGCGCCTCCATCACGAAACAACGCTGGCGGCGTACCGCGCCGCTACTGCGCTGCTCCTGTTCTTGCCGCATACCCCGCTCCTCTTCATGGGTCAGGAATGGGCCGCTTCCACCCCCTTCCAATTCTTCACGGATCATCACGAGGAGCTCGGGCGCCAAGTGACGGAAGGGCGCCAGGGGGAGCAGCGGCACGTGGCCGGCTTCGATGGACCGGGCCCCGATCCGCAAGACGAGCAGACCTTCAGGCGCAGCATCCTGGACTGGGAGGAACGTGCGTCCGCTCCGCATCGCGAAACGCTAACGCTATACCAGACGCTCCTTAACCTGCGGAAAACGCTGGAGGGGCCCGTTACCGCCACGGTGCTATCACCGGACGCCCTCGGCGTGGAGCGCGGAACGGACCGGCTGATTGTTGCCTTCTCCGGTGATCAAACCCTGCCCGTGCCTCCCACCGGAGGGGTAACCTGGCATACCGAGGAGGCGCGGTTTGCCCCCGATGGAGAAACGCCCGTGGTGCAAAACCAACACGTGTACTTCCCAACCGCTGCGGCACTACTGTGGGACCGGGATGACGCGTAAGAGCCGCGGCGCTGTAACGCTGTGCCATGTACGCCAACACAACCCCTCGTTGGCGTCATGTAACACAGGCTGCCTCGGGCACACCGAGAAGAAAGCCTGTCGGTATTCCTGCCACAGCGTATGCACACTATCGTGAATGAAGAAGCTGTATTAGCCGGCGATGAACGCGCCTTCGAAGAGCTTGTCCGCGAGGAAAGCTCTCGCCTCTATTTTGTCATTCTCCGCATTGTAAAAGATGAGGAGGAAGCCAAAAGCCTGGTACAGGAGACGTTTCTGCAAGCCTACAAGAGCCTGGACCGCTTTCGCGGCGAGTCCAAGCTCTCTACATGGCTCATCGGCATCGGCATCAACCTGGCCCGGTCCTCGCGGCGAAAAACCTCGCGGTACGACACGCTGGCCGAGGAAGATATGGAGCGCCTGCAGCCCAGCTTCAAGATGGGGGCCTATACGGAAGAGTACAGCCCCTGGCGACCGGATGCCGTAGCCGAGAAAAGTCAGCGTCGCGAGATTGTACATCGCGCCATCGAACAGCTGTCCGATACGTACCGTGAGATTATCATCTTGCGCGACATCGAACAGCTGGATACGGCAGAGACCGCCCAGGCCCTCGACATAACGGAAGGCGCCGCCCGCGTACGCCTGCACCGCGCACGGCAAGCCCTTCGTGCCCTCTTGGACGACTACTTTGGTGACCCGTCATGAACATCTTCACGCGCGTGCGCCGGCTGCTTATGCTGACGTGCGAGGACGTTAACACATTTCTCGTCGAATACATCGATGGTACGCTGGACGAGCGCACCCAGAAGCGCTTTGAGCGCCACGTCGCGTCGTGCGCCAAGTGCCGGACGTTTCTTGAGCAGTACCGGACGACCATCGAGCTTGCCCGTGAAGACCGGGTGGATGAAGAGGCGCCTCCGGAATTGGTCGAACATACGCTGGCCTTTCTGCGTGAGGAGTTGGACACCTAACGTCCTGTTTTACGTCTACCTCATGGAAATTCTCGCCTCTGCGCGCACCACCGGTCCCACGGCTTATGTCGTTGGAGCGGGCGTCATCGGTCTTACCACCGCCGTTCGGCTCTTGGAGCTCGGGTTAGATGTCACCATCCTCACCCGAGAGCCCATCGACGAAACCACCTCGCACGTAGCCGGCGCGTACTGGCATCCGTTTGCCGTCGCGCCGAAGGAGCGGGTGCTCCCCTGGGCGCGCATCACATACCGGGTGGCTCGGGCGCTTGCCGAGCACAGTCCGGACGCCGGTGTCGCTTTCAGGACATTGTACAAGTACTACCCGGCGGACGAGGTCCACACCTGGTGGATGAACGCAGCCCCGTCGTATGAACAGTTGCCTGCGGCTACCCTGCCCCCCACGGCGGTGGCGGGTTACAAGCTCACGGTGCCCGTGATGGATTCGCGCTACTTCCTGCCCTACCTGGTGGCGCAGGTCCGCACGCTGGGAGGCCGTGTGGAGCAGCGAACCCTCCATCACCTGGACGAGCTCTACGGCGCAGCCGACCTGCTGGTCAACTGCAGTGGGCTGGGAGCAGCCTCGCTCAATGGCGACACGACGGTGCAGCCCATTCGCGGGCAGGTGCTACGGGTAAAGGCGCCGGCGGGTATGGAGCGTGCGGTCGTGTCGTTCGATAAGGGCTGGCGCAAGACGTATATCGTCCCCCGCACCGATGATTGCATCCTGGGCGGTACCGCCGATGCTGCGGATGCGGATACCACGGCGCGTCCGGCCGATGCTGAGGCGTTCGTGGAGCGCTGCATCCAGCTACGCCCCGCCTTGCGCAATGCCGAATGGTTGGAGCACCGGGTGGGCCTGCGCCCCGGGCGGCCCGAGATTCGGCTGGAGACCGAACATGTCGATGGGCAGGCCATCATCCATAATTATGGGCACGGTGGCGCGGGCTATACCGTGTGTTGGGGCTGTGCGGCCTCGGTGGCTGAAGAAGCGGTGCGCGTGGTGGGAACGCCCTAACCACCGGCGTAGCGTGCGGCTACAGGCTACGCAGCGACACGCGCCGTGCCGACAGTACCACCAACCCGAAGGCCGGCACGGGGATCGACGTGCCGGGCGACCACTGTACACGCCGGAGCGACTTGTCTGGCGCAATTTCAACCGACCACTGCGCACGCTGGCCTCGCACGGTGGTCGGCAGCACAAACGCTGTTGCCTCCTGGTTCGTGTTAAAAAGCACGAGAAAGGTATCGTCCGCAGCATCCTCCGGGGTTTCCACCTCAGCCATGGCTTCCGCGTGCAGGAGCAGTCCGAACGCGCGGGTGTCAGCGCGCTCCCAATCGCTATCGTTCATCTCCCGTCCCTGCGGATGCCACCAGAAGGCGTCCCGCACCCCTGTGATGCCGGCTTTGCCCGTGAGAAAGTGGGCCCGCCGGAAGGTTGGATGGGATTTCCGAAAATGGATCACCTCCTTGACGAAGTCCAGAAACTGCTGTCGCCGCTCGCCGAGGTTCCAGTTGAGCCAGTTGAAATCGTTGTCCTGGCAGTAGGTATTATTATTCCCTCCCTTGGTATGCGAAAGCTCGTCGCCGGAAAGAATCATAGGAACGCCCTGCGAAAGCATCAGCGTGGTAATCAGGCTTCGCTTGCGCGTCTCGCGCAGGGCCACCACGGTTGGGTCCTGTGTAGGCCCCTCGATGCCGCTGTTTGAGCTGTGGTTGTTGCTGTTGCCGTCGCGGTTATCCTCGCCGTTGGCGTGGTTGTGCTTCTGGTTGTAGCTCACGAGGTCCTGCAGGGTGAAGCCATCGTGGGCCGTGACGAAGTTCACGGACGCCAGTGGGCGGCGCCTGCTGGGCTGGTAGAGATCGCTGGAGCCAGAGACACGTGTCGCAAATTCGCCATTCACACCCGCATCCCCGCGCCAGAACCGGCGAATGGTATCGCGGTATTTGCCGTTCCACTCGGACCACGGCCAGGGGAAGCCCCCCACCTGATATCCATTTGGCCCGATGTCCCAGGGCTCCGCCAGCAGCTTGGTCTCGCGCAGCACGGGGTCCTGCGTGATGGCGGTGAGCAGGGGGCCGTACATGTTGACCTGGTGCGGGTCACGGGCGAGGCTGGCGGTTAGGTCAAACCGAAAGCCGTCTACGTGCATTTCGTTTACCCAGTATCGCAGGCTATCGGTGATGAGTTGCACCGCGAGCGGGTGGTTGGCGCGCACCGTGTTGCCGGTACCCGTGTAGTTGGCTGTGTGCCGTGCACTTTCCTTTGAGGGCGTGTAGTATGCGCGGTTATCCAGGCCCCGAAACGAGAGGGTAGGGCCAAGCTCACTGCCCTCGGCCGTGTGGTTGTAGACGACGTCCAGGTACACCTCCAGGCCCGCAGCATGTAGGCGCCGAACCATCTCCTTAAACTCGCGCACCTCGTCGCCCGGCCCGCCCGCCCGGTAGCTTGGCTCCGGAGCGAAGAACGACAAAGTGTTGTAGCCCCAGTGGTTCACGAGGCCACGTTCAACCAAGAACCGGTTGTCCACCCGCGCATGCACCGGCATGAGCTCGACCGCGGTGATGCCGAGGTCCAGCAGGTGCTCGATGACTGGATCGGCCGCCACCCCGAGATATGTGCCCCGCAGTTCTGGGTCCACCCCCGGATGCCGCTGCGTGAGGTCCTTTACGTGGGCCTCGTAGATGATGGTTTCCGTCAAGGGTGTACGCGGATGCGCATCCCCCTGCCAGTCGAAAGCGGTATCCACCAGGCGGCCCAGCGGGGCATACGGGGCACTATCGATGTCACTGAACGACAAATCCCCGTTTTCGGAATGCACATCGTACCCGTACAGCGCGTCGTCCCACTGGACCCCTCGGCCAATGGCTCTTGCATACGGGTCAAGCAATACTTTATTTGGGTTGAACCGCAGGCCCTCCTCTGGTGCATACGGCCCATATACACGGAAGCCGTATAACAAGTCGGATGGCAGTCCGCGAATCGATCCGTGCCATACAGGGCCCGTGCGCTCCCGCAACTCGTAGGTTTGGCTTGGATGTGTATCGCCCGGTGCATCAAAAACCACGAGTTCAACGGCCTCTGCACGCGGGCTTGCCACCGCCACATGCGTCACGGCACCCACCTGGTGCACACCCAGCGGTGAGGGACTGCCTGGATGCACCCGGGGCTTGGCGTCAGACAGACGCGCGGACTTCTGGAGCGAGTGCATGGTCTGTGATGACGATGGCGATGAACACATAGCGTAGCGATGGGGAAGCGTAAAAATAAAACAGCGCGCAAACCTACAACATGCCGTGCTCCTTGTTTTCGGCGCAAGGCGCATCACTTCAAACAGCCCCTCATACCTACGCGCGCCCTTTCTTCACAATGAGGCAACAATCAAGCCGGGAAAAATCCCCTACGTTATGAATCTTGTCGTCATGATTATGTCTGGGCTGCCGCCGAAGCGCTACGCCTAACCTATTCCTTCCCATCTTCGCATGCAACCCCCCACTTCTATGCCTTCATCCCCCTCTGCTGGTCTATCGCCCGTTCAACAGCCGGACGCAGCGCCCCCTACCTCGTGGTCGCGCGTGGTTATCACCGCGGTTCGTCCCTCTGTAGATGGCGGGCGCTGGCCGGTGAAGCGATCCCTGGGCGAGACGCTTGACGTGGAAGCAGACATCGTAATCGACGGGCATGATCACTGCCGGGCTGTGGTGCTGCACCAGGCGCCGGATGCCGAGGCGCCCGTGCGCGTGCCCATGACGCACGTGCACGGCACGCTCTACCGCGCCACCCTCGTGCCCGACGTGCTCGGCATGCATACCTACACGGTGCGGGCCTGGGCGGATGCTTTCGGGACGTGGCAGGACGAATTCGAGCGTCGCGTGAAAGGGGGAGAGCCACAGGACGAGCTCGCGATTGAACTCCAGGTAGGCGCCACCCTCTTGCAGGCCGCTGAGGCTAACGCTACCGGAGCCGATGCCGAGCAGTTGAAGAGCTACATCGAGGCTTTCGAAGACGGGCAGGTGCAGCGGGCCCTCACGGACGAGGTGGCGCGGCTCGCCCAAGCCTACGATCCGGAGCAGGGAGCCCGCGAGAGCGACCACCTGCCGCTGGACGTAGACCCTCCCCACGCGCGGTTCGGCGCCTGGTACGAGTTCTTCCCCCGCTCCTCTCGCGACGACGGCACCCACGGCACCCTTGACGATGCGGCCGAACGGCTCCCCTTTGTAAAGCGCCAAGGGTTTAACATTGTGTACCTCCCGCCTATCCATCCCATTGGGGAAACAAACCGCAAAGGGAAAGACAACGCCACCGTTGCCAATGCGGGAGACCCTGGCAGCCCCTGGGCCATTGGCGGTCCGTTAGAAGACGGCACCCTGGGAGGCCACAAAGCCGTACACCCCGCGCTCGGGGGCATGCCGGCCTTCGAGCACTTCGTAGCCAAGGCCACCGCCCTCGACCTGCAGGTGGCCCTCGACATCGCGTTTCAGGCCTCGCCTGATCACCCCTACGTCGAGGCCCATCCGTCCTGGTTCAACCAGCGGCCCGATGGCTCCATTCGATATGCAGAGAATCCGCCCAAAAAGTATCAGGATGTGTACCCGTTCGACTTCACGTCGGACGACTATCCGGCCATGTGGCGCGAACTGAAGCATGTGTTTGAGTTTTGGATCGAGCGCGGGGTACGGGTGTTCCGGGTCGACAATCCGCACACCAAACCGTTGGCCTTCTGGGCCTGGTGCCTCGGGACCCTTCGGGCTGAACATCCCGACCTCGTCTTCCTCGCTGAAGCGTTCACCAAGCCAGCCATGATGTACGCCCTGGCGAAGCTGGGCTTCAACAATTCCTACACCTACTTCACGTGGCGCAATTCGAAGCACGAGCTATCGTCGTATGCCCAAGAGCTCTACCAGACCAACGTTGGTGAATTCTTCCGGCCCAACTTCTGGCCTAATACGCCGGACATCCTGCACGACTACCTGGTGCACGGTGGGCGGCCTGCTCATATTACGCGACTCATCCTGGCCGCTACCCTCTCCTCGGCCTATGGCCTGTACGGCCCCCCTTACGAGCACGTAGACAATAACCAGCACCCCGACCGCGAAGAGTACGCCAACAATGAAAAGTACGAGGTGCGCGCCTGGAACTGGGACGACCCGCACTCGCTCCAGCCCATGATTCGCCGCGTCAACGAAATCCGTCGGGATCACGTGGCCTTGCAACACATGCGCAACATCCGTTTGCACACGACGGACAACAGCCAACTGCTGGCCTATACGAAGCAATACAACAACGACCGCATCCTCTGCGTCGTAAACCTGGACGCCCATAATACCCAGGAGGGGTGGGTAGAGCTGCCCCTCGACGCACTCGGGCTTTCTCAGGAGCAGCCGTTTGGTGTGCACGATCTCCTGAGCGACGAGCGGTACGTCTGGCAAGGCCATCACAACTTCGTGCGGCTGGACCCCCACATCGTACCTGCGCACATCTTCTCGATTGAGCCGTTCAACTAAACCGTTCGTTGTTATAGCGCCGTCGGGGTAGAACGCCACTGAGCCTTTAGCAGTCGCCTTTTCCGTGCACTCAGCTTTGTTTTATGCCATCTGATTTCCTACATGACCCCCTCTGGTACAAGGATGCTGTTATTTACGAGCTCCATGTGCGGTCCTTTTATGATAGCAACAACGATGGGTACGGCGACTTTGCCGGGCTTCGCGAAAAGCTCCCCTATCTGAAGTCGCTCGGGGTGAATACGTTGTGGTTGCTCCCGTTTCTGGAAAGCCCCTTGCGCGACGACGGCTACGACATTGCTGACTACTACCGCGTGCTTCCCGTCCACGGCGATTTGCACGACGTACGTGCCTTTATGGACGAGGCCAATGCGCAGGGCATGCGCGTTATCACCGAGTTGGTACTGAACCACACCTCTGATCAGCATCCGTGGTTTCAGGAAGCGCGAGATCCGTCCTCCGATAAGCACGACTGGTACGTCTGGAGCGAGACCACCGAGAAGTACGCAGATGCCCGCATCATCTTTACCGACACCGAAGTCTCGAACTGGGCCTGGGACCAAAAGGCGCAGAAGTACTACTGGCACCGCTTCTTTAGCCATCAGCCCGACCTCAACTATGACAACCCCGAGGTGCGCGAGGCGATGAAGCGGGTCATGTTTTTCTGGTTCGACATGGGCGTGGACGGGCTGCGCCTGGATGCCGTACCCTACCTCTTTCAGCGGCAAGGCACCAGCTGCGAAAACCTGCCCGAGACGCTGGCCTATATTGAGGAACTGCGCACCGCCGTGGACGAGCGGTATGGCCCGGGCAAGGTGCTGCTGGCAGAAGCGAATCAATGGCCCGAGGACACCTTGCCTTACTTTGGGGACGAGGTCACAGATGCCGATGGCACACTGCGCGGGACCGGCGTACAGATGGCCTTCAACTTCCCCATCATGCCGCGCATGTTTATGTCGCTCCGGCGCGAAAACCGGCGCCCGCTCGTGGAGATGCTCGAGCTGACCGACGGCATCCCCGCAGATGCCCAGTGGGCCCTCTTCCTGCGCAACCACGACGAGTTGACGCTGGAGATGGTGACGGACGAGGAGCGGGACTACATGTATAACGAATATGCATCAGACAGCCGCTTTCGCATCAATGTAGGAATTCGGCGGCGGCTGGCGCCCCTCCTTGGCGGTGACCGCCGCCGCATTGAACTCATGAATGCGCTGCTGCTCTCCCTTCAGGGCAGCCCGGTGCTCTACTATGGCGACGAAATCGGGATGGGCGACGACCCGTTTCTCGGCGACCGCAATGGAGTCCGTACCCCCATGCAGTGGTCGCCCGACAAACATGGCGGCTTCTCGCGTGCCTCTGCACACCGCCTGTTCCTGCCGCCCGTGACGGATGGGCGCTATGGGTACGAAACGGTCAATGTGGAGGATGCCAGCGAGGACCCGCACTCCCTCCTCTCCTTCACCCGGCGCATTCTGGCGCTCCGGCGGCAGCATGTGCGCGTGTTCGGGCGCGGGACCCTCGAAGTACTTCCGGTGGAGAACGAAGCCATCTTTGCGTTTGTGCGGGCCTACGAGGGGGAGAAGATTCTGGTGATCGCCAACCTTGCACGCTTTACCCAATCCGCCTTCCTTCCGGCGGTGGAGAGCATCGAAGGGTTGGTGCCCGTCGAACTGCTGGGCCAGACGCCCTTCCCGAAAATCGAGCCCGATACGCCGTATCACCTGCTGTTGGGGCCGCATGCGTGGCACTGGTTTGTGCTTAAACCACAGGAGGCGTTGGACGAGAAACCGGACCAGTTGGCCGATTTCCAGGACCACGAAGCCCCGCGCGACGCCCGCACCCTACCGCGGTTACAGGTGAGCGAGGGGATCCAGAACTTGCTCGTGCGTACCCTGGCGGAGAACGGCAGCATGGCGCAACTTGAAGCCCTGCTGCCCGCCTACCTGCAGAAGCAGCGGTGGTATGGCAGCAAGGGCCGCACTATCGCCGGCGTCTCCATTGCCGATGCCGTACGCATACGCCGCGAGCCACGGGTGTATCTCACCATCATTGAAGTACGCTTTACCGACGACGCAACGGAGCACTACCTCTTGCCGCTCACCCAGGTCTCCGGCAACGAAGCTGAGCGCCTGGAGGAGGTCGCCCCTTCCGCCCCGCTGGCCCTGGTAGAGGGCCCTGCTGGGACCAACGTGCTGATCGATGCTACGAGCTGGAGTGCGTTCTGGCTCATCCTGTTTCAGTGGTGGCAGCGGGAGGCCAATAGCCGCTCCCTCAAGGGCATTTACCTCTCGGACCTCGAACCCGATGTGCGCCGTGCCTCCGTATCCGAGGCTCACCCGCTGCGAGGCGAACAGTCGAACTCCTCGGCCCTGATCGATCGTCGCTACTACATCAAGCTGTATCGTCGCCTGGTAGCCGGGCAAAACCCCGAATCCGAGCTGCTGGAGCACCTGACAGCGCAACAGTTCGAGTTCATTCCACGGCTCCACGGGCACCTCTACTTCAAGCGCGGCGGTACGACCATTGACATCGGGATCCTCCAGGAAGGCCTCCCGGTCGAGGCCGATGGCTGGACCTATGCCCGGGCCACCATTGGGCGCTTCCTGGACCGGGCCGAGGACATGGCCGCCCCCACCCCACAGGAAGCACCCGCCGACGCGGAGGAGCCTCCCGTGCTGCTGGAAGAGCTGGCGCCTGAGATGCTGGCCCTCGCGAATACGCTGGGCGTGCGCACCGCCGAGATGCACCGTGCGCTGGCTGCCGGTAAAGGCCCAGACCTCGCCCCAGCTCCACCGGACGCCGATGATGCGCCAGCCCTTGCCGACCGCCTGGCGGCGGAGGTGAAGCGCACGCGTGCCCTCTTGAAATCCTCCGACGTAGCCGACGCTGGCGACATACCGTGGGATCAGGTAACCGCCGGCCTGGACCGTGTACGCGAGAGCTCCATGTCTGCCCATCGCATTCGGATCCATGGCGACTATCATCTCGGACAAACCATCCGTGCCACCGGCGAGCTCTACATCCTCGACTTTGAAGGGGAGCCCGCGCGTTCGTTGCAAGAGCGCCGGGCGAAAGATTACGCTATGCGCGATGTGGCCGGGATGCTACGTTCGTTCGACTACGCGATCCACGCGGCCTGGTCTGAACGCACCAGCAAGGACGAAGACCTGGCAGCCTGGAGCCGGCTGCTGTACCGCTGGGTTGAGCGTTCCTTTCTGACGAGCTACAAGAACGCTGCTGGAGACGCCGTCTTTCTGTTTTCTCCGCAGCAGCAACCGCTCATGCTGTGGGCCTTCCTCCTCGAAAAAGCCCTGTATGAAGTCCGCTACGAGCACGACCAGCGTCCCTCCTGGACGTGGCTCCCGCTCATCGGCCTCCGGCGCGTGCTCCGCGCCATTCCAGAGACCACGCTGGACGCTTCTCCTCCCGCTACCTCCTGAACCCTCCCTCCGCGCCCTATGCCGCTGTTCGACAACGACGACTTCTACTATTGGAATCAAGGCACACACGTCCGCCCGTACCGCAAGATGGGAGCGCATCCAAATCAGCAGGGGTGCTGGTTTGGCACCTGGGCGCCCAACGCCACCGATGTGGCGGTCATTGGCACGTTTAACGACTGGAACGCCGAGGCGCATCCCATGAAGCGGGTAGAAGCCGGGCTCTGGGAAGTGTACGTGCGGGGCGCCAAGCCGGGCGATGCCTACAAATTCCGCGTCGCCCGCGGCGGACATGCCGCCGACAAAACGGACCCCTACGGGTTTGCCATGGAAGCCCCAGCCTCGGGCGGTAGCTTCACCGAGGGCCTCTCGTCCATCATTACCGAGCTTGACTATGAGTGGGCTGACGATGAGTGGATGGACGCTCGCGAAGGCCCGGAGACCCTGAAGCAGCCCGTATCGGTGTATGAAGTGCATCTGGGCTCCTGGAAGCATGGCGACCCAGGGGAATCCCTTGACTATCGCAGCGTTGCTGAGCCCCTGGCCCAGTACGTGAAGGAGATGGGCTTCACGCACGTGGAGTTAATGCCCGTGATGGAGCATCCGTATTATGGCTCCTGGGGCTATCAGGTGGTAGGGTTCTATGCGCCTACGCATCGGTACGGCTCGCCGGCCGACTTCAAGTACCTCGTGGATACGCTCCATCAACACGGCATTGGCGTTATCCTGGACTGGGTGCCGGGCCACTTCGCACCGGATCCGCAGGGGCTGGTCTATTTTGATGGCTCTACCCTCTATGAGTACGACGACCCGCAGATGCGCTACCACCCCGACTGGGGCACGCTCGTATTTGACTACAACAAGCCGGGCGTACGGAATTTCCTCGTCGGCAACGCCCTGTTCTGGCTGGATGAATACCACATTGACGGACTGCGCGTGGACGCGGTGGCCTCTATGCTGTACCGCGACTACAGCCGCGGGGATCAGTGGTCGCCCAACATGTTTGGCGGACGGGAAAACCTGGAAGCCATCGACTTCATCAAGCAGATGAACGAGACCGTCTTCTCGTACTACCCTACGGCCATGACGCTGGCGGAGGAGTCGACGGCCTACCCGGGCGTCTCAACGCCTACCTACAATGACGGCCTCGGCTTCCTCTACAAGTGGAACATGGGGTGGATGCACGATACGCTGCTCTATATGTCGAAGGACCCTGTGCATCGCACGTATCATCACGACAGCCTCACGTTCTCGCTCGTGTACGCCTTCTCTGAGCAATACCTGCTCCCCCTCTCGCATGATGAAGTGGTGCATGGCAAAGGGTCGATGTGGGGCAAAATGCCTGGGGACGACTGGCAAAAAGCCGCCAACTTGCGCTTACTGTATGGCCACATGACCGGTCATCCGGGAAAGAAGCTCCTCTTCATGGGGAACGAGTTTGGCCAGTACAACGAATGGAACCACAACCATTCCATAGACTGGCACCTGCTGGAGGAGCCCCTGCACGGTCACCTACAGCGATGGGTGAAGGACCTGCTGACGCTCTACCGCACCCACCCGGCGCTCTGGGACGACAGCGCGAACGGGTTTGAGTGGATCGACTTCAACGACTCCGCCAACTCCGTACTCTCGTACCGGCGCACCAATGGACGCGAAGAGCTCGTGTTTGTACTGAACCTGACGCCAGTGCCGCGCGAGAATTACCGCGTCGGGCTGCCCTACGATTGCCGCTGGGAGGAAGTGCTCAACAGCGACGCGAGCGTGTATGGCGGTGGCGGTATGGGAAATTACGGCGGTGTAAAGACGACACCCGTCCCGTATCATGGACGCCCTTTTTCGGCTGTCCTGACGCTCCCCCCGCTTAGCATGCTGATCCTGACCCCCGCACAGGAAGAGGCCAACGAGGACACAGCGTAGCCTGTCGTGGGGTCGCGTAGCAGGCGGTTAGCGCGGCTCCCCGCTGATCGTCACCACCAGATGGCGCGGCCCGCCGTTGTCGCGGTGTTCGCAGAGGTAGATCCCCTGCCACGTACCGAAGGCAAAATCACCATCGCGGATCGGGAGGGTTAGCCCGGAGCCCATAAGCGAAGCCTTTATGTGCGCAGGCATATCGTCAGAGCCTTCCAGCGTGTGCTCGTAGTAGGGCTGATTCTCCGGCACCATACGGTTCATGTGCCGCTCGAAGTCACCACGGACATCCGGGCTGGCGTTTTCGTTGAGGGTGAGCGAAGCGGAGGTGTGCTGAATGAACACGTGCGCAAGCCCTACCGCGAACGCGTCCAGGTCAGGCACGCCGTCGCGGACTGCGTCCGTGATGAGATGAAAGCCGCGCGGGTGGGGATCGAGCGTGAGCGAGTGCTGGGTCCACATAGGGCGTCCTTAAGGCAATGAAGTAGGCGGCGAATGACGTCGTCCCAGGCGAAGGGCTGCTACAGCGCTACGGCAAAGTCTTCGTCTGCTTGCAGATCGTGCACAAAAGCGGTGAGCAAGTCGACGCAATGCGCGACGTCCTGCATGCTGATGCGCTCGTTGGGCGAGTGCATGTAGCGAAGGGGCACCGAGACCAGGGCGCTGGGCACGCCCGACCGCGAGTTGAATATTTTGTCGGTGTCCGTGCCTGTGTACCGCGAGTTAGCCTCGTGCTGAATAGGCAGGTCGTGCTGCTCAGCCACGGCAATGAGGCGCTGCACCACTACCGGGTGATTCGCCGAGCCATGATTGAGCGTCGGCCCGCCGTCAATTTTGACGTTGCCATACTTGGCTTTGCTGACGCCGGGGGTGTCGGTGGCGTGCGTCACATCGAAGCAGAGGGCCACGTCTGGCCGGAGGCGATGCGTAATCATCTTTGCTCCGTGTCCGCCAATCTCTTCCTGCACCGAGTTCACAGCGAACACCGTGGCTGCGGGGCGGCCACCGGCGTGCGCCAGCTTCTTCATCACCTGAGCGATGATGTAGCCGCCGAGGCGGTTGTCGATCGCCCGGCCCACGATATGACCATCGCGCAGCTCCTCTGGCCCTTCCGCATATACCGCGTGGTGCCCGACCCGAATACCCTGTTCTCGCACTTCGTCCGCGCTGGAAGCGCCGATGTCAATGTAAAGGTCTTCCCACTTAGGGACCTTATCGTTGCGTCGATTGCGGAGGTGTATAGCGGTGTGCCCAATCACGCCCGTCACGCGTCCGTTATCCCCGAATACATGCACACGCCGGGCGCGGGCGATGGCCTTGTCTGAGCCTCCGACCGCCACAATGTGTAGAAAACCCTCGTCGGTAATGTGCTGCACCATAAAGCCGATCTCGTCGACGTGAGCTTCCAGCATCAGGCGCGGACGCTCCGCCTGCCCGTCCAACGTAGCCCAGGCTGTGCCATAGGCGTCACTTTCCACGCGGTCCGCATGATTAGCCACGTAGGAAGACCATACGCGCTGCCCCGGTGCCTCAAAGCCAGTCACGCTGGGGGTGGACAGAAGATCGAACAGCAACTGCGAATCGAGCGAAGCCATAGGTAACAGGGTTGGGATAGAACAACATTGGTATCAGCTGTAGGAGTAGCCGGTCGTACGAACCATCCGGACCGGAGTTTGCGCGTTGGGACCCCGATCGAACACGCCGCTACCCTTCAAATGCAGCAGGCATTCTCTGAAGCGGTGCGCCTGCTGCCCCGGCCCGATGCATGCCTCGTTGCATCCGCGTTTTTCGAGAGCGAGGCAAGATAACACAGAAACCCCCACGCCGGTTGAGCCGACATGAGGGTCGATCCTGCGTTTGGCACTGGGGGCACGTTACGCCAACTCCTTCACGCCATTGGTGACCAGCCCATTCGTGTGGGTTTCTGGGACGTGGATGTAACCGAGGTCAATGAGCTTGGCCAGCACCTCGTCCACGCTTTCTTCGATGGTTTCCTCGGCCGTCTTGCATACAACCTCGGGGTTACCCGGCGCTTCGTAAGGATCGTCGATCCCCGTAAAGTTCTTGATCACGCCGGCGCGGGCTTTGGCGTAGAGCCCCTTCACGTCCCGCTCTTCGCAGACCTCCAGCGGGCAGTCAATAAAGACCTCCACGTAGCCACCGGTGGTACTTTCCACGAGGTCGCGATTGGCTTTGCGGTCGGCGGCGTAGGGAGCAATCGGAGCACAGATGGCCACGCCGCCGTGCTTCGTGATCTCGCTGGCGACGAAGCCGATGCGCTGCACGTTCGTGGAGCGATCCTCTTTCGAGAAGCCCAGCCCTTTGCTCAGGTGGCGCCGCACAATATCGCCATCCAGCAGGGTGACGGGGCGGTCGGTGTACTCCTGCAGCCGGTTCTTAAGGGCGTTCGCCACCGTCGACTTACCGGATCCGGAGAGCCCAGTCATGAAGACCGTGAACCCTTGCTGATCACGGGCCGGATAGGAGCGCCGTAGCGTGCGCACCACGTCTGGATACGAGAACCAATCCGGGATCTCTTCGCCGGTGGAGAGGCGACGGCGCAGCTCGGTGCCCGAGATGCTTAGCGTTTCCTCGTCCTCTTCTACTTCGTCAATCGGCTTATAGCCGTCGATGGCGGGCGCGTATACCATGAGGCGGAACGGCACCAGCTGAATGCCAACCTCTTCCTCATGCTTTTTGACGAGGTCTTGCGAGTCATAAGGGCCGTAAAAATCCTCACCGTCAGCGTCGCTGCAGCCGGCGTGGTCGCGACCCACAATGAAGTGGGTGCAGCCATAGTTTTTACGAATGAGGGCGTGCCAGAGGGCTTCGCGCGGCCCGGCCATGCGCATGGCCAAGGGCAGCAGACTCATGGCGGCTGTGCCGTCCGGATAGTGCTCCAACAGCTCCTTGTAGCAGCGCACCCGGGTAAAGTGGTCTACGTCGCCCGGCTTGGTCATGCCAACCACCGGGTGAATCAGCAGGTGGCCTTCGATATCGGCTGCCGCACGATCGGTAAGCTCCTTGTGGGCCCGGTGCATCGGGTTGCGCGTCTGGAACGCAATCACGCGGTCCCAGCCCTGCGCCGCAAACTGGGCCCGCAGTTCGCCCGGCGTGAAACGGAAGTCGCGGAAGTCATAATGCCGGGGGAGCTGAATACCTTCCAGCGCGCCGCCCACGTAAAAGTCACCGGCCTCGGTAAAGAGGTAGTCCACCGCCGGGTGGGCACGGTCCTGCGTCTGAAAGACCTGCTCGGCCTCGCGGTGCTTGTTTGGCTTCCACACGTCCTCTACCGTGAGGAGCGCCAGCAGCAACCCCGTCTTATCGCGGAGAGCGACCTTGCCGCCGACCTCCACATTAGCAGCGGTATCGCCGTCCACATCCAGCGTGATCGGCATGGGCCAGAGGGTGCCGTCAGGCATGCGCATGTCGTTAACGACACTGCGGTACTCGTCCCGGGTCAGAAAGCCGGTGAGGGGCGAGAAACCACCGTTTAAGAGCAGCTCCAGGTCGCACAGCTGCCGTTCGGTGAGGGTAACAGACGGGATGGTGACGGCTTCTTTCTTTAGCTTTGCCGCGCGCTCGTCGGAGACGAGCAGGTTGCACAGCGTACCGCCATGGGGTTCAATGAGAGAGGCGTTGGCCATAGGGAAGGCAACGGTAGTGGTGATGGAGACGCGCGAGCGCTACAGGCTCGCCCATGGATTACGTGAGAAAATCTGTCGGCAGAAAACTACGCCCGCAGGGAAAGATCCGGGGCCTGCCCCTGCTTTCGCAGGAAACTCATGCGCCCGATGCTATCAAGCGGGCCTATCTGTCAACATGCGCAACATCTGTACCAGCGCAGCTTTCCGCCATGACCATATGCTGCAGGCATGCGTGACCTTTAGCGCATCGTACCCTGCACTTCTGCTCCACTTGCTATAGGCCGCTACCTGTGAGAAGGACGTCCCCTCACCCAACCTGGCTCCAGGATTGGTAGATATTTTCTACCTCGATCACATCCGCACGGGTGGAGAAATCTGTAGGGCTGCGGTTTTTGAAAAAGAAGAGCATTCCCTGCCACCGCGTCACATAGGTGTGCTGGGTTGGCCAACCGGCTTCCCGATGAAGAACGATCGGGGCCTCCTGACGCTCCAGCATCGCATAAAACACGTCTACGGTGACCTCAGCCAGTAAACTGCCGCCCGCCGAACCGCTGCCGGAAGAAATGGGAATCATCATGGGTGTGGATCGGCCAATCAAAAGTGAAAATCCATGGGGAAATGCACGTCCTCGACCGGAATAACCTGCGCGTTCGAAAAATCCTGCCGGTCGCCATCCGACATAAAAAATAGGCCAGCCGGATGCTGTAAAAAGTAAACGTACCGTGTGGGCCAGGTTTTCTTCACCTCTATGAGCGTTGGCGGGTCCTCAAAACTACCTATTAGCTCATAAAAGACGTCGCGGGTTACGTGAGCAGCAAGGCTGCCGGCTGCCCCTCGGGTTTTCGATTCGTCGCCCATAAACGCGTTCACAGGAAGGATCATGGCAGAACGAATAGTGCCGTGGTTGGAGACATGCGCTGCGATACCTGACGTATGAATGTAAAGTTGCGTTTTCCTCAGGGTCGTTTTTGGAGGACGGCCGAGACCGACCGCCGCTGGCTCTTTGGCTGATGAGCCGGATACCCATACCATAACAGCCCCACAAGGCGCTCCTTATTCGGATCCACATCTACGATTTCCCAGAACTCAGCATGGCGGGTAACGCGTCCTGTCGTCCACTTCACCCCTACGCCGTGGCTCCACAGATAGAGCTGCAGGTTTTGGATGGCGCATGCGGTGGCGGCATAATTTTCCTGGTCGCGGACCTCGTCCGTGCTGCGCCGGCTCGTGACCAGCAGCCAACCCGGAATACGACTCCAGCGTTCGAGCTTGG